>Ga0247727_10019258_pt1 | contig 10599 bp, 5 predicted proteins | sample WisWelCaveWW1625_FD_202498 | JGI IMG/M metagenome (GOLD analysis project Ga0247727, IMG submission 202498) | Biofilm microbial communities from Wishing Well Cave, Virginia, United States - WW16-25 | ecosystem: Environmental > Aquatic > Deep subsurface > Groundwater > Cave microbial mat | place...
CCGACCAGACAACGCCGACAGACTGCCCGAGCGAGTACTCGGTCACCCGCACCTGGACGGCCACCGACTGTGCCGGTAACAGCAGCACGGCCAGCCAGACCATAACTGTTGAAGACAACACGGCGCCGGTGATATCGGGAGACGGTCCGGATGAAACTATTTACTGTCCGGCCACACCGGTCTTTTCAAGTCCTACAGCGCTTGATGCCTGTGACGGGGCGATCACGCCCACCTTCGCCGACCAGACAACGCCGACAGACTGCCCGAGCGAGTACTCGGTCACCCGCACCTGGACGGCCACCGACTGTGCCGGTAACAGCAGCACGGCCAGCCAGACCATAACTGTTGAAGACAACACGGCGCCTTCGCTTACCTGTCCCGCCGATATTTTTGCCTGCGATGGCGATCCTGTCAGCTTTACCGAGCCGACGGCATCAGATCTCTGCGACCCAGAAGTGACAGTAACTTGCACCCGCGATGACGGACTGGCATTAGACGCCGAGTATCCGGTTGGCACAACCACCATTACTTGTTCCACTGTCGATGACTGCGGCAACCCTGCATCTTGCGTCACAATTGTGACGGTGTATCCAATTCCGACATGCGCTATTGAAGGTGGCTCGGGCTTTGGTTCTCCTATCTGCGCCGGCTCACCTGAATCAATTGTCGACCTCTTCTGCGGACCGGCCGGTATGGACTCATACAGCTGGTCGGTAAATTGCGGAGAAATTGACGGCCCCACCGATGGCTTGTGTATTTCATGGATACCGCCTGCTACTGGCAGCATCTGCACGTTTAGCTTAACCATTGTAGATGAAAACGGCTGCTCCAGCTCCTGCACGCGGGACCTGTCGGTACCGGCTCCTGCTCCGTGCGGACAACTGCCTCCTCCCAACTCTCTCCCAATTTGTGGTTCTACCGGGAACGAATACTGCATAGGGGAAGGCTTCACCATTACAGATGTGACCGTAAGTTGCCTCGATTGGCAAGTAACTGGCTGGACTAATAATTGCTTCACATACAATGCCGGCAGTTCTACCGGACCCTGTACCTTCAATATCGACTTCAATGACCGCAATGGCTGCCCCATATCCTGCGAAGTAACTTTCGAATGTACACAGCCATTCTGTACCTTCACCATCGGCGGCTGGGGTTCGACTTGCCCGGCTTCGCAAGCAGGAAGACCGGAGTCAACTCAACCCGGATGCGTTCGCGATCACTTCTTCAGTTCGGTTTTCCCATCGGGAGTGACCATTGGAAATTCCGGCGGATACTCGGCAACTTGGACAACTTCCGCGGCCGTCAATGCTTTTCTGCCGGCCGGCGGCACTCCCAAAGTGTTTACAACAAATTACACCAATCCGGTGACTACTTCGGCGGGTGTACTCGCGTCACAGATTCTGGCCTTGACGTTCAATGTCAGATATTCCTGTGCCGGAGTATTATCCGGACTTGGCCTGGGAGCACCGGGTTTCTGCTACGGTGATTATGTCATTACAGTCGATTGCGGCAGCAAGTTTGCCGGGATCACAGTTAACGCATTCCTGGCCTTGGCCAATAGGGTAATTTCCGGACAGTCGGTTTCATTTGGCGGAGGAACTCTCAAACCGAGTCAGATCAATCAAACTGCGACCTGTTTGAATGAGTTGTTCGACAGTTGCGATCCGTTTGCATCGCTGGGCGAATCAATTGCGAGCAAATTCGCGGGGACTTCTGCCGCAGCTTCAGCCGATGACATGTCCGACGCAAGCCCATTGCCGGAAAAATTCGGATTGGATCAAAACTATCCCAATCCCTTCAATCCCACTACTGAAATCAGCTATACCTTGCCCAATGCGACCCTGGTTAAGATTGAGATTTTCAATGTCTCCGGTCAACAGGTGGCGGTTCTGGTTGACGGTTTTAAGGAAGCTGGTACTCACACAGTAGTTTGGGACGGCAACAGTGTGGCCAGCGGCGTTTACTTCTACCGGTTGACAACGTCAGAATTTATACAAACGAAGAAGATGCTGCTGATGAAGTAACTCTTCTGGTTCAGCGCTTGCCGGATCTTATCCGGCTGTTCAATTTATTAAGCCCGGCGCAGATAGAAATCTCCGCCGGGTTTTTATTGGCCAGTGCACTCGCCGATTTCTTCTGCAATCAAGCCCAAGCCAAAGTCAGCCGATAGTGGTATTGAATGAAGAAACATTTGCAACTATTCGCAGCGGCAGGACTACTTCTTCTTTTAGCTACCCCTATTGCTGGCGCCGCCAACATCACTTCGGCGCAGAGCGGCAACTGGGACGTGGGCACGACATGGGTAGGAGGTGTCTTCCCGGTAGCCGGCGACAACGTGACGATCGCCAGTTCTCACACCGTCACCGTGGCAGCGGCTGCGGCCGCCGCAACTGTTACCATATCCGCAAACACCAGCGGAACGAACGGCATTACAATCAATTCCGGAATTCTATTGGATGTGAGCGGCGCCATTGCCATGACGGCCCCGACCGCCGGTACATCAACAATAAGTGTGGGAGCCGGCACGCTCAACGCGGCCAGCATAGCCATTCCGGGCAGCGCCACCGCCGGACGCAATTGTGAAATGAGCGTGAGTACCGGTACTATCACCACCACCGGCTCTATCACGTTCAGCGGCACAGCGGCGCAGGCCAAATTTACCTCAACCGATGCCGGCACAACCAACGTGGCCGGAAATTTCGGCAGCGGTGGCACCCTTACTACCGGCGGCACCGGCACTATCAACTTTAACGGCGGCGCCGCCCAGACTATCGGCACCTACACGACCTACAATAATGTCACCATTAACAACACTTCCGGCGGCGTCACCCTCACCGGCACGACCACCTTCGGCGGCACTCTCACAGTTACCACCGGCACGCTCACCGTGGGCGCCTTTACCCTCACCGTCACCGGCGCTACCAGCGTGAGTGGCACGCTCTCCATCACCTCCACCACCGGAACTAAAACCTTCACCGGCAACGTTATCATCAACAACGGCGGCACTTGGGACAACACCTCGGCCAACGAGGCCGTCAGCATGGCCGGAAACCTTCAGAACGACGGCACCTTCAGTGCGGGCAGCGGAGTGTACACATTTACCGGAACCACTAAGACGATTAGCGGCGCCAACTCGGTCTCCATCCCGAGTCTCACCGTCAACGTCAGCGTCACCAACAACGGCACGCTGACCGTGGGCACGGCGTTGAGCGGCGCCGGAACAATGACCAACGGAGCGAACGCCACCCTCAACATCGGCGGCAGCTCCGGCATCACCACCCTCACCGCGACGGCCAATCCCAACACCGTGAACTACAACGGCAGTGCGAATCAGACGGTCAAGGTTACCACGTACCATAATCTGACCGTCACCAGCTCCGGCGGGACTGTAACTATTGACAATTTGACGGTGAGCAATGATCTGACCATCAATAGCGGTACGGTCGCCTCGGGGACAAACCTTATTACTGTCTCCAACAATTTCACGGTGGCAGGCGGATCGTTCACCACGGACAGGCTCACGGTCACCGGCGCCACGAGCGTCACCGGCACAATGACCAGCGGTGGAGGCGGAGCGGCGGCCGTAACACTTATAGGCGCCGTAACCGTGAACGCGGGGGGAACCGTTAGCGGAAGCCGAAACGTCACATTTCGGGGCGGTCTTACTCACAATGGAACGACCTTCAGTCTGACTGGAACAGCGACCTTCGACACCAACAATCAAGCGATTGGCGGCACAAGCGCTCTTTCAATCGCCAACGTGACGGTAACTGGCGTAGTGCTGACTAACAACTCAACGGACTTCACTGTTTCCACGGCGCTAAGCGGAACTGGCGAGTTGCTTCAAGGGACGGGCGCCACTCTCAAAATCGGCGGAACTTCAGGAATCACCACCCTCACTGCCACCGCCAGCCCTAACACTGTGAACTATAGCGGCGCCGCCCAGACTGTGAAACCGGTCACTTATCACCACCTGACGCTTTCCGGCAGCGGCACCAAGACCCTGACGAATGTGGGGACTATAAACGGCGACCTCACTCTCTCGGGAACTTGCAGCGCCACCACGGCAATCGCCACCACGATTAGTGGAAACCTAACGGTCGGTTCGGGCACCACTGTCACCATCGCAAACTTCAACCTCACGGTCACTGGCGCCAGTTCGGTAACCGGAACACTGGCGCACTCATCCGCCACCGGCACCAAGACCTACACCGGGCTCGTGACCATTAACTCGGGCGGTGTCTGGACAAACTCCGGCAACTCGGCGATAAACTTCCGCGGCGGTCTAACACACAACGGAGCCACTTTTACATCGGGAACCGGCGTCTACACGTTCGACACCAACAATCAGGCGGTCGGCGGCTCAAGCGCTCTTACAATCGGCAACGTGACAGTGACTACTATAGTGCTGACTAATAACTCAACGAGCTTCACTGTCTCAACCGCACTAAGCGGCACCGGCGAGCTCACGCAGGGGGCCAACGCCACGCTCAATATCGGCGGCACTTCAGGTATCACGACTCTCACCGCCACGGCGAATCCGAATACCGTAAACTACAATAGTAGCGCCAGCCAAACGGTTAAGGCAGTGACATACCATCACCTGACACTCAGCGGAACAACCACTACCAAGACTCTCACCAATGTGAGTACGATCAACGGTGACCTCACTCTCTCGGGGTCGGCCAATGCCACTACAGAGATCGCCATGACCGTTGGTGGCAATCTCAACGTGGGTTCGGGCACCACTCTCACCATCGCGGGCTTCGACCTAACGGTCACCGGCACCAGTTCGGTAACAGGTACGCTGGCGCACTCATCCGCCACCGGCACCAAGACCTACACCGGGCTCGTGACTATTAACTCGGGCGGTGTCTGGACAAACTCCGGCAACTCGGCCATAAACTACCGCGGCGGTCTGACCCACAATGGAACTACCTTTACCTCGGGCACCGGCATCTACACTTTCGACACCAACAATCAGGCGGTTGGCGGTACAAGCGCTCTTACGATCGCCAACGTGACAGTGACTACTATAGTGCTGACTAACAACTCAACGAGCTTCACTGTCTCTACTGCACTAAGCGGCACCGGCGCGTTGACGCAGGGAGCAAACGCTTCGCTCAATATAGGCGGCACTTCAGGCATCACCACCCTCACTGCCACGGCCAACCCCAACACTGTGAACTATAGCGGCGCGGCCCAGACTGTGCGCGCCATTACCTACCACCATCTCACATTGAGTGGCAGTGGCGCCAAGACCATGCCCGGCTCGACTTTGACGCTTAACGGCAATTTTACGATGTCGGGCACCTGCACGGCGACCGCCGCCGCGGCCATCAACACGGCCGGCAGTTTCACCGTCGGCAGCACTAACACTTTCACCACCGGCTCCTTCACCCACGACCTTAAGGGAGACTTCAGCAACAGCGGCACGTTCACTACAACCGGCAGCACTATCACTCTCACCGGCACGGCTGACCAACTGATAGGCGGGAGTGCGACTACAACCTTTATCAACCTGACAGTCAATAAGGCCAGCGGAACGGTTACAGTGAACACTACCTTCAACGTGAGTGGCACGCTTACTTTCACCAGCGGCAACATCAGCACCGGGGCGAACGTTGTGGTCATTACTTCAACCGGCTCGGTCTCGCGCACCAGCGGCCACGTGGTCGGAAACCTGCGGAAGAACGTGGCGACGGGCTCCAACGTGTCGCGGACTTTTGAAATCGGCGACGCCACAAACTATATGCCAGTTGATGTCGTGTTTGCCAGTGTGTCAGTGTCCGGAGACCTGACTTGCGGCACCACCAGCGGCGATCATCCGAACATCGCCACTTCGGACGTCAACCCGGCCAAAAGCGTCAACCGGTACTGGGTCTTGAGCGTCACCGGCGGATTAGTTTTCACCAACTACAACGCCACCTTTAATTTCGTAAGCGGTGACGTTGATGCCGGCGCCGTCACTGCCAACTTTGTGGTGCGGCGCTACAGCGGCGGTTCCTGGTCGAACCTGACGGTGGGCACACGCACCGCCACCTCAACCCAAATCACCGGCGCCACCGCGGTCGGCGATTTCCAGATCGGCAACGTTTTGAGCGTGTCAGTGAGTAACAGCGTCTTTGCCTTCGGAACACAGCTGCTCAACACCTGGCTTACGGCACAATCGAGCGTAATCACCAACGACGGCACCGAGACCGAGACCATCGTAGCGCAGATTTCCACCTTTACGGCCGGAGCTAATACCTGGACACTGTCGGCCGCTGCAAACGGCGCTGACCAAACTCGCGCCCAGTGGTCAACTACATCGGATACCGGCCCCTGGACTGACATCTCGGCCTATGCAACAAATTTCACAATTAGTTCAAGTCTTGCAGCCAGCGCCACGGTGACGCTCTACTTCCGCATCCAGACGCCAACCTCAACTACATCGTATAACCAGTATTCCTCAAATTTAACTGTAACGGCCCAGTAAAGTTTCAAGACCCCCTGCCGATACAAAGAAGTAGGATAGAGATTAGGTAAACCATAAATGGGGCTTCAACTTTAGATGAGGAAGACAATGCAAAAGAAACTGATGATTGGAACGGCTTTAGGAGCAATTCTACTGGCTGGGCCAAAAAGCGAGCTTTGGGCCGCCAACCCGGCGACCATTTCAGTTACAGTGACTATTCAAAATCTAAGCGTTTCGGCTACCGGCCCAATCGCTTTTGGAACAGTCATAGCCTCGAGCGAAACGGTTTCCGGTTCTGCTTCGACCGTAACCAACGATGGTAACGTCACTGAAACCTATTCGCTTTCTTTGACCAACCCGGCTACCTGGATCGCCGTTCAAGCGGCGCCTTCGGCAATCGAAGAGTATGCCCTATTGGCCCAGTTCAACTCCAGTGCACCCACTGCGGCAAGCTTTTCCTACGCCAACCATGCCCTGTCCACGACCTCGGTGGCTTCATCCAGTACCAAATTCGCCGGCAACCAGACCGGACTTTCGGTAGCCGCTTTGGCAACTCGGTCTCTCTGGTTCCGCTTCAACGCGCCGACTTCCACGACAGTGACCACCCAGCAGACTATTACGGTAACAGTCACTGCCGCCGCCGGTTAAAAACGATTAGTTCAATGGAATTTTTTCTGCTGAACCTTAGCCAGACCGCTCATCCTCTCAATATAAGAGAGATAGAGCGGTCTTGTTCAGGTGCCGCAGTTTTTTTGAATCATCTAATTCTATAGGAAAGGTTGTCTGAAATGATTTTTTTCAATAAAACCAATATCTGCCTGAAAGGTCTTCTGCCGGCGCTTCTACTTTTCGGCACTCTCGGCCTGACGCCGTCAACCTGGGCCGGCGGTTTGCGTTGTTCAGTGGGGGAAGTGGTAATCGAAAACCTGAAGATTGGACAAAGCTATTCTCTCAAAACGCTGGCTAACCTGCCGCTTGCGGTAACAAACACCGGCGAACAGACGGTGACTGTGCGGGTTGAACCTTTAGTCCCCAGTGAAGGCGAACTGCGTCAAGGAGCCGAGCCAATTCCGGCCGGCAGCTGGGCCAAGGCAGTACCCGATTCTTTCCAATTGGCTCCTCAAGAAACTAAGGCAGTAGAAATGGTGCTGAACATTCCTAATGAAGAGGGCTTCTTTGGTAAAAAATTCCAAGTAACTTTCTGGTCGCACAGCCTGGCCCAACCGGGAGATCTGCTGGCCGTAGGGCTTAACAGCCGGGTGATTTTCACTATCGACCGGGAGCGAGAAACCCCCGGTGTGGTGCCGTCTGGTGACTTGGGTATTTCGATTTTGCCCTCCGAGATTACTCTGGAGAACATCCGCTCCGGCCGCCTCATTCGTCTGGATGAATTTATGCCCAAACCGCTGACGGTGAGAAACAGCTCCGAAAAAGCGCTTTCAGTGGAATTGCAAACCTTAGTCCCGGAAAAATCCGCTTCCCTCTTGCCACCGGGTTACGCCAACCTGTTGGGTTCGGCGACGGTGAAGTTATCACCGGCAAAATTTGACCTCCAGCCCGGCGAAGAGAAAAAGATCTCCGGGACAGTGTTCTTTCCGATAGGGGAGCACTTGAAGGGGAAAAAGTTCATGTGCATCGTATCGGCTGCGGTCGTAGGCCAATCGGTTAAGACCCAAATTTATTCCAGAATTTATGCCCATGCTGAATGAGACCAAATATGCGGCGAATCTTGATTTTCATTTGCTTGACAATTTTGACTGTTATTGTACCTCTTTCGCTTGGAGGTACCCCCGGACAAAAAGTCCGAATGCTGAAAGCCCAGCTAAATGAGATACCCAAAGTCCGCATTACGGAAGATTCAGTCAGTCAGAAACCAGTTGTACCCTCCGGCAGCGTGGCAGTCACGGTTCAAGTTCTGCCGGCTCCTCCGTTACCTTTGCGCTTTGCACTCGAACAGAATTATCCCAATCCCTACAACAGCACAACAATAATCTCCTACGGCTGCGGGCAAGATGGATTTGTGAGCTTGAAAGTTTACAACATCCTGGGCCAGGAAGTTGCAACCTTGGTTGAGGAGTATAAAAAAGCCGGCTTCTACACTGTTCAGTGGGACAGCCAGGACCGATATGGTAACTCGCTTGCTTCAGGCATCTACTTCTACCGGATGATAGCCGGTCAGTTTGTTAGATCAAAGAAACTCGTTTTGGTGCGCTAAATCTGCACCTCCAACCGTGCATTACTAAAAACTTTCAAGATCGTGCGAGCATATCATGGCTGACGCTTTCCAACGGGTCAAAATTTAGGTTGCCCTGGGAACTCGCCCCATCTCCCGTTCGCTGTTGTGATTTGGCGGTTATTCAAAGCCCGTTACATCGCGGGACAATTTTTCGGTTCGAACCGACAGCCACGCCCGCACCACCAGGAAAATCGCCAGCGAGACTAAAACCAAAGCTGCCACTCCATTAACCAGGTGTACCCCGCCTCCTTCGGGCGTGGCAAAGTTGGCTACTGCCAAAGTTATCAAGGCCCAGAGGGTGATGGCCAGAACAAAGAGCATCGGGAGAAGTGTGAAGGCAATTCGGCGGCGAGCCCGATAGAGCCAGATGGTGATACTCAAAAGGGTCAGCGCGGCCAATAGCTGATTGGACGCTCCAAACAAAGTCCAAAAATTGCTCCAACCCCGCTCCAACGACATTAAGACGAAATAGACCGGCAATGCGACCGTGGCAAGCGTACCGACGACTGCTCCCAGCTTCCCTTTCCATCCCAGCAACTCCTGTACAATGTATCGGCCCAGCCGAGTGCATACATCAAGCGTGTCAAAGACAAAAGTAGAAAAGGCCATGGCGCCGAAAGTGATAGCAAACGGCAGATTCTCTTGGCCGATAATTAACGACAGAAAATTCCCCAGCCCGTTGCCGTAGATGGTCGCCGGACTCAACCCCTTCAAGTCGGCGACACCAAGTATCATTATTGTCGCAAGCGAGATGAACGCCACCAGACCCTCTGCCAGCATGGCGCCGTAACCGATGGGCTGTATATGCGATTCGCGGTCGATCTGGCGCGAGGTGGTTCCGGAACAGACCAGCCCATGAAAACCGGAACAGGCGCCGCAGGCGATAGTGACAAATAAAAATGGGAAAAGCGAGCCGGTAATCCCTTCTATGCGAAACGATGTGAACAGCGGCTGTTTAATTTCGTAGCTGCCGAAAAAAATTCCGAACAGTCCCAACGCCAGCGCCAAAAACAAAATGAATCCTCCGAGAAAACCGCGCGGCTGAAGCAACGACCAGACGGGAACCAGCGATGCCACCGCACAATAGGCCAGGATGATTAGTCCCCAGGTCTTGATATCGAACGAGAAGAGGTGCGAAATCAAGGTCCCCAGCCAGACAACTGTCAGCGCGGCTGGAACAAAAATGACTGCCATCAGCCACATGGGCGGTTTGAGAAACCGCTGAACAAAACCCATCACAACAGCCAGCAGGAGATACATGATGCTGGCGGCAGCTACCGCCCCACCGGGATGAAAGTTGGCATGAATCTCGAGTAATTCTTCCGGGGCAGTCACAAAACTTGCCGAAACCATGGCTGTGAAAGCGACTGTGACATAAACGAGCGTAATCCAGATGAAAATTAAAAGAGCAACTCCCGCCTTGGAGCCGAGATGCTCGCGGGTGATATCGGCAATTGAGCCAGCTTTATGGCGAACCGAGGCCGAGAGACTCGAAAAATCATGCACCGCCCCAATTAGAACCACTCCCAGCCCGATCCAGAGCAGACACGGTAACCAGCCGAACGCTTGGCAGGCCAGAATCGGACCGGCAATTGGACCGGCGGCGGCGATAGCCGAGAAATGTTGCGGAAATAAGTAGAATTTCCTGGTCGGTACAAAGTCGATATCGTCCCGAAACGCATGGGCGGGTGTAATGCGACGATCATCAAGACAGATTTGTCGGGCCACCCAGCGACCGTAAATTCGATACGCCAGTGTCAGGAGAGTCAGAAAAGCAAGTGCCAATAGAATTAGAGCCAATGCACATCTCCAGTATGCCCGCCGGGGAGATCCGGTAAGCGTTACATATATAAGCTGATTTTAGTGACCGACGCCAGTTTGAATGTGATTAGTGCTGAAACCTTGG
>Ga0247727_10019259_pt1 | contig 10599 bp, 7 predicted proteins | sample WisWelCaveWW1625_FD_202498 | JGI IMG/M metagenome (GOLD analysis project Ga0247727, IMG submission 202498) | Biofilm microbial communities from Wishing Well Cave, Virginia, United States - WW16-25 | ecosystem: Environmental > Aquatic > Deep subsurface > Groundwater > Cave microbial mat | place...
CGTGTCGGGGTGGTCGGGGCCGAGCACCCGCTCCCTGGCCGCCAGCGTCCCCTCGTCCAGGCGGAGGGCCTCGTCGTGGCGGCCGGCCTGTCGGTAGTCGATGGCCAGGTTGTTCCGACTCACCAGTGTGTCGGGGTGGTCGGGGCCGAGCACCCGCTCCCTGGCCGCCAGCGTCTCCTCGTTCAGGCGCAGCGCCTCGCCGTGGCGGCCGACCGCTCGGTAGTTGGCAGCCAGGTTGCTCCGGCTGATGAGCGTGTCGGGGTGGTCGGGGCCGAGCACCCGCTCCCGCGCCGCCAGCGTCTCCTCGTGCAGACGCAGTGCTTCCTCGTAACGGCCCAACGTTGCGTACGCGATTGCAAGGCTATTGGCGAAGGAGAGCATGGGCGCCGCGTCAGTTCTTAGCGCTACACTCGCCAGGGACAATAGCCGCTCGTCATGGGCTAGCTCGGCCCTCAGCGCCGGCGGGTCGCTCTCGCAGATGGCCATCAGGCGTGTTCGCGCTCGGGCCAGGGCGTCCGCCAGGGCGTCATCCTCATTCGTTGCGCCGATGGCGGCGGCGGTGAGCGCGTGGACGACAATGGCGCCGTCGGCCGCGGTCAGCAAGGACTGCACGGCGCACGCCGCGACGAGCGAATCGAGCCCCTGCTCATCGAGCCCGGTGAGGGCGAGCACAAGGGCGTCGGGAACCGGCGCATCTGCCACGTACCCCAGCGGCGAGAGGCGCTCGCGTACGTCAGGCGGTAGGCTCGCCAGGGCGCCGGTGAGCGCTGCGAACACGCCATCGGCGCGCGGCACGGTCGTTCCCACAGCTTCCTTGAACGCGTGCACTTGAAGAGGGTTGGGCGCCTCACGTAGCTCCGCAAGCACCTTCTCGGGAGTCTGACGCGGCTCGCCCAAGCGGATCGCCAGCGTCTCGAGCGCGAGCGGTAATTCGCCTACAGCCTCCGCGATCTCGCCCAGCAACGGGTCGGACGGGTCGCAGCCCGCTCCGCGAGAGCACAGGAGGGCGACGGCCGGCTCCTGGGCGAGCTCATCGAGATGGTGGAACGCCGCGGTCGGCGGCAGTAGTTCCCTTCGGCCGTCGCGCGTCGTGAGGAGGAGCCGAATGCCGCCGATTTCACCGAGCAGCTCGCTTACCAGGCCGAGGTCCCCTAAGTTGTCAATCGCCCACAAGGTCTCAGCCGGAAGCTGCGCTAGGCGGTGCCTGACCCTGGCCGCGATCTCCTCGTCGGTGCCGCCCGGCACGTCGACATCGAGATCGGGCGCGAGAGCGGCGAGGGTTCGCGCGACCGTTGCGGCGCCGTCGGACCAGAAGCCGTCGCCGCCGTGGGCATGCGTGTGCTCGGCCGCCAGCCGGGACTTCCCCGCCCCCGGCCCGCCAGAGATGACCACGGCACGGTGCGTCGTAAACGCCTGCGCCACCGCGTCGAGATCGGCCCCTCGCCCGACGAAGGCCGGCCCCAACGAGGCCGGGCGCCCGGCCCAGTAGGCGATCGCCGGTCCCTCTCGCTCCTTTCGGCCGGCCAACCAGCGGGCCAGCGCCGGGTGAATCTGGATCGTCTGCTGCGCGAGAGTGAAGAGACTCCAGACGTGGCGCTCCTGCAGCTGCGCACGCCATGCAAGAAACGCGGGGTCCTTCTCGCGCTCGTCAAACTCTGTGTACCACGGTGACTTGTCGTCCAGGACAAAAGGCAGCACGTCAATGTCGTTAGCCACGGCGCACTCGTATTCGAGCTGCGTGATGCTCTTGGTCTCGCCCGTCGGGACGTGTCCTCGCCTGCGTGCCAGGAGCAGTACGCACAGGTCGCAGCCATCGACACGTTCGCGAGACAAGGCCTTCGACTCGTGCGAGTCCGCGGTCCAGTCCTCCATCGGATCGACATGGAACCCGGACTTCCGAAGCGCGTCGATGACGAAGGAGCGGTGCTCCTTGAGGTCGATGTAGGTAGAGGAAACGAAGGCCCTATAGGTTCGCTTTGGCACGCGCTGCTCCTGTCGCCACGGCTGGCAAGGATTCTACCACGTGGCCAGGTGGCAGGCTCACGCCGACCCCAGCGCGCCCGCTTCCCACCAGACCGTCGCGATCGGGTACGGGCCGGTCGAGAGCGACAGCCGGCCTTCCGGCAGCGGCGTCAGGCGCGAGGCCAGCGCCTCCCGCGCGCGGCGGCGGCGCTCCGGGTCGTCGCCCAGCACCACCATCTCGGCGAAGCGCTCGACCGCGCCGTCCACGCTGTCGAAGCGCCGTGGCGTGTCGACCCACGCGACCTCGACGTTCGCGTAGCAGCCGAGCTGGTGCAGCACGTTCACCGCGTCGATATACGTCGGCTGGGGCAGGCGCGGCTGGCCGTGCACCGCCTCCCACAGGCCGAGCTGGTCGAACCAGGGCTGGCGCGCCATCAGGTTGAGGAAGCAGAGCCGGCGGGCGTGGCCGTCAAGCGCGCGCAGGAACGGCGCGACCTCTTCGATCGGGTAGAGGACGTGGGCCGAGACGACGACGTCCGCTTGCGGCGCGCGGCCGGCGGTATCGGGCCAGGCGCCCTCGATGACATCGACGTTCGTCAGGCCTTCCGACTCGGCGTCCTCGCGCAGGTAGCGCAGCATGGCCGGCGACGGGTCGAGGGCGACGACCTGCCGGGCGCGCCGGGCGAGCGGCAGCGCGTGGCGCCCAGTGCCGGCGCCAACGTCGAGCACGGTGTCCTCGGGCTGGACGTGGCGCGAGAGGGCGTCGACGAACGGGTCGCCGGCGGCTAGGGCCTCGCGCGAGAACTGATGGAAGTCTTCGGCGCGTCGCGCCCAGTAATCGGTCGTCGTCCGCGCCTGCTCGGCGCAGGCGGCGTCGTGCTGCTCCCGCCGCGCGACGACGATGCGCCGCCAGCGCTCCACGTAATCGATGGGCGGGGGCGTCGGCACGACCGCTCGGGCTGGCGGGGACTAGCGGGCCGCGCCTTCGGCGGCTTGCTGCTCGGAGGGTTCCCTGGTCACCCGCACCTTCTTGATGCGATGCCCGAGCGTGGAGAGGACACGCAGCGTGATGCCGTCGGCGCGCACCTCGTCGCCCGGCGCGGGCATCCGGCCCAGCTCGTGGTAGACGAACCCGCCCACCGTGTCGAAGTCCTCGCTCTCGATCTCGAGATCGAACAGCTCGTTCAGGTCGTCGAGGCCGACGCGGGCGTCGATGATGACCTCGGTGTCGGTGAGGCGCTGGACGGAGACCTCCTCGCGGTCGTACTCGTCCTGGATCTCGCCGACGATCTCCTCGAGGACGTCTTCGATGGTGACGAGGCCGGCGGTGCCGCCGTACTCGTCGACGACGATCGCGATGTGCACCTTGTGCTCGCGCAGCTCTGCCAGCAACTGGTCGATGTGCTTGCCTTCCGGCACGAAGAAGGGCGGACGCGCGATGTCACGCAGGGTGACGGGTTTTGTCCCGTTCTCCGACAGGTGTCGTAGCAGGTCCTTGGCGTAGACGACGCCGACGATGTTGTCGATCGTCTCCTCGTATAGCGGGATGCGGCTGTACCCGCGATCGACGATCAGGCGCAGCACGTCGTCGACGGTCGCGTCGGTTCCGGCGGCCGCCATGTCGATGCGCGGCACCATGATCTCGCGCACGGCGCGGTCGACCATGTGGGCGATGCGCCTGATCATAGCGAGCTCGCCGTTTTCGATGGCGCTCTCGCCCTCGTGCAGCTCAACCAGCCGCAGCAGCTCCTCGTCCTCCTGCGCCGCCTCAAACGGGTGCTCCTGCGGGCTGCGCACGCGCAGCGCCGCGGCCGCGGTCATGTCGAGCAGGCGCGCCGGCATGCCGAAAATGAGCCGGACGACGCTCATCACCGGCGCCAGTCGCAACCCCCAGCGCTCGGGGCTGCGCGCGACGAGCAGCCGCGGCGCCGCTTCCAGCACCATCAGCGCCAGGAGTGCGCCGGTCATGGTCGCGGCCAGCGTGGCCCAGGAATGGCCGGCCGCATCGAGCACGAGGAACGAGCCGACAGCGACCCCCAGCACGACCGCCACGCTCCGGGCGACAGCGAGCGCGCCCAGCAGGGCGTGGCGCTCTTGGATGTACGTCTCCAGCGAAGCGGCGCGCGGCAGTCCCCTGGTCGCGAAGGCGCGCACGCGCGCTCGCGAGATGAAGACCACGCCCGCTTCCGCCGCCACCGCCACGACCAGCATAATCAGCGCCGCGGCCAGCAGCGCGAAGCTCAGCCAGGTATCGGCGCTCACCGGACGTCCTGCTCCCGGCGGCCAGCGGACACGATGCGCGCCGGCGCGCCGACGGCCAGCGCTCCCGCCGGCACGTCCTTCGTCACTACCGAGCCTGCGCCGGTGCGAGCGCCGTCGCCGACGCTCACCGGCGCGACGAGCATCGTGTCGCTGGCGATGAACGCGCGGCGGCCGATAACGGTGCGGTGCTTGACCAGGCCATCGAAGTTGCAGGTGATCGTCCCCGCGCCGATGTTCGTCCCGTCGCCCACCTCCGCGTCGCCCAGGTAGCTGAAGTGGCCCATCTTGACGCCTCGCCCCAAACGCGAGCTCTTAATCTCGGCGAAGTTGCCAACGTGGACGCCGGCGCAGAGGTAGCTGCCCGGCCGCGCGTGGCTGTAGGGGCCGGCCTCGACCTCCTCCTCCAGCGTCGACTCCTCGACCGTCGACGACACGATCCGGCAGCGGTCGCCCACCGTCGCGTCGCGCAGCGTGCTGTCCGGGCCGATGTGGCACGCTTCGCCGATCGACGTCCGGCCGCGCAGGTAGGTGTTCGGCTCGATCACGCTGTCGCGCCCGATCGTGACGCCAGCGTCGATGTAGGTCGTCGCCGGGTCGGTGAGCGACACGCCCGCGAGCAGGTGCCGGCGGTTGATTCGCTGCCTCAGCAGCGCCTCCGCCTCGGCGAGCTGGGCGCGGTCGTTGATACCGCGCACCTCGTCGGCCTGAGCGCTGACCGGGACGAGCGTTGCCCTCTCGTCAACGGCGGTCGCCACCAGCAACGTCAGATAATACTCGCCGCCGCTCGATGGCGGCACGGCGCTCAGCCGCTCCCAGAGCCACGAGGCGCGAAAGCAGTACTGTCCGGCGTTGATCTCCGCTGTGGCGCCCTCGGCCGCGTCGCGCTCGGTCGCCTCGACGACGCCGATCACGCGCCCGTCGCCGTCCCGGCGCACCAGGCCGTACTCGCCCGGCCCGGTCACCTGCGCGGTGAGGAAGCTCAGGTCGGCGGAGCGCTCCTCGTGGGTACGGGCCAGCGTTGTCAGCGTCTCGGCCGTGATCAGCGGGACGTCGCCGTTGAGCACGAGGACGTGCTCGGCGTCGCCAAGGGCCTCCTTCGCCTTCGCAACGGCGTCGGCCGTCCCCAGCGATTCGGGCTGGACGGCGAAAACGACGCTATCGCCGAGAGCGGCGCGCAGGGCCTTCGCCTCCGGCCCGACGACCACGACGCAGCGCCGGAAGCCCGCCTCTCGGGCAGCTTCGACGACGTGTCGCACCATCGGCCGGCCGGCGAGCGGATGGAGCACCTTGGGCAGCGAGGAGCGCATGCGCTTCCCCTGGCCTGCCGCCAGTACGATGGTTCCCCAGCGTTGGAAGGTGTCGTTCATCGATCGTCGGGTGGCCCGCCCCGGATAACGGGGCGGGCGCGGCCCGAACGCATCACGCTCCAGTCACCGGAAGACTCGCGAACAGGGGCGCCGGACGCGGGAAAGGCGCCCCTCGCGCCGGGCGCGCTTCGTTCGGTCCTGCCGGCAGGGGTGAGTTGGTATCGAGAGGGGGGTCGTCTTGCACGAACGGTACGCCTCACTGCGTACGCCGCCGTCTCTTGTCGACGGCAGGCCGGACGAGGCTGGAATCATCGTAGCCCGGACGCGCCAGCCTGTCAAGTTATGTCCGACACTCCTGGCGAATGGTCGGCGCACCCGGGAAGGCAGCCTAGTCGGGAAAGCCCTCACGCCCGCAAGCTTCGGCGGCGCCCGCCAGCGGTCGATACCTATTCGGCATGGTTAGTCGCGTCCTCGATAGCCCTGGCGTGCTTGCGCCCAGCGCCGCCCTCCCTGGGTGGCGTGGGCTGGCGGTGCGCCTGCTGCCCTGGGCGCCGCTCACCGCCATCCTGGCCGGGGCGCTCTTCCTACGGCTCTACCGCCTCGATGGCTTCGTTACCTACTACCCGGACACCTACGCTCAGCTCGACGCGGTCGATAACCTGCTCTCCGGCCGCTTTCCCGTCTCCTACCTCTACCCGCCGGGCATCGCGCTGTTCCTGGCGCCGGTCTTCCTCGTCATGCCCGATACGCTGCTCACGCTGCAAGTCACGGTCGTCGCGTCGGGCGTCGCCCTGATCGCCGTCGGCTACGCCGCCGTGGTCGCCGCGACCGGCGACCGGCGGGCGGCGTTGTGCTTCGCGGCGGCGCTGGCGATCTGCGCGACCTTCGTCTTCTACACGCGCCTGGCCCTCTTCGATGTGATCAACACGCTGCTCATTGCAGCCACGCTCTTCCTGGCGCCGGCGGTGGCGCGGCGTGGCCCGGCCACCCAGGCCGCGTTCGGCGTCCTAGTCTTCGCGGCGCTCACGGTGCGCCTGACGAACCTGGTCGTCTTGCCGCTCCCGCTGCTTATCGCCTCCCTGCCGCAGGTGTCCTGGCCGCCATCACCGGCCGAGTTCCTGCGACACCTGCGTTCGCGCGCCGTCCTGACGACGGGCCTGGTCGTCGCGGCGCTGTACGCGGCGTACCTGGCCTTCGCCTTCGACAGCCTGACCCGCTTCGTGGATCCGAAGGCCGGTAGCGTCGTCGACTGGAGCAGCTTCCCGTCTCGCCTAGGCCGTTATGTCCAGACCTCCCTGCTCGGCTACGGCGACCAGTTTCGCCCCGGCGACGCGTTGTTTGCCGCCGCGGTGCTCGCGCTGGCTATCGTTGGCGCGCGGCGTCTGTGGGCAGTCGACCGGCGCCTCCTCGTCTCCATCGTCGCGCTGGTCGCCCTCTGGTTGCCCGTCCACGCCTCGTACGAGGTCTTCCAGGACCGCTACGCGATGCCGGCATTCTTCTTCATACTCATGCTGGCGTCGCTGGGCCTATCGGGGAGCCTGGACTGGTTCACGAAGCTCCAGTTCCCTTGGCAGCGGGTCGGCCTCGCTACGCTGCTGACACTCGCCGTCGTTCCCTTCGTCGGCCGCCAGGTCGAGATCAATACCAGCCTCCTCTTGCTCTGGCCGGACGAACTCGCTCGTAGCCACGAAGTCGTCTACGACCAGCTTCGCGCCGTGCTCCGCGATGCCGACGGACCCCATTCGACGCTCGTCTCCAGCCAGGCGCTCGCGCTGGACGAAGCGAACGAGGACATGGCCACGCTGGACCTGATCGAGCACTCCGAGACGTACGGCATCAATGCCGACGCCATCGACCGTCTCGTCTCTTACGTGCGCGACCAGCACGCCGCCGGCAAGGCCGTCTACTACCACTACACCGAGTTCGAGGACGTGCGCTCGCGCTTCCGCAAGTACGAGCTGACCTTCTACGACTACTATGCCGCCCTCCAGCGCGAGTTCTCCCTCGTCGAGCTGCTGCGGACAGAGGAGCGCCCCGAGCGCCTTTACCTGGTCATGCCCGGGTCCGTCATCGCAGGCCCACCTGAGTAGGGCCCTCGACCCCCACCCTCCGTCCACTTATACTTCGCTAACGTGGGGCGCGTACTGGGACTGGACGTCGGACAGCGGCGCATCGGCGTAGCCGTCTCCGACCCGGAGGGCCGCCTCGCCGTTCCGTTGCGCATCCTGGAACGTCAGAAGGAGCCGGTCGACATCGCGGCGCTGGCCGAGGTCGCCCGCGCCGAAGGCGTCGACGCGCTCGTGGTCGGCCACCCGCTGTCGCTGGACGGCAGCGCCGGGCCGGAGGCGCGACGCGTCGAGGCGTTCGCGCGGCGGCTGGGGCGCGCGTGCGGCCTGCCGGTGACCCTGCGCGACGAACGGCTCACATCCGTTCAGGCGGAGCGAACGCCCGTCTTTGCCGGGCGGCGGGTGCGGCGCGCCCGGGCGCCCGTTGACGACCTGGCAGCGACGATCATCCTCCAAACTTACCTGGACGGCCGGCGTAGCGAGACGCCGCCGCCGGTCGACGAATGAACGCCGCCCGCGCCGTCCCCGTTGTGGCGCTCGCTGGCCTCGCCGCGCTGGTGGGCGTCGGCGTCTGGCTCCTCTCCGAAACGCCGGGCAGCCTGGTAAACGAGGAGCCGCCGCGGCTGGGCGCGCCCCAGGCCTCGGTGCCCGAGGTCGTCACCGTGAGCGTCGAGCAGGGCGAGAGCGCCCAGGCCATCGGCGAGAAGCTGCACGACGCCAGCGTGATCGAGAGCGCCCGCCTCTTCGTGGTGCTGACGGAGCTGATGGGCCTCGGCGACGCGCTGGAAGCGGGCGACTACGAATTCGAGCGCGGCGAGACGGCGCTGAGCGCCGTCCGGCGCATCAGCCAGGGGATTACGGCGTCGCTCGCCGTCACCATCCCGGAGGGGCTGCGCCTCGAGGAGATCGCCGACCTCCTGGAGCGCCGGGGCGTCGTCAGCGCCGGCGACTTCCGGCGGGCGCTCACGGACGCGTACGACGCGTCGTTCTTGGGGGAGCTGCCGCCCGGCGCCGGACCGGAGGGCTTCCTCTTCCCCGCCACTTACGGCTTTTCTCATGATGCGACCGGCCACGAGGTCGTCCAGCAGCTCCTCAACGCCTTCGATCAACGCTACGGCGAGCACATCCAGCCGCTGCTCAGCCCCGATGACCAGCTCTCCTTGCCGGAGGTCCTCACCCTGGCGTCGGTCATCGAGCGGGAGGCGCACGTGCCGGCCGAGCGCCCTATCATCGCCAGCGTTTTCCTCAACCGCCTGCGCCAGGGCCTCCCTCTCCAGGCCGACCCGACCGTCCAGTACGCCCTCGGCAACGACCCGGCCAGCGTAGAAGAGTTCGGCTACTGGAAGCGCTCGCTCAGCCTCGCTGACCTGCGGCTCGCTTCGCCGTATAATACGTATGTCAACGTCGGGCTGCCGCCGGGCCCCATCGCCAACCCGGGGCTGGATTCGATCCTGGCCGCGCTCCAGCCGGACGACACGGACTTTCTGTTCTTCGTGGCCCGGCCGGACGGCAGCCACGTCTTCGCCGAGACGCTGACCGAGCATCAGAGGAATGTATGCCTGATCGACCCGAACCGTCCGGAGTGCTAGGAGCGGAGGCCGCACGATGAAACGCGCTGGCGTGATCGGCTACCCGCTGACGCACTCGCTCAGCCCGGCGCTCTTCGCGCCCGCGTTCGAAGCGGCCGGCATCGAGGCGACGTACGCGGCGTGGCCGGCCGACGTCGGCCAGCTCGAGGGCCGCCTTGCCGCCCTCCGCGGCGACGACTTTCTGGGCGCGAACGTGACGATCCCGCACAAGGAGGCCGTCGTGCCGCTCCTCGACCGCCTCGACGAGCGAGCCAAACGCGTCGGGGCCGTCAATACCATCGCGAACGAAGGCGGCGAGCTGGTCGGCTACAACACGGACGTCGCCGGCTTCGACCGCGCCCTGCGCGAGGACGCCGGCTTCGACCCGAAGGGCGCGCGCACGGTGGTGCTGGGGGCGGGCGGCGCCGCGCGCGCCGTCGCCCTCGCCCTGATCGAAGACGGAGCGTCGGTCGTCCTCGTCATCGGCCGCACGCCGAAGCGGCTCGATCGCCTGGTCGCCGACCTGCGGAGCCTCACCGGCGCGGGCGTCACGATCACCTGGGCGCACTGGCTGGACGGCGTCTTCATGACGGTGCTCCCGGACGCCAACCTGCTCGTCAACTGCACGCCGGTAGGCGCGCTGGGCAGCGACAGCGAGAGCCCCTTGCCAGCCGAGTTCATCCCGGGGAATGGCATCGTCTTCGACCTCGTCTACAACCCCCCTGAGACGCCCTTAATGCGAGCGGCGAAGGAGCGCGGCGCGAAGGCGGTGTCCGGCCTCGGCATGCTCGTCTACCAGGCGGCCGAGTCGTTCCGCATCTGGACCGGCCAGGACGCGCCGGTCGATCGCATGCTGGCGGCCGGCCGCGCGGCGCTTGGGGCGGAGACGCAGGCGTAGTTATGGCCTGGGGCATCGTCGTCGGCATGCTGGTCGTGATGGCGCTGTTCGCCTTCCTCGGCCTCGTCATCTTCCAGGAGGCGCGCACGCACCGTTTCTGGCGGCATCGGGTCGAGGCGGGCGACCTCGAGATGATCGGCCAGCTCGTTCGCGCCGAGGTGGAACGCTGGCGCATCGAGCGCCCGCCCAAGGGCACGCCGGCGGGCGTCTGGGGTGGCATCCAGGGCGTCGAGCTCGTCGAGGTCGGCAGCGACTACGTCCGCGCCAGCAGCACCGCCGAGCCGCAGTTCGCCCTGGTCGGCGGCTCCCGGCGACAGGTGAGCAGCGCCCTGGACGAGGCGAAGCGCATCTCGGCGCGCCTGGCCGAGCGTTTCCTCTACGACATCCCCCACGTCCGGCCGGAGCGCCTCCAGATCGACATCTACACGACGTTCCATGAGCTGGGCGGCGAAGCCGAGCAGCGCTGCATCCTCTCGACGATCGTCCGGCGCGACGACGTCATCGACATCGATTGGGAGAACGACCCGCCGGAGACG
>Ga0247727_10019260_pt1 | contig 10599 bp, 9 predicted proteins | sample WisWelCaveWW1625_FD_202498 | JGI IMG/M metagenome (GOLD analysis project Ga0247727, IMG submission 202498) | Biofilm microbial communities from Wishing Well Cave, Virginia, United States - WW16-25 | ecosystem: Environmental > Aquatic > Deep subsurface > Groundwater > Cave microbial mat | place...
CACGGAATTATGCCGGAAAGAATACATCGGCACCGCGTTGACGCTGCAAACCAGCCTCGGATTTCTGCTGACGCTGTTGACGATTCGTTTGATTCCGACGATCGAAAGCTGGGTCGGCTGGAAGTGGGCGTTTGCCTTTCTCGCCATTGGCCCGGTCGTTGGAATTTGGGCGATGCTGGCGTTGCGGCGCTCGCCGGCAGCAAGGTGTTTGGCAGGAGGGAAGGGTTAGTTGGGTAGAAGCTCTTGCAACACCCGCAGCGTATTCCCTCCCATAATCAGCGTAATTTCGCTTTCCGAAAATCCTTCGGCCAACAACGCCTCGGTGAGTTCGATGATATGCTCCGCGTCAAACGGCGTTTGCACCGCGCCGTCGAAATCCGAGCCGAGGCCGACGTGTTCGACGCCGGCAAGATTCGCCGTGTAGCGAATGGCTTGGGCAATGGCTCTCGCGTCTGTGCCGCAAACCGCGGTTTCCCAAAAGCCGATGCCGATCACGCCGCCGGTTTGCGCGATTCGTTTCACATGATCATCGCTGAGATTGCGGGTGTTGTCGCAGGTGCCTTTGACGCCGGTGTGTGAAACCACCAGCGGACGGGTCGCGAGCGCGAGAACATCGTCGATCACCCTGGGGGAGGCATGCGCGAGATCGATGATCATTTTTTTCTCTTCCATTTTCTGCACCCATAGACGCCCCAACGCAGTGAGCCCGCCTTTTTCCAAGCCATGCGCCGAGCCGCCGATTTCGGTGTCAAAAAAATGCGTCGGCGCCATCATGCGAAATCCGGCTTCAAAAAACGCAGCGAGATTGTCCAAATCGTCCTCCAAAACTTGCGCACCTTCACTCCCAAGAAAACCGGCGGTGGCATGATTTTCACTCCGGCGACGCGCAAGATAATTCCGCAAATCCTCCCGGGTTTTGATCAACACGAGTTGGCCATTCGAGCTCGCGGCAAATTCGTGCAGCTTCCCGGCTTGATACAAAGCGCGCTGTTTTAAGCTTCCCCATGTCGCCGCGGGCCAACGCTGCGCCATCGCCAGGAGGGTGATCATATCCTTTTGGTCGCTGTTGCGCTCGATGTTGAGGCCGAGCGGGACTTTGCTGACGACGGTGAAAGCTTGCAGCGCCACATTGCCCGCGAGCAGGCGCGGAACGTCAACTGCGCCGCGGCTGTTGGTCTCGAGCAAATCGCGATTCCAGAGCAAGGCATCACAATGCAAGTCGGCGATCAACAGTTTTTGATGCAACGCCGTCGCCCGTGCCGAGGCTGTAGAATAAGGGCCGGCCAGAACCTTGTTGGCTTGTTGATCAAGTTGTATTGGCAGAACAAAAAAGAAAAGGGCGAGAAGAAGCACGAAGATGAGCGCAAGGTAGACGAGAGTTTTTTTCATAGCCAATTTGTGCTTTTTTCTGCAAACATTTTTGAACCGCGAATCAACGCCAATGAACGCTGATATTTTTTTATTCGCGTAAATTAGCGCGCATTCGCGGTTAAAGAGCCGGCCCCCTGTGCTTGTCCTCGCGTTGGGCGGCAGGCATCAAACAAAAAAACCCCAATTCAGAACTGAATTGGGGTGCGTGTTCTAAAACCGGCCTTAGGCTCTGGAAACGTTCTTGGCCTGCAAACCTTTTGGGCCTTGCTCGACTTCAAACTGCACGCGGTCGCCTTCTTCAAGCGATTTGTAGCCTTCGCCGGTAATGGCTTTGAAATGCACGAACACATCGTCGCCGCTTTCGCGCGCGATGAAGCCATAGCCTTTGGCGTTGTTGAACCACTTCACGGTTCCGGTTTCCATGGGAAACATCCTTTCTTAAAATAATGAATCGACCGTACTACCGGCTTTTAAGCCTGCTAAAACAAAAAATCGCCCACAAAATGGTTTTATGTTTCAGCCACCATTTGCCGCGATTCTGTGTGTAACTGCCGGCCCGGTCTCCAAGAAAGGATGAGCGGGTTTTCCTACGAAAGCAGTCTTGCATTGAACAGGGCGTAAAAACGGTGTACTGTTATTTACGCTCATATTGTAACAATATTTTGTCTAAAAAGCAAGCTGAATTTTTATTTCCCATTCAGCGGCCGCAATGTTCGCGAAAGCTTGACGGCGCGCACCCACGGCTGTTTCGACAGCTCTTCCACCGCGCGCGGCGAGACTTTGGCCGTCACGATCTGCTGCCGCGCCGAAACGGTCACGCCGATTTCCTTTAAAAACGTCGAGGCGGTTGGATCCGGCCTCGCCGCCATATAAATAAAAACCGATAGCGCCGCCTCTTCGGGATTTTCCAGCTCATCCAACACCGCCGCCAGCTTGGCGTCGAGCTTGCGATAGTTCATATAGACTCCTTTCCCTCAAAGCTGAGGAATATTTAGGTTCGTGCCTTCCGCGACGCCGGCTCAAAGTATCGCATCAAGCCCAAGGCATCGATCAATCCGTAGCCCCATTTCGAATCAAAAATAGTGGCGGATTGGTTGGGAATTTTGCTGTTTTCGCGCAAGCGGGCTTTGGCGGTTTCCGGATGCAGTTGCGGATCGCGTTCCAGCATCAGCGCCACCAAGCCGGTGACGAACGGCGCGGCCATGCTCGTTCCGGCCATGACGCGATAGCCCGGGGCAACGACATAAGCCGGTGAAACCGTGGAATCAGCGGAGAGGGTGGAAGCGATCATCGCGCCCGGCGCCGCGACATCGGGTTTCTGGTTGCCGTTGCGAAGCGGGCCTTCGCTGCTAAAATCCGAAACGTCGTTGAGCTCGATTCCCATCTCCTGCCAGTTCTCATTGCGGTCGCGCCAGCGGGTTTTCGTATTGTACGAAGCAACGGTGATCGCGCTGGCCGCCGCCCCGGGTGAGCCGATTTTCATCGTGTCTTGCACGCTGCGTCCGATAAACACCACGTCGAGTTGCTGACTGTTGTCCAGGGTCCAGACATCGACTTGCCCGTTGTTCACCTCAACGCCGCGCAAACGCAAGCGCCACGTGCCGGGCGTCACGACTTGCTGAAAATTAGGCGAGGGCAAAATTTCAATCAAAAAATTATGGTCTGCGTTGATGGGATCGATATCGGGCGTGGAAATGCGCACGCGTCCGTCCGGCAGATCATAAATTTGCACCGAGGAGCCGGCAGCGATAATGCCTTGATAAGGCGTTTGAAAACCGCTGGGCGAACGCACCGCGATTTCAAATTTGTCGCGGCCCGAGTACCAGCCGTTCAACGCCGCAAAACGCACGGCGTCTTCGCCGGCGGAAGGAGGAACGTGAAAAAGAATCGTTCGATTGCCGCCTTGGGGAATGGCAATTTGCGCATGAATATTGTCATTGCCCTCGTTGCCGGCGGCGCAGCAAACAATCCGCCCCGCTCCGGATTCGGCATCGATGATTTGCGACAAGGGATCCGTGCCGTCGTGCGGGTCGCCGTGTCCGCCCAAACTCAAATTCACCACTGCCGGCCGCCCCAACTCGCCGGCGACGCGAAAGATATAGCGCACGGCGTCGGCGATATGCGCTTCTTGAAAAGATGATTTGACGACGATCAACTCCGCGCCGGGCGCGACGCCGCCGTAGGTCGAATCCGCGCCGGCCGCAATGCCGGCGACGTGTGTGCCGTGGCCTTGAACGTCGCGCGAAACGGTGAGCAGTGCCTCGCTGAACTCAGCGCCGTAATCGCCTTCGAGCACGCCGGGCCCCGGCAGCGTTTGATCCCAAATGCGCAGGATTCGATTTTTGAACGCCGGATGCTTCGGATCGACGCCGCTGTCCACAATGCCGATGACGACGCCCTTTCCGGTCAAATTCGTTTTCGAGCGAAATTCCGGCAGGTGCACCTGCGCCGGCGCGACATCCATGAACGGCTGCACGTAGCGCGAGGGAATGATGCGATGAATGGCCGGCTCTTCCGACATCTCGCCCAAGCGCGCCAGCGGCAGAAAAGCCGTGCGCACCTTGCCGCGCGGCTGGTTGACGCGGATTTTGTGGGTTTTGAGATGCTCGAGGTTGGCTTTCTCATCGCAGCGAATAAAAACCACGGCCCGCGCCGGTTTGGGGCTGTCTTCTTCAACGATCAGTCCCAACAACTTTTTGTGCGCCGCCAGTCCCGCGGCGCCATTCGCACGGTAAGCCTCCAGCGCCACCATCAAGCCCGGAGCAATCTTTTCGTGAATCATCTTCGATCTCCGTGATATCCACCATCAACGCTGAAATTCAGTTTGCCGTTTTCCAAGCCACTCCCACTAATAATCTATCCATTTTATTTTTAAAAGCAATGTTTAATTTTTTACACGGCGCCGGCTGTTTATCAACGCGCTTATTGCCCGAAGCGCAGCTTTTTCCAAAAACTTTTCCCGCCCATTTCTTCGCGCAAAAAGTCCGAAAAGGCCGGCGAAAAAACCGCAAGCCGGCCGTTTTTTTCGACGACGTAGGATTCTTTCAGAAGCTTGTTGACGAGGTAACTATCCGCTTCACGCAGCTTCTTGCCGGTGATAATATTTTTGATCGCGGCCTGTTCCGCCGGCGCAAATTTTTCCCAGGTGTTTTTGAAATGAACCCCGGCCTCTTCCAGAAATTGGCGTTTGGCCTCGCGCAGCATGGCGGCGTCCCGCGTGGCGCCGTTTTTGGCCAGCTCGAAGAAAACAGAACAAGCGATCTGGAGATAAAAGGGGAAAAGGCCCGCCAAATTCAGAATGTCATCGACGTAAGGCTCGAGCGGGCGGCCGGCGGCGGCAGAAGGCTCGCAAATCAGCTCCCGCGCTTCTTCTGATTTGAAGGCGCTGAGGTTGAGATTCGAAAAAATATTGAAAAACGGCGAGGTGGCGATTTCCTTGCTATGACAAAGACTTTGCAGCTCTTTGGCCGTCGTAACGACATAGGCGATGTTATATTTGTTCGCCATGGAACGAAAAAAAGCAAAGAACTCGGGATCGTACCGCGGATTCGAGGTGACCAGCTCGAACTCGTCAAAAAGGACGATCATTCTGATGCCGTGCGCATCGAACGAACGCACCAAGCTTCTGAAGCCTTGATAATCCGGCCGGACGGGAATGTTGAACGCCCCCAAATATTCCTGGCGGAGGGCATTGTAGATCGCGCCAAAGAATTCCTGGAGAGAGCTGATCGGCTCCTCTTGAAAATCGATGAAGGCAAAAACATAGGTTTCAGGATTGGCGAGATATTTTCGGCGATTTTGCGGATGGTACAAATAATGCAAGAGTGAAGATTTGCCGATGCGCCTGTCGCCGACGACGGAAATGGATTGCGGCCGCGACGCTGCTGCAATTCTGGCGTAAATCCGCTGCACCTCGTTTTTGCGGCCATAAAAATCCTCCGGATCGCGGATCATCACCCGGTTGAGATACGGATTCTCGCCTTGAGGCCGCTTGGTCGAACGCAGCCGCTGTGAGAGCTTGTCCAAATCCACCGGACCGGGACTCGGCACCGTCGGCAGCTCGAGCGATTCTCTGGGCGCCTCTTCCGAAACGACGCCGATGGTTTTGGTTTCTCCCGGCGCTGAAATCGGCTGTCCGTGTTGGATGCTCTCCAGATCTTGCAGCATCTGCTCGACTTGCTGATAGCGCTTTTCCGGTTTTTTGGCCAAGGCTCTCATGATGAGCGCCTCAAGCTCGTCGGGAACCGGTTTGCCAATTTCGCGAAGGCCCAACGGCTGGTCGTGGAGCATCGCATACATGAGGGCGGAGAGATTGCCGCCGGTGAAAGGCAGGCGGCCGGACAATATTTCGTAGAGAACGACGCCGATCGCAAAAATATCGCTGCGTTGATCCTGCTCGACGCCCTGCATGATCTCGGGCGCCATATAAGCCGGCGTGCCCATGATGTCGCCGTGTTTCGTCAGCACCGTCGCATCGACAAATTTCGCCAGCCCGAAATCGAGCACTTTGACCAAGCCGTCGGCGGTGAGCATGATATTGGATGACTTGATGTCGCGATGCAAGATGCCTTTCTTGTGCGCGGCGTTGACGGCGCTGGCAATCTGCGTGGCAATGTCGAGCGCTTCTTGCAGGGGAATCGCGCGGGCGCGGCAAATCTGCGCCAGGGTTTGGCCCTCGACGTATTCCATGCAAATAAACAGGCGGTTTTTCCATTCGTTGATTTCGTAGATGGTCACGATATTCGGATGATTCAAGGAGCCGCTGGTTTTGGCTTCGCGAATCAAGCGCTGCTGGATCTGCGGGGCTTGGAGCATGTCGACGTGAGGAAACTTTAAAACGACGGGGCGGTCGAGCTTTAAATCGAGCGCTTTGTAGACTTCCCCCATGCCGCCGCTGCCGATTTTTTCCTCGATTTGATAATGCAAGATGGTTTGGCCAATCATGATTTCACCTTTTATATATAATAGACGAATATTCCTTCGTAACTCTCCCCACCCATGTTAAAAGAACGACACCCCCACAAATAGTTGATCAGGTCATCTACTTTTACGGATTTCCAATTCGTCTGCCAGCCGTGATTTGCCCTTTGGAAGAAGTAAGTGCTATTTTTCTTTCTGAACGTGACGAATGCGCCAGGATCTGATGGCGATGGATAATTCCTGTCGTAGAACATAACTTCACATCCTGCTGGAATCTCCAGTATGAGGCGCCGCACCGTTTCAATCTCGACCTCATTGGTCAGAACAACGAAGTAGTTCCTTTTCTTTTGAATTCCAGGAATGTTGAAGGGATACATGATTTTTGCCCTACCACTTATCTTAATTTTGACGGGGCCTAAGATGGTTTGGCCGATCATGGTTTCACCTTTTGGATTTATCAGGAACTTTATGTCTGTGGCAATGGCTTTCCAGTTGCTTTGAATTCCTGCCGCGCTTTTTCAGATGACAAAGAAGCGATAGTTATCCAGAATACTGGAAGCGTGGTGACGAAAAATAACACGACTTTCCAAAATGGTGGGTCCTCAATTTTCGTCTGTCCAATAGTAAACTTTTCACCGGAGATAAACGGCGATGCGATGATGGAGCCTATAAACAATACAACGCCTAACCAAGCGAGAAGAAGTGTCAATCGCCGTGCAGTATTGTTGTGCCGATACATACCGACTCCCAAGAAGTAAAGTATTATAAAGCCGAAGTTGAGGGTAAGTGGACCAAGAAAGATGAAATAGAGTATCATATCGTATATCTGATATACCATCGCAAGCAGGAAAACAACCCCAAAGGTCTTTCCGACGTCGATATCGTGTTTATTAAGGAATGTATTCATATTCTCTCCTTTTGCTTAACATGGATTGGACGGATTCGCACAGATGAAAAAAATCCGTGAAAATCATTTTGTTCTGCGTTACCAGACTAAAAGCATTTTATTGACCCGAACAAAATTTCCAGCGTGCAGGCGGTAAAAATAAAGTCCGGTCGCCAGCCGCCGGCCTTGTTCATCGCGTCCATCCCACACCGCGCCGTGATAGCCCGCTTGCAGATTTTTATTCACTAATGTTTTCACCTCGCGGCCCAGCATATCAAAGATGGACAAACGAACGTGAACCGCCTCCGGCAGCGCATAGCGAATCACCGTTTGCCCATGCGGCGCCGCAAACGGGTTCGGGAAATTCTGGCGCAAAGCAAACGTCGTGGGAATGCCCATCAACCCTTCAGCGTGCTCCTGCGCAAAATTTTGATTGCCGACGATAAGCCGAAAACGCGGCGTTGCAGTTTCAGCATCATCTTTGGCCTCATCAGCAAAGCAAGTATATTTTGTCTCCTGGCGCATATCCATTGCCTGCCCTATCCGTCTATCGAGCAAAATAACCTCAAACGATTGCGGTATCGCTTCTATCCCGCTCCAGCGCAGCTCGGCTTTGCGACCCTCGAGATTCGAACGCAACGCAAAGTCCCAAAAAGCGCCGCGATCTGAGAGAGGACGGTAGTCGGCGCTGTAATTGCCGGCATATTTCCATTCCGGATGCGAGAAATAAAGCGACACGTAATCGCCAATCGGCGGCGGTTCAGGCGCATCGAAACGATCCCAGTCATCGCCGGCGCCGTGGCGCATGCCAAGATAATTCACGGTGTCCAACTGCGCGCCAACTTGGGCCTGCAACGCGAGACGCCATTCATCATTTGAAAGTACCTGTTGCTTCGAAACCTGTGAAGAAGGCGGCGCCTCCCGCGGCAAGAGTTTCACTGTCGCCGAATCGGCATTAAAGTTATAAGCTAAATAGCCCTCCCAAGGCTCTAAAATATCTACACGTTTGAAACCGCCATCATCAAATCCATATAAACCACTCCACACCCCTTCCGGCTTTTCGGCCATGGCCCAGCTCACCCGAAAATTCCACGGTTCGCCAATCATGTTCCAGCCGGGGGCCATAACCAGCTCAAACGGCTCGACTGTAACTACCGTCAAACCGGTTGGCAGCAAAAGTATCCCGGTTATCTCTCGGTAGATCAAGAAAAATGCCTGCCCCGGCACAATGTTCGGAGGAAAACCATTTGTATCGTATTCGATATAACGGCCATTCCTCAGGGCAAACAAGCGTTCCACTGTCTTATCGTAATTTTGAAAGTAGTTGCTGAGCCGAGGGTCAAGCAGATTAAATGGCACCGAAACCATCCGATATTTCCCTGCCGGTTGTAGCGTCGGCTTGACTATGGGTGTCAAGACCACGACCTCTATCGCAGCAGGATGATCTTTGGGATTATCCGGGGGAAAAGTCGTGATGTTGCTTCCATCGCTGACGCGTAAATAAGCCTCCAATCCACGGATGGTTACCTTCTCTACCGGTACAATGCCGGCATAGACATTGCGCACCGTATCTTCGAGGCTCATAGAAGTCGAGTCAAAAGCAGAACTCCCACCGGCACGATAGAAAATCCGTGCTGATTGCACTTGCCGGTCATCCTTAATGATGGCGCGGAGCTCCCAACGAAACCCCAAGATCGGCGAGTCCGTTAATTTATCAATATCGCTTATCACGGGAGGAGTGACATCGCGGGGCTGAGCCGAGGCTGAAATCGGCAAGAATAGTTCCAAGCAAAAGGCGGCGGCAATGAGTATGAATGAGGAGGAGTTCATGGATGATTACCCATGTTTAAAGCAAGAATGAAGCGCTGTCAATCAAACGTGTAAATCTGAAAAAGTTTTACCGTCCACTGAATTAAAATTTATAAAAAGGCGGCATCGTTTTCATTACCCACGGATTGAGGAAGCCCACTGATAAATCTTGATGTTTTGATCGGTGGGATTTTTCAATCCGTGGGCATAAAAAACTTGACAGTCTTGTCTTATAAAGACATTTTAGTTTCGATTAGGCGGCGGTGGAAGCGCCGGCGGCTCACCCAGCAGGGTTGGCGCAGCCGGCCCTTTTTCGCTCCCTCTGCCGACAAAGGCAATGGTGGCGCCGGTCAGCAATCCTGCTCCACCAATGGCATACAATCGCCAACTTCTGCTCTTGCGGGACAACTCAAAGACAAAATCGATCCCGCTCCCGCCTTGAATCAAAAAGCTGCGGCGTATTTTTCGATAGCCTTCCGATTCGACACGAAGCTGATATTCGCCGGCAAGCAGCAGGGTGTCGATCGGCGCTTTCCCGGCAAACCGGTCGTTGATAAATACATTTGCCCCGGAGGGATTTGAGCCGATGCGCCCCCGGCCGACCAGCCGCGCTTTTTCAAAGCGAAAAAATTTGACGTATTCCGGTTTGAACAAATTAGTGTCGGCTTCGGCGTGAATGTTTCGCGAAAGGATTTCGCGTATCGCCTCCGTCGCCTTGGCGTCTTGCAAGGAATAAAATGAAAAAGCCAGCAGCTCGCAGGCCAGCACGTGATCGGGCTGCTCCACGACCGTGCTATCGAGGAACGGCCGCAGCACCGCGATGGCCTTCTCAAAGCGATCGAAGAAAAAGTGTTCCGCCGCCTGATTGATCGGTTGATATCGGCTAATGCTGATTTGCGCCTGCAGTTGGGAGTTGAAGAGGAAAAGCAAGCAACCGAGGAGAAAAGGCAGCCAAAGCTTTCGAGCTTGAAGCGCCATAAATGCTCCTTAATTTTTAATCCAAAAAATTTTTGCCTTGAATTCACCACTGCACTTTCTTCTGCGATGAACATGCGGGTTGATTTTGGCTCTATACCGTAGAAACGCACGGAGGAGCGGCAACTGCAAATATAGAGCTCAAATCTTCGGGTCTCCTTTACGATTCCGTTAGGCTTCCGTTCACAACCAATGCTTTGCCGTCTATCTTCAGCGTGCTTCCAGGCAGAAAGTTCTCCAATACAAAGGGAACATTATTCTCGCCACCGGTCCAGGTGTTGTTGCCGATCCCAACGATAATCATGCCCGCCGACATCCAACAGACCATCCGGCTGCCCGGTACCAAACGAACATTCGGATTGATGCCGACATCGATAAAGGCGAATGATTCCTTGCCTGCGCCTGAAGCCTCATAAGCTGCCTTTAGCGGTTCGATTCCGGATTTCGCGGTCATGGCGGTGAGCTGGCCGGCCTTGAACGTCAGCGTCAGTCCCTGAATCTCCTTGCCCTGGAAGAACTGCCGATCAACCACAACCTTGCCTTCGGCGGTGCCCGCTACGGGCGCGAGATACACCTCGCCGGCAGGAAGCCAAACTTGACAGGCTGGGCCGCCTCTCTTCATGTCATCAGCAGAAATG
>Ga0247727_10019261_pt1 | contig 10598 bp, 11 predicted proteins | sample WisWelCaveWW1625_FD_202498 | JGI IMG/M metagenome (GOLD analysis project Ga0247727, IMG submission 202498) | Biofilm microbial communities from Wishing Well Cave, Virginia, United States - WW16-25 | ecosystem: Environmental > Aquatic > Deep subsurface > Groundwater > Cave microbial mat | place...
TCGAGAACGAAGAGGAGAAGAAAGAAAGAAGCAAGAGCGAGGCGAGAGGAGGTTTGGAAGCGCGGGGCAGACGAAGCCGGGAGGAAAAAGCGAGCGGGAAGATTCATTCGTCCCCTAAGGAGTGCGAAAAAGAAGCGCGATTGTGGCATAGGGGAGAAGGAAAGGGAATAGGGAGGCGGGAGTCGAAAGTGAAAGGGTGGAAGAGTCGAAGAGTCCAAGAAAAGAACCGGCGAATAAATTGGTTACAAAGACGGGCGTTTGAGGTGGAAGGAGGTGACGGATTGATAGACGGCGGCGAAGTCGATGCAGACGTCGTCGCGGAGTGTGTCGGCGACGAACTGGATGCCGATGGGGAGATTCGTTTTCGTGAAGCCGCAGGGGACGGAAAGTGCGGGAAGGCCGGCGATGTTGGAGGAGCCGATGGTGTTGCGAGTGTCGGCAGAGGGTTGAGGAGGAGTAGAAGGAGCGGGCGTTTTTGCGGGAGGCGGAGTGGGGCGCTGGGGCTCGGCGGGAGGAGTCGTTGAAGGGGCAGCGAGAGCGGCAGGGCGAGGCGGGGGGCCACCGGTGAGGTCGGCGTCAAGGCGTGAAGCGGGCGTGTTGCGGCTGGGAGCGACGATGACGTCAAACTTCTCAAACATTTTGCCGAGAGCGGGCTGGATTTCGGCGCGGAGGCGGAAGGCGTCGAGATAATCTTTGGCAGGAAGGGAGAGAGCAGCGATGAGGCCGATGCGCTGCGGCTCGTCGAGAAGCTCCATGACTTTGCCGCTTTCGATGAAGGTGCGGAAGATGGAGGCAGCTTCGGCGGTGTAGAGAGTGACGGCCACAGCGCCGTAGGGGTAATCGGGGAAAGTGGTCTCTTCGAGGGTGGCGCCGAGGCCGCGAAGGACGTCGAGAGCAGAGGAGTAGGCAGAGGCGACTTCGGCGTCGCCGCCGCGGGAGAAGTCGGGCTGGATGAAGCCGATTTTTTTGCCAGCGAGCGGATTCGCTTTTTTCTTCTGCTGAGGCCACCAGGAAAAGGGCGTATCGAGCGAAGTGGGGTCAGCAGGGTCGCGGCCGGCAATGGCGTTAAGAACAAGACCGCAGTCCATCGCGCTGCGACACATGGGGCCGAGTTTGTCCATCGTCCAGGAGAGAGCCATGGCGCCGAAACGGCTGACGCGGCCGTAGGTGGGACGCAGTCCGGAGACGCCGGAGAAGGCTGCGGGAGTGATGATCGAGCCGAGAGTTTCCGAGCCGATGGCGAAGCCGACGAGCGCGCTGGGAACAGCGGCGCCGGGGCCGCTCGAACTGCCGCCGGCCCAGTGGTCGAGGTTGTAGGGGCAGCGCGAAGGGCCCTGGAGCGATGCGGAGGCACTGGAATAACCGCCGCCGCCGGCGAGCTCAATCATAGAAAGTTTGGCGACGAGAATGGCGCCGGCGGAGCGAAGTTTGCGGACGACGGCGGCGTCGAAATCAAAGACCTGATCGCGGAAGGGAGGCGCGCCCCAAGTGGTGGGAATGCCGCGGGTGGCGAGAAGGTCTTTGGCGCCATAGGGAATGCCGTGCAGAGGGCCGCGACTGCGTCCGGCGGCGATTTCCTTTTCGGCTTCGCGGGCCTGCTGGATAGCGAGCTCGGCGGTGAGCGTGGCGACGGCGCCCAGTTTGGGGCCGAGCGATTCGAGGCGGGCGAGATAAGACTGGGTGAGCTCAACCGGAGAGATCTTGCGGGCGCGAAGTTGCGCGGAGAGTTCGTGGACGGTGAGATAGAGGATGTCGTCAGCGAGCATCAGTCAACTCCAACGGGAGAATAGAAAATGGAAACCAGAAAATAGAAACTGGAAAATAGAAAGCAGAAAATAGGAATTTGTTATTCGTCGACCGATACCCGGATAACGCCAAGATTCCTTGCGGCAAGGCCGGAATCTTCGGTCCCGACAGGGTCGGGAGCATCGATCGCCGCGCTCGGAATGACAGCGCGAGACTCGGCGTACCGAGCGAGGACGCCGGCGATGGCGCGCTCACTTCGTACGCCCGGGGCGGGGGCGTGGGCGGACGGCGAAAACGAAAGCCGGTTCGAGGGCGTATGGAAGAGTGCGGCTGCGCAGGCCGGCGAGCTGGCGGTCGCGGCGCTCGACGGCGCGGCGAACGGCCTCTTCCTGGTCGGGGGTGAGATTGAGTTTTGAGGCCGGGGGAGGGGTAGCGGGCTGCTGAGGAGAAGTGGGCTGCTGAGGAGAAGCGGGCGGTCTGAAGACCGCCCCTAGAGGATTCGCCGATGCGGCGACGGGGATGGCGAGAGCGGCGGCGGAGGCGAGTTTGTTGAATTGACGGCGGGAAAGCTTTTTCATGGGGCATCCTTGAAGAGAATTTCAAATTTTAAATTTGAAATTTCAGATTGAAAAAGAGACCGGGAAGAGAATCTCGATGAAGGAGGGGAGATGATTTCAGAGTGAGATCGAGAGAGAGTCGAAGAGATCATGAGCGGAGTAAGGGCGGCGGAGCCGGCCCCGTTTGGTTCTGCTTTCCCCGGCTTTGCCCGATCGGCAAGCTTCCCTCGGCTTTGCTCGGGGCAAGCAGGGCAGGCTCGGGACAGGCAGGGCAAGCGCCGGCGCTACCGGGAATCGCGGAGAGTGTACACGAAAATGCGAATGCCAGCGGAGCGAGGAAGAAGTTTTTCGGAGGTGAGATGCGCGCGGGAGTCGAGGTTGAGGCGGAGACGGTCTTCGCCGGGTCCAGAGTGAGAGAGGACCAAAGCGACACGGCGGGCGGAGCCGAGGTCGGGAAGAACGCCGGAGCCTGCGGGGACGCCGACAAGCGTGGCAGGGGCGGAAGAGGGCCAGTAGCGCTGGAAGGGGAGCTGTAGATAGTCGGGGGCGAGGAGGATGAGGCCGGGTTGTTCGGAGGCAGCAAAGGAGGCGGCTTCGCGCCACTGTTCTTTGCCAAAGCGGAATTGATAGCCGAGGAGCGAAGCGGGAGAGGTGTAGTAAGCGGCGAGAGAGAAGAAGAGAGAGGCGGCGCAGGCGAGAGAGGCGAGAAGACGGCGGCGTCTAGAGAGAGTGGCAAGGCCGAGGGCGATGAGAAGAAAAAGGAAGGGGGCTTGGAAGGCGAGATAGCGTTCGTGGATGAGCTTGAGCCAGGGCGAAAGAAGCAAGAGAGGAAGGAAGGGCAGAAGCAGGATGGAAGCGAAGAGGAGACGGAGTTCGGGTTCGCGGGCAATGCGGCGAGCGCCTCGAAAGAGAAGCCAGAGGAGTGGAGCGAGAGTGAGAAGGACGGCGAGGGCTTCTTCGCGGAGAAGTTGGGTGAGGGGAGAGGAGAAGCGGAGGAGATCGGGGGCGGCGATGCTGTAGCCGTCGAGATAGCGGAGGAGTGCGTAGGGGATGCGGAGCCAGGGGGAACCGAGCCACTCGCGACGTTCGAGCGCGAGATGGTTCAGCACCCAGACGACCCAGGGGACAAAGGCGAGCACACTGATGAGGCGTCCGAGGAGCCAGGCGCGGGGGCGGAGGCGGACGAAGCGCCAGTAGAAAAGTTCCTGAGCGAGGAGGACGAAGAGGGAGAAGTAGTGGGTAAAGAGGAGAGTTAAAGAGAGGAAGGTGTAAAGGTAAAGCGAGAAAGAAGAACTGAGGCGTTGGGAACGGGGAGCGCTTGAAGGGGAACCGCGGGAGAAACGGAGGAAAACGAGAAAGGAGAGGAGAGAAAGAAGGATGAGGAGGGAGTAGCTGCGGCACTCCTGCGAATAGTAGATGAGAAATGGGGAGGCGGCGGCGAAGGAGGCGGCAAGGGGAGCGACATCAGGCATCCAAGGAAATAGGCGGCGAGCGAGAAACCAGAGGGCTGCGACGCTGGCCACTCCGAAGAGAGCGGAAGGAACGCGAAGGACAAAGTCGGAAGAGCCGAAGAAAGTGATGACGAAGTGAAGGAGGGCGTTGAAAAGCGGAGGGTGCTGAACTTCGGCGAACACGCAGTCCCAGAAGGGGCGAGCGGCGAAAAATGCGGAGGCGGCTTCGTCGAGCCAAAGGGGCTGGCGGTCGAGACCCCAGAAGCGGAGGGCGGTGGCCAGGGCGAGAATGAGGAGAAGGATGAGTCGATCGGGGAGGCGAGAGGAGGACATGGTGGAAGAGAGTACGCGAAAACGCTGGGGGAAAGAAACGGCGGGCGGCGTGGGAAATTTAGTATGGAAGGGCGAGGAGCGACGGTGGTAGAGTCGCGGCCATTCCAGAACAATCCAGCAGGAGAGGAGAAGCCATGAAAACCTATCCAAGAATTGGTGCAGCCGCATTGGCGGTGCTGTTGGCCCTGGCGCTGGTGGCACCAACGATTTCAGCCAAGGATAAAAAGCCGCGGAGCCTGGGGGATCAGGTTCGCCGGGAACTGTTGATGCTGCCGTATTATTCGGTGTTTGATTGGCTGGGGTATGAGCTGAAGGGGAACCAGGTGACGCTGTCGGGCCAGGTGACGCGACCGAGCCTGAAGTCGGATGCAGAAGCGGCGGTGAAGGATATTGAAGGGGTGGGGAGCTTGATCAACAACATTGAGGTGTTGCCGCTCTCGCCGAACGACGACCGAATCCGGCGGGCGGTGTTCCGGACGCTGTACGCAGAGAATAGCCCGCTGTTTCGGTACGGCGTGGGCGCGGTGGACTCAATCCACATCATTGTGAAGAACGGGAACGTGACGCTGGTGGGAACGGTGAACAGTGAGATGGACAAGAATATCGCCGGAGTGAGAACGAACAGCGTGACGGGCGTGTTTTCGGTGACCAATAATTTGACGGTGGGCGGGTAGAAGGCCACCGAAACGAAGTGGTTCATGGGGCCGCAGAATGCGGCCCCTTTTCTGTTTTTGGGGAGCAGCGGTTGGGAAGTGAAACACGACGGATAAGGTGGCCGCATGGCTTGGGGTTGAGATGCTTCGGCCCCGGCATCGCCCCGCAAGCCCGTTCGGGACGCAAAAACTGTGCAAGCTATTGTCGGGGCCTCAGAATGACCGCGACAAAAGGGCGGGTAACAAAGGATGGCGTTTAGAGAAGGGGCCCAGAGGATAAAGGCACGACTTGAGAAAGAGGTGGGAACGGAACGAGGATGACGGTGTTAGAGTAAAGCGGCACGCGACGCGTGGGGCGTAGCAGGTGCGGGCTGAATGAGCCAGGCGTTTCCCAAAAACAGAGAAGAGAGTGTGCGCGGCGCAGTGATGGGTGTAGCGCCACGGAATGCGGTTGAGGACGAGCAGGGGACGAGTGTGGCTGTCGAAGGTAGGCCGGCGCAATCGACAGGGGAGGCGGAAGGTTCAGCGGGCGGGTTGGGGGCACGGCGGGGCGGAAGAAAGTTAAAGGTGCTGCTGATTGCGTCCCATGCGGTGCAGTATGCGACGCCGCAATTCCGGCTGCTGGCCGCGGACCCGCGGGTGGATGCGCTGGTGGCGTATTGCAGTCTGCAGGGTGCAGAGAAGGGAGTGGATCCCGAGTTTGGAGTGGAAGTGAGCTGGGACGTGCCCCTGCTCGAAGGCTACCGATGGGTGGAAGTGGCGAACCGGGCGCGAAGACCAGGCCTGGGACGGTTTTTTGGTCTCGTGAACACAGGACTGTGGAAGTTGATTCGTGAAGGCGGCTTTGATGCGGTGGTGATTTATGCGGGCTACGCGTACGCGAGCTTCTGGATCGCGGTGGCGGCGGCCCGAAGTCGAGGGACAGCGCTGGTGTTCGGGACGGATGGGACATCGCTCCGGCCAAGAGATAGCCGATGGTGGAAGAGTTGGCTGAAGCCGCTAATCGCGCCGAGAATTCTCAAGATGGCAGACGTTGCATTGGTAGGATCGGCGGCCGGAGCAGAGCTGATGAGGAGTATCGGCCTGTCGGAGGAGCGCATTGCGCTGACCCCGTTTGCCGTGGACAACGACTGGTGGACGCGACAAGCGGAGCAGGTGGACCGGGGGGCGATGAGGCGCGAGTGGGGTGTGCCGGAAGCGAGCCCGGTGGTGCTGTACTGTGCGAAGCTGCAGCCGTGGAAGAGGCCGCAGGATGTGCTGCGAGCGTTTGCGCGGGCGGGATTGGAAGAGGCGTACCTGGTGATGGCCGGTGAAGGGCCGATGCGAACGGAGCTGGAAGCGGAAGCGAAATCGCTGGGGGTAGGAGAGCGGGTGAAGTGGCTGGGGTTTGTGAACCAGTCGAAGCTGCCGGCAACGTACACGGCAGCAGACTTGTTTGTGTTGCCCAGTGAATATGACCCGTGCCCGGTGGTGGTGTGCGAGGCGATGCTGTGCGGGCGACCGGTGGTGCTGAGCGACGAGATTCGGGGGAGGTTTGACCTGGTAGAGTGGGGGAAAACGGGGTTCATTTATCAGTGCGGAGATGTGGACGAGTTGGCGAGAATCCTGCGAACCGTGCTACTCGACCCGAAATTACTGGCGAGCCTGGGCGAGGCGGCGAAGCGTCAGATGGAAAGCTGGTCGCCCCGGGAAAACCTGGAGGCGCTGGTGGACGGCATTCAGAGGGCAGTGAAACGGCGCGGCGACGCGTGAAGGGCGATGCGGATTTTGATCTATGTGCACGATTTCCTTCCGTCGGTCGGAGGAGTGGAGAACGTGGTGGCGGCGCTGGCGAGCGGGCTAGCCGGAAAGGCGCAAGTGAGGGTGGTCACGCAACAGGCCGCGGGAGGATTTGATGATGGGCTCTTGCCCTATGAGGTGGTCCGGCAACCCGCGGTAGCCCACCTCTGGCGAATGCTGCGGGAAGCGGATCTGATCCACCTTGCGGGGCCGTCGCTTCTTCCAATGGCGTTGGGATGGCTGCTGAGAAAAAAGGTGGTGGTGGAGCACCACGGTTTCCAGGCGGTTTGTCCGAACGGGCAATTATTCTACGAGCCGACGCAGACGCCGTGCCCCGGCCACTTCATGGCCGGGCGTCACGGAAAATGCCTGCGGTGCAACGCGGGAGCCGGCTGGCTGCGAAGCGTGAGGATGTGGCTGCTCACGTTTGCGCGGCGGTGGTTTGCCGCGCGTTCGAGGCTGCAGATTGCGCCCACGCAGTGGCTATCGGGAGTGGTACAGCTGAATGGAATTCAGACTATTTATCACGGTGTGCGGGAGAGACCGGCGGACGGTGTTGCGCCCGGAACAACGGAGCCCAAGCGAGTGGTTTACCTGGGACGGCTGGTCAGCACCAAGGGAGTGAGTACGCTGCTCGCGGCGGTGGCGTGGCTCAGGCAGCGCGGACGCAAACTGCGGCTGGAGGTGATTGGAGACGGTCGGGAGCGACTGCGCCTCGAGGCGAGCGCAAAGGAGCTGGGGATCACCGAGCAGGTGGGGTTTCGGGGGCGGCTGCCGGAGCAGGAAGTGGAGGCCATTTGCGCAGGAGCGCTGTGTGTGGTGATGCCGTCGCTGGGAGGTGAGGTGTTTGGGCTGGTGGCGGCTGAGCAGATGATGAGAGGAAGAGTGTTGGTGGTGACCAAAGGAGAGGCACTGGCCGAAGTGGTGGGCGAAGCAGGATTGGTGTTTCCTGCAGGCGACGCGGCGGCGCTTGGGAGGTGCCTGGAGCGATTGCTGGACCAGAGCGAGCTCGCAAAGGAGCTGGGGGTGCGGGGTCGCGCACGGGCCCTCGATTTTTTTCGTGAGCAGCATATGATAGACGCGCACCTTGCGGCGTATCGCAAAGTGATGGGAGATGGGGGCCGCCCCTGTTAGGCACAACGACGAATGCGGGCTTACATGATTTTGTCGTGGAGAGTGTGCTGCGGCGCTACGTGACACGCGGGGCGCGCGCCGTGGACCTCGGGGCGGGCACGGGAGAGCTGGCGATGCGACTGAAGGAGCAGGGATGGAGTGTCCTCGCCGTGGATTTGGACCGCGAAGGCTACGAAGCGGACCTGCCCTTCCTGCAGCAAAACCTGAACGAGGCTGACTTTGCGGAGTCGGTCGACGCGGGAGAATTCGATCTGGTGACGGCGATCGAGGTACTGGAGCACGTGGAGAACCCAATCGGATTCTTGCGCAATGTCGGGAGGCTGCTCAAGGCGCAGGGAGTGGCGGTGCTCACCACTCCCAATGTGGACAGCACGGCAGCGCGGCTGAAGTTTTTGTTGCGCGGCACGGTTCGCATGATGGATGCGGAGAGCGAGCCGACGCACATCTCCCCCATCTTCTGGGATCTGTTGCAAAGACAATACCTGCCCCGGGCCGGGGTGCGACTGCTGGAGCATCATCTATTCCCGGCACGCGGTTACCAACTTACACGAGCCGGGTATGCCTGGGCCATGCAGGGGATCTCTTATCTCTTAGACGGAGAATGTCTACAAGGAGACAACCACGTGATGGTGCTGGGGCGGAAAGGGGCGTCGTAATGTTTCCCGTTCGAGAAAGCCTGGGGCAAGAACGGCGGCTGCGGGGTCTACTGCTGCTGGGCGGGCTGGTGGTGATTACCTGGCTGCTCGCGGGTTGGATTCTCGCAGGAGCTTCCGACCGGCTGGTGCTGACGGCACTAGGAATCATCGGCATGCTGATCGTGCTGACGATTCTGCGGGACTGGCGAAGCGGGTTTTACCTGTTCATCGTGTGGCTGCTGTTTGAGGACCTGGCCAGGAAATACCTGGGCAACAACATGGTGGTGTACTTCGGGAAGGACGCGTTGATGGCGGTGACGTGCCTGGCATTTTTCATCCAATGGAGGAAGGGCGAAGAGCAAAGTTTCCGGCCGAAGTTTCTGATTCCGCTGATGCTGTTTGTGTGGCTGGGGATCGCGCAGATGTTTAACACAAACTCGCCCAGCCTGCTGTACGGATTGCTGGGAGCCAAGATGTACTTTTTCTATATCCCGTTGATGTGGGTGGGATACGCCCTGCTGAAAGAGGAAAAGGACATCCGAACGTTTCTCTACATCAATCTTGGGCTGGCCGGAGTGATCGCGCTGCTAGGGTCGGTGCAGGCGATCGTCGGGCCCGGGTTTCTCAACCCGGCGGAATTGGCGCCAGATATCCGAATGCTCTCCACGCTGGAGCGGGTGTCTCCGATCACGGGACAGGTGGTTTATCGGCCGACAAGCGTGTTTGTGAGCGACGGGCGATTCGCGTGGTACTTGCTGTTGATGTGGGTCTTGGGTTTTGGAGCCGCCGGGTACATGCTGCTGCGGGGAATGACCGGGCGAAGGCTCGTCCTGCTGGCCATCGGACTGGTGACGGCGTCCATTGTGCTGAGTGGAGCGCGAGCGACACTGCTCTACACGATGGGAAGCGCGCTGGTGATGGCGGCGGCATTCCTGTGGGGCGCCCCGTGGAAATGGGGTCAAGCGTTTCGTACGGTGCGGGCGATCCGGAGAGCGTTTTTGCTGGCGGCCGTGGGGGTCCTTGTGCTGCTGGTGCTGTACCCCGAGGCGGTTGGAGCGCGGTGGGCGTTTTACAGCGAAACGATGTCACCGGACAGCCCAAAGTCGGAAGTCGGCTGGCGGACGTGGGGCTACCCGATTAAGAATCTGGAGCAGGCCTTTGCGCATGAACACTGGATGTACGGCTACGGAATCGGCACGGCATCACTTGGCGTGCAGTACGTGAGCCGATGGCTGGGAGAGAAGCCGCCGGAAATCGGAGTGGAAAGCGGGTTCGGCACACTCATTGTGGAGATGGGCATTCTGGGTTTGGTGCTGTGGTTGGCGTGGGTGTGCGCGGCCTTGCGGGCGGGGTGGCAGGTGGTGCGGGGTTTGCGGGGGACAGTGTTTTTCCCCGTGGCATTTGCGATTTTCTGGTTCGCGCTGCTGTTGCTCTTGCCCTTCACATATATGGGAATTCAGCCCTATCAGAATTTTGTGATGAATGCCTATCTCTGGCTGCTGCTTGGCGTGCTGTTCCGGCTGCCACTCCTGCTGGCGAAACAGCCAGGAATCCCAACAGCGGCGGCCGCGCGAAGCTAAGGCATCGCCGGAGCCGGGTGAAAAGAGGCTCACCGGTGAACGGGCAACCACTCCGAATCGCCGTTGTATCCCCCTTTTTCGACAAGCGACACGGTACGGAGCGAGCCGCGAGCGAGCAGGTGGAGCGGCTGGCACGGGTGTACGGGCATGAGGTGCATCTTTACTGCCAGCGGGTGGAGAACCTGAGCGGCATGAGGGAGTTTCGCGGGGCGGGAGCAGGCGCACGAGAAGGAGGACGGATCTGGTGGCACCGCGTGTCGGAAGCGCAGGGGCCGCACCTATGGAAATTCCTCAGGTGGATGAGAGCGAACCAGCGTCAGCGGAAGAGAGATGAAGAGGAGCACGGGCTGCGGTTTGACCTGGTTTATTCGCCGGGAATCAACTGCCGGGATGCGGACGCGATTTTGATTCACGTGGTGTTCTCGGAGCTAGCCGGGCGAGTTGAGAAAGAACTGGAGCTGGAAGGGAACCCGGCAGGGTCGTGGCCGCGAATGCTTCACCGGCGGATGTACTACGGGTGGCTGAAGCGGCTGGAGTTACAGATTTATCCGGATGAGCGCGTGACGCTGGGAGCGGTGTCCCGATTGGCTGCGCAGGAGGTGAGGAGGCGGTTCGGACGGCAGGAAGTACGCGTGATCCCGAATGGAGTGGACACGAAGCAATTCAACCCAGAGGAGCGGAAGCGGCGACGAGCGGAATCGCGGCACCGGCTGCAGCTTGCCGAGAGGGA
>Ga0247727_10019262_pt1 | contig 10598 bp, 13 predicted proteins | sample WisWelCaveWW1625_FD_202498 | JGI IMG/M metagenome (GOLD analysis project Ga0247727, IMG submission 202498) | Biofilm microbial communities from Wishing Well Cave, Virginia, United States - WW16-25 | ecosystem: Environmental > Aquatic > Deep subsurface > Groundwater > Cave microbial mat | place...
GGGAATGCCGGCCTGGGCTTCCAGCAAAGCCGTGATCGCCTGGGCATCCTTGACGGCATAGGGCACCCTGGGAATGACCTCCTCGCTGTACTGGCTGATGCCGATGACGACGGCATAGGCATTGGGCTGTTTGAATTCCTGCACGGACGCGAAGGCGTCGGGCATGAGCCAGCCGAAGAGCGGGGCCAGCAGCGCCGCAAGAAACCAGCGTAGAGGGGAAATTCCGTGCATGTGGACTGTCCTTGCGAAAAGAATCACGCAGGACGAATCCTAGGCCCGACACATAAGAAAAGCAAGAATGCAGGTCTTGTGGTACAACATACGCATGCTGAAAATGGTCCGTCCTTCGCGGGCGCGCTTCCTCATGGCGGCGCAGCCGCAGCCGTTAATTCTCTCGGTGCCCCAGCCCGAGACCGACGTCTTCGAGCTGTACCGTCGCCTGGCTGCACCCGGACGCCCCTCGTTCCTGCTCGAAAGCGGCAAAGGCGGCAGCGGGGTGGCGCGCTGGTCGTTCTTCGGCAGCGATCCCTATCTGGAACTGTCCGGCAAGGGCATGCGCTACGAACTCCGCACCCGCGACGGGTCCACCGTCCACAAGGGCGACCCCTTTAAAGCCCTCTCAGATTTACTGCGCGCTTCGCGGATTGCGAGGCCGGATGACGCCCCGCCGTTCATCGGCGGCGCCGTTGGATTTTTCAGTTACGATTTGATCCGGCAATTCGAAAAGCTGCCCAACCAGGCCACGGACGACTTGCGCCTGCCGGATATGATCTTCGCCTTCGTGGATCTCTTCGCCGCCGTGGATCACAAGCTGCGGACACTGCACCTGATCTACGCGCCCCCGTTCGACCAGGCCCTGGGACAATCGCGCGAGAAGCTCTATAGCGAAGGGTGCGACCGCCTGTCCGAGCTGCACGCGAAGCTGCTGGCGCGGCGCAAGCAGGACGACAGCGATCTCCGCATCGGCCACCTGACCGTGAAGCCCGATCAGTCGCGCTCCGATTATGTCCAGCGCGCCAAACAGTGCCAGGACTTCATCCGCTCCGGCGACATCTACCAGGCCAATCTTTCGCACCGCCTGACGATCGACCGCGACCCGGGCTGGCCGATGGAGCATTTCCGGGAACATGCCGGCGCGGCGCTCTACAGCCGCGTGCGCGAGGTCAACCCCTCGCCCTTTGGCGGCCTGCTGGCTTTCGACAGCATGACGCTGGTGAGTTCGTCGCCCGAACGGCTGGTGCGGCTGGACGGCCGCCGGGTGGATACGCGCCCGATCGCCGGCACGCGCCCGCGCGGCCATACGCCCGCCGAAGACCGCCGCCTCGCGGAAGACCTGATCACCAACGCCAAGGAGCGCGCCGAACATCTCATGTTAGTCGATCTGGAACGCAACGACCTGGGACGCGTGTGCAAATACGGCACGGTGCGCGCGGACGAATTCATGATCGTCGAGCGCTATTCCCACGTCTCCCACATCGTGTCCAACGTCATGGGCGAGTTGCGCGATGGATTGGACGTCTTCGACCTGATCAAGGCCGTCTTCCCCGGCGGCACCATCACCGGCGTGCCGAAGATCCGCTGCATGGAAATTCTGGAGGGATTGGAGCCGGTCCGGCGCGGGCCCTATACCGGCGCAATGGGCTATCTCAGTTGGAGCGGCGACCTCGACCTCAACATCATCATCCGCACCATGCTGCTGCTCGGCGGGCGCGGCTATCTCCAGGTCGGCGCCGGCATCGTCGCGGACTCCGATCCGGTCAAGGAATACGAAGAGACGCTGTACAAGGCCGAGGCCTTCTTCAAGGCGCTGGGAGAGTCGTAATGTGGATTTTCCTCAACGACCGGTTCGTGAAACGCGAAGAGGCGCTGATCTCCGTCTTCGATCACGGCTTCCTCTACGGCGACGGCATCTACGAAACGCTGCGGGCCTACGGCGGCCGCATCTTCATGCTCACACAGCACCTGGCCCGTCTGCAGCGATCGGCGCGCCTGATCGGGCTGGAGATTCCCATCCCCGAGAAAGACTGGCCCAACCTGCTGAGCGACGCCATCGCGCGCAACGATTTGAGCGACGCCTATCTCCGCATCACCGTCTCACGCGGCACGGGCGAGATCGGCCTCGACCCCAGCCTCTGCCCGAAGCCGACCGTCGTCATCATCGCCAAGCCGTTTCAGGCCTACCCGCCCCATCTCTTCACGCAGGGCGTCACCCTGCTTACAACGTCAGTACACCGCAACCTGGCCACGGCCCTGTCCCCGCAGATCAAGTCGCTCAATTTTTTGAACAACATCCTGGCCAAGCAGGAAGCGACAAAAGCCGGCGCCTTCGACGGCATCATGCTCAACGCCGAAGGCCGCCTGACGGAATGCACCACCAGCAACATCTTCTTCGTCCAGCACGGCACGCTCTGCACCCCGTCGGTGGCCTGCGGGATTCTCGACGGCATCACGCGCGATGTCGTCCTGACGCTGGCGAAGGAGCAAGGCCTCAAGACTGAAGAGAGCGCCTACACGCCGGAAGCGCTGCGGCAGGCGGAGGAATGCTTTCTGACCAATACGACGATGGAGATCATGCCCGTGAGAGATGTGGACCAGCACCTCGTCGGCTCCGGCAAACCGGGCCCCGTCACGCTGTCGCTGCACAAGCAGTTCCAGTCGAATCTAGACCGATTTCTCTGCTGAAATCTGACTCTTGGAGCGGGCAAGCCGGTTCCATCACTGTCGCTCACAAGCAGTTCCGCACCAACCTGGACCGTGTTCTCTCCTGAACCGCGCTACGTTTTTCTTTTCGCGTCCAACTTTTTTCTTTTCACTTTTAACTTTTCACCTCCCAGTTGCACCCGGCTGTGCTGCGTTCTGCCCGGATGCGCGGCCTTCGGCGCATCCGCGCGGTAGTGCGCCCCGACGCTGTCGGCCCGCCACAGGGCTGCTTCGGCCACGCAACGCGCCACCTGCACCATGTTTTTGACTTCCAGATCGAGGCGCGAGGCAAATGGCCAGCTCACGAGCCGCTCCCAGCGCGTCAATTGCCCAAGCGCGCCGGCCAGCGAATCGCCCGTGCGCGCCAGCCCGACCTTGCCCCACATGATCCGGCGCAACGAGCTACGCACCTTTTCGGCATCATCCAGCTTGACCAGGGGACCGCTGTCAATCTCGCGGGCGGTAGGCACGGGACCGGTCGCACGCCCCTGCCGCTTCGCATAGGCCACCGCCGCCAGCGCGGCGCGCCGGCCAAACACCAGCCCTTCGAGCAGCGAGTTGCTGGCCAGTCTATTGGCTCCGTGCACACCGCTGCAGGCCACCTCGCCTGCGGCGAACAGGCCCGGCAGGTTGGTCGCGCCGTGCGTATCGGTCCGCACCCCGCCCATCATGTAATGGGCGCTGGGCGAGACGGGAATCCACTCCTCGGTCATGTCGATATCGTAGCGGAGGCAGGTGGAATAAATCGTCGGGAACCGCTGCTTGATGAAGGAGGCGCTCAGGTGCGTCGCATCCAGGTAGACGTGCCGGGAACGGGTGGCCGCCATCTCCGACCAGATCGCGCGGGAGACGATATCCCGCGGTGCCAGCGCGCCGTCCGGATGGTAGCGGGGCATGAACAACTCGCCTTTGATATTTCGAAGCCGGCCGCCCTCGCCGCGGATCGCTTCGGATAAGAGAAACGGCGGGCTGTTCGGCAGATAGAGCGCCGTCGGATGGAACTGCACGAACTCCATATCTTCCAGAGTCGCACCGGCCCGATACGCCATCGCCATGCCGTCGCCGGTCGCGTTGGGTGGATTGGTCGTGCGCGCGTAGATCTGCCCCGCGCCGCCTGTTGAAAGGATCACCGCGCGCGCGGGCATGACAAAGCGGTCGCCGGTCGCTTCGTCCAGCACCAGCGCGCCGCGGCACCGGCCGTCAGCCACCACCAGGTCCACCGTGAAATGATGGCCCAGCCGCTGGATGCGCTTCTGCCGGCGGGCCTGAACCGTCAGCGCCCGCACCATTTCGTTGCCCGTCGCGTCGCCGCGCGCGCGCAGGATGCGGCTGCGGCTGTGCGCCGCTTCGTGGGCAAAGGCGAACTTGCTGCCGATCTTGTCGAAGCGGGCACCCCAGGCGATGAGTTCCCGGATACGGCCGGGCCCCTCTTCCACCAGCACGCGCACGGCTTCGCGCCGACAGAGACCGTGGCCCGCCTTCAGGGTGTCGTTCAAATGGATGGAGACGTCGTCTTCTTCGCTGAGCGCGACCGCCACGCCGCCCTGGGCGTAAATCGAGCTGCTTTCCAGCGGGTTTCCCTTGGTCAGCATCAGCACGCGGCCATGCCGGCTCAGTTCGATCGCCGCGCGAAGGCCTGCGACGCCGCTGCCGATCACCAGGAACTCTGCCTCGGGAGGACGGAGAGAGGAGGTGCCGCGTTTGGAAACGGCCATGAACTACCGGGAACGCGGACCCGGAGGTGTCGGTTCCCCCGCGCGGCGCAACGCCATGCCGAAGGGCAGATCGCCGTCCAGGCCGTTGAGCAGGACGGTTTTTTCACCCACCCACCGGAGCACCCCATGGCCGCGCTCGCGGGTGCCCGTGTCCTCGGGAGTCTTGTGCCATTGCCCCGCCCAACTCACCACGACCTCGACCGACTCCCCTTCGATCACGACCCGGTCGATGGTCCATTCGAGGACGATTTCCTGGTAGGTTTGAAAATCCTGCTGGATGTCGTTCGTCGCCTTCTCCAGCACCTCGCGCGGCAGCATCATGCCCTGGATATCCGCGAGGTCGCGCCGGGCGTACGCGTTGCGCAATTCCTCCATCGCCTTGTCGATTTTCATGAAGCGCGTGTGGTCCTCGGGATAGCGGATATCTTTGGAGGAGCAGCCGGACGTCAGGGCGGCGGCCCCCAGCAGACCGGCCACCAGCATCACGACTGGCACGCGCATCAGACGGAAGAACATGGCGCAGTATATGTAGGGAAGACGGAACGCGTCAAGCGGATCAGGGCTGAGTAACGAGGACTGTGGACTGAGGTTCGAAAAGGGTTCTGAAAGCTGCCTTCCTCTCAGTCCTCAGCACTCAGTCCTGAAGACGCGCCCACGCTTCGTGCCGCGTCCGGCTTGCATTTACACGCAAAACCCACTACACTCCGCGTCGCAGAGGAGAACGAATATGTCCAGTGTGCTCAAGAAGCGTCGGAAGAAAATGCGCAAGCACAAGTTCAGAAAGCTGCGCAGAAAACAGAAATTCCTGCGTCGCAAAACCCAGGGATAATTCCACGGAGAGCCGGAGGCGCCCATGCCCGAATTGAAGAAAGTCCGCGTGCGCATCACGACCGTGAACCACACCTACGTCGGGGATTTCGTCATTCCGCCCATGCGGAACCGCGTCTCGGACGTGCTGAACGAGGAATCGCGGCTGTTCGTGAACCTGACCGACGTGGTGATCAACGATAAAAACCAGGCGGAATTCGTCTCGCTGAACAAGAACCTGATCGAATCCATCCAGCAACTGTAACCGCATCGCCGCTGTTTTGTTCCTTCCGCCTCGATTTCACACGCATCACCTGCCCATCCACTGACTGATACGCCCATGTCCTATTACAGCCGCTTCCTCCCATTTCTCAGGCCCTATTTCCCCCGCATGGCGGCCGCCATCGCGCTCGTCGGCACCGCGGCCGCGCTGAACCTCGTGCTGCTGCGCCTGGCCGGCCGGCTGTGGGACGTCATCACCATCCAGCGCGACGTGGACGGCATGACCGCCCTCGTCTGGATCTTCCTCGGTCTGATGACGGCCCAGGGCCTGCTCTCCATGGGCCACAGTTATCTCGTGGCGTGGGTCTCCCAGCACATCATGGCCGATTTCCGCACGCACCTGTTCGGCCATCTCCAGCAACTCTCGGTCAGCTTCTTCGCCAAACGGCGCACGGGGGAAATCCTCTCCCGCCTGATGAACGACGTCGGCGTCATCCAGACCACGGTCACGGAAACGCCCATCGATTCGGCCAAGCACCTCGTCACCTTCGTCGGCGGCGTCGGCTTCCTGCTGGTGATGAACTGGCAGCTGTGCCTGCTGATTCTGATGCTGCTGCCGGCCCTGGTGCTCGTCGCCAAGTTCTTCGGCCGGAAGCTCCGCGCCCTCTCCACGACGATCCAGGACAAGACTGCGGGCTCCACCACCATCGCCGAGGAAGTCATCTCCGGCATCCGGGTCGTCAAATCCTTCGTGCAGACCGGGCGGGAAGAACGGCGCTTCGCCGCGCAGATCCAGTCCAACGTGCAGACCGCCCTGCGCCGCGCCGCGATCATGGCCGTCTTCGTGCCCGTCATCACCCTGCTGACCTTCGCCTCCGCCGCGGCCGTGTTGTGGTATGGCGGCCGCCAGGTCATCGAGGGGACCATTTCACCCGGCGACCTGTTCGCTTTCGTCCTGTTCGCCGGCATCCTGATCGGCCCGTTCGGATCGGCGGCCCGGGTCTTCTCGCAGATCAAGGAAGCGCAGGGCGCCATGCAGCGCGTCTTCGAAATTCTCGATACGCAGTCCGACATCAGCGATCGCCCGGATGCCGTCGAGATGCCGCCGATCAAGGGCCACCTTAAAGTATTGCGCGTCAGCTTCGCCTACGATCCCCGACAGCCCGTCCTCTCGGACCTGTCGTTCGAGGTGCAGCCAGGCGAAATGGTCGCCCTGGTCGGCCCGACCGGGTCAGGCAAAACCACGCTGATCAACCTGCTGCACCGGTTTTATGACCCGCTGGAAGGCTCGATCACCATCGATGGCCAGGACCTGCGCGCGGTCCGACTCGACAGCCTCTACCGCCAGATCGCCCTCGTCCCGCAGGAGACCATCCTGTTCGGCGGGACCATCCTGGACAACATCCTCTACGGCCGTGACGGCGCATCGGAAGAAGACGTCATCGCCGCCAGCAAGGCCGCCAACGCGCACGACTTCATCGGTGTCATGCCGGACGGTTATCAGACGATCGTGGGGGAGAAAGGCGTGAACCTCTCAGGCGGCCAGCGGCAGCGGCTCGCCATCGCGCGCGCCATGCTCAAGAATCCCCGGATTCTGATTCTGGATGAAGCCACCTCGGCCCTGGATGCCGAGTCGGAACGGCTGGTGCAGGAAGCGCTGGACCGGCTCATGGCGGGCCGGACGAGCTTCGTCATCGCCCACCGGCTCACCACCATTCAACGCGCCAATCGGATTCTCGTCCTGCAGAAAGGCCGGATTGCCGAGGACGGCACCCACGAGCAGCTCATGGCCCGCGACGGACTCTACCGCTACCTCTACACCCTGCGCCTGACGGAAGGCGAGGGGCTGGAGGCGAGAGGCTAGCGGCATGGCAGATCCGGTCAGATCCCCTCGCCTCTCACCCCTGGCCTCTAGCCTGGTGATTTTTTACTGCGAGAGATAGCGCGCGAGCGCGGACTGGGAATCGAGATCCAGCGGCTTGAATTCCAGCCCCAGCAGAAGCTGGCCGCCCGCCTTCTGCTTCCGTCGAATCCTGCAGGGCAGCAGCAACGCCGTCTTTTTGGCGTCGTCCAATTTGACCCGGAGCTGCAGGGTCTCGGCCATCTCGGCATTCATCGTGTCGAGCGTGATGCCGATCCCCTTGGTGGAAATATCCCGGACCAGGCACGGTACGCGCAACGGCCCCTTGGCCGGCTTCCCCGACAGGGAGCCGGGGAGATTGACCGCCTTGCGTGTGCCGCCACGCAGGCCCAGCGGCAGCACATGGTAGGAGCGGCCGCACGGACAGGTGTAGGCGATCGTCTTGCTCGTAAATTCCGACGGCGCGAAATTATGCGACGCCATGCACGCCGGGCAGCTGCCGCGAAAGACGCCCTTGCCGAAAAAAGCCTGGAGCAGCTCCGGATTATCGGGTGCCATCACTCAACCTCCTGCTCTGCGTGCAGATGGAGACCGGCCCACTCTATACCATGCAACGAGTTGGCAAACGTCAGGCATTCGATCCTGCGGTTGTCCACGTGCCGAGAAACGAAAACGGTGCCGGGCACCACGTCCGTGGGACCCGACACCGTTTCGCATTTTCTCCCGGTGCGCGGTGAGCGCTGCGGGGTCTCTGACCGATCGCGGTTTACTTCAGGTGCCTGCTGACGAGCTTCGTCATCTCGAACATCGACACCTGCTTCTTGCCGCCGAACACCACCTTGAGCTTCTCGTCGGCATTGATCATGCGCCGGTTCTTCTTGTCCTGCAGCTTGTGGCGCTTGATGTACTGCCAGATCTTCTTGGTCACCTCGGTGCGCGGCATCGCTTTGTCGCCGAGCACCTCGCCGAGTGCGGCGCTGGGGTGCATCGGTTTCATGAACGCGGCGCTGGGTTTCCTCTTTGCTTTGGCCATTGGTGTGATCTCCTTTCGATGATTAATAAGTGGGGTCAATCGCACCGCACATCCCGTGCGGTTGACGCCGAGAATGAGGCAACCAGAGGGAAAAGTCAATCCCCTCTCGGTAGAAATCGTTATTTTCCCCTCTAAGGATATCCACAGAGGGAAAAACGGAGTTTGTCACCTTCCGATCGTCTGACGCCCGACACTTTTCCCCCATTCTTACCGGGTTGAGACGCGCATGGCGAAATGCATATGCCGAGTGTTTTACCTCGGAGAGAGACCGCACATGGCGAGAGAGAACCACAGGGAAAGGCGGGCAAACAGTGCGGCGCTGATGAACGGTGCGGCGACTCATTTGGCCGGATGAGACGCGTGGCCGCAGGCGGACTCCGCCCCGCACGTCCGGTTCAGGACGAAGTACAACGGGCAGAACCCCGTTAAACCGCTCTGCACGAGGACGACCCCCAGTACTCCGGGGACAAGTAGCCACATCGGGTCCACGTAATAACCGAGCGCCGTCCCGCCCGCAACCACGGCTCCGACAATCCCATCGTGAATCCGTCGTATGTTGTTGTGCATGGCAGCCCTCCCCTGTATCCAGTCGATGTTGAGTAATGCGCTACGATCAGATGACATGGAAGGCTAGGCCGATTGGAAAGAGGAGTCAAGGAGCTCACGAAAGGGAGAATGGCCCTGTTTCGGCTCCTAAGGAAGTGGAAGTTCGACGAACACACCGGGAGCCATGTCGCGAAGCGTCTGCGCGATCACGGGAAGCAGCCGAGTCACCAATGGAACCTGATTACTGGGCAGGACTAGAATCGCCAGACGTCTCCCGGTCAGATTCTGCTGATAGCGAAGCTGTTGATCGGCTGTGATGAAGACATCAAACTGTTGCTCGGCCAGAGCCAATAGCTCACCATTTTTGAATCCCGTCCAGCCCATCTCTTGAACGGTGGAAACAGAAAACTCGCCCAAGCGAATCTTAATCAGACGCGGAGCGGATTCATCGAGCAGGACGTTCAAGCGGTCTGACGAAGCTTCAAGAGGGTCGCTTTGGAGAATTCCAGAACCTGCATGGCCTGTTCGCGTGTGACGGTGGGAAAGTTTTTAAGAAACGTGTCCAGAGTGAGACCGGCTTCCAGGTTGTTGATCAAGGCATCCACCGGCACGCGGGTCCCACGGAACACCGGAGCGCCGCTGAGCACAGCGGGATCATTGGTGACCGGCAATTGGCTCAGCTCTTTTTCGCCGATGACGAGCGTCATAGTGAGGGCCTATCTCCTTGAGGGCATAGTAAAGCGGACCGTGGGCAATGTCCAGTCCGAAGCAGCTTCTCAATCAATCGAAAGGCCAGCGCGGCGAAATCGAGCCTGTCCTCGATTCTTCTCGGCGCTACTTCACCGCGTAGATCTGCTCGATCTCGCGGCTGGTTAAGTCCCGCCACTGGCCGGGCTGGAGATCTCCCAGCACCACTGGCCCGATCGCCATCCGAATCAGCCGCACCGTCGGATGCCCCACCGCGGCCGTCATCCGCCGCACCTGCCGATTCATCCCCTCGCGCAGCGTGATCCGCAGCCAGGCGGTCGGCACGGACTTGCGGAATCGGATCGGCACGGGACGATCGGGAAACGCCGGCGCCGCCGGCAGCACCTGCACCTCCGCAGGCCTCGTGCTGACGCCCTTGAGCAGGACGCCCTGTTGCAGCCGCTTCACCGCCGCGTCGTCCGGCACGCGCTCCACTTGGGCCAGGTAGACCTTGGGAAGGTGATGCCGCGGATCGGTGATGTAATGCGCCAGGGCGCCATCCGACGTCAGCACCATCAGCCCCTCGCTATCCTGATCCAGGCGACCGGCCGCATAGACCCCCGGCACCGCCACAAAATCGGCCAGCGTCGGACGTCCCTTCGGATCGGTAAAGCACGGCAGCACCCCGTAGGGTTTATTGAAGACGAGCGTGCGGGATGTCGGCATGGGCGTTCTGCGTGGAAGGGCGGGACTGCGGGTCAGGGCAACGGAGCATATCCCCGTGTCTTCTGCCTGCGTGGTGATGTCGAGGGCTGCGTCAGACCCGTGTCGCTCCCGGGCAAAACACCTCCTCGAGCACCTCGAGAATCTTTTTCTCCACCATATCGGTCGTGATTTCAGTGAGCGCATACTGCCCGCGCGATCCCGCAAAGCCACTCTTGTGCTGAGACGGCGTACTCGCTTGAATCGAGACAGTCGTGTGCCCCGTGTGGCAGAAGGACACCGCCGCGGCGTTTTCCGGGATATA
>Ga0247727_10019263_pt1 | contig 10597 bp, 11 predicted proteins | sample WisWelCaveWW1625_FD_202498 | JGI IMG/M metagenome (GOLD analysis project Ga0247727, IMG submission 202498) | Biofilm microbial communities from Wishing Well Cave, Virginia, United States - WW16-25 | ecosystem: Environmental > Aquatic > Deep subsurface > Groundwater > Cave microbial mat | place...
GTTCGACTGGAAGTTCACCCGCGAAGACCTCACCAAGGTCTTGGCTCGCCTTGACGAACGCGAGGCCGAGCCCCCACTCGCGCTCGCCGCCTGATCACGACACGACTTGCGGCGGGCAGCACTTAGCCTCAGGCCGCCGGGTCAGGCCGCTTCGTCGTCTTCGTGGCGACCGGCCAGGCGGTCGCGGCCGCGGCCGACGGCGGCGATGAACTTGGTGAGGTTGACCTCGAGCGTGCCGAGGATCTCGTCGGCGTAGTCCTCCGCGCCGAGCCTGATCTCACGCTCGCGGGCGCGGGCGTCCTCGATGATGTCCTCGGCCCCGCGCTCTGCCTGACGCGTGACCTCCTCCTCCGACACGAGCTGGTCCTGCTTCTCGCGCGCTTCCTTGATGACTCGCTCAGCCTCACGCTTGGCCTCGGCGAGCATCTCTTGACGCTCCTTGACGATCCAGCGCGCCTGCTTGATCTCTTCCGGGATCGTGGCTCGCATCTGGTCAAGGAGGTCGTAGATCTCCTCCTTGTCGACGCGCACCTGATCCGTGAGCGGAACGGGCTTCGCGTTATGGATGAGATCGTCGAGCTTGTCGATCAGTACTAGGACGTCCATGGCAGGGTGGGTTTCGTTACCGGGACAGCTCTTCCTTCAGGCGGCGCGCGACGAGCGGTGTGACCAGCTCGTCGATGTTGCCGTCGAAGATTGCGAGCTCCTTGATCCCGCTTGAGCTGAGGAAACTGTACTGAGGGCTTGCCATCAGGTACACGGACTCGACATCCGGCGCCTGCAGGCGATTCAGCTGGTTCATCTCGGCCTCGTACTCGAAGTCGGAGATCGCGCGAAGTCCTTTGATGATCGAGCGCGCCCCGACCTGGCGGGCGAAGTCGACGACGAGCGTCTCGAACGCCTCTGCGCGAACGTTCGGCATGTCCTGGACGGCATCCTCGATCATCGCGAGGCGCTCCTCGGTGCCGAACAGCGTCTTGCCCTTGCGGACCGGGTGGTTGACGACAGCGACGATGACCTCGTCGTACAGCCCCGACGCACGCGTGATGACGTCGAGATGGCCGCGCGTGATCGGGTCGTAGGTACCCGGGCAGACGGCGATGTGGCTTGCGTTGGTCATGCCTCGTGGATGCGGATCAGGGTGTCGCCATAACGGCGGTCGTGTGTCACGGTCAGCGCGAGTTCGAGCGGCGCGCGGCGGTCGCTCTCGGTGACGATGCGCGCGCCGCTGCCGATCAGCGGTGCGAGTGCCTCCGTGAGCTCCGTCGCGAGCGCCGGCGCAAGCCGGTAGGGCGGGTCCAGGAAGACGAGATCGTATGCATCGCCGCGCTCGCGTGCCGTGCGGAGGGCCGCGGCGAGCGGCGCGTGGACCACGCGAGCCTCGTCCTCACCCAGCCCGAGGTCCGCGATGTTGCGCCGGACGACTGCGGCGGCGCGGGCGTCCTGCTCGACGAACGTGGCCCTTCCGGCGCCGCGCGAGAGGGCCTCGAGCCCCAGCGCGCCGGAGCCCGCGAAGGCGTCGAGAACGCGCTCGCCGTCGAGCGGTCCGAGCATCGCGAACAGCGCTTCGCGTACGCGGTCGCTCGTCGGACGCGTGCCTTGACCGGGTGGCACGGCGATCCTGCGACCGCCGAGGCGGCCGGCCACGATTCGCATCAGGCCGGGATCGCGAGCCGCTCGATCTCGCCATGGCGCTCGCGCAGCGCGTCGGCGAGCGGCACGAGCTCGGGCGCCGTCAGCTCGGGATCGGCATCGACGATCTCACGCGCCGCGGCTCTTGCGCGCTCCAACAACTCAGCGTCCTCCGGCATCCTCGCGAACCGGAACGCCGCCACGCCCGACTGCCGGACTCCCGTCAGCTCGCCCTCACCGCGCAGGCGCAGGTCTATCTCGGCGAGCCTGAAGCCGTCGTCGTGCGTCGCGAGCGCGGCGAGCCGCTCTGATTCCTTGGGCCCGAACAGCAGGCACAGCGACTCGTGCTCCCCGCGCCCGACGCGCCCGCGCAGCTGATGCAGCTGCGAGATCCCGTAGCGCTCGGCGTCCTCGACGAGCATCACGGTCGCGTTCGGTACGTCGACGCCGACCTCGATCACCGTCGTCGCGACCAGCACGTCGGCCTCGCCGGCGGCGAACGCGGCCATCGCCCGCTGCTTGTCGGCGGGACGCATCTGCCCGTGAAGCAGGGCCAAGCGGAAGTCACTGAGCTCGCCGGCCGAAAGGCGCTCGTACTCGGCCGTCGCGGCGGTCACCTGAAGTGCCTCTGACTCCTCGACGAGCGGGCACACGACGAAAGCCTGACGCCCGGCTCGCAGCTCGTCGCGGATCCGCTCGTAGGCCCGCGCCCGTTCGCGCTCCCCGCTCGCCACATGGGTGGAGATCGGCCGGCGACCCGTCGGAAGCTCGCGCAGCTCGGTCACGTCGAGATCGCCGTAGCCGAGCAGCGCGAGCGTGCGCGGTATCGGCGTCGCGGTCATGTGCAGCACATGCGGCGCGAGCCCGGCCGGCGCCTTCGCGTCGAGCGCGGCGCGCTGACGGACTCCGAAGCGGTGCTGCTCGTCGACAACGGCGACCGCGAGCGAGGCGAAGCCCACGTCGGGCTCGATCAGCGCGTGCGTGCCCACAATCAGCCGCAGCTCGCCGCTGCCGAGCTTGCCGAGCACGTCTGCTCGACGCGCCGCCGGCGTCGAACCGGTCAGCAGTGCCGCCGGCACCGCCTCACCGGGCATCAGCGCCTGGAGCGTCGCGAAGTGCTGCTCTGCGAGCACCTCGGTGGGCGCCATCAGCGCCGCCTGGTGGCCGTGCTGGACCGCGCACAGCATCGCCGCGAGCGCGACGACAGTCTTGCCCGAGCCGACCTCGCCCATCAGCAGACGCTGCATCGGGCTCGACTGTGCGAGATCCTGGGAAATCGACTCAATCGAGCGCGACTGGTCGCCAGTCAGCTCGAAGGGCAGAATCCCGCCGAGCCAGCGAGTGACGAGGCCGTCGCCGTCGCCCTCCAGGCTCACGGCGCCGACAGCGTCGCGGCGATGCAGGCGACGACGCAGCAGATCGATCTGCACCAGCAACAGCTCCTCAAAGGCCAGTCGCCGGCGCCCACCTTCGAGGTCCGTCGTATGAGCCGCGATCAGCGCCCCTGGGCGGTCAGGAAGGCGGTGGCGCGCGCGAAGCCTGCCGGGCAGCGGCTCCCGCGCAACGTGCGCCGTCGGAAGGTGGTCGCGCACCAGCGCCAGGATCTGCGTCGAGGAGAGCCCTTCGGTGGCCGGGTAGTGAGCCACAGCGCCAACCGCACCAACACCCTCACTCGTAGGCGCGTGCGAGGTCACACGGAACTGGTTGCGAGCGTCAGACGTGCCATGCAGCACGAGCCGCGTGCCTGACGGGTACTTACTCACGAGCCACGGCTGGTTGAAGAAGACGACCTTCATGCTGCCGGTTTCGTCGGCCACGACCGCCTCGACGAGCGGTTTCATCCCACGCCGGCGTACGGGGCGCGAGCTGATCGATCTCACGTCAACGACGACCGTCGCCGGCTCCCCCGGACCGAGCGCGGAAACCGTACGCGCCTCGCGGCGGTCACGCGGAAGGTGCTCGAGCAGGTCGTTGACGGTGTTCAGGCCGAGCGATTGGGCGGCCTCAGTCGCCTTGTCGTGGCTCAGAACGAGCGGTGCATCCAGCCGTGCGGGATCAGGCGCGCGCCACCTGCCCGCGAGCAGCTCAGCGCTCGTCGGCGTCTCGTCTGCGGCAAACGATCGCGGCGGTTCCACGCCTGGATGTTCGGTCACTCGGCGGACAACAGCCACCAGCGATTCGGCTGCCCGCCGTCGGCGAGCTCGAGGCTCACGCCCGCAGGCGCGAGGGCCGCGATCTGCGCGCCGTCGAGCGGTGCGCCTTCGCCGCTGATCACCATCACGATCTCGGCCGAGTCGGCGAGGCCCGCGAGGACGGCGCCAAGGGTCGCGGCCGGGTCGCCCCACGCGACGAGCTCGTCGCCGACGTAGCCGACGGCGTCGCCCACCGCGAAGCGGCCCTCCGCGTCGTCGCGCGCGGCCGGGGCGACTTGACCGGTCCGCACCGTGCCGAGCGCCTCGAGCATCGCCTCGGCGTTGTCCGCGGCGGAGCGATCGGCGAGCAACGCGACGGCCGCGATCAGCCCGGACTGCTGTTCGGCGCTGGGGACGACGTGGACGACCTTCTCGGACATGTCGGCGGCCGCCTGCGCGGCCATCAGGACGTTTCTGCTGTTGACCAGAACGACGACCTCCTCGGCAGGGACCGAGTGGATCCCGGCGAGGATGTCGTAGGTCGACGGGTTGAGCGTCACGCCACCGTCGAGCACGTCACAACCCATCGAGCGGTACATGGCAGCGAGCCCGCGCCCGGAGACGATCGCCAGCGCCCCGCAGCGCTGCTGGGGGCGCGCGGGCCGGTCGGGAGCGGCGAGCCGGCGGTCGCGGTCGGCGATCTGGGCGCGCATGTCGGCGACGTCGAGCCGCGACACCTCACCCGCCGCATCGAAGATCCCGGTCGCGACCTGCGGCTCGTTGGTGTGGACGTGAACGCGCAACGTGACATGGTCGCCCACGACGAGTACAGAGTCGCCGATCGCCTCGAGCAGCGCGACGTACGAGTTCGCGTCGGCGAGCTCACCGTCACCGGCGGCGGTCACGGCGAAGTTGGTGCAGAAGCGGAAGGTCGAGGACTCGTGTTCGGGGTGCGTCACGCGCGCGGGCGCGTGATGGTGCGCGACGGCGGGCGCCTCCTCCCCGCGCAGCGCGGCGACGCAACCCGCGAACAGGACCACGACGCCGTAGCCGCCGGCGTCCACGACCCCTGCCTCGCGCAGCGCGGGCAGCAGCTCGGGCCCGCGGCGGACGGACTCCTCGCCGGCGACGATCGCGCGCTCCAGCACGTCGGCGATCCGGCGGTCCTGCTCGGCGGCGTCGGCGTCGGGCGCGAGCCGCGCGTCGGCCCCGCGTGCGAGCTCCATCGCGACGGCCGTGGCCATGTCGCGCATGACCGTGAGGATCGTGCCCTCAGCGGGTTGGCGGACCGACGCGTACGCGCGCTGCGCGCCATGCGCCATCGCCGCACCGACGAGCACCGGGTCGATCAGCTCACCGGGACGGGAGACGAACTCCTCGGCCGCACCGCGGATCAGCTGCGAGAGGATCACGCCACTGTTCCCGCGCGCGCCGAGCAGCGCGGCGCGGGCGACGGAGTCGACTATCTCCGTCCGGCCGATGTCATCGAGCGAACGGCCGTCGCTGACCTGCGCGAGGCGGTCGACCTCCGTCAGGCAGGCCACCAGCGTGAGGACCATGTTGTCGCCCGTGTCGCCGTCGGCTACGGGGAAGACGTTGAGGTCGTTGATCTCCTCGCGCCGTGACTCGAGTTGCGCCAGCGCCCCCTGGAGGCAGGCGCGAAAGCGAGCGAGACTCGACGTCGGGTCCGGCTGGGTCATCCGCGCGGGAGGGTAGTGCCCGCGCAGGCGGTCATCGCGGTCAGCTCTGGCGAGGCGATCGTGGATGGATGAGGCCGCACGGCGACGGCCGGTAGTACGTCAGCACGGTGGACGGCCTCGGACGGCCTCATCCGCCGCGAGGGCCCGCCAGAGTCAGGCGGCCTTGGTGACCTTGCCGGCCTTGAGGCAGCGCGTGCAGGCGTAGATCCTGCGCGGCGAGCCGTCGACGAGCGCGCGAACCTTCTGGAGGTTCGGGTTGAAGCGACGCTTCGTCGCGACCATCGAGTGGCTTCGGCTGTTGCCGAAAGCGGGACCCTTCCCGCAGCAGTGACAGACCCTTGACATACGGCGGGCAGTGTAGCGGTGGCGCCTCGCGAGCCCGCGGGACAACGCGAACGGACGCCCAACGTGCATATTCGACAGGTCGCGGGCCGCCGCCGCGTCGCGCCGCGGCTACCGCATGGGCGCGGGCTCGCGCCGAGGCTCGCGCGCGGGCCTGCGCTCCGGGAGCTCGTAGTGCCGAGCGATCCGGCCCGGCTCGCGCAGCCGCACGAGCGACTGCTTCGCCTCCGGCAGCGGGAGCCCGCCTCCGCGCGGCGCGGGTGGATCCGGCACCGGTGCCGGATCTTCGCCGTCGTCGCCTCGCCACCATCCACGCCCGTCCGGCCTCTCATCCTGCCCGGCGACGATCGCCCAGATCAGGACTACGACGCCGATCACATGGACGACGAAGGTGAGGAGGGGTGCGGCTTCAGGGCCTCCCACGCAACCGATGCTACCGGCTCGCGTCGCGGGCTCGCGCTGCCGGCGCGCGCCGCCGCCGGCCGTTACGAGCCCGCGATGAACTCGTCGAGCCCGGCGCGGGCCTTGCGGCTGACTCCGGCCCTGACCGGGGGTGCCCAGCCGAGCAGCAGGCCGACCGGCCCGAGCGCCTGGCGCGCCCAGGCGTGGAAGCCGAAGCTGTCGCGTTGCTCAGCGATCAGCCCGTCTGAGAACCGGAACTTCGATCGCACGTCGTTCACGACGGGCCTTCCGGTCTGCTTGAACGTGTAGCGAGCGATCCAGCGCGCTGAGCCGCTGTCGCCCTCGGCCTCGTGCTCGACGAGCTCCACCTCGAGGTCGGTCGCGCGCGACGTCAGCATCCGCCACATCGCGCCCGGCTCGGTCCCGTGCAGGTCGGTGAACACCGGGTCGCTGAACGTCGCATCCGGCCCGTAGCAGGCGGCCATCGTGGCACCGTCGCACGCTGCGAAGGCGGTGTAGAAGCGCTGGATGAGCACGTCGTTTGCGTTGGACATCGCGTCATCCTCTCCGATCACGCCCGAGCGCGTCCGGCCCGCGTCGATTCCCCTGCTGCTTGTCAAGCTCCGGCCGGTGTACCGAGAGCGCTCTGGAGGGCATCGGCGACCGCTACGAGCGCCAGCACCGCCTCCGCCGCGTGGCGACCGGAGTCCCGCTTGTCACCGCCCGAGCGCGCGAGCGCCTGGTCGAGGGTGTCGACCGTCAGCACGCCGAACGCGCACGGCACGCCGGTGCGCAGCTGGACCTCCATGATCCCGCGCGCCGACTCGCCGCAGACGTAGTCGTAGTGGTCGGTCTCACCGCGGATCACCGCACCGACGCAGGCCACGCCGGCGTAGCGACCGCTCTGCGCGCACTGAAGCGCGGCCATCGGCAGTTCGTAGGCGCCCGGCACGCTGTAGACGTCCGCCTGCGGCGCTCCGGCCTGCGCGAACGCGGCCTGGGCTCCCGCGATCAGCCGGTCGGCCAGGTCCTCGTAGAAACGCGCGGCGACGATCGCGTAGCAGCGCTTGCTCATAGCCCGCCCTCCGGACCGTCGCCGGCCCCGGGCGACGCGCCGCCCTCGCCCTGCGGACCGCCGCCAGCCCCGCTGCTGCGCCGCGCCGCATCCTTCTCGCGCTCGGCGTGCAGCATCTGCTCGTCGAGGTTCATCCCCTGGTGGTGCAGGATGTGGCCCATCTTCTCCGCCTTGGCGCGCAGGTACGCCTCGTTGTGCGGGTTGGGCTCCTGGTGGATCGGCACCTGCTCGCTGACCGACAGCCCGTAGCCCTCCAGGCCGCGGATCTTCTTCGGATTGTTCGTGAGGATCCGGATCGACGACAGCCCGAGATCGACGAGGATCTGCGCGCCGATCCCGTAGTCGCGCAGGTCGGCCGGAAGCCCCAGCTTGAGGTTGGCGTCGACGGTGTCGTAGCCCTCCTCCTGGAGCTTGTAGGCCTTCAGCTTGTTGAGCAGCCCGATGCCGCGGCCCTCCTGAGCCAGGTAGAGCAGCACGCCCTGACCCTCGGCCTCGATCTGTGAGAGGGCAGCATCGAGCTGCTCGCCGCAGTCGCAGCGCAGCGAGTGAAAAACGTCGCCGGTCAGGCACTCGGAGTGCACCCGGACGAGCACGTCCTGCTTGCCGTCGACCTCGCCCTTGACCATCGCGACGTGATGCTTGTCGTCGACGAGCGAGCGGTACCCGACCACCGTGAACTCGCCGAACGCCGTCGGCATCCCGGTCGCGACGACGCGCTCTACGAGCTTGTCGTGACGGCGCCGGTAGGCGATCAGATCGGCGATCGTGATCATCTTGAGCCCGTGCTTGAAGCAGTACGCCGCAAGGTCTGGCACGCGCGCCATCGACCCGTCCTCGTTCTGGATCTCGCAGATGACGCCGGCCGGCACGCAGCCCGCGAGCCGCGCGAGATCGACGCTCGCCTCGGTGTGACCGGTTCGCTCCAGCACCCCGCCTGCTTTGGACTTCAGCGGATGAACGTGGCCAGGCGTGACGATGTCGTCGGCGCCCTTCGACGGGTCCACCACCGTGCGCATCGTGTGCGCCTGGTCGTGGACGCTGATGCCGGTCGTGACGCCCTCGCGCGCCTCGATCGTGACGGTGAACGGCGTCTCGTAGGCCGACTCGTTCTTGGCCGCCATCAGCTCGAGGCCGAGCTCGTCGCAGCGCTCCGGGGTGAGCGCGAGGCAGATCCAGCCGCCGGCCTGGCGCGTCATGAAGTTGATCGCGTCAGGTGTGATGCGATCAGCGGCCATCACGAGATCGCCCTCGTTCTCGCGGTCCTCGTCATCGACGACGACGACCATGCGGCCGGCGGCGATGTCCTCCAGCGCGTCCTCGATGGTCGCGAAGCGCACCTCTTCACGCGCGGGGGCGCTCATCGTGAGGTCCCCACGAGCTTCTCGACGTACTTGGCCACGATGTCCACCTCCAGGTTCACGGTGCGGCCCTGCTGGGCCGTCCCGAGGTTGGTGCGATCGAGCGTCTCGGGGATCAGCGAGACGTCGAACGAGCGCTCGTCCACGCGCCCGACGGTCAGCGACACCCCGTCGATGGCGATCGAGCCCTTCTCGACCACATAGCGAAGCAGGTCGCCGCTCGCCTCCACCGTCACGACCCGCGCGAAGCCGTCTTCGCGCACGGCATCGACGGTTCCGACCCCGTCGACGTGGCCCTGCATGATGTGCCCTCCGAGCCGCTGGTCAGCGCGCAGGGCGAGCTCGAGATTGACGGCGTGACCGGCGACGAGCTCGCCCAGCGACGTGCTCCGCAGCGTCTCGTTCATCGCGTCTGCCGCGAATGTGCCGTCCTCGATCGCCGTCGCGGTCAGGCAAACGCCGTTGACGGCGACCGAGTCGCCCTCGCCGATCTCAGGCGTCAGCACGGTTCGCAGCACGAGCCGGGCGCCGTCGGGCGTGCTGTGGATCGCCGCCACGCCGCCGACATCCTGTACGAGGCCCGTGAACATGCTCACCACTCCCGCAGCCGCGCCGTGAGCAGCACGTCGTCGCCGCTGGGCGCGCAGTCGAGGTCGATCGCGTGCAGCGCATCGGCGATCTTTGCGACGCCCTCGCCGACCGCGGGATCCTTGCCGCCGCCGCCGAGCAGCATCGGCGCCACGAAGAACCGTGCCTCGTCGATCTCGCCGGCATCGAGGAAGGCGCCCGCCAGATGTGGACCACCCTCGAGTAGCAGCGCGGTGACCGGCCTCTCGAGCTCGCCGAGCTGGTCGAGAGCCGAAACGACGCGCGCGGGCTCGTTGCCGCCGGTCGCGACGATGACCTGCACGCCCGCGAGCTCGAGGCCCTCGATCGCGTTGCGCGGCGCAGCGCGTGAGACGACGACGGTCAGCGGGATGTCGGACGCCTCGCCGACCAGCTTCGAGGACAGGGGCAGGCGCGCCGCCGAGTCGAACACGACGCGCCGCGGCTGACGGTGGACGCCGTCGATGCGAGCCGTCAGTCGCGGATCATCGGCCAGCGCCGTGCCGATGCCGACTACGACGGCATCGACCTGCGCCCGCCAGCGATGAGCCAGCTCGCGGCTCTGCTCACAGGAGATCCACCGCGAGTCCCCGTCGCGCGTGGCGACCTTGCCGTCGAGGCTCATCGCCGACTTGAACATGACCCACGGGCGGCCTGTGCGCGCGTGCTTGCGAAAAGCCTGGTTCTCACGCCGTGCGCGTGCCGCGATGTCGCCGTTGCCGACGACCACCTCGACCCCCTCGTCGCGCAGGATCCCCAGGCCGCGCCCGCTGGCCCTGTCGCTGGGGTCGTCGCTGGCGACCACGACGCGGCTGATCCCGGCGCTCAGGATCGCGTCGGTGCACGGCGGCTGCTTGCCTTGATGGCAGCACGGCTCGAGTGAGACGTAGAGCGTCGCGCCGCTCAGGTCGCAGCCGCCGGCGGCGGCGATCGCCGCGACCTCGGCGTGCAGCCCGCCGTAGACGTCGTGCCATCCCTCGCCGACGATCTCCCCATCTCGGGTGACCACAGCCCCGACCAGCGGGTTGGGGCTCACGCGCCCCAGCCCGCGACGACCGAGCTCGATCGCGCGGCCCAACAGCTCCTGGTCACGGTCCGTGGGCACTGAGCGGAGGATACGGCGCGGGGGCTGCGGGACGGTCGCCGCGCGGCCCGAAATGGGTGCTGCCACGGGCGGCGAGACGCCCGCAGGCTGCTTGCGAACTAACGAATCACGACACTAGACTAGATGAGTAGTTCCACGGCTCTGGTGGTGCGGGCCGGCTGGAAGGGGACATAAACAGACAGGTCGAAGTCGGCGGTGCTTGATGTCACCGCCGACTCCAAGGAGGAGCCTCGATGCTCGCCGAC
>Ga0247727_10019264_pt1 | contig 10597 bp, 10 predicted proteins | sample WisWelCaveWW1625_FD_202498 | JGI IMG/M metagenome (GOLD analysis project Ga0247727, IMG submission 202498) | Biofilm microbial communities from Wishing Well Cave, Virginia, United States - WW16-25 | ecosystem: Environmental > Aquatic > Deep subsurface > Groundwater > Cave microbial mat | place...
GAAGTATCGAACCGTTTATCGTGCGACGCTGCCCGACGGCTTGAAGCTGCACGTGATGTTCGATGAAACGCCCATCGGCAATTTCGTCGAGCTTGAAGGCGAAGAGGAGGCAATTGCGAAGGCCGTTGAGCTGCTCGGCGCGACGCCCTCTGGTTACATCCTGGAAAGTTACCTGGCGCTTCAGGCGGAGCATTGCGCAAAGCTGGGGAAGCCGCTTGAGGACATGATCTTCGCCGGGAAATGAAGAGAGGTGAAAGCCTGAATGAAAGCGATGATTCTTGCCGCCGGTTTCGGCACACGGCTCTGGCCGTTGACGATTGGACAAACCAAGCCCGCCATCCCTTTCCTCAACCGCCCGCTGGTTGCTTACACCATCGAATATCTGAAACGCTTCGGCATCGAAGATTTGATTATCAATCTGCATCACGAGCCTGATTCGGTGCGCGCTTCAGCCGGCGACGGATCGCGTTATGGAATTCGGATTCATTACTCAATCGAAGAGCCTGAGATACTGGGCACGTCGGGTGCGCTCGACCGGGTGCGCGATCAGCTCAGCCAGGAGACCTTCGTCGTCATCAACGGCAAGATCATCACTGACATTGATCTCGGCGCGGCAATCGCCACCCATCGCAATCTCAAAGCTCTGACCACACTCGTGCTGCTCTCCAATCGCAAGCGCGAACGTTTTAGTGAAGTGAAGATCGCCGAAGACAGTCGCATCGTGGAGTTCGCCGGCTTCCCCGATCCATCACTGGTATCTGATCAAACGCCGTTGATGTTTACTGGCATGCACATCCTCGAACCCGAGATTTTCGATTACATCCCGCGCGGCGTCTTCTCGGATTCAGTCCGCGACGTTTATCCGAAAGCGATGGCCGATGGCAAAATCGTTGCCGCGCATGTTGCCGAAGGCTCGTGGCGCGAATTGAGCACCATCGAGCGTTACCTCACGATCAGTCTCGAATTCCTCGAACGCGAAGGCCGCAGCGTCGTGATGGACGAAGGGTGCGAGATCGAAGTTGGCGCGACGGTCGAACGCTCGGTCTTGTGGAAGCGAGTGCGCGTCGAACGCGACGCGAGATTGACCGAATGCATCGTCGGCGACGACGTGCGGATTCCCGCCGGAGCCGAATTCAAACGCGCCGCAATCGTCCGCGCCGGCATAGCGCACTTGAGCGAGCGTCCCGAAAAAGCGCTTCCGGCGGAGGTGATTGGCGACAATCTTGTGGTGAAATTCGGGTGATGTTACCATCCGGCGTCAATTTCGGTTCGACTTTGCTTCGACCTTGCTTCGACCTTGCTTAGATGGATGCGGCCTGCATTATTGCTTGATTATTCGTGAGCGGGCGATCACGGCAGACTCTCACAACCGCGCTGAATTTCCCCTTTGCCGGCAACTGCTGAAACTCTTGCTCCCAGATCGGCTTCCACGCTTGCCGAACAGTTTGACTATGACGCCACGAAACCTACAATCCGGCGCGACCGCCCAGACAACCGGAGGACTGAGCGAAAAGCGCGTCGTCAATTACACGTCGCGTTATTTCGGCATTCCGGTTGAAGACGTGCGATTTCAGGGACTCACGCCGGATGCTTCGACGCGCAAATACTATCGCGTCGCTTCGGCAACGAAACCGGACGAGACGCTGGTCATCAGCCTCTATCCGTCGCCCTTCAATCCTCACGACAATTCTTTTCTCGACGTGTCGCAACTGTTCGAGCGGGCCGGATTGCCCGTGCCGAAGATCATTGACGCAGCCGGCACCGAAGGGATCATCCTGCAGGAAGACCTGGGCGACACCAGCCTGGCACAGTGGCTCGGCGACGCAAATGAATGCGGCGACACCAGCGGCGCGGAAGCGATGCTGCGACGGGCAATCGAATTGATCGCCCGCATTCAGGCGACGACCGAATTGGCCTACGAAACAGATTCGGTCTCCAGCCGCCTGGCGTTCGACGAGGACAAGCTGTCGTGGGAGTTGAACTACTTCTTCGATCATTTCTTCGGCAGCTTGAAGCAGAAACAGTTCGCCCCCGAAGAGTCGGATGCGATCAAGCTCGACATGCGAGCCATTGCGGCGGAGTTGGCCGCGCGACCGCGAGTGCTGACTCACCGCGATTACCACGGGATGAACCTGATGGTTGACCATCAGGGCGAATTGCGGGTGATTGATCATCAGGACGCGCGGATGGGGCCGGCGACTTACGACCTGGTTCCACTGCTGGTCGAAAGACAATTGCAGCCCGCCGAAGAAGCCTGGGTCGAAGAGCATCAGGACTATTTCCTGCGCGTGCGCGAAGAGCTTGGTCTGCCGAAGGTCGAAGTTGACGAACTGCGCTACGAATTTCATCTGATGACTGTGCAGCGGCAGTTGAAGGCCAGCGGCACGTTTTCGTATCAGACCGCCGTGGTTGATCGCGGCGAGTTTTACGAGAAATACGTTAGCCCTTCGATTGCGACCGTGCTGCGCGCGATGGGCAAACCAGGAATGAAGGAGTATCCGGCGCTGCGCAAAGCGTTGGAAGAGGTGTTTTAGTTTATGAAGCAAACATACATTTCTGAAGTTTCAAAGCATCTAGGCGAAGAGATCACGATCAAGGGCTGGCTCTACAACAAACGTTCGAGCGGCAAGCTCGGCTTCCTGGAAATCCGCGACGGCACAGGGCTGATTCAGGGCATCGTGTCGAAGAAAGAGGTGAGCGAGCAGTGCTGGAACGACACGGAGCGCGTGACACAGGAGTCTTCGATCATCGTCATCGGAGTTGCGCGCGAGCATCCGAAACGTCCGGGAGTTTATGAGCTGGACGTGAAGGATTTGCAAATCGTGCAACTGGTCGAGGAGTATCCGATCTCGCCGAAAGAGCACGGGGTCGAATTCCTGATGGATCACCGCCACCTGTGGCTGCGGTCGCGGCGGCAACACGCCATCCTGCGCGTGCGCCACGAGATCATCAAAGCTGTGCGCGATTTCTTCGACGACAACGGATTCACCCTGTGCGACACCCCGATCTTCACGCCCGCCGCCTGCGAAGGCACGTCTACGCTGTTTGAAGTCGCCTACTTTGACGAAAAGGCTTACCTGACACAGTCGGGTCAGCTTTACAACGAAGCGACCGCCGCCGCGTTGGGCAAAGTCTATTGCTTCGGCCCGACCTTCCGCGCCGAAAAATCCAAAACTCGCCGCCATCTGACCGAGTTCTGGATGGTCGAACCCGAAGTCGCTTACGCCAAGCTCGACGACGTGATGGAGCTGGCCGAGAATTTCATCAGCCACATCGTCAGCCGCGTGCTCGAAAATCGCAAAGAAGAGCTCGGCGTGCTGGAGCGAGACATTTCAAAGCTCGAAAACATCGCGCCGCCGTTCCCGCGCTTGCAGTATGACGAGGCGGTCAGGAGATTGCAGGAAGGGCACGCCAAAGGCGAGCTTGAAACCCGCTTCGAGTGGGGCGGCGATTTAGGCTCGCCCGATGAGACCTATCTTTCGCAGCGATACGACAAACCAGTGATGGTGCATCGCTATCCGGCGGCGGTGAAGGCGTTTTATATGGAACCTGATCCCGAACGGCCTGAGCTGGCACTGTGCGTGGACGTGCTCGCGCCGGAAGGTTACGGCGAGATCATCGGTGGCGGAGAACGCGCATCCTCGCTGGAATTTCTCCTGAATCGCATTCACGAGCACGGTTTGCCGGAAGAGGCGTTTGATTGGTATCTCGATTTGCGTAAATATGGCAGTGTTCCGCACGGAGGATTCGGAATGGGCATCGAACGATGTGTGGCGTGGCTGTGCGGGCTTGAACACGTGCGCGAAACGATTCCGTTCCCCCGAATGCTTTATCGTTTGAAACCGTAGCAGAACGGCCGCCAGCCGTTACGGCAAAGATAACCTGAGCAGTTTGTTCCCCCAGTGCTGAAGCTCTAATGAGGACAAGCCCCATGACTCGAATTGAAGATGCGACAAAGCTGGACGCGGAGCAGACGAACGGCGAATGGTCGCCGAAGCTGGCGCTCCCGCCCCAGAAACAACCGATAATCGCCACCTGGCTGAGCGAATTTGAGGAGAAGATCGCGCGCGATTTTCTCCGGCGCACCGGTTTGGATTACAAGACGACGGTGGCGCAGATCATCGAAGCCGCCGAGCCGTTTCCCGGCATGCAGATACTCGACGTGCCCACAGGGACTGGCGTGATCGCGCGCCAGTTCGTCGGAAAGATCGGCGAAAAGGGCCGGATCATCGGCGCCGACGCGACGCGCGAAAAGCTCGAACAGGCGCGGCTGGCGGCGCAATCGGCCAAAGTCAGCCTGCGCATCGAATGGCGGGTGATGCCGACAGAAAAGCTGATCTTCGAAGACGCCTGCTTCGATTTGATCACGTCGGTGTCGGCATTTCACCGAATGCAGGCGCCGAAGTTTCTGGCCGAAGCCTGTCGCGCGCTGAAACCCGGCGGGCGTTTGTTGATCGCCGATGAGCTGGCCCCCGAAGCCGTCCCAGGTCCGCTGAAGCGCAAGCTTCGCCAGCATTACTATCGCTTCGTGGCGCGCGATCCTGCCGAAGCGGAAGCGCGTTTTTACACCACCGAGGAGACGATGCGGATGCTCGGTGAGGCCGGCTTCTCCCAGATCGTGCTCAAGGCTCTGCGACAGCGCAGCAAACACGACCGCGTGTTCACGTTGATCAAGGCAGTGAAGTAGTTGCGAGATAGTTATGCAAAACCCGAGAAGGAAAGTGACGATCATCGGCGTATTGATGGACCTGGGCGCTGATCGTCGCGGCGTTGATATGGGGCCGTCGGCGATTCGCGTCGCCGGTCTGAACGACCGATTGGCCGGGTTGGGTTACGAAGCGACTGACGCAGGCAACATCGGCGTGCGGAACCCTGAGATGATGCAGATCACGGATCGCAAGCTGAAATACCTGCCCGAAATCGCCGCCGCCTGTCAGACGCTGGCCGAGCAGGTCGAAGCGACTCTCGAACACGGCGCGGTCCCGATCATACTTGGCGGAGACCATTCGATTGCCATCGGCAGCGTCTCGGGACTCGCGGCTTATCATCACAAACGCGACCATCGCGTGGGCGTGATCTGGTTCGACGCGCACGGCGATATGAACACGCCGGAGACGTCGCCTTCGGGAAATATCCACGGCATGCCGTTCGCGGCCATTCTCGGTCACGGCGCGAAAGAATTGACCCACATCGGCGGATTCGCGCCGAAAGTCTACGCGGAAGATTGCGTGCTGATCGGCGCGCGCAGCGTTGATCCTGAAGAGGCCGTCGCGCTGAAAGCCTCGGGCATCCGCGTCATCACGATGCGCGAATTGGACGAGCGCGGAATGAGCGCGGCGATGGACGAAGCGATGTGGCTGGCCTCGCGTCGAACTGCGGGTTTTCACGTGACGATGGATATGGATTTCGTTGATCCGGATTACGCACCCGGTGTGGGAACTCCGGTTCCCGGCGGGCCGACTTATCGTGAGAGCCACCTGGCGATGGAGAAGATCGCCGATTCGGGCAAGATGCTTTCGTTCGAGTTGACCGAGGTCAACCCGGTGCTGGACATTTCGAATCGGACTGCCGAGCTTGGTGTGCAACTGATCCTGTCGGCGTTTGGAAAGAAGATTATGTGATCTCAAATTTGAGATTTGAGATTCGAGATTTGAGATCGAGGAAAAGAATTGTCGAAGAAACTCAGAGTGGGAGTTATTTTCGGCGGGCGTTCGGGCGAGCACGAGGTCTCGCTGCGCTCCGCCGAATCAATCATCAACGCGCTGGATCGCAGCAAATACGAAGTCGTGCCGATTGCCATCACCAGGCAGGGCAAATGGCTGGCTTCGAGCGAGGCGACCAATTTGTTGCCGAGCGCGGTGATCGAAAACGCCGATCAGCGCGTGGCGATCTTCGGCGATCCGACGATGGGCGGGCTGGCGCGTTTCACAGGAGGTGGCAGCGACGGAGAGCGCGATCAGATTGACGTCATCTTCCCCGTGCTGCATGGCACTTACGGTGAGGATGGGACGATCCAGGGCTTGCTCGAAATGGCCGATGTGCCCTACGTCGGTTGCGGCGTGCTGGCTTCGGCTGCCGGAATGGACAAGGTGGTGATGAAGCGGCTGTTCCGCGAGGCCGGGTTGCCGATAGTTGAATTCACTCACTTCCTGCGAACGCAATGGGAAAACAATCAGCAACAGACCGAAGCCCGTGTGATCGAAGAGATTGGTTTTCCCTGCTTTGTAAAACCAGCCAATCTCGGTTCATCGGTCGGAATTTCAAAAGCCATTGACGAGAAGAGTTTGAATGCGGCAATCGCTCTCGCCACGAAATACGACCGCAAGATCATCGTCGAGCGTGGTGTTGACGCGCGCGAGATCGAAGTCAGCGTGCTCGGCAACGACCAGCCGGTGGCGAGCCTGCCCGGCGAGATCGTTCCGCAAACGGCGGAGTTTTACGATTACAAAGCCAAGTACATTGATGACAACGGCGCGCGCCTGATCATTCCCGCAGCACTCAACCCAGAAACTACGGCTGAGATTCAACAGCTCGCAATCCGGGCTTTTCAGGCGATTGACGGAGCAGGCCTGGCGCGCGTGGATTTTTTCCTCGAACGCGGGACGAACGAATTGATCGTCAACGAGATCAACACGATGCCCGGCTTCACTTCGATCAGCATGTATCCGAAGCTGTGGGAAGCGAGCGGCATCGGTTACAGCCAGTTGATTGATCGGTTGATCGAGCTGGCTTTTGAACGTCACCTCGAGAAATCGCGCAAGGTGACGAGCTACGGCTGAGACCAGAAGGTTTTCAACGATTCGCAAAAAGATTGAGGCGCACCCGAAAGTGCGCCTCTGCTTTTTTGAGCCAGTCCCGGATACAGTGCTTAAAGCGTCGGAGCGTTGAGCAGCACCACCACGAGGGTGAAGATCGTGAGCGTTTCGATGAACGCCAGACCCAGAATCAGCGCCAACTGGACGCGGTTGTAAGCGCCCGGATTGCGCGCCATGCCTTCGCACGCCGCAGCCGCGACGCGCCCCTGACCGATGCCGCACCCACCCGCTGCGATACCCAAGCCGATGACGCAGCCAAGCAATGCGAGACCTTTGCCAAGATTGCTGCCGCCCTCCGCCGCGGCCGGTTCCGCTGCCAGCGCCGGAACCGCAGCGAAGAGCACAGCCACCAGGCTGAGACCCAGACGAATCAAATTGCGTTTCATAGTTTCTCCTTTGAAAACCCTGGCAGGCGAGGACGCCTGCGCTCCCAGGGGTATTGACATTGTTTGACAACGCGCCGGAGAAGAAGCGAATGAAAAACGATATGAAACTTTCGTCCCCGGACTCATTGCCGTTTGCTCAAAGGATGCTCGACAGTCAGATCGGTTCGTCTGCGGCTTCTGGATGAATGCGACGCCAGGGTTTCAATGCATATCCTGGGGGATTGCAAGCTCCACACTGCGTTTGCCGCTTCGGTTGATGATGAAGCCGGATTCAAACATCACTGACTTTGCAGCATCCGAAAATAGCGCCAACGCGATGACGCCAAACTTTAGTGAGCCGCCGCTGCCGCAACGTGCTCACCGTGATGATCCTCCGAATGGCGCGAGACTTCGCCCAGATAGACCATCGAGAGTACGATGAAGATGAAAGCCTGAAGCACGGAGGTCAGCAAGGCGAGCGGCATCAGCAGCACCGGCACGCCCCATTGCGCCAGCGACGAGATCACGCCGCTCACCTGCTCCTCGCCGTAGATGTTGCCGAACAGACGCATACTCAAGCTCAGGATGCGCGCCAGGTTGCTGATGATCTCGATCGGGAACAGCAGCAGCATAATGAAAATGTTCGGGATCGGCCCGGCGAAATGTTTGAAGTAGCCGGCGATGCCGTTCTCGCGAATGCTGACGAAGTTGTAGTAGAGGAACGACGTGATGGCCAGCGCGAGCGTCGTGTTGAAACTGGCCGTCGGCGCGACCATATCGGGGAGCATTCCGGTCAGGTTCGACAGCAGGATCAAAATGCCGAACGTCGCAACAATCGGAAAGTGCTTCATCCCGCCCGGCCCGACCAGATCGGAGAGCAGGCTGCGGACCGTCTCGACGCCGGCTTCAAAAGTCTGCTGGCGTTTGTTCGGGGATTCAGCCGACAGCTTGCCGCGCAAAATCGTCAAAATGACGACCGCAATCAGCACGACAAAGAGGAACATTACAATGTTCGTCGGGATCGGCAGATTGCCCGCCGCGCGGTATTGTTCGTAAGTCATGCCTTCGCCCGGCCAATGGTTGCCGAAGAGGAATGAGAGTCCCTGGTAGATCGGAGGCATGATCGTCTGCTGTATCTCGAAGACCGCCGGGCCGAGCCATTCATTGAGCTTTTCGACGATTACCGGGATGTGTTCGGCGTGTTTTGTCGCGTGACCTGACGCTTCAGCCGCTTGACCGGCGGCGGCGGCGTGTTCAGCCGTTTGTTGTCCGTGTGCTTGCAGAATGCTCAGTAGAAACATAAATGCAGTTCATTCTCTCGTGGAATTCCCGCCCGGTTTGACGAGCCTGAATGATGAGTAAAGCTGATAAACCGCTTCGATCATCACCCCGCCGGCGAAGGCTGCGAACCCGATGCCGATGCCGAGCGGATGAAATTCGCCAGTCCAGACCGCCGCGCCGATGACGATGGCGATGACGAAGTAACGCAGGACGAACTTCGACGCGGTGAATGGCGGGACTCGGCTGTTTTGCAGGACGACCGCCTTGCTCAACATCGCCCGCACGCTCACCTGAAGCCAGCGTTTGTTGAACAGGCTCAGCGCGCCGCCGAGCATCACGCCCAGAGCCATTCGCCAGCCCGACCAGAGCCAGCCGGCGATCAGCGCAACGGCGATCACCACGTAGGTGTTGCGCTGAAACCGCCGCTCCATTGCACTGTCATCAATTTCGCTCATCTGCGAAACGCGAATCTTACCTGCTCACTGATCGGTCTGTCCAGACGCGACGAAAAGTTCTGGCCGCAGAAATCATCTGGTGATCTGCACGAGGGTGGTTGCGGAAACGGTCGCCGGTTCTTCTTTTGGCATCGCCTCGCCGTATTTGCTGAAGTAGGCAAGCTCTCGCCGGTAACACCGCTGATTCTCCATATCGAAAGCGACGCAGGAATCAATCGGGCGCGAGTAGACGTGAATGCTGACGGCGCGCTCCGTCCTTTCGCTGAGGTTGTAGAGCCGATGAATCGTTTGCAGCTTGTCGGCGGTCAGCACGGGGCCGCCGGCGCAAGCCTCGATTTCGCGGATCACCTCCAGCTTCGTGTGCTCCGATCCGGCCAGGCAATCAATGTCCACCACGTTCTGGTATTCGGGGTGATCGCAGCCCATCCATTTGTAATCCACCACGCCCAGGTTGCCGCTCTGCAGGATCATCCAGCAGAGCTGGCCGTTGTGCGTGTGGACGGCGGTCTTCTGGCCGGGCTGCCAGCAGATGGTCATCACCTCGAAGAGATCGTCGCGGTAAACCAGATTGCGCGTGTAGAATTTGTCGTCGAAAAAGACGTAGGGATCGAGCGACGAATCGGTGATCTGCACGCTCGCGCAGAAATCGAGCACGCCGTCGCGCGTGATGATCCCGCGCTCGAACGAGCGCAGCTTCTCGACGAAATCATCAATGCTGATCAAATGTTTGCTCGTCATAAGTCGCCTCCTGAATCAACCTCCGACGTGAACCGCCGGGCGCCGCGAAGGATCGGGTTCCGCCTGCCGCAGAATCTCGTGCGTCACCGGAGCGGTGTCGCCTTCGCCGAAGAAGATAAACTTCAACACGTACAGGAGCGGATTGCCTTCAGTCCAGCCGAAATAGACGTGCGGTACCTGTCCGGTCTCGTTGCGCACGTGGAGCAGAAACGCCGCAATCGCATTCGGCACGGCGGAGCTTTTCGTGCGCAGGATTCGGTAATTGCCGACCTGCACGCCGCGCACTTCCAGCACGCCTGAAAAGTCCGAAGCATCTCCGGGCCTGATTTCAAGGAAGAGCACCGGATCGTCCGCCGGAATGTGATTGTTCCATCGCTCCTGCTTCTCTTTCAACCGATATTCGTCAACGTCGCCGCGGTCAGGGCGGTTGGCGATGATGCGGATCGCTCCTCTGCCTGCCGCTTCGACGAATGCTTTTGCGGTATCGCCCAATTCGACCTTGTCCACGCGCAGCTCGGTCGAGCGCAAAGCGCGCGAGAAGAATGACACGGTGACGATCGCGGCGATGAAGAAGAACGCCACCTTGATGCCTTCGGGGCGCTCGATGATGTTGGCGACAGTCGTGTAGCCGAAGACCAGCGCGATGAGCAGGAACGCGTACCGGATCGCGCCCTGGCGCCAGACGGAAAGCGTTACCGCGATGGCCGCCGAACTCATCAAAACCAGCACGCCCGTGGCGTAAGCTCCTCCCTGAGCGTTATGGTCGGCGTCGAAGATTACTGTCACTGCAAAAGCGATCACCGTGAAAACCAGCACCAGCGGCCTCGTCGCGCGGGTCCAATCCGGGGCCATCCCGTAACGCGGCAGATAGCGCGGCACGATGTTCAACAGCCCGGCCATCGCCGACGCGCCCGCGAACCATAGGATCAGGATCGTGCTCAGG
>Ga0247727_10019265_pt1 | contig 10596 bp, 8 predicted proteins | sample WisWelCaveWW1625_FD_202498 | JGI IMG/M metagenome (GOLD analysis project Ga0247727, IMG submission 202498) | Biofilm microbial communities from Wishing Well Cave, Virginia, United States - WW16-25 | ecosystem: Environmental > Aquatic > Deep subsurface > Groundwater > Cave microbial mat | place...
CTCCACTTTCTCGCACGTGTACAGTCGCCATGTGTCCTCCTTGCTGTGATGTGGGTTCTTGACGGGCCGAAGGTGAGTTCGTCGCACCCATCCAAACCAAACGGGCGGGATGATAGCCCAGACCCACGTGGATTTTCAAAGCGCCCATCGGTGGCTGCCGACTTGCCGTGGCCCTTTTTGTATCATTCTGGCTGAGCGAAGCGGAGAATCTCACCGTTTCGGGGTGTTAGAAGGCCGAGATCCTTCGGCCGGCGCCTCAGGATGGCGCAGCCGGATGGGCGCAAGGGATTCGTGCAACAGGCTGTTTTTACCGCGTCCGTTCCACGCGGATGTTAGGCTACCGGTTTTGCAATTTGCTAACATGGAACAAGTTGGATCTCACCGAATCGCTCGGACGTAGCCCAACTCACGCGGTTCGGCCGTGCCTGTCCGAGGAGCACGACCCGGTGCACGTGCGGTGAGCGTCCGTTTCCACAAACCGAAGCGGAAGAAATCCGCGATGCTCTTGGTAGCAGCATCAGATGCCAGTTTTTTTTGGGAATGGCCCCAATAGTCGCTGTGGCCCGCGTCGTTGATGTCAATGGAGTCGATCTGGCCGGCAACCCCTGGCGGAGGGCCGTGCAGGCCGAGTGCCGTTGGGAAACGACCCTCGCTGCCGCTTGCGAGGGTTTGCCCCGGAGGAAATGCGTAGCGAAGAACCGCGTCATCGTCCGAATACAGGATGCGCATTTCTTTCGCATATTCCATCGCCGCGCTGAGATTGCCACCCGATTGGACCTCGAACACCGGAACGGCCGCCGCCATCAAACACACCTTACCCACCGTTGGACCGCCATGCTGCCGGAGATCGTCAATTGTTTCCAGAACAATCCGGCATCCCAGCGAATGCGCAATAAAATGAACGGTGCGCAGGGTAGGCATGGAACGGAGATGTCGGGCTAAACGGGGCGCTGCGTCTCTTGCCGTGCTGACGGCTGCCGGGTAGACAAGGAAGTCCCCGCGGTCGAAGAGGCCCCACCACCCTGCATCGCCTGGCCAGAACAGATCGGCGAGGAGTCCCTCTAACGCGGGTGGTATAAACTGTGGGCCCCCGTGCTCGTACTGGCGTAGACGGAAGCCGTGGTAAGCAACGCTGGCCTCTCCGTAGTGATTATTAAAGCCGTGAACCAATACAATGACCTCGCTGCGTGTGAAGGGATCGCGCAGCGGCTCTTGACGAACATCAGACCGCAGGCCTCCCCCTTCCTGCCGTTCGCGAAGATGGAAAACGAGGCCCGGTTGGTAGCCATCGGGCGGGGCGAAGTACCTAGCCACTACTCCGCATCCGTTTAAGGGCAATCACCAGGTCCTTGGCCACGGGTGCCATAATCCCCCCGATCAGTGACGTGACGATAAGACCCACCCACCCCAACGGACGACTCAAAAGGTTAGGGGGGGCGAGGTATATGAGACTGCCGAACAACAAGACGGCCCCGAGAAGCACCGAAGCAACCTGATTCCCTGTTTGCCACTGGTATCCCGCAGTGAGCTGGAACGCGTCAAGCCGCCGCCGAATAAACTGCCGTAGGCGCGCGTAGGTGTCGGCCTGATCTTTGGCGAGATTTGCATGGGTGGTTGTTTGGGCTGGAGGGTGTTGCGCCCAACGAAACCATTGGGCAATGTCGTTAGGATCGGCTCCCGCACTGAAGAAGAGATAGAGATCAGGGTAAACGCGCGGATGACCCAGTACGGTGTCAGCCGCATCCTGAATCTGTCCCATCATTTTCTCCAGATCGAGGACGAATAGCGCATTACCAGGTGTAATAACCCAAGGCATCCACTCAATAGGCTTGGCCATATCCGATGGGCCAACCGGCTCTCCCGTTGTAAGCTGAATGAGCTTGATGTACACGTTTTGATGAAACGCGGCATCATTTGCGGGGAGGGATCGGCAAATTTCCTCGGAGGCCGCCTGTGGAATTGGCACGTTTCGGACCCAATCACAGAACCGCTTTTTGTGAAACCGATCCCGCCAGCTGAATAGCGTCTTGAGTAACTCGATCAGGGCCATTGAAAGCGCACCGATCGCCGCCAGTGTTACGGCGTAACGCAGAATGAAGTCTGCAAGCTGATCGATAGTCCTGTAGACATCTTCAGGGGTCATCGCCTTCACCCTCTAGCGCGAGAAACTGCGGGCAATCGCTCGTGCGCCGAACGTCACCTCCAGTCAAAGCCTCTTCAATGCCATTCCCACCTTCATGCTCACTGTCGCCTAATCCCGGCGGTGAGCTGGATGGAGGCTTGTAGCGTAGACTCTTATAGCCTGTCAAGAGCCTGTTTCACAAATCGTTGCCAGTAGTTTTTAGGATGGCCCAAACCCATCCTGGCCCTGTGATCGTCACTCCCTGGGCATCACAAGGGGTCATTTTTTCGGTATAGAGTTTGTCGGATGGGCGCAAAGGATTCGTGCAACAGGCTCCCCGATACCGTTGGATGTAACCTTAGCGGGGTGTCTTCTCATCTCGTGCAGTGCTTGCCTCTCAGCGGACAATAAGGAGCGCCGCGAATGGAACGGTAACGATACGGGGATCAAGGACTTCCGGCGCGTCATCCCGGGTAATCAGGAGGCCGAACGGCAGTTTTGCGAGCGCGTAGCGCGAGTCGGGCGCATGCAGTGTTGGGCCACGCACTGAGATTGAAGACTTCACGTTGGCCTTGCCTGGCTTGGCTTGGCTTGGCTTGGTGCCTTTACGCAGTGACCGTTTCAAATGCTACTTGCAAATGCTTTGGCTTCACAACTGCAAAATTCAATTTCTCAAAGCCGATGACTTTTCCATCTTTGTCTTTCATCAGCACCACTTCCTCGCCGGTTTCTTCCGAGACATATTCCTCCTGTGGATTACCAAACCAGACGGTGAGCGTATTTCCAACTTCGTCGTAGAACACTTTTACTTGGGCCATACCAATCCTCCTTCTTTGATGGCATCCGTCGGGTAAGCCGTTATCAAAAAACCTCCGCCGTCGAGTCGTTTGGATACGGCGCAGACCCAGCGCCCCATGCGTTTTGGCTTGTAGAACAGATACACATCTGAGTCGCCTTTGCTCTGCCGGATCTCGCTAGGATTTTGAAGCGTGTCCCTGACATCATGTTCGCGTCCAGCCATGATCGGGTGTTTGATCGTGACGATCAGTTCCCAGTAGGAGCGCGTCACGCGCACCCGAAACCCAAGCGGCGTTAGAACTTCAAATAGCAATTCGTCAGGAGCAGGAGCCTCTGCCATAGAGCCTATTGTAATACTGCCTATTGTAATACTAATTGGACCGAGGGAAAGTGAGGTTCAATGGCGGGGTGTCCGGAGTTGCCACACTCTAGGATGGAGGCAAGTGGCCCAACGCCATGGCGATCACCTGCGGCGCTGCAGCGCCGTCCACTGCATGCCGTTGTTAGGCATCGTTCGACTGAAGCCGTAACACATCAGCCTGACCGACTCGCGATGCGCTCAGCAACTCCAGGAGAGGGGCGATCGGCTGCAGGCACGACGACGCCGCGCTCCGATAAGGCTGCAACCCGTCTCGATAGGTGTGGATGCGTGGAGAGAATCTCGGCGAACCATACCCAGAAGCCTCGGTCTCGCTGCGCCTGTGCCTGCAACTCCGCAACGTCTACAGCAGCATACAGCTGCTTGCCAGCCGCCAGGACCCGCAATCCGTCGTATGCGCCATCTGGTCGGTAATGCGCACCGAAGCAGTCGCAGGTGTACTCACACGCCCGCGAGTACGCGGTTCCGAGGAAGGGCACGAACATCGCCGGAAAGAGCAACCAGCGTTTGAAGAGGTGTTCGCGCTTGACGTGGGCGAGTTCGTGGGCGACCACAAACCCGAGTGCTGGCTCGCCGTTCTGATACGCCAGCTCGAGGACGTCGGAGTAGATCACGACGAAGTTTCGGCCGAGGAACCGGGTGGCAAAGGCATTTAGAACCCCCCCGGTCTGGAGGACGTACACGTCCGGGACGGCGGGAAGATCCATCTCACGGGACAGGCGTTCAACGAGGCGGTGTACCTCCGGAAACTGACGCTCCGAGACCCGGACGCCGTTGCCCCGAAGCTCACCGATCAACAAGCCGTGCGTAACCAGTACGATCAGGGCGCCAATGGCAATGTACACGAGATATACCACGAACACTGCAATCGGGATGACGAGGGCGAGGTACACAAGCGCGAGGTACACAAGCGCGCTGACCAGGATGGCGATCGCGAAATAGGTGCGCTCTTTAGGGTGGACTAGGGATTCCATGGGTCACCTCCGTCGTGTCTGTCACGATGCCTAACTAATCCCGGGGCTTAAGCCGCTGCGGAGCGGTCGGTTTCGTGCCCCTGGTTCTCCCGCAGCGTAGCGGAGAGTAGGGGCGCCGGCTTAAGCCCCGCGATTCTCCCTCGCGGAGCGAGGGAGAGAACGTTCAAACTCAGCAGCCCGCGCGGCTTTTTGCGCGGGTCTGCTGGAATACAGAGTTAGACTGGATGCGTGATTACAAGACCTACCCCTTTAACATGCTTCCTCCTCCTGCTGGTAAGCCAAATGCCTGGCAAGCCGAGTACGAGAAGCCAAATTGCCTGTGGCTCAGGCACGGCGGCGGCCGTCACAAGAACGTTGTCAATGAAGACGAATCCGCCATTCGCAACAACATCTGAGCCTGCAAAGCGGAGTGTAGTGAAGTCACTATCGGCGACGAAGGTTGCTGTGTGTTGGGACCAGATGAACGGAGCGTCGAGCAAGGTAGTGCCAGTTGGAGCCGGAGATGTGCCGGTCAAGTCGGTAGCCAGAAGCAGTGTGTTACCAGTCAGTGTGACCTGCCCTGGGGCTACGCCAGGTCGGTAGTAAGACGAAGCCGTGGACCACCAACCGGCGCCATAGGCACTTGAATACGTCATGGTGTACTCGGTGTCGGCAGTCGTGGCAAAGGTCTGTTCCCACCATTCGCCATCGTGAGCCCCGATGAAGTAATCGCCGTCAGCCGGGTTGTAGATCGTTAGTCCAAGATAGGCGGGAGACCGTGTCATGTACTCCGCGAGCGTGCTGGAGTCCCGTGTCCAGCCCGTAGGTGCTGACCCACTAAGGTCAGCGACTCGTGGAAAGTCCGAACGTTCGACAAAGAACGCATTCTGCTCAAAGCTTCCATTGGTGACCAAGTTGACTGGGGTAGCGGACACTGTGCTGCACACAAGCAACGTGGCAAGAGCAGCCAGCGTGGTCAATGGAATATGTAAAGTGCTCAGATGCTTGGTTGCACGGGAATTGCTCATTCGTGTCTCCTTTTGAGTGACGAGTGTGGTTGCACTGCTACTTGTCTTGTACCTGAATTGCGTTCTGAAGCATCAGAAGTTGCACCCCCCCCCCGAAGAAAATAGGGAGGCTTTAAAGGAGCCTAATCCCGGCGGTAAGCGGCGGCCCGCCTGCTGGCCTGTCCGTCTTCACTGCCTGGTTCTCTGCCCGAGCGATGTGCGCGAGGGCGGAAGGCAGTCAGCTGGATGGAGGCTTGTAGCGTAGATTCTTATAGCCTGTCAAGAGCCTGTTGCACAAATCGTCACCAGTAGTTTTTAGGATGGCCCAAACCCATCCTGGCCCTGTGATCGTCACTCCCTGGGCATCACAAGGGGTCATTTTTTCGGTATAGAGTTTGTCGGATGGGCGCAAAGGATTCGTGCAACAGGCTCCCCGATACCGTTGGATGTAACCTTAGCGGGGTGTCTTCTCATCTCGTGCAGTGCTTGCCTCTTATCGAACAACACACGTATTACTCCGCTTTGGGTGAAGGTTTGGGCCTGGGCTTGTTGGTCAGGTCGTTGTCGCGGGTGGCTGGCGTCAGGATGAATGCTCATCGGTCATCCGTTTTTTTCGAGCCACGCGGCCAGTGCCGGCTGCTGGGTGGTCTTAAAGCGAATGCCAATCTCCATGAACTCCAGTGTCTGGGTCAGTGCGCGGGTGGCCGCCTCCACACGGTTTTCGGGGGCACTAAAGAAGTTCCCGACTTCCTCGCGCCACGCCGGAAGCCAGAGCGCGCGCGTCGCCTGAATGATCCGCTGCGCCCCCACGCTCCCAGACCTTTTGCGCAGGGTCTGCCAGTTCTTCCGGATGAAGTCCCAGGCCACTTCCTGCGTGCGGCTGTTCATCAAGAGCGCGCGCATCGGCTTCCAGACATCCTGCGTCCGCACGGCGTCGGAGAGGGCAAACGTCAAGAACCGCCGCGCCAGATCGGGCTTGCGAAACTCGGCCAGCGCCGTGAGATAATCGTCCCGCTCCTCTGGCGTCTTGCCTGTTTGAAATTTCTGGAGGTAGGTTTCAAATTGCGATCCGCCATCCGTTCGGGCGCAGAGGCGCAGCATCGGCAAAACGAGCGTGGGATCGAGCGATTCTGGCTTGGCCCAATAGCGTGTCTGGCGCCGCGGCAACTCCGATAAAATCTCCTCATCCCGCGCGTGCGCCCCCAGCGACCAGAGGACCGCGGCCCGCGTCAGCCTCCGTTCGTCGTCCTCGCCCGCCGCTGCATCCCATCCCAAATCGTTCCAAAGCGAACGATAAAATTCACCCACCCACGCAGCAAACGCCGCCCGATGCGCCTCCGTCACGATCTGATTTTCGAGGATGCCGAGGTAGCCCGTGATCTCCTGCACGACCGCGCGGGTCGCATCGCCTCGAAAGCGCCCGAAGGCCGCCATCATCTCGGAAATGGGCAGATCGCCCCGCACCGTTAGGGCCCAGAGGTGGTTGAGGTAGCCTACCCGCTCTTGCGGCGAAAGGGCGTCAGGAACGGCCAACCGGAGCGCATCCAACAGGGCCGCATCGTATCGCGTGCGCAAAAAGCCCGCCTCGTTCGCATTGCCGTAGATCCAGGCGATCTTGCCTGATGCGGGAAGGACGACCTCCGTCACCGCGTCTTTCAGCAAGACAGCGTGCGTCAACGTCCCGGTGTCGTCGCGGTATTTAAGCGTGAAGGGAATGGTCCACCGTTGTTCGGATGGGCGAGGCGACGAGACCGCGTCCAGCGCAAAGAAGCGGGTCTGTTCCATGCGCAGACGCGCCCCCTGTGCCGAAAGGGTCACCAGCGGGAAGCCCGGCTGCATGAACCAATCGCGTGCCATCTCCGACACCGGTTGGCCGGAAGCCGAGGCGAGCGCCGCCCAGAGGGCCTCCGCCGTGGCATTTTGGAATGCGTGCTCTTTCATGTAGCCTCGAATGCCCGCGCGAAACTTCCCCTCGCCCAGAAACTGCTCGATCATCCGCAGGCAGGCCGCCCCCTTCTCGTAGGTGAGGGCGTCAAACATCTCTTCAATCTGCGCTGCGGTGGCCACATCCGCGCGAATGGGCCGCGTGGCGGCCAGGGCATCCACGGCCAGGGGGATTTGCTTCTCCTGCTGAAACTCGATCCAACCGTTCCATTCAGGTCGCCACTGATCCACGATCTTCGCGGCCAGCCACGTGGCGAAGGCCTCGTTGAGCCAGAGATCGTCCCACCAGATCATCGTCACCAGGTTGCCGAACCATTGATGTACGATCTCGTGGGTGATCACATTGGCCACATCCCGCAGCGTCTCGGTGGAGGTCAGCGCCTCATCCACCAGCAGGCGCGAGTCCCGAAAGAAGATGGCCCCCCAGTTTTCCATCGCCCCCATCGCGAAGTCGGGCACGCTTACCAGATCGAGCTTGGGGTAGGGGTAAGGCAGATCGAAATAGTCGTTGAGCAACGGGAGGACATGGGCGGTCACCTTTAGGGCGAAATCGGAAAGGTGCAGTTGCCCCGGCACCGTCCAGACGGAGACCCGCGTGGGGCCAACCTGAATCGTTCGGGCTTCCAGACGCGCCACGGCCAGCGCCAGCAAATAGGTGGACATGACCGGTGTTTCGTCGAACGTGACGGTTTTCATGCCGCCTGCCACGGCCTCGGACGTTGCCGGCATGTTGGAGAGGGCGGTCAGATGGGCCGGCATGGAAACGGTCAACCGAAAGCGCGCCTTCATGGCCGGTTCGTCAAAACAGGGGAACATCCGCCGCGCGTCGGTCGCCTCAAACTGCGTGAAGGCGAAGGTCTCGCCGTCCGATTTGACTTCGTACAAACCGCGCAGATGGGGGTTGAGCTGGCCCGCGAAGGCGATCCGGATTTGCGCGCCGCCGACGGTCAGCGGGGACGGGAGCAACAAGGCCACCGTCTCGGTGACCGCGTCGGTCGTCATCTGCGCCGAGGCCACGGTCTTACCCTGGGTGACTTGCGCCTGGGTAAGTTCCAGTTCCAGGGTGTGCAGGACGACGACGCGCGTCGCCTCCCGCACGTCCAGATCAATGACCACGTTGCCTGTGAAGCGACGTTCCGCAGGCTGCACCGTCAGCGTGATCCGATAGCTTTGGGGCCGCACCGCGGACGGCAGGCGCCCTTCAATCAAATGATTCATGATGATCTCCTATGAGTGAGGGATAAGACCCGCGGCATTATAGACGCCACACCCCACACGATCAATAACGGGTATGCGTCAAACCCATCGTGCACGCCGGGTAAGCAAGGCTTCCTGGGTGGAACGCGCTCTGGACGCGGTGACCGGCGGGGGGCGTCGGCGCCTCGCCGAATGCGGATGGACGTGGAGAGGCGTTACGGTGTAGGCGCGGGAGCGCTCACGGAGGATTGGAGGACCTTCGCGACGATGCCCGCGCGGGTGCCCACCTGCAACTTCGTCATGATTCCCCGGATGTGGGCCTTGACGGTGTATTCCCCGACACCCATGGCATGTCCCACCTCTTTGTTCGTCTTGCCCTCCAAGAGGAGGCGCACCACGTCTTGTTCCCGGCGGGTCAGGTTCGTGACGCGAAAGACGTGATCCACGCGTGCCCGATGGGAAACGCGCTCCATGAGAATCAGGGTGTTCATGGACGTGACCCGCTCATCCTGGGGGCAGAGCCGTAACGCGCGAAAGAGATAAACAACCCCCTGATGAATGCACAGCCGATTGACCTCCGTCACCGCCTCCTCGCCCACACCCCGTGTCCCGTGAATGAAGGCCTTTAATTGGTCGTACAAAATACGAATAGCATCAGGCAGGGCGTCGTGCGCCCCTCCCCCTTGTGGAACGGAGTCAACGGCAAAACTTTGCATCACCTTTTTTGCGCGTCCATTCAGGTAGAGTGTCCGGCCCGCTTCGTCTAAGATCAGCGCGCCTGGGGGTGTGCGCCGCCGCACCAGCATTTGAAGTTCCTCCTGGCTGACCTCCGCCATGTTCGGTGACGGAGAGCGACTGGTCTCCGCGTTTTTCCGAAGCGCGTCCGCAATGACGGTGCCAAGCGACCCCAGCAGGCACAACTCGTTATTGGAAAAATCGCCGTCGTCTTTGCGACGCCACAGCACCAGGTAACCCCAACATTTTTTCGCATCGTCTTGGGGAACGCAAAAGAGGGAATAATACAACGACGCCGGTCGGAGCACGGCATGATAAAAGGGATGAATGGTCAGCGTCGCGTCTACCCAAAAATCGCATCCGCGGCAGGCCGCCCCCCCCTTCTGAAGAATGTGCCGCACCGTGGGGAGCAGGACGTTTTGCCCCAGGTGAATCCGACGCATCCTGGGGAGTGGGCCGCTGCCCCGCCACACCTCGTAAAACCAGGGTGTGATTTTAGACTCGGCCTGCCCCGCAGATGCGTCCATCGTGGCAAACCAACCAGATTGAAAGGACACACCCGTGCGCAGCGCGGAAAAGATGCCCTTCAGCAAGGCGTCAAAATCGGGGCGCGATGCCTCTAGGCCCTGAACCTGCGCCGTCACCTTTTGAATCTGAACGGGAAGCGGAAAGGGGAGCGTGTCGGCGGACATCGGATCAGTCTCTCAGATGAGGCCGTAAGGTGGAAAAGCGCAGACGCACGTTACTTTTGCGGGGATGGGGACGCCGGCGGAGACAGGAGGGCATCGAAGGCCGCCTTAAAATTTGCGTAGGGCTGCGCCCCACTCAAGAAGCGCGCCGACTTGATCTGATTCCCTTCCGCCACGCCCAGAAAAAATGCAGGCGTGCCGTTCACACCCGCCGCCTTGCCCTCGGCCAGGTCTTTGCGCACCTCTTCGGCGTATTTACCGCCGTCCAGACACGCCGAGAAGGCCGGGACGTCCAGACTCAACGCCTGCGCGTCCGCCGCAAAATCCGCCAGACTCAGCGCGCGTTGGTTGGCAAAAAAGCGGTCGTGCATCTCCCAGTATTTTCCTTGTTCTCCGGCGCACTGCGCGGCCTGCGCCGCCTTGAACGCCTCCTTGTGAAAATCAAGTGGGAAATCACGGAAAACGTATTTCACCTTACCTGTTTTAATGTATTCCGCCTCGATTTGGGGCATCGTCTCACGGAAGTGCCGCGCGCAGAACGGACATTGATAATCAGAAAACTCGATCAGGGTCAGCGGCGCCCCCCGTTCCCCTTTAACCGGGTCGTCGTCAAGACCCACCGTCACGTCTTTGGCCGGGGCCGCGGGTGGAGACGCCTTGGCCTGGAGCAGGTTTTTTATGGCTTGCAGCTCTCCCTGCATGGCGTGCTGGACCTGCTTGATCTCCGCCAATTCCTTCTTCATGGCCTCAAGCGCATCATCCGTCTGCGTCG
>Ga0247727_10019266_pt1 | contig 10596 bp, 6 predicted proteins | sample WisWelCaveWW1625_FD_202498 | JGI IMG/M metagenome (GOLD analysis project Ga0247727, IMG submission 202498) | Biofilm microbial communities from Wishing Well Cave, Virginia, United States - WW16-25 | ecosystem: Environmental > Aquatic > Deep subsurface > Groundwater > Cave microbial mat | place...
CTCTGCGTAATCGAACGCCTGAGTAGTCGTCGTGAGAGAATGAGATATGATAAAGTTGCCGTCGTGGCCGTTGCCATTATTTCCACGTTCACCCTCTACAAAGCTTATTGCGGCATAGTTGGCATTGCCGGAATCGAACTTTAACGCATACGAGTTGCCAGCAGTCTTAGTCCACGTGTATACCGAACCATTGTTACCAGTCAGATCTTCTGTTCCTATGTAAAGGGTACCGTTGAGTTCCACTGATGAAGTGACATTGTCAATATTGGTTTGTGACCCAAATGTTCCCCGCGTTGCAGAACCTACCTGTGCCCATGAAGAACCAACTCCGGCGTATTCATACACGGCCGCACTCTGTCCTGTGTTTGTCCCTGAACCCGCGTACAGTCGACCGTTATAAACACGTAACATATTTACGCTATCCACAACCGTAGTCTCGTTCTGATTGATGCGTCCAGTACCATTGTTGACTTTAACAAAACTGTTTGTTGTGAGAGCTGGTCCACCTTGGTAGAGATATATATTGCCAGTATCTTGGGCGTTTGATCCCTGAGTGCCAATATAAACAGAGCCATTATACATTGTCATTGCGGTGACTGCAGTTTCTCGGTTTGTGCCTGCCTGAAACTGACCCATGGTTGTAACTAAATTATTCCAGGTCGTCCCGCTGCCTTCGTATACAGCAACACGTGCAGACGTAGAGCCAATTCCCACATTTGCCCCTGCCCATAAACGGTTAAAGAACACTCCAAGTATTGTTGCGTCACTGTCAGCAACGCTTCCAACTTGGCCTGCGGTGTTGAGAAGCTGAAACGGCGATGTCGTGCCATTGTTTCCGTTATATCGTAAAATTTCAGATGCATTTGTTTTTTTGGTTGATGCATAGAGCTGACCGTTCCAAAGCGCAAAATCAGCTACGCCGTTGTGACCGGTAGATGTCTGAAAACGGCCACGAACACTGTTGGTAATTGTCCATGTAGGCGTGCTTGCTGTATGCGCATCGGAGCTAAAATAAACTGCTCCAGAACCTGAGGTACCAGAATCGGATCCTATATAGAGCTTACCATTGTAAACGATAAGTTTGTAAGAGTCTATATAAGCCGCCCCGCCCGCCGCCGTGTCTCCTGATATCGCTTTTCCGGCAGCATTGGTAACAAGCTTCCATGGGGTTCCTCCTCCGTCATATCTATATACCGCCGCCGCATCTGTTTCTTTGGTTGATATAAAAAGTTTACCTTTGTACACAGTCATATCATTCACGCCGTTTACATTTGTCTGCGCGTCAAATGTGCCGGCTGCAGAGTTAGTAAGTGTGTAACTTGGTGCGGTTGAATCGGTCTGCGCTCCCACTAAAACGTTACCCATTACGTGTACTTTGTCTGCCGGACTTGTTGTGCCGATACCTAGACTTGTTCCATTATCATAACTCACGCCCGTTGAAAGTTGTGTTGCGCTGATCCATCGAGCGAGGTAATTGTTGTCTCCTCCTGACAAAGACGCGCTTACCCCAGCCCACGTAGCGTTACCACTTGAGTCAGCAGTTAAAACAAATCCCGCGCTTGTCGATGTGCCAAATTTAAATCCGTTCACGGTAACTGTGTTTCCAATGTTTACTCCACCGGCAACATCAAGCGCATAGTTTGATCTTCCTGTCGAGCCAATACCCACATTTCCGAATATAATAAGACCGTCTGTTGGCGCCGATACTCCAGTGTATGCTAATCCAATACTCGCATTACCACCTACCGTGAGCTTTGATGAACCGATCGTTGTTCCTACCCCTAAAAAGATCCCATTATCATAACTTACTCCCGTTGATATTTGAGTAGCGCTTATCCACCGAGCGAGATAATTAGTCGCTCCACCGGAAAGCGCACTTGCGGGACAGTTCCACCCTGAAGAATCACAGACACCAAAGCCGTTTTGAGTTAGCGTTGTTCCGTATATTGCTCCCGCAACGTAAAGCTTGTATGTGGCAACAGGTGAACTTGTCCCTATACCAACGTTTCCGGCAAATGCACTTGTTCCTGAATTATAGAACTGAGAAACCGTCGTCCCAGCCAAGTTACTGACTCCTAAGATATTTAATGTGGTTGCACCAGATATCGCACCTGTTGAATGGAATTGAGTGGCGGTTGTACCGGAAAGACTAGAAAGGCCGGTGATTGTTAATGTACTTGCGCTAATACCTGTTCCTGAGATTGTTCCATCTACACTCAACTTAAACGTTGGGTTTGTTGTTCCGATACCTACATTACCATTTGCCAGCACAAAAAACCCACTGGTTTGCCCAACACCTACAGAAAGAAGTGCAATAGGATTCGTTGTACCAATACCGAAATTAGTTCCGTTGTCATAACTCACGCCCGTTGATAATTGATTTACGCCAATCCATCTCGAAAGAAAGTTATTTGCGCCAGTGCCGACAGTAAGAGAACCGCTTGTCGGAATTGTTACACCAGTAACACCAGTTGTCGAAATTGTCAGATTATTCGCTCCTGCAAACTGAATTGTTGTGCCATCCGGAATAGTTAATGTGCCCGTTGTAGCTGTCACCGTAAGGCCGTTTACTTTTTCAGCATTGAAAGCATAGGGAACAGCTGTGAGTTTTACTCGGGATCCAAAGCTCTCGGCATTGAAGGTGATGTCGAGATATATAGAGTCGCTGTTAAAGTCCAACGTCTGTGGGAAAGTAGTTGTCCCACCGATCGTTGCCTGAAAGAGTCCATCGGTCACAGCAAGGGATTGAGTCTCACTCCAAGCAGCTCCACTTGGTAGTTGCGTCCCTCCACTCGCCGCATCGTATAGTCTGAATGTGAAAGAATAATTGCCATTTGTGATGTTTGTGCTATCTGTTTTATTTACTATTTTTCCCTGAAAATTAAGTGTTCGGTTTATGCCAGTTGCGGCGTAAGTCTGACCCACAAAAAAAAGCACAACGAAAGAAATAGCAGATGAAATAAGAAAGACCAATGTTGATTTAAATACGCGCGCACCCATGTTTTTATTATAGATACGATATATTATTATTGTCAACAGCAATATATTCTTATCATATTCTTATCATTTAGCTTCATTTTTAAAAAAGTCTTTTTAAACTTACCTTTTGCCTTCCTGGCTGATTATTCTTATCATATTCTTATCACTTGAGCACCTGATAAAAAATAGCTTCATATTGGCCGTTCACTTGACAAGAATGATGCGATTATGATAAGTTAAAAATTATGAAGCAATTCTCATATACGAAATCTCCCGAACTTTCATCAAAGATCGCTCTCATAGAATCGTTACGAAGTGATATTCTTTTAAAAGCTCTTTCGCCTTCGCATGAAATGGAGTTGCAATGGAACACGGTGCTCGACCGAATCTACTACTCATTTTTATACAAAGGAAACACCGTGACTAAAGAGCACATTGCTTCTCTCTTAACTCCTGCCGGACAAAAAAAAGTATCTCCCCAGGATAAGCAAATACTTAAATACAAATCGGCACTTGATTATATTCATTATGAGTGGCTTGTTTCAGAGGAAAGCATAACCAAAGAAACCATTACGACTCTATACCAAATCGGATTTAATGGAAAATTGCGCGGTCAAGAAAACGAGATTAAAAAAATTCTTGACTACGTTCAGGTCAATCCAGAACAACCGATTGTGCAGGCAGCTATAGCACAATGTCTTTTATTAGACCTTTCACCATTTAGTGAAGAGAACGAGCGGTTTGCAAATCTTGTATTCTGTCTTTTCACCTACAAATATGGCTATGATTTCCGAAGAATGTTAGACCCAGAGGAATATTTTTATCAAACACTTTTTCGCTATAACGAAGCAAAATCAAATTTTTCTAAAACTTCCAATATAACCAAATGGATTGAATATGTTACCGAGGGCGCAGTATTCCAACTAAATAAAGTTATAAACAACTTTAACTCTCTAAAAAATAACGTCCGTGATAATCAATACGTTTTAGAACTTAATGACAGGCAAAAGCAAATTCTCTCCATTCTTGATCAACCAGGCCTAAAAGTCAGCAATAAAGATCTACAGGACATGTTTAAGGTCTCGCAAATAACCGCATCGCGAGACCTTTCAAAAATGGCAAATTATGGATTAATCATTCCTATTGGAAAAGGCAGATCGACTTATTACACGAAAATATAATAGCCACATAACACATAACATGAAGTACATATCTCTTCTGATTTTTTTGCTATTCGCCATGAGCTATGGGCTATCTGCCAATTTCGTTTCCGCTGGTCCTCAAAGCACAAGTTACGAACTAAAGGAATGGGGTTTTGGATCGGGTGCAACGCAAGGTAACACTTCCCCATCATATTCATTGTATGGAGTCGCGGGCCAAGTCGAAAACGGAAAATCAACGTCAGCAAATTATGGATTGAATTCAGGTCTTGTATTTTCATTTCAGTCAAACACTCCACCTGCTCCTGTAGTTACCAATCCGGGATCAAATTATGATCGTTTGAAATTTGTTATAAATAATGGAAGTAACCCTCAAGACTCAACCTTTGCTATAGCGATAAGCACTGATGATTTTGTAACTATGCATTATGTGCAGTCAGACAACACGGTCGGTACGGTCCTTGGAGTCGAAGACTGGCAGACATATACAAACTGGGGTGCAACTTCAGGCGAATACATTACCGGCCTTAACACTAGTACAGCCTACAAAATAAAAGTAAAGGCCCTGTCAGGGCTCTATACAGAATCACCTTGGGGTCCGACAGGAAGCGCTTCGACCGTTGACCCATCCCTGACATTCGGTATCGACTCTACAGCGCTTAATTTCAATAATTTAAACTCATCAAATAGCTATACTGATAGTTCAAAATCAACAGTCCTCACAACTTCGACTAACGCATATAACGGATATATCGTTTACGGACGTGTTACTCAGCCATTAACCTTCCAATCATCAGCCATTGATAATTATGCAGGTACAAATGCGAATCCCAGCACATGGTCTAGTACAGGATTTGGATATACAACAAACGACAGTGATCTTGCCGGCGGCACAGCAGACCGCTTTACAAACGGTGGCGCAAAATACGCTGGCTTTTCTAGTAGCTCGCCTGGCGACCCCGTAGCCGATCATGCCTCAGGAATAATCACCCCGATAAGTAACGAGCAGTTTACTGTTTCATACAGAGTAACCGCATCAGCAACAACAAACGCAGGTAATTATCAAACGACCGTACTTTATATAGTGGTTCCGACTTATTAATTGGCTTATGGCTTATGGCTAATAGCCAATGGCATTTAGCAAAAATATGAAACAAGCATTGAAAATATTTACACTCGCATCCATTTTTTTGCTATTCGCCATGAGCTATTGGCTATTGGCAACCCACACTCATGCCGTAGAGGCCAAACCAATAGCCCAACAGATCCGTATATCTCCTGCAATTCTCAACATCCGACTTGCGCCTGGCAAAACATATAGATATGAAATAAAAATTGACAATCTGCTTTCGGTTCCCCTGCCAGTTGATGCGGCTATGGAATCATTTATGACCGACGAAGAAGGAGATTATACATTTGATAAAAATGATCAAAGTTTCAGAACAAATGAAATCGCACCATGGATTAATATCGATGAAAATAAATTCATAATCCCCGCACTGTCGAGTAAAAAACTCACTGTAACCGTTTCGCTTCCTAAAACCATACCTATCGGTGGATACTATGGAATGCTTTTTTTCACCCCTCGAATTCCTCTCAGTGGACAGTATCAGTCGGTTGTTTCAAGTAAGGTTGGCGTATTGATGCTTGCAAGCATAGGCGTCGCCGAACCATTCATAGCAAAGGCGAACATTTTAACATTTCAGCCAACTAAATTTATCTTTGACTCAGAACCATCGTCTTTTGTCTTTCGCGTTAAAAATAATTCACTTACGCATTTTTCTGCAAAAGCATTTATCGAGATCGGATCTATTTTCCACAAACCAAACATATTTGAAGCGGAGGAAAAAATTATCCTTCCCGGCAATATCCGTCGCTGGAATGTGACTGTACCAAAGCGCATGAGCTTAATACCTATCCAATGGGCCACTCTTAACGTATCGACAGGAAACGGCACCTCAATAAGCAAGAACATAATCATCCTTCACTTTCCTATTCGTCTCGCTCTCATTAGTATCACCATTCTGTCAATGATCTTTTTTGTCATTTTCCGAAGAAAAAACATTATAAAGGCATTAAAAATTCTGATCGGCAAAGGATAACGAAACATATTCACTTGACAAGGATGCTTGGGTATATATACATTAGTAATACGTAAAGGTTTTGCTTATGAAAAAATTTATTAGCTCAAAAATTGTCTTTTTTTATTTCGCCTTCATGGTAGTATTGGCAGTTGTTTCTGGATACCTAGTGCACAAAGTTAGCGCTGGTACGTTTACTCCAGCAAAACTTACGATTTCAGATTCGAGAGCGTCAAGTTCAGGCGCTTCGGCGGGGGTTGGTGTGAGCTATCAATTCAACATGACGGCAACTGCCGCAACGGGTATAAAACGGGTCGACATTAGCTTTTGTACTACTGCATCAGGCACTTGCACGGCTGCAACCGGCATGAGTACAACCGCAGTACAAATGACGAGCAATAATTTATCTGGATCGTCAATTACAACTACAGCACCGGCACAAAATCAAATACAAATAAACGTCGGAACAACGGCCACACAGTCACCAACTGCGGTCTCATTATTAGTGGGTAATATTGTTAATCCTTCGACTGTCAATACAACCTATTATGCTCGGATAACTACATATGCAGATGTAGGAAGTACTACAATTGATACTGCTCAAGTTGCATTTGCAATTCTTGATACGACGTCCATAGCTGTAACGGCAACTGTCGACTCAACATTTACTTTTACTGTCGCCGGTGTTGGAACGACTTCATCAGTAAACAGTGCGGCAACTAATGTCACAACGACCGCGGTGTTAATACCTTTCGGAACGTTAACGTCCGGCTCAACAAAAATTGCGGCTCATGATCTTACCGTTGTCTCAAATGCATTAAATGGCTATCAAGTCACGGTCAAAGCACCATCATTACCCCCATTGAGTGACGCGTCAAACAATATCGATCCGTTTACAGGTACAAACAGCGCTCCCCAAACATGGAGCGCACCAAACGGTTCATCAGCGAACGTTAACACCGGCTTTTTCGGCTACACGACCAACGACTCAACGCTCGGATCCGGAACGACAGCCCGATTTACAACAGGACCTCCTAAATGGGCAGGAATAAACTCTATTGCAGAAGAAGTAGCGTATAATGCTGGTGCAGTCACGACAGAAACAACACGAGTAGGATGGGAAATTGAGGTTAATACGTTGCAGCCGTCAGGTAGTTATACGGGAACCGTAATTCTTGTCGCAACCCCGACCTACTGATCTGTAAAGCACTGTAACCACACATGAGTAAAGCTTTTAAAAGAATTCCTAAAATTTTTTTCCTGGTGCTCCTTGGACTAGCGCTTTTCTCTTCTCTGTACGCCATACAGTCTTTGGCACAAACCCAACTTAACGGCCAGTCTCTTGAAGTCTCACCCCCTACACAAGATATAGAAGGGGTCCCGGGAAAGACAATTACGGTCAAAGCGAAAGTACGAAACAGAAACAACGCCACAAACACGATCAAAGTCAGACTCGAAGATTTTACCGCACAAGGAGATGAAGGCCAGGTTGCTCTGACTGCCGAAAGTGATTACTCTGTTGCTTCGTGGGCAAAAATTTCACCCGACACATTTGTGTTAGGTCCAGGAGAGGACGAAGAGGTGACGGCACAAATAAATATTCCTACAGATGCAGCTGGTGGTAGATATGGTTCGTTTGTCTTTAGTATCGTTGCACCCGATGCCGGAAAACAAACTGAAACGGCACTTGCTCAGGAAGTGGCTTCACTCTTCCTCCTCAAGATTAGTGGACCAGTTGATGAATCACTATCTATTTCCGATTTCAAAGCTCCTGCGTTTTCCGAATACGGCCCTATTGTTTTTGACCTGACGTTTAAAAACCAGGGGAATATTCATGTAAAAACATTTGGGTTAATAAACATACAAAATATGTTTGGTCATAAAATAGCGGATATCGTTGTTTCGGGCACCAATGTGTTCCCTGACGCAACAAGAGTTATCCATCCTGAATTATCAAATAAATTTTTGTTTGGTCCTCATACAGCAACAGCGATCATGTATTATGGTTCAGGAAATCAAACCATAACATCGAAAACCTCTTTTACCGTGTTTCCTTTGAAGCTTGCTACGATAGTCCTTCTGGTAATCATTCTTCTCTATGTCGGGCGTAAGCGTATCTCAAAAGCGATGAATGTGTTGTTTAAGTAACTTATAAAATTTATATACTTGTCCCCATGCGCTTTATTTTTGGCCTCCTCATGTTTTTCCTCATCGGTTTTTTTGTTCATGCCGCGTTCTTCCCAGATCTTTTTTACAATGCCTTAGGAGAATTTAATAAAAACAAAATTACCGTTAGTCCAACGCCTACAGAAGAAAAAGACAAGAGTAATTTTTTTACATACGTAACCTATAAAGATGGTAAATTTAGACCAGGCAATATTACTATTGGAAGAAGTAATTATCTTGCCATTACAAATCTCAACACGAAAGAGCCCATGTGGCTCATCTCCGATAACAAACTTCTCAATACCGAGCGAGGGTATATGGAAAGCGAGCGATTAACTGTCTTACTTAACGAATTGGGGACATTTACTGTCATCGAAAAAAACCGTCCCGAGGCACTCCTTGTTATCACGGTCAAACCATAAAGATATATTTGCTATCATCAATGTATGGCCCGTTTAATCCTTATCGTATTGATTCTCATAAGCATCATTACCTCGTACCTTTCACCAGTATCAGCACAGGTAGTAAGACAACTTGATATTACCACCACAATACCTCCTACTGCCGCAGAAGGTTCTCTTATTTTATCTTCTTCGGTACCTGCAACGAGCGTTCTGACCGCAGATGACGAGGTTGAGTACACAATTCAGTATCGTTCGCGTAGTTCCGGTTCGTGGCCTTTCGTGGTCACTGCTTCATGGACCAAAGGTCTCGTTGAGGGGACCTCTTCGACTTACGTAGACACATTAGACTATAAAATAAATTCCGCCACCAATACAGATAACGCAGTCGCTCCGCAAATTGACCTACAAAACAAAACAATAACCTGGGACATGTCTTCACTTGCAAGTTCAACCTCCTACCATGAGGTAAAATTTACGTTAAAAGTAAGATCAGACGTCGCAACAGATCAACGTTCAACCGCAACTGTTTCCGTTAACGGATCGCTCAACGATGTCACTCTAACTGGCCAGTCGCAAAATGCTATAGTCGAGGAGTCTGCGGTCGCACCAACCGCGACTCCAACCATCACTCATACCCCAACACCAACTACCTCTGTGGCACCCTCATTTATACGTATCCAGCTTTTGCGAACTTCATCAACCGACGCACGTGTGTATTTCATTACAGATCCTGATACGACATATACGGTGCGCTACGGTGAATCAACAACTTCAATGAACGCGGGTTTTTCATCCCTTAACTTCTTGAATACACAAACAGTCCAACTTAATGATCTGATTCCAAACACCGCATATTTTTTTCGCCTTATCATTCAAGATGAAAATGGGAAACGTACCACTTCCGATATTTTTACATTTAAAACCGCAAAATCTGATAGCTTGATAAGTTTAAGTCAGGAAAATGTGGTAATTTCATCAAATAACGTATTACTCTCAAGTCGCTCCCCCGATGGCGTGGCCGCGAGCATTTCTAATATCATACTGACACCACATATGCCCCTCACAATAAGTTTAAAGGTCGTTAATCCTGCCAATATATCATCTATATTTGTCAAAATTCAAAATACACGTATTTTGGGACTCACGAGTTTCGCCTCTGAACCACCCATACAGGAGGCCCAACTATTTGAGCTTTTTCCCGGCATTTTCTCGGGAGAACTTCGGGCACCAGCGGTAGCTGGTGAATATCGACTAGTATCAGAAATACGAAACAAAGATGGATCATATACTGTTGAGACGCTCCCGAATCAGATATTTATCTCTCATCCGCTACAAATTATCAATAGTACAAACAAAAAGCCTGTTGAGAAGGCATTGGTCACTTTCAAAAAAAAGATTGATAGAAATGGAGAATTTGTTCCACTGGAAAGTTTAATTTCGCATAAATTCACGACCGACTCAAATGGGTATTTGGATGTCGTCCTCCCAGCCGGCATATATGAAATTTCGACTTCAGCGATCGGTTACCTCAAAGCCACAAAGATAATCGATCTTCGCAGTCTAGAAAGTTATCCAACCATATCCATGACACCTTCATTTTCAGTAAACGACACGATGAGCTACTATTCCGATGTAACTAAAGATATAATGGAATTTTTTATAGACACCATGAGTGTGTTTTTTCTTTCACAACGATCACAGGACGCTTCATTTCTACTCATTATCCTCGCCATCTTTTTCTGCGGACTACTCATTCTCTCGGCCAGATTACATACCAATATCATTGGTATCCCTATCTGGATAGTG
>Ga0247727_10019267_pt1 | contig 10596 bp, 6 predicted proteins | sample WisWelCaveWW1625_FD_202498 | JGI IMG/M metagenome (GOLD analysis project Ga0247727, IMG submission 202498) | Biofilm microbial communities from Wishing Well Cave, Virginia, United States - WW16-25 | ecosystem: Environmental > Aquatic > Deep subsurface > Groundwater > Cave microbial mat | place...
CATCGCCGGCGCGATTTTGCGATTCGATGGCCGACCCCGCAACCGGTGCACCACTACCCGATCTCCTTTTTTGCGCCATCGCTTCACCAGCTTTCGCACCCAACGCAGTGTTACCCCCAGTCGCTCGGGAGATTGCCCGGATCTCCGTTGAAAGTTAGCGGCCCTCGACCCTCAGAGGTTACGCGGCGGCGTTTCCTTTCGCAACCCGTTTTTTGGAAACGGCGTTGGCCATCGAAGACAGCAACAGCGAAATCTGGCGATGCCCGATGACCTTGCGGAACTGGCGCTCGGCGACCAGTAGGCCGGAGCCGACCCAGCGCTCGATCTGATCTCCGGGCCGCCAGCGCTTCACGTTTCGGCAGACCGTCTCGACGATGGAAAAGGCCGATTCGATCACGTTGGTGCAGCACAGCGTCCGGCGGAGTGGATCGGGGACACGCAGCTTGTGAACCGTGAGCGTTTCTTCCATACCTTCCTCCAGGCTGCGCGCCGCGCTTGGATTCAAGTCCATCAACTCGCGATGCAGCCGTTGCAGGGCGCCCTTGGCGTCGGCGTATTCGGCCATGGCGTAGGCGTTCTGGAGTTTCCGCTTCACGTCCGTCTGGTGCTCCTCAGGAAAATGATCCACCACGTTGCGTTTCTTGTGGACCTGACAGCGCTGGACGAAGGCCGCTTCGCCGGCATGGCGCTGCACCGCCGCGTGCAACGCCTTGCCGCCGTCCAGGATGTACAGCCGCGGGGTGGAGAAGTCCAGGCCACGCTCCACCAACTCGCTCAACAACGCCTGCACCACCGCCGCATTCTCGCTCGCTCCCTCGCGGAGGCCCAACACCGTCTTACGCCCATCGCAGCCAATCCCAAGGGCTACGATCATCTGGCGGTCCTTAAACGGAGTCCCGTCGATCAGAATGGCGCACAGCCGCAGCTCGCCCAGCGGCCGCTCCATCAGTTCCTTCACCTTGGCTCGGCTGGCCTCGATGAAGTTCTCGCTCATCGCCGACTTTTCGACGCCATAGGCGTCGTGGAAGTCCTTCACCACAGCACCGTAGTTGCGCGTCGAAAGCCCGCGCATCATCTTGTCCCACACGCCCGCTTGTAGCGGACCGCTGCGCTGGAACAGCTCGTAGCTGCCCAGCCGCTGTTCACGCTTCTGGGCCGTGCGCAGCCGCGTCCTCCGGATCGGCACCTTCTGACCATCCACCACGCAGTAGCCGTCTTCTTTCCCCCAGCGATGCGCGCGCCGTCCTTCGTGCTGCTCATGGCGCTCGCCCGCCAGCGACTTCACTTCTTCGTCCATCACCAGGTGCATCAGTTCCAGCCCGGCCTGTCGCAGCAGGTTCCCGACGCCTTGCTGCAGCAAGCCGACGATCTGGGCCAGCGGCAGGATCATCTGGATGTTGGGGTTCTGTTCGGTGGCGAGCTGGCGGAACCGCTGCACAGCTCGTTGTCCTTCGATCTGGTATTGTCTTCTCATAGCGACTCTCTCCTTTTTCTTGGCAGAAAAACCTACCTTCGGCCCATTATGGCCGACGGTGTGAGAGTCGCTACTTTCTACGGATTACCGGGCATCCTCTCGCTCGGCGGCCTCGCGTTGGCTCACCTGCTTCCTCGCTGCCTGTCGGATGATGAACAGCCGATCCCGTTCCTCCTGAGTCATTTCGATTCGTTCCTCTCTCATCCCCCTATGCTGGGGTCTGTCAAGAGGAACTTTCTACTTTGCTCAATAGGAACTTCTCATTTTGCGGCGACAGTTTTCATTCGCCAGCCGAATTCGCGGACCACATCTGTTCCGCTTCTGATCGGAATCAAAACCTTTTATGACTCGCGGCGCTCGGCAGGGCGATGACATCCATCACGTCGCGGCGCGAGGCGGCCTGTGCACAATGAAGGCCATGGACCTGGAAGACAGCATCCGGTATCACGACCAGTGGCTGCGGGCGATCGACCGCAACCTGGGCCGTGTCACCGACAGGTTGGCGGAGATCGAGGAGCTGCACCGTCATGGCGAAGAGATGCGCCGTCAAAGCGATGAGGCGCACCGTCGGACTGAGGACGCGCTCGCCGTCGTCGCGCAGAACCAGGCGACCTTTGTCGCGGAGCTGGCCGCCTTAACCGCTCAGACTCGAATCAATGTCGCGAAGCACGAACAACTGGCCGAGCAGCACCGGCGCCTGGAAGAAGCCTTCGAGCAGTGGCTGCGCTTCCGCAGCAACGGCGGCGGGCAGAGCTCTTGAATCGCCGAATCGCCGCCTGCCTGGCCGCCGGGTTGCTGAACGCTGCTCCGCTCGATCCCCAAACTGAAGCTGGCTGGCGCAGCCAGATCCGCGCCGCGCTGTTCGTCCCCGACCCCCTCCCTGCCCTCGACCCGGTCACCCACGGCCGCTTTCACCCCGCCCCCGGCGTGGTCGCCGAGCGCATCACCTACGCCACCCAGTTCGGCATGCGCGTGCCGGCTATCCTCTACCTGCCCCAGCCCCTCCGCGGCCGCGTTCCGGCCATCCTCATTGTCAACGGGCACGGCGGTGATAAGTATAGCTGGTATGCTTTTTACTCCGGCATCCTCTACGCCCGCGCCGGCGCCGCCGTGCTCACCTACGACCCGGCCGGGGAGGGCGAGCGCAACCGGGACCGCAAGTCCGGAACCCGCGCCCACGACAAGGTCGAGGAGCCGGAGGAGATGGGCCGCCGCCTCGGCGGCCTCATGATGACCGACCTCATCCAGGCGGTCTCCTGCCTCTCCCAGCGCCCGGAGGTCGATCCCGGGCGCATCGCCGCCATGGGCTACTCGATGGGATCCTTCGTGACAGCCCTCACCGGCGCGGTCGACACCCGCCTCAAGGCTACGGTGCTCGCCGGCGGCGGCAACCTCGACGGGCCCGGCCAGTACTGGGACGGCTCCAAGCCCATGTGCCAGGGCATCCCTTACCGGACGCTCTCCTTCCTCGGCGATCGCCCGGCCGCGCTGTATGCTCTGCACGCCTCGCGCGGCCCGACGCTCATCGTCAACGGACTGGAAGACACCACGGTCGCCATACCCACTCACGCGCAGCCGTTCTTCGAGGACCTCCGCCGGCGCGCCATCGGCCTTCGCGGCGGCGCCGGCGGCGGCGTTTTCGAAACCCGCTTCGAGTCCGGCGTCGGCCACCGTCCGTTCTTCGTCACCCGCCCCGTCGCCCTCTGGCTCGAACAGCAACTCGACTTCCCCAACTGGACCCCGGCCGGCATTCGCGCCCTGCCCGAAACCCACATCAGCGAGTGGGCCCGAACCCACGGCGTCGAGATGGATCCCCTGTACGCGACTGAACACCGCGAAGGCGGCGTCCGGGCGTTGGGCCGGGACGTGCCCGGACTATCGCGCCGGGACCTGAGTGTGTTCCCCCTCGAACAGTGGCAGCGCCGAAAGGACCAGTTGATCCACGAGAAGTGGGTGGAAGCCGCGCGGGCGGCCTTGCGCTAAAGTAGGCTGGGCCGGCGATCTTAGTCCAAAGGATACGGACCCACGCGTGCGACGTTCAGATCGCGTCCGTTGGTCTCCGAGGCCGAGATCTTGAAGCTGACCGCGCGCGGCACGTCCCTGCCCTGCACCTGGAAGGACCGCTCGTCGCCCGGCGCCAAGGTAGCGTCTTCAATCTGGATTTTCTGCTGGCTGAGCAGCACTCCCCGAGACTCGAAGAATTCGAAGTGCAGAACCAGGCCCACCAGCGGCCGTTCGCCGGTGACCTTCACCACGCCGTCGTAACTGATGCGGCCTTCCTGGCGCTCGGTGGAGATCTTGATCACCTCGAGGTCGGGCGGGCGCTGTTTGCGCTGGGACTTCTGGGGCCAGGCCGCCACGGCGGCCAGAAAATCTCGTCGGGTGGGCACGGTCAGGGCAGCAGAACCAGGCGGGCGCGCGAGAAGCCGAACTTCCTTCCCGCTTCGTCCACCACGGTCACCTGACAAGTGTACTGGCCCGGGTCGAGCGACGCAAGAGGCGCCTGCAACTGGAAGGGAAGCGCCCGGGGCCGGCCCGCCGCCGTCTCCACAGGCCGAACCGGCGTCGATTCAAACGCCTTGGTCTTGTCGCGGAAAAGGCTCAGGCTCGCCGCCACCGCCGGCTGCTTCGCCTCCCCATCCACCCCCGGATCATACACCTCGAAGTAGACGTACAGGTTCTGGTCCTTGCGGAAAACCCGCGTGATGCTCGGAATCAGCTTCTGCCCGTTCTGGATCAGCGGATGCGAGGCGAGCATCTTTTTTTTGTTGCCCACCGAGCCGACCGCAGCCGCCAGCGGCTCACGCTGGCTGCTCCACACCACCGAGCTCAGTCGCAGCGACGCCGGCTCGGCTGCCAGGTTCGGCACCTCGAACGCGGTTTCGAAGGTGCCCATCTTGCCGGTGCGGTTTTCGCGGGTCAGGAACTTGACCCGGTATTTGCCCGGCGCGAGCGTGAAGCCTGTATCGTACTGCAAGTGCCGGCGGCCCAGTTGGGCAGCGCCCGCCCGGTCGAGCTTCACTCGAATGCCGTCCCGGACGCTGGCCGCGAGCCTCCCCTTTTCGTCCCGGACCTGGCCGATGAAGTCGAACTCCGTCTCCTCGTGGCCGCCGCGCCGGATGAGCGAGACCTCAGAGCCCGGGATCTTCACCGCCAGCGGCACGAAGTAGCGGTCGGCGGCCACCCGGAAGTAATTCACCTCGAGCGCCAGCGGCAGGTCAGTGACCGGATCGCCGAGCAGCAGCGCGTCCTCGAGGTGCCGTTCCTTGTCGGCCGAGGTGAACTTGCCGAACTGCTTGGCGGCGAAGTAGCCGGAGCGGTAGTCGAGCTTGGCCTGCGGGTGGGGGGCCAAGGTCACGCGGATGCGCCGGTAGCGTCCGTCCTGGGCGGGGTTGGTGCTGTAGTAGCCCAGTATGTAGTAGCTGCGAATCTCCTCCTGCGCCTGCACGATTCCCAGCGCCAGCTCGTTGTTGTCGAGGAAGGCCTTGCCGCCGGTGTCGGCCGCCAGCGTGAACAAGGTCTCCTGCTGGTCGTTGAAGCGCTCACGCTGCCGGCGCTGGGCCTGCCCGGTGAAGACCGAGGTCCCGCGCGGCGCGGCCTGGGAGGCGTCTCCGCCGGGGGCCGACGCCATCAATCCTCGCGCGTCCACCGGGTAGAACGCCACGTTGGCCCGCACCGCCGCGTTCACCGTGGCTCGCAACTGCGACTGGTTCTCGACGCCGGTCTTGCCCACGCCGCTCGAGAAGTACACCAGCGCCTTGCGTTCGGGCATGGCCCCCAGCGCCCGCACCGCCGACTCGAGCGCGCTCAGCTTGCGGTCGGTGTTGAAGATGTTGAACTCGGCCTGGTCGGCCAGGAACGCCGCGCCAGTGTCCTCGCCCGATTCCTCATCGTCCGTTTCCGCCTCGGCCGCCAGCTCAGACGTCTCCCCGATCCGGAAGCTTCGGATCACCTGCTCCAGCCGGTCGCGGTCGTCGGTGAAGTCCTGCGCCACCTTCAGCCGCGTGGCGAACGCCATCACCGAGACGACGTCGGCCGACGTCATCTTCTCCCGCAGAAACTTCAGCCCCGCTTCCTGGGCGCGGATCTGGTCAGCGGGCGGCATGGCTGAGAAGTCGAAGTAAAGCACCAGCAGCCGCCGGTCGTGGTACCGCACGCGCGGCCCGAGTTGCTGCGCCAGGGGCACCGCCGGCGCGGGCTGGGACCGAACGGCGGCGAGGGCGGGCGTGAGAGCCCTCGGCAGCGGATCGAGCGTCAGTTTCTGGAACTCGAACACGGTAATCGGCTGCGGCTTGCCGTCCTCGAGCACCACGAAGTCTTCCTTCTTCAGACCCTCGATCGGATTGCCGGCCTTGTCTCGCACCGTGAGGTCGACGATGACGAGGTCGCTCCTGGCCTCGAACCGCGGCGACACCACCGCCTGTTGCAGCAACAGGAACAGCCACCCCAGCCACATCGTCAGAACCTGTACCGCATGGTGGTGTTGAAGGTCCGCATGGGACGCGTGTTGGTCGCCAGGCCGTAGTTGGTTGCGTTCACCACCGTTGCCAGTCCCGTGTAGCTGACATGGTTGGTGAAGTTGCTGCTCTCGAGGCGAAACTCGAGGCGCCGCCGCTCCTCGCCCAGCCGGAAGGAGCGCCCCAGCGACAGGTTCAGCGAGACAGATCCCGGCCCCGGAATGGTGTTGCGCCCGGCATTGCCGAACCGCGCCGCCGGCGGCAGCGTGAAGGCCCCCGGATTGAAGAAGCCTGCGCCCTGGTCGACCGCCAGGCCCGTCGCCTCCGCCCGCCCGCTGCCGATCGACCCGGTGCCCCCGGAGTTGGCCAGGTTTCCGAGCACCCGCGCCGTAAAAGGGGCGCCCGAGCCCGCCGTCAGCGCCCCGGTGATGTTCCAGTCCTCGAACAGCCGGGTGATCCAGCCGCCGTTGCGGAGAAGAAACCCGTTCGATCCCACCGGCGAGCCGACGATGTAGAACAGCGACAACGTGTGGCGCTGGTCGAAGCTCGACAGGCCCCGCTCGGCCGCCAGGTCGCGGTCATTCTGCGCCACCACCGCCCCGCCGCCGCCGAACGTGGAGGCGTTGTCGAGGGACTTCGACCAGGTGTAGAGCGCGTTGGCTGAGATCCCGCGCCGGAACCGCCGCGTCAAGCGAAGCTGGCCGGCGTGGTAGATGGAGTTGCCCTCCGAACTGTCGAAGGTGAACCCGACGGCGTTGCCGATCTGGCGGCGCTGCTCGGCGGTGAGCGGCGAGCCCGGCGTCGCGCGGTTGGGCAGCCGCTGGATGTCGAGCCGCGTCCCCTTGGTTCCCAGGTATCCCGCCTCGAGCACCAGCGAGCGCGGCAGGTCCTGCTCGACCGACAGGCTCCAGGTCTGGGCGTACCCCACCCGGTAGCGGCGGTCGACGGCATAGGTATTTGTAATGGTCTGAGACGGCCCGGCGGCGAACCCGTCGGCCAGGGTCAGCGGCCGCGCCAGGCTGGTGGTGAGCGAGGCGGTGGAGGCGAACGGCGGCTGCGACGCCAGCCGCTGCGGAAACTGGTTGTAGATCGACCCGTTGAAGAACAGCCCATACCCGCCCCGCACCTGGAGCCGGCGATTCGGAATCGGCCGCCAGGCAAGACCCAGCCGCGGCGACCAGTTGTTCTTGTCGGGGTCGATCAGGGCTTTCGCGAACGCCCCGCTGTAGGGGCCGCTCGCGCCCGGCGTCACCACCGCCACCCCGGTGAACCCCGGCGCCACGTCCAGGTTCGCGATCCGGCCGAACTTCTCCTGGAAAGGCGTGAAGAACTCGTAGCGCAGCCCCAGGTTCAAGGTGAGGTTGGGGCGCGCGCGCCAATCGTCCTGCCCGAAGCCGCTGTAGGCCGAGGCCCGGAAGTAGGTATTGGCGCTGCCAAAGCGGACGGAGCTCGATTGCGGCAGCCCCAGCAGGAAGTCCGCAAAGTCGTAGCCGGTCCCGGCCAGGGGCCGCCCCTGGGGGTCGAACGCGCTGGTAGCAAGACCGCTGAAGCTGAACGTGCCCCGGGCGTTCTGGTCGGTGCGGGTGTTCAACTGCATCCGGCGGAACTCGCCGCCGAAGGTGAGGTTGTGCCGGCCTCTCACCACCGTGATCGAATCGGTCACCGCCGAGGTCTGGTCCCGGCGAAGCACCGGGCTGGCATCGCTGAGGCCCCCGAAATTGGTAAAGGAGAGGTTAGGCGGCCCAAAGTTGATTGGCTCGTTCGACACCCCACCGATCCCCAGCCGCGCCGCTACATCGGCGCCGAAGGCGAAGAACGGCAGCGTCTGGCTGCGGTTGCGGCTGAAGTTGAAGCCCAGCCGGTGGATCCGCCGGGGGCCCAGGTTGCGCGTCCAGGCCAGGTTCCAGCTCTGGCCGCGTCCATCGGTCTCGTCACGAAAGCCGTAAAGCTGTGCGTTTTCAGCAGATCGGCTCTGGAGGTTAAGGTTCAACTGGATGTTGTCCCGCCGCGACAGGGTGTGCGTCAGCCGCAGCCCCAGGTTGTCAGAGTTTTGCGGCACTGAGGTGACGTACTGATAATTCTGCACGCTCCCGGGTTGGTTGGCGAGCGGGATGAAGTCGAGCAATCCGGCTGCCTGCGGGCTGAACCGGGTGGGGGGAACACGGCCGGCGGCGAACGGCAGGCCGGTGGCGGGGTCGAAGATCGCCGCCGCGGAGGCGGAAAAATCGCCCGCTCGCTCGGCCAGGGTCGGCAGGGTGGCCACCGCATGGAAGGGGTTGCGGCTGCGGGTTCCGGTGTAGTTGGCGAAGAAGAAGGTCCGCTCGCTCGAGATGATTTTGGGAATCCGCAGCAGCCCGCCGCCCACCAGGCCGAAGCGGCTTTGGGCATAGGATGGCTTCTCGACCGTCTGGCCGGTGAGGGAGTAAGGACGGGCGTCGAGCGCGGAGTTGCGAAGGGAGAAGAAGGCGGCGCCGCGTATGCCCTCGCGGCCCCGGTTCCGGCGGTTGCCGAAGTTGGCCCACTCGGGACGGGCGGGGAAGCCGCGGCCGCGATCGACGCCGGCACGCCCTTCGCGGCCGCCGCCGGGCCCTCGGCCTGCTCGGCCGACTCCGCCGCCTCGCCCCTCACCAAGGCCGTCTGGGGCGGCCGCCCTCGACCGGTCGCCGGGTCCGCCAGGGCTGCCCCGTTTGCCGAGCCCCGGCCCGGTAGCGGACTCTCCCGGTCCACCAGTGCCCGCTGGTCCAACCAGCCTCGCCCGGTCGCCGGGGCCGGGGCCGCTTGATTCGCCGGACGCGCCTCGCCCACCAGGTCCGCCGAGCCTCGCCCGGTCGCCGGATCCGCCGCGGCCGCCGGGGCCGCCTGATTCGCCGAGCCCCGGCCCAGCGCCGGGCTCTCCCGGTCCACCAGGGCCCGCTGGTCCAGGCCTGGCCCGGTCGCCGGATCCGGAGCCGCCGGATTCACCGAGCCCGGCACCGGACGCGCCTCGCCCACCAGGTCCGCCAGGCCCCGCCCGGTCACCGGATCCGCGGCCGCCGGGGCCACGTGGTCCGCCGAGCCCTGGCCCAGTGCCGAAGCCGCCACCGCCGCCGAACCCGCCGAACCCGCCCGGCGGACTCCCGCCGGCGAGTCCCGGTGCGCGGCCGGGTCCAAAGCCCGGTGAACCGCCGCCGTCCCCGCCCTCGCCGCCCGGAAAGCCTCCGCCGCCAGCCAGCCCGCTACCGGCGATCCGCTGCGCGAACTCCATCCGCCGCTGCTCGAAGGCATCATCCTCGCGAACCGGAGCCAGGCCCTGACTGAGGCTTCCGCTCACCAGAAACGACTCGTTGCTGTCGGACGCGCTGGCGTCCACGGCAGCCGGCCCGGCCGACAGCGTGGCCGCAACCTGGGTCTCCACCGACTGGCCCAGCAGCACGTTCTGGAAACCGTTCGGGGGCGCTGGCCCGCGCGCGGGCCCGGAGGCCGGGGTCGCCGCTGCGGCCCTTGGCTGGAGCTCGAGCGCGAAGTCGAGGGTCCCCGGCGCGCCCGCCTCACGACGCGCCGTCAGGAACCCGAACATCTGCACCTCGACGGTCCAGGTTCCCGCCGCCAGATCCTCGAACAGGTACTGGCCAGACTCATCGGAGGTGGTGGCGACCTGTCGGGCGCCCTGCGACGCGGTGAGCGCCGCGCCCGGGATCGGCCGTCCGCCCGAGGACACCGTGCCCGCAAGCCGCTCGGCCATCGACGGCCCGGCCAGAAGACACACCAATAGTGCCGCTCTCAGACCCACAACAAAGAGACTAACCCGGCCCACCGGCAAGTTACTCGCTGCGGCCGGCAATTCTGGTAGAGTTCTGGCATGACCCGACGCCAGCTGATCCAGCTTTCCACCTTCGCCGCCGCGGCGCCGGCTGCGCCTCCCGGCCGCGACCTCGTCATCTCCTCCTCGAACGGCGCCCGTTGCTCGGCCCGCGCCCAGGAGATGATCCGGTCCGGCGCCGACACCCTCGACGCCGTCGTCGCCGGGGTGAACATCAACGAAGAGGACCCCGAGGATACCAGTGTGGGCTACGGCGGCCTGCCCAACGAGGACGGCGTGGTCCAGCTCGACGCCAGCGTCATGCACGGGCCGACCCGCCGCGCCGGCTCGGTGGCCTGCATCGAAGGCATCAAGACGCCATCCAAAATCGCCCGCCTGGTGATGGAGCGCACCGACCACATCATGCTCGTTGGCTCGGGCGCGGCGGAGTTCGCGCGGCGCCACGGATTCCAGCCCGAGAGCCTGCTCACTGAGAAGTCGCGCCTGGCGTGGATGGTCTGGAAGGAATCGCTGCGCGACGGGCGTGGCAAGGGCAACTGGGGCCCAGGGCTCTCCGCTCCTGACGACGCCCCCAAGAAGAAGTCCGGGCTGGAGCGATTCGGCGGCGCGCGGCCGGAGTGGCTGGCCTGGGCGCAAGAAGTCGCCGCCAACCCGCCCACCGGCACCATCAGTTGCCTGGCGCTGAACAGCAAGGGCGAGATGTCGGGCGTGACCACCACCAGCGGCCTGGCGTGGAAAATCTCCGGCCGCGTGGGCGACTCGCCGATCATCGGCGCCGGCCTCTACGTCGACCAGGACGCCGGCGCCGCCGGCTCGACCGGGCGCGGGGAGGAGAACATCCGCATCGCCGGCGCCCACACTGTTGT
>Ga0247727_10019268_pt1 | contig 10595 bp, 4 predicted proteins | sample WisWelCaveWW1625_FD_202498 | JGI IMG/M metagenome (GOLD analysis project Ga0247727, IMG submission 202498) | Biofilm microbial communities from Wishing Well Cave, Virginia, United States - WW16-25 | ecosystem: Environmental > Aquatic > Deep subsurface > Groundwater > Cave microbial mat | place...
TCCTCCGTGAACTCTGTTTCTCCGTGTTGAAAAAACTTTTATGCTTTTGCTCGAGCCCGCGCTTTTAAAAATTCACGCTCACGCCCAACGTCGGCACCACATTCGACCGCAAGCCGCCGTCGTTCAACGGCACTAAAATATTGCCGAGCAACAAAAGGCGTTCTGATGGCGCGATGCGGAAACCAAAAGAGCCATTCAAGGTGTGGTCATAATTGCGATCAGGCACATTGCTTAAATCTACCTGCCTGACATTACGCGATTGAGAGCTGCGGGGCATATCAATAATCTCCGTCGTTCCGGGAAACAATTTAATCGCTTCGCCGCGATTGACATCAAATTCACCCAAAAATTCGGCGGCGAAACTCACGCCGGAAGCGATTTTCTGATCAAAACCGGCGGTGAACTCAAATTCGTCGCTGTCCAGACTCCCGGCTCGACGTTCATAACCGAGATTGAGATGCGGCGAGAAATCCCCAATCTTTTTTGACATGATCCAGGTAAACCTGGCATTGGTTTTTCCAGTGCCTAAAAAATCCTTCTCATCACCTGTTGGCAATCGAAGATCGAGCAGCGCCGCCATCTCGACCTCGGCCGCACGGAAAAAACGATACTTCAATCTCAGGCCGATATCGCCTAACCCGGTTGCGCTTTCGTCGTAATTTGTAGAAGTAAATAACACCGGGTTTCGGGTATCATCACCAAAATGATGGCTCGCCGAATCGTTGCGGGCAAAGGTAAAACTTTCCACGGTTGCCGTCGTGTTTCCCCGCAAACTTATGCGCACGAAAGGAATAGCGAGACCGACATCCAAATTTTTTGTAACTCCGATTGTCGCCAGCAACGCAAAAATGCTGGCGTTGGCATTTAAGTCCAGATCGAAATCAACAAGATCGCTTTCATTCGGGTTGTCACCCAGGACTCCGGTTTGGGGAAAATCGACATGCGTAAAGGTAAATTGGATATCTCTGGTTGGCAATCCCCTGAACTTATCTAAACTCAGATAGGTGGCATTGAAACCGATATTGACTTTGCCCTCGCCTAAAGTTCTGGCATTTTCGGCAAAAATCGGCCCCAGGCTTTCCATAATGCTGACGGGCATTCCGGAAGAGACATCAAAGGTGATTCCCGCCGCCGTGGAGCTTAACGGAAATGAGGAAACATTGCTGGCGATCAAGCTATTTAAGGCCGGGACGAGCTTTTGATTGGCGATGATCGAGGCGTCCCGAAAATGCTCGCCGTGTTGTCCAGGGCTTCTCGAGAGGGTAAACCTGGTGTCGAGAATCTCCGTAAAAATGCGATTAAACACCTGGTTCAGTTGCGCGAGACCCGGGCGGGCCATCATCACAACACCAAAACCAATCATCCAAATTAATTTTTTCTGCATAGTCTCTCCCTCGTGTTTTGAATTGAATGCTCCATCAAATAGAATGCAATGAAGTCAACTAACAAGATGAAACCAAATATTTTCATTTCATCTTATTACTGGTACTTCGCAATGACCCATGCCTCATTGACCTGCTCCAAAATCCAGCTCAATGACGCCGGTGGCGGGTCATCTTGCCGATTTGAGGCCGTATTATAAAATTTCATATCACTGATGAGATCAACTTTTGCCGTATTCCCACCTGGCGTAATGCTTTTAATTTCGAGATCAACTTTGACATCTTTCGTGTTCTTGAAAAACCCGGACCAACGCTTATCGTCTTCTTTGCTGAAATTTTTGAACAAAGCTTTGAACCCCGCATAATCCTTGCGTTCAAGGCTCGCTTTGTATTTTTCAATGACCTCGCGTACGGCTTGCTCAACGGCTGCTGTCTTCTTGCTGTCGCGGGTGAGATTTTCTTTGACTGCGGCCGCCACGGCGACATACAGCGTTTCCGCTTCCCTGTACTTTTCCACGGCGTCGGTGAAATTGCCCTCATTGTAAAAATTTTCGGCTTTGTCCTTGATTCTTTCCGCGTCGCGAAATTTCGCTTCGTTATAGTTTTCCTTATCCACTAGCGCGCGCGCCTTTTGCATCGACGCTTGCGCCTCATTCGCCTGGCTGCTCAACGTTTTCGTTCGCAATTCCCCGGCCGCTTCGAGATAAAGTCCCTTTGCCTGCTGGAACGAATCGCGCGCCGCGCCATAATCCCCGGATTGAAGTTGGCGAAGGCCGGCGGCCGCAGTTTTCTCTGCATTCAAAAAATTGGCGTTGCTCGACCAATCTTCAGAGCGTCCCGGCAGATTCGCTCTTGCTTTGTCCATATCCAGGCGCACAGATTCGGCCTCGTCTCTCGTCCGCGCCACCAGCTCGACTTGCGTTTTCGCTTGTGTATAAAGCTTTCTGGCCTCAACGTAAGCCTGCTGCGCTGCCACCAAATTTTCCACCGACGCGGCAATGGCATTTTGGTCGGCTTCTTGTTCGCTTTTCAACGCGCGCGCAAATAAAGCGGCGGCTTGCGTTTTGCCTCCCGCCTTCTCCGCCGCGGTTTTTGCTTTTTGCATCTCGCGCTGGGCATTGGCAACACGATCTTTGAGCTGCGTAAGATCGTTCTTCGCCGCGGTTTTCGCGATCTCGGCCGCGGCGATGGCAACCTGATAACTATCCGCCGCCGCCGTATAATTTTGATAAGCCGCGGTGAGATTGCCGGCTTCGAGCTCGCGGTCGCCGCGTTGCTCGAGCCGAGCAGCATTCTCGTACGCCGCCGTCGCCCAGATTTCGGCGCTCGCTTGTTCGGCTTGCGCTTTCAACGGCGCCAGCGCCTGTTTGGGCGCCGAGGCCGCCGGATCGGCGGCTTTCTCACCGGCAGTTATAGAAGAAGCAACGCGATTATCCGATTTAGAATTCGACAGCAGATACCAACCGACGACGACGATGACGGCCAGAATACCCCCGGCCGCCAAACTCCTCCGCAGGCTTTGGGCCAGCGGTTTCTTCTCCTCAATGATCGTCGCCATTTCTTTGCGGCGGTCGGTCCCGCGCTTGCGGTCGGTTTCGCGGCGGCGATTTTCCAATCCCTTTTCCGCTCGTTGCAGGCCGCGCGCCGCCGGCTTATTGTCCGGATCCAGCCGCAGCGCCTCCTGAAATATTTCCACTGCGCGCTCGAATTTCTCTTTCTTCAAATAAAATTCCGCGTCCGACAGCAGTTTCTCCACCTTTTCCGATTGTTCGAGAAGGCCGTCGATCTTTTCAAGCGCTTCCTTCGCTTCCGGCAGATCCGAATTCAAGGCCAGCGCCTCGCGATAAGCTTGCGAGGCATTTTGATATTCGCCCCGGTCGAAATAATTCTTTGCCGCGCTCAAGAGCCGGGCGATCTGCTGCTGTTCTTTCTGTTGGCGTTCGCATTCCGTCAACATTTCACGCGCCGGCTGCGAGTTCGGATCGACTTCCAGCACGGCGCGAAAACGCGACAGCGCCTCGCCATATCTTTTTTGCTCGAGATAATATTTGCCTTTTTCAAGCAGGGTGACGATTTCGGAGTCGGCGTCGCCGAGCGGAATCATGGTTTTGTCGGACTTCTTCTTTTCCATTTTTGTAAAATTCGTGTCCGGACCGCCCAGTTGCCGCCGCACTTGTTTCAAGGCCCGCAGCATCTCCGGCATGGACGGATAGCGGTCTGCCGCCTGCTTCTGCAGCGCTTTGTCGATAATTTCCTCGAGCTCGCGCGTGACGGCGGGATTGATCTCCGCGGCCGGGACATGCGGCTGATGCGGGATGGCATAAAGCAGAGCCAGCTCATAATCGCGTTGGAAAGGCAATTGGCCGGTCAGCATCTCGTACAAAATAACCCCGAGCGCCCAAATGTCGGTGCGTTGATCGATCTCGATGTTTTTGACTTGCTCGGGCGACATATACGCCAGCGTGCCCATCGACACGCCGGTTTTGGTAATGCGCGTGCCGCTCGCCAATTTCGCCAGACCGAAATCCACAATTTTGACCACACCGTCTTTGGCGACGATCAGATTTGCCGGCTTAATGTCGCGATGAAAAATGCCTTGCGCATGCGCCGCCACCAGGCCCTGCGCAATTTGGACGACGATATTCAGGCTGTCCGCGATTTCCATTTTAAAATCCGTGATCATCTTTCTCAGCGTCATGCCGTCGCAATAGGCCATGCAAATAAACAACTGCCCGGCTTCGGTCTCGTCGATTTCGTGGACGGCGCAGATGTTCGGATGATCCAGCGCCGAAGCGGCTTGCGCCTCGCGCACAAACCGTTTCTTGGCCTGCTCGTCGCTCGTCAGCTCGGGCGGCAAAAATTTGAGCGCCACCACCCGCCGCAGTTTGGTGTCTTCGGCTTTATAAACAATGCCCATGCCGCCGGCCCCGATTCGCTCGCTGATGCGATAGTGCGAAACCGTCTCGCCCGCCATTTCGCCCATCATGATTTTGAGCGTTTGAAAATATTTTTCCTGCTCAATGGAATTTTGCTTGAGTTTTTGGGCTTCGGCGTGATTGGGATTGAGGCGCAACACTTCGTCAAATTTTACGATCGCGTCCTTGAACAATTGGCGATCCATCAGCGCTCGGCCTTCGTCAAGCAGCGCTTTGACGCTGTCTTGCTGCCGGGCCTGCTTGCCGATGCGATCAAGAATTTTCAAAATGCCGGCAAAATCAGGATAGCGATCGTTCGGCGCCTTTTCGAGGCATTTCGCCAGCAGGGCTTGCAAATCGTCGACGACGCCGTTTTCTTCGAGAACCACAGGCTCGGGCGGCTCGTTAAGAATTTTGTACATCACCGTTGTGGCTTCGCCTTCGAAGGGCCGGCGATAAACCAGCAGCTCGTAAAAAACGATGCCGAACGAAAAAATATCGGCGCGTTGATCGAGCGGCGCGCCGCGAATTTGTTCCGGTGACATGTACCACGGCGTGCCGATTTGCGTGCCGGTCTGCGTCAACTCGCTGGACAACAGCTTGGCTATGCCAAAATCCATGATTTTGACTTTGCCGTCATCCATGATTTTGATGTTCTCAGGCTTGATGTCGCGGTGGATGATATTTTTGCTGTGCGCATATTGCAAGCCCAGGCAAATCTGCCGGGCATAGTCGAGCCTCTGGGCTAAACTCAACGGCGTTTTACGATTGATGAAGGATCGCAGATCGGTGCCGGAGAGGTATTCCATCACGATAAAAGGCCGGCCCTCGTCCTCGCCGACGTCGTAGATGACGGTGATATTCTCGTGGGATAGCTTGCCAACGGAGCGCGCTTCGCGATAAAAACGCTCTTTGATTTCGGGAACCTCCAGCATGGTTTCCGAAATCACTTTGATCGCCACTTCGCGGCCGATGAGCGGATCCAGCGCTTTATAAACGACGCCCATCGCGCCCTTGCCCAGCTCGCTGATGATCTCATATTTGCCGATTTTTTTCATAATCCTCCACGCCAAGAATGGACTTCCAGGCAGCGCATTGACCGGTCGCTATAACTCCACAGATTAGTGGTGGAAAAGTGATCTAAGCGACCGGTCAATATCTGTTGTCTGTAGAAAGAACGACGACAATAGTGAGTTGCCTGCCGATCAGCAGAATAAAATTCTGAACGTATCCACACGGCTCAAAAACTCACGCGATCGGTTAAAATAAATCTAAACTCAAAAGGCAGGAAAGCGCCGCCGGCTCAAAATTAATCGCCCGTGTTGCGATTTTCAACCGCAGCGCCACTCCCACAGTATATAAAAAAGCCGCTAAAAATCAAGCATTATTTCGTTGCAAAATTCTAAAAGTTCACAGTCACGCCCAGTGTCGGCGCCACGCTGGACCGCAAGCCGCCGTCGTTCATGGGCACCAAAATATTGCCGAGGAACAAAACATTTTCCGAAGGCGCGACGCGCACGCCAAACGAAGCGCTCAACGTGTTGTCATCGCCGCGCTGCGGAATGTTCGTCAAATCTTCGAGGCGATTGATGGTGAGATTTAGCCCCGGCTGTTTCTCCACAATGGTGAGCGTTTCTTCCGGAAAGAAACTGATGTCATCATCATTCGTGACATCGATCTCACCGAGAAAATCCACTGCCAGGGTAAGGCCTTCGGCCATTTTCTGATCGAAGCCGGCGATAAATTCCAATTCATCGCTATCGAGCGCGCCCGGGCGACGATCATAACCGAGATTGAGATGCGGCGTGAATTGCGCAATTTTACGCGAGGCAATCAGCGCTATTTTGACATTGGTTTCTCCCGTTCCCAGGAAATCCTCTTTTTTGCCGGTTGGCAGTCGAACATCCACCAGCCAGCCCAAATTTATTTCCGGACCGCGCACCAGGCTGTACTTCAAACGCAGGGCAATATCTCCCAGCCCGGTGGCGCTTTCATCATACGCCTCACGCACCAACACATTCGGATTGCGGGCGGTGCCGCCAGCGAAGCTATGAAAAATTCCCGACGACGGTCCGCGGATAACCGCCTGGGCCTCGCCGCTGAGGCCGACATTGACAACCGGAACGGCGACGCCAACGTCAAAATTATTCAGCACGCCAAACGTGAGAAAAAAAGCAAAGATGCTCGCCGAGGCGTCGAGACCGAGGTTCACGTCGATCAAATCCAGCTCGAAGGGATCATCGCCGAGCGGCTTGCCGTCCTTCAAAACATCCTCGTGCGCAAAAGTAAAACGAATATCTTTCGTATCCAAACCGCGAAATTTGTTCAGATTCAGATAAGTATATTCAAACCCCAGATTGAGCTTGCTCTTTCCCAGGGTTTCGGCGGTTTCGGCGAAAATCGGGCCGAGGCTTTCCGTAATCGGCACCGGCCGGCCGGTGGAGAAATCGTACGTCACCCCGGCGATGGTCGAGGTCAGCGGAAACGACGAGACATTGCCGGCGATCAGCGCGTTCAGGCCGGGAGTGAGCACCATATCGGCGCTGGCCGCAGCATCGAAATAATGCCGCGCGTGCACGCCCGGGCTTAATTTCAAATCTTCGCGCAGCACTTGATCGAACACGCGATTAAAAACTTTATCGAGCTGCGCATAAGTTGGGCTCGCAAAAATCAGCGCAAGCAATCCGGCGAGACAAACACCATGCCTTTTCATGTAAAAGCCACCTCCGTTTAATTTGGTGAAGAGGAATGAGTCACAATAACCCATTTTCCGTTGGTTTCCGCGAGTTTCCAGGTTTCCCGCAAATTGACCGCCGGCTGTTTGACGTCTTTTTCGTTTTTATAATCCATCCGAAAAGAAAATTTCACCTCGGCGTTTTTGCCGGCGATCTGATAAGTTTCTTCCCCCAACTCGACTTTGAGGCTTTGCATTTGTTTAAAAAAACCCGACCACACTTCATCGCCTTTGGTAAAGCCGTTTCCCAACACGGCTTGCAGTTGGTTAAAATCCTCATTTTCAAAGCAGGCTCGATATTGCGCCAGCAATTTTTCAATGTCGCGCCGCGCACTTTCCTGGCGCTGCCGTTCGAGGGCGAGTCGATCTTTGGATTCATTCGCCGCCGCCAAATTCGATTTTTGCGCGGCTTGCAAACGCTCGGCGGCCGCGTCAAACAACTCTTTTGCCGCTTCGGCATAAAGGGACTGGGCCTGCGTGAAAGAATTTTGCGCCGCGCCAAAATCTTCGTTCTGAAATTGGCCTTCAGCGGCAGCCTCGACGTTAACGGCTTGCAGGTATTTCGAATTGTTCTTCCGTTCTTCGGCACTGCCCGCCACCTGGCGTTTGGCCTCGGCCATATCGCTTCTCGCGGCCTCAGCGCCGGCTTTGGCCGCAGCCGCCCGGGCCCGGCGCTCGGCCTCTTCGCGCGCGCGTTTGTAGCCGGCTCTCGCCGTCAGATAAGATTTTTGTGCCGCCGACAAATTTTCTTTTCCGCCGGCGGCAAAATAACGCTCGCCTTCACTTTCCTGGTTTGCCGCTGCCGCAAACAACTCGTCAGCCACTCGTTTGCTCCCCACTTTTTCCGCCGCGGATTTTTCCTGCAGCATGCCCCGGCGGGTGGCCTCAACCATCTCTTTCAGCTTGCCCAGGCTAATGTCATCAGCGGCCGCATCCATATTCGTTTGCGCCGCGCTTTTGGCATTGGCAAACATTCCCGCCGCCTGCTCAAAATTCTTTTTTGCCGCCGTATAATTGCCGGCCGCAAATTCAGCATTGCCGTCTTGCTCCGCTTGCGTGGCCACTTGATAAGTGGCTACCGCCCAGGTTTCAGCGCCGGCTTCCTGCGCCCCGGCTTTCGCCGCATTCATACTCTCTCTCGCCGCGGCCGCCGGCCCGGAAAGATCCGGCGGCGTTTTCTCTTCGGAATTGAATAGTAATTGCCAACCCGCCAACGCGACGACAACGAGCGCTGCGGCAATTCCAGCCCCGACGCCAATTTTTTTTGCCAGGGGATTCGGCGCTTGCACCGGCGTGGGAATGCGCCGCGGCAGCGGGGTTGGCATTCGCGCCGGTTTTTCAAGGCTCTTTTGCGCCTTTTGCAGGCCGCGCGCCGCATTTTTATCGTTCGAATCTAACGCCAGCACGCGTTGATACAATTCAACCGCCGGCTCGAATTTTTCCCGCTTCATATAAAATTCGGCGTCGGCCAACAGCTTCTCGATTAACAGGGTGAGAATCTCCGATGGCGCCTCCGCAAATTCCGGCTGGCGCGGTGCGAGCCGGTTCTGAATCAGCTTCAACGCCTGCTGCACGTCGCGCATCGAGGCAAAGCGATCCGCGGGAGCTTTCTGCATGGCTTTTTCAACAATTTGTTCCAGCTCCGGCGGAACGGCCGCGTTGATCTGCGACACCGGAATTTGTTTTTGATTGGCGATGGCATAAAGTATCGCCAGATCCTGCTCGCCTTCAAAAGGAAGCTTGCCGGTCAGCAGCTCGTAGAGAATAACGCCGAGCGACCAAATGTCGCTGCGATGATCGGTCTCGGCGGCTTTGACTTGCTCGGGCGACATGTAAGCGAGCGTGCCCATGGAAGTGCCGGCTTTGGTGAGGCGCGTCGCTCCCGCCAATTTCGCCAGGCCAAAATCAACGATTTTCACCACCTCATCTTTGGCAATGATGAGGTTCGCCGGTTTGAGGTCGCGGTGGACGATGCCCTGCGCATGCGCTTCAATCAAACCCTGGGCAATTTGAACGGCGAGGGCGACACCCGCCGCGATTTCCAGTTTGCCGGCAGCGATCCGCTGCCGCAGCGTCATTCCCGGATAATAAGCCATGCAAATGAACCACTGCCCGTTGTCGGTTTGCTCGATGCCGTGAATCGTGCAAATGTTCGGATGATCGAGGGCTGAAGCGGCCTGCGCTTCGCGGACGAAGCGTCGTTTGGCGTCTTCATTACGGGTCAGCTCCGGCGGCAAAAACTTCAACGCGACAAAACGCTTCAAACGGGTGTCTTCCGCTTTATAAACGATCCCCATGCCGCCGGCGCCGAGGCGCTCGATGATGTGATAGTGCGAAACCGTCTCGCCGATTATTTGACCCGAAAAAATTTTCCTGGTTTTGGTGGCGCGCTCCTGGTCAACGCATTCCTGGCGCCGGGTTCCGGCCTCGACATGGCGCGCGTCAAGTTTCAGAATGTCGTCACAGCGCGATATCGCCTCGGCAAAACGCTGCTGCAAAGTCAGCGTGCGGACTTCCGCGAGCAGCGCTTTGATTTTTTGCTCATTCCGCGCCGCGGCAGCGACAAGCTCTAACGCCGCGATAATCGTCGAAAAGCTGTCGAAGCGTTTTTCCAATGGCTTGGCGAGGCATTGGAAGACGAGGGCTTGCAAATCATCATTCACGGCGGTATGATCGAGGCTAAAGGGCTCCGGCTCTTCGTGAATGATTTGGTACATCACCGCGTTGTCATCGCCGTCAAACGGTTTTTTATACGTCAGCAGCTCGTAGAAGACCACGCCAAAGGAAAAAATATCCGATCTTTTGTCAACGCCCTTCCCTTTTATTTGCTCCGGCGACATGTAGCGCGGCGTGCCGACTCGCATTCCGGTTTGCGTCAAATGGCTGGCGGCCGATTTGGCGATGCCGAAATCCATGATCTTGACTTTGCCGCCCGCTAAAATTTTTATATTTTCCGGCTTGATGTCGCGATGAATGATGTCCTCATTATGGACGCGCTCTAGGCCGCGGCAAATTTGCAGCGCGTAGTCGAGTTTTTGGTCCAGGCGTAACGGCTCTTTCTCGTCGATAATCGAGCGCAGGTCCCGGCCTTTCAAATATTCCATCACGATGAAGGGTTTGCCCTCGGCTTCGCCGACGTCGTGGATGATCGTTAAATTTTCATGCAGCAGTTTTCCCAGGGCGCGGGCCTCGCGATAGAAACGCTCGCGCATTTCAGGCTGAGCAACCATCTTCTCATCGATGACTTTGATCGCGACATTGCGGCCGAGCATCGGATCTTGCGCGAGATACACCACGCCCATCCCACCGCTTCCCAGTTGATCGATGATTTGATACTTGCCGATTTTGCTCATCGCCATAAGATTACTGACAGGCTAATATTACTTGCTGGGAAAGTCACTTCTAAGCAACTCATTTCTGTACTTTTCAAACACCCTCTAAGGAGCGTCGCTTAAATAACTTTCCCATATCTAAACCGCGAATAGACGCAAATAAACGCGAATTAAAAAGAATTAGCGTTCATTCGCGTTGATTAGCGGTTTGGAGAAATGGGTAGTTTATCTA
>Ga0247727_10019269_pt1 | contig 10595 bp, 14 predicted proteins | sample WisWelCaveWW1625_FD_202498 | JGI IMG/M metagenome (GOLD analysis project Ga0247727, IMG submission 202498) | Biofilm microbial communities from Wishing Well Cave, Virginia, United States - WW16-25 | ecosystem: Environmental > Aquatic > Deep subsurface > Groundwater > Cave microbial mat | place...
GAAGCTGGCGTCGCAAGTTGAAGCTTGCGCTACCACGCTAGCGGTCCCAGCCGACGGCCAGCCTGGCGAAGGTGCGGACGCAGACGCCGGAAGGGCCTTTGGCCAGGTGCGGTTTCTCGTCGTCGAGCCAGGCGGTACCGGCGATATCGAGGTGGACCCAGGGGGTGGGATCGGCGAACTCCTTTAGGAAATAGGCGGCGGTGATGGCGCCGCCCCAGCGGTTGCCGATGTTCGGCAGGTCGGCGAAGGCGCTCTTGAGGTAATCCTTATAGTCATCGTCGAGCGGCATCGGCCACATTTTTTCTCCCTCGGCGCGGGCCGCCGCCAGGACGCGGTCGAGCATCGGCTGGTGATTGGTGAACGCGCCGATGTGGACGTGGCCGAGAGCGACGACGATGGCGCCGGTCAGGGTGGCGGCATCGACCAGGTGGGTGCAGCCGAGCCGCTGCGCATAGGTGAGCGCGTCGTTGAGGATCAGTCGTCCTTCGGCGTCGGTATTGAGCACCTCGACGGTCTTGCCCGACAGCGAAGTGACGATGTCGCCCGGGCGTTGGGCGCGGCCGCCGGGCATGTTCTCGACCGCCGGCACCAGCGCGGTCACCGGGATGGCTGGCTTCAGACGCGCGATCGCGCGCATGGCCCCGAGGACAGCGGCCCCGCCCGCCATGTCGTACTTCATTTTTTCCATGCCGTCGGCGGGCTTGATCGAGATGCCGCCGGTGTCGAAGGTCACGCCTTTGCCGACGAGACCGAGATGGTCCGGCGAGGATGGGGCGGCTTCCGGGCGATAGCGGACGAGGATGAACGCGGGCGGCTCGTCGCTGCCCTGGGCGACGCCAAGCAACGATCCCATGCCGAGCTGGGACAAGCGGTCGCGTTCGAGCACTTCGCAGTCGAGTCCGGCCTGGGCGGCCATCTCGCGGGCGCGCGCGGCGAGAACCGACGGGGTCATGCGATTGGCCGGCTCGTTGACGAGGTCGCGGGCAAAGTTCTGGGAGTCGGCGAGGATGTGTCCGCGTTCGACAGCGGATTCCAGGGCCGGCGAGTGGCCCGCGACCGCCGCCGAAAAGCTCTCGAGGCGTTTGGCGGCGCGCTCGGGATCGGTCTTGAGCCGGTCCGGTTCGTAATCGCCGAGGAGGCCGCCTTCGATCGAGGCGGAAACGTCATCGGAGGTGGAATAGCGATCGCCCGGCGCCAGCACGACCTCGCGGCAGGCGCGGGCCTTGAGGAAACGAACAGCCGCTCCGGCAGCCTTCCGCAGATCCGCGGTCGTGAACCGCTCGAGCTTGCCGCCGCCGGCCAGCAGCAGCCGGCGGGCCTTGAGCCCGGCAGGACGATGGAGAAGGACGAGCTCGCCGGATTTGCCGCTGAATTCGCCGGTTTCGTACAGCTCGGCGACTGCGGACTGGCAAGGAGCGGGGACGGAAGGCGGCGCGCCCTCGAAACCGATGAGGACAACGGCATCGGCGTCGATATCCGGGAGAGGCCGGGAATCGAGTCGTGTGTGCATGGTGTTTCAGTTCTGCTTCTGGCGGCGAACCGCCGCGCGCGCTTCGGCAACGCGTTCCCGGTCGAGTGCGATCCGCCGCTTATCCTGGTGGTGGCGCCCGCGCGCCAGGGCGATTTCGCACTTGATGCGGCCCTGCTTCAGGTACACCTTTGTCGGAACCAGGGTGAAACCGCGCTCACGCGTTTTGCCGTGAAGCTTGTCGATCTCGCCGCGATGGAGCAGCAGCTTGCGGCGTCGAACCGGTTCGTGATTATAGCGGTTGCCGTGAGTGTACTGGCTGATGTGCGCATTGAGGATCCAGGCTTCCTGTCCGACGATCTCCGCGTAGCTGTCGACGAGCTGGATCATGCCGGCGCGGGCGGCCTTGACCTCGGTTCCGGTCAGCACGATGCCGGCCTCAAAGCGCTCGAACAATTCGTAGTTGTGACGTGCTTTGCGGTTCTCGGCCAGCACTTTGAACTGTTTCTCCACAAGAAGTTAGCCTCAACGCGGGAGGGCGTACCCCCGTCAAACGTGTGTGGGTCCGCGAGTCGGGACAGGCGCGAACTCCAGTGTAGCACGCGTTTCCGGAGACGGTTAAGATGCTGAACTTGAAAAGCTTAGGTGCGGTGACCGCGGCCGCGTGGATGTTGGCCCCGGTTTCTGTCCCAGCCAGGACAAAGAAGGGCGACAAGTGGCTGGCCGAGGGCCGCACCCACGAATTTCGCCAGCAGCTCGACAAGGCGCTCGAGTTGTACGAGAAGGCCTGGGGGGAAGACCCGACCGACGCCGCCTACCAGATGGCCGTCCGCCGCGTGCGATTCCAGGCGGGCCAGACGCACGTCGACGCGGGGCAGAAACTGCGCGACGACGGCAAGCTCGCCGAAGCACTCGAGGAGTTCCGCAAGGCCTACGCGATCGACCCCGCATCGACGATCGCGGTCCAGGAGATCCGGCGCACGCGGCAGATGATCGAGCGCGAGCAAAAGCGCGCCCGGCCGGCCAGCGACGAGGAGCGGGGGCTCACTCCGTCGCAGAGCGCGCGCCGCGAGATCGAGCAGCGCGTGTCGGGCATCCTGCCGGTACCGGAGCTGAAGCCGATCGCGCCGCAGATCACCACGCTGCGGATGAACAACCAGCCGGTGAAGGTGCTGTTCGAGACGCTCGGGAAGCTGGCGGGCATTAACGTGATCTTCGATCCGGAATACCAGCCCTCGGGCAAGAACTATTCGGTCGACCTGACCAACACGACGCTGGAGGAAGCCCTCGAGCATTTATCGGTGATGACGAAGTCGTTTTGGAAGCCGCTCTCGCCGAACACGATCTTCGTGACCAACGAGAACGTGACCAAGCGGCGGGATTACGAAGAGACGGTCGTCAAGGTGTTCTATGTCACCAACACGACGGCGCCGCAGGAATTGCAGGAGATGCAGACGGCGATCCGCGCGGTCACCAACCTCCGCCAGGTATTCCCCTACGCCTCGCAGAACGCCGTGATCGTGCGCGGCACGGTGGACGCGGTGGCGCTGGCCGAGAAGCTGTTTCACGACCTGGACAAGCCGAAGGCGGAGGTGGTGGTCGACGTGATCGTGATGGAGGCGAACCGCTCGAGAACGCGCGACCTGGCGGCGGCGATCGTCTCCGGGGACACCACCGGGCTGCGGATACCGATCGGATTCAGCCCGCGGGCGGAGTTGGCCAAGCCGCCGGCGAGCGGATCCGGCGGCCAGCCGGGGAGCTCCGGGCAGCAGGCGGGCGGCATCCTGCTGTCGCAGATCGCCAGGATCAGAACCGACGACTATTCGCTGACGTTGCCGGGCGGGCTCTTGCAGGCGCTGATGAGCGACCGGGGCACGCGCGTGTTGCAGGCGCCGCAGTTGCGGGCCGCCGACGGCGTCAAGTCGTCGCTGAAGATTGGCGACCGGTTCCCGTACGCCACTGGCAGCTTCCAGCCGGGCATCGGAACGGTCGGCATCAGCCCGCTGGTGAGCACGCAGTTCCAGTTCGCCGACGTGGGCGTGAACGTGGATATCACGGCGAAGATCCACGGCAGCGAGGAAGTGTCGATGCAGATCGAGATCGACATTTCCAACGTGCGCGACCGCATCGACGTGGGCGGATTGTCGCAGCCGGTGATCGGCCAGCGCAAGCTGAGCCTGGCGGTGCGGGTACGGGAGGGCGAAGCGAGCCTGGTGGGCGGGCTGTTCCAGGACCAGGACACCAAGACTTCGAGCGGCATTCCCGGGCTCTCGCAGATCCCGTGGGTTCGGCGGCTGTTCACCAGCGAGACCACCGAGAAGAACCAGAGCGAGCTGCTCATCGCGCTGATCCCGCATATCGTGCGGAGCCAGGACCTCAGCGAGACCAACCTGCGCGGAGTCGCCACCGGCGCCGACCAGGCCTTGAAGCTGATCTACGCGCCGCGACGTGAACCGGCCGCTCCGGCGGCGCCGGCGGCGCCCGGCGAGCCCCCGGCGGCCGGCGCTCCCAAGCCGGCCGAGGAAATGCCGAAGCCGGCGCCTGAGCCGCCCAAACCCGCCGAGCCGAAGCCGGCGGAGCCGCCCAAGATCGCGCCGGAAGCGTCGCCGGCGCGGGTATTCTTCGCGCCGGTGGCGATCGAGACGAGCGTGAGCGCGGCCGTCAGCGTCAACCTTCAGCTGGAAGGCGCGACCGACGTTTTCAGCGCGCCGTTGAAGATCAAGTTCGATCCGAAGTTCCTGCGGCTGACCGAGGTGACGCGCGGAGCGATGCTGGCGGCCGACGGCCAGCAGCCCATCTTCACGCGCAACATCCAGAACGACACCGGCGAGGCGGCCATCGTGCTGAATCGCCTGCCCGGCTCGTCGGGCGTGAGCGGCGCCGGCACTCTGGTGACGCTGCTGTTCCAGGCGGTCGGCAAGGGAGCCACCGAGGTGGTGGTGATCGATCTGAACCTGCGCAACTCGAGGATGCAGCCGGTCCAGGCGGCGCCGCCGGCCCTGCGATTCGAGATACGGTAGTCCAACCGATGAAGCGACCGAGCCAACGCGGCTTAACGCTGGTCGAGCTGATCGTCTCGTTCACCATCCTGATGCTGCTGAGCACGCTGGTGTTGCCGCTGGCGCGCAACAAGGTGCGGCGCGAGAAGGAAAGAGAGCTGCGATGGGCGCTGCGCGAGGTGCGCGCCGCCATCGACAAGTACAAAGACCTGGCCGATAGCGGGCAGCTCGGCCAGATGAAAGCCGGCTCGGAGAATTATCCCGAGTCGCTCGAGATGCTGGTGGAAGGCGTGAAGCTGGCCGCTTCGGTCGACAAGAAAGTGCGCTTCCTGCGCCGCATCCCGAAGGATCCGATGACCGGCAAGGCGGAGTGGGGGCTGCGCAGCACGCAAGACGATCCGAAGTCGACCGGCTGGGGCGGCCAGAACGTGTTCGACGTCCACAGCAAGAGCATGGAGAGAGCCTCCGATGGCACATCGTATTCGGAGTGGTAGCCGCGGGTCGAGCGGCCCGCACCGCGGCGGCTACACGCTGCTCGAGATCATCATCGTGATGACGATCATCTCGATGCTGGTCTCGATCGCGGTTCCGATTTATCAGAAATCCATCCTTCGGACCAAGGAGACGCTGCTGCGCAACAATCTGTTCACCCTGCGCACGGTGATCGACGAGTATACCTACGACAAGCAGAAGGCTCCGCAGTCCCTCCCGGACCTGGTGACCGAGGGGTACCTTCGCCAGGTCCCGGTCGACCCGATCACCGGCTCGAACTCGACCTGGAGAGTGATCGTCGAGGACGCGGTCTCGAGCGTCAACCAGACCGAGCCGGGCATCTTCGACGTGAAAAGCGGCTCGGACAAGACGAGTCTCGAGGGCACGCCGTACTCGGAGTGGTAGACGCCGCCGGAATTATGCACTTGACATACCCGGACGGCACGGTTAGGGTGATGGCGTGACAGGCTGGTCTACTTCGCCCGCTTCGCGTAGCCGTCCGGCGGCGCTTTACCGTCGTCGGGTTCGCCCCTGGACGCGGCATGTCCGCAGTCGGCTTGACCTTCCCCAAAAAGCGTAACGCCTCGCGCTCGCGGAGCGGTATGCGAATACTGTTGCCCGTCTCGGCATGATTCCAGATAACACTCCTGGAACATTGATCTACTGACGAGTTGCGGATCGCGCTGGTGCGTGACCAGACACCCGAGCAATTGGTGACCAGATCGCAGCGCCAAGCAAGCGCTGCCGCTGCTACCTATCGCTGGATTCGCGGCATACCCATAGACCGACCTGTTGATGGGGATCTGATTAGGGAGATCCATAGCCGAATTGTGACCGGCTGCGATGACGATCATTGTGAGCCGGGGCGATTGCGTCGCGACGACCAAAATGTGACATTTGGCGTGCCCAGACATCGCGGATGCGAACGTGGTGCGCGTTGTCAAACCGCCTTTGACAATTTGATACGGGCCGTTCAGTCCGACTTCTGTGGCCATGACCAGCTGATCCAAGCGTTAGCTCTTCACTACCACTTCGCAGCCATGCATCCGTTCCTGGACGGGAATGGTCGGACCGCGCGCGCACTAGAGGCACTAATGCTACAAAAAGCCGGACTGCGCGACACGGCCTTCATTGCTATGTCAAATTATTACCACGACGAGAAGCGGAAGTACTTGGAGGCCCTGGCGAAAGTGCGCCAGAACAACCATGACCTGACGGCCTTTCTCGCTTTTGGACTCAGAGGGATTGAAATTCAGTGCAAACGGCTGCATGCCGAGATTCGTTTGCACATGCAGAAGGTTCTGTTTATGCACACGATGCATGTTCTATTTGAGCGGTTGAAATCTAAGCCGGGATCGTTATTCGGCGACGCCGCCGCTCGGGCTGCCTAACGACTCGGGCATCACCCGCCGCCGCGCAGTTTGCGGCGGTCGGGTGCATGCCCTGGTTAGCCAGGGCTCTTTGAACCGCTGCTAAACGAACTCGGCGACGGCTACGTTGCGCTGCCTGGCAAGACTGCGGCGGTGGGCCTTGATACGGTCCATTTCGTGAAGAGTCTCAGCGGTGAGGTACGTCGCGCCGCAGTGAGGGCAACTCACAACGGGGACGTTCTCGACCACCAACAGGCTGGAGCCCTTACCGTAGCTACGGGTCACATGTCGCAACTGGGCCTCGCCACGACCGCAGTTCTCGCATCGGAGCGTCACCTCTCTCTTGCTATTCCTCATAAACGGTCAGAATATACAGGCTGCCAAGCAGCCCGAACTTCGCAACTACGAAGGCACCCTACCCCTCAAGCGTCTGGCCCCGTAAAACGTACTTCCACTCGTGAGTTTCACGGTCCCTTTGTCGTTCCACAATGGCACCCGTAAGGATCACACTTTCGATGTCGAGAACGCTCAAGCCATCTTCGTCGGCTTCCTCGTCGGCGTGCGTCGTCATGACGTATCGGCGTCGACGCACCAACTCGCGTATTCGCTTCAGTATCCGACCATGCACTCCTACCCTTCAGGCTACTGCACATTCGCTCAACAGTCAAAAACATCAACTGGCCGCCCGCGCCGCCGCCGTGTGGCTAACGACCTGGCGTTCAGCGGCGGCGCCGGTTTTGCGCCGCCCGCTGTAACGCCTCGTTAGCCATCGCGTTCCATAGCCTGTGTGCCCTTGCCGAGATTGCAAATCGAGCACAGGGTCTGGAGGTTATCGAATACCGTTTCGCCTCCCCGCGACCACGGAATAACGTGATCGACGTGCAGTTCAACTGCCGGATCTCGGGCAGGGCTTCGGCCGCAGCAACGACACGCGAATGAGTCGCGCCGCATGACGCGGAAGCGCAGCGACAAATCGGGATCGCGATTGGTGCGGCGTCGAGACGTGTCGCTGGCGCCAGCCCTGGGAGCTGGCCGAGTCTGATCGGTGTCCGCCCATGCGACGAAGGCCGTCAGGGCCTTTTGCCAAGAGCCAAAGCGGCGGGCATAGGGGCGCTCGGAATAGCGAGAGAGCGGCCGAACAAGCTCGCGCTTCCGAGGTCGCCGCCCGAGACGAATCCAGAGATCATGCACGTTTTCGAACAGCTTCTCGTCAGGGATGTCGAACTCGTTTCGGAGGGATAGCCCGGCCAGATCGAGGGCCGTGTTCCAGGAGCCAAATCGCTTGGTCGCCGTGGTGTGCGAGTATTCACCGTGAGACTGATAGAGGCGGCTCAGGCGCGGCCCGGTTTTGGCCGTCGCTTGCAGCGCCCTGTTAGGCCGCATCTGGAAAGATCGCCACCGCCGTCGAACTCAGCATCTTGAGGTAGCACCAGCCAGCGGCGCACACAGCGTCGCACAGCGTCGGATTGTCGAGCACCTTGCCTGACGAGAATACGGGGACACCATCCGCTCGCTTGAGCATATTGTACGCGGACCCGGCAGGGTCACTATGAACGAGTTTATTGAGCAGCGTGCGCAGCGCTTCGTAGTCTGATTCCTCACGGCTCGGATGAAGGAGATTCAGTAAGTCTTGGAGGGTCGGCTGCGCCCGCCTCGGCCAACCCGCACGCCAAGCGGCCACTGAGTCTGGGTGCTGCTGTAGGTATCGAATCGTCCCGGTTCGTTCGACAAGCGGCCGTATCAAAATCGCGGCGGAGTACAGATACGCTTGCCGCACGAGTTCGCGGATGCTCAGAGCGATGCTGACTCCCTGGGGAATGATCTCGGTTGCCGCAACTTGGAGAGGGGTAAGAGGATTCACGAAGGTTCGTGCACCAACTCTGGTGTGAACTTCCATGGTTGGAGGAATCGAGCGGTCGAATGCGAGAAGTAACTCCCTTCCCAAGTACGGCTCGTTATGAGGAAGGTAGACCGGCAATGGGACTCGATCCTGCATCGCTTGTCTCACGCGGCCTAACGAGTTGGCGTTCAGCCGCGGCGCGTATTTTGCGCCGTCGGCTGCAACGCCTCGTTAGCGCCGCAGACGATGCGATCAGCACTCATCGTGCCAGAAACTGCGCTTGCCCGCTGAGCAGTTTCTTAGGAGGCGCCACCCGCCTCTCTACTGGGCAGGCTCCTTGCGCGCCCATCAGGGCTAGGGGAACAACAGGGGACCGAGTTCCGCCAGATACCGCCGGGTAACGAGCCACGTGTGAGCACCGTCGGTGGATCGCCAGACATGCTGTACTCCGTTAGCGCTGAGCATGTCGGCAAGCTGCTTGTTGGAGCTGTAGAACTCGTCATCGCGCCCGCATCCCACCCAGAGCAACTTGAGCTGTTTGTTGATCTTGGTAGGATCGGCGAACAGGGCATTGAGATCGAGCCACCTGAGTGCTGAGCTTAGGCCAGCCACCCGACTGAACAGGTCGAGGCGGCTGAGGCCGATGCCGAGCGCCTGGCCGCCACCGAGTGACGCCCCGGCGATAGCACGGTGCTCGCGATCCCGGTAGACACGGTAGTTGGCCTCTACGAATGGGATTAGGTCTTCCAGGAGGCCACGGGTTCCGAACGGCATCACCACGACTAGCGGCTTGAGCTTGCCGTCGGCGATGAGATTGTCCAGGATCAGGTTGAGTCGACCGATCTCGGTCCAGCCCCTGTGATCATTCCAGGCGCCGTGCAGGAGGTAGAGGACGGGAAGGCGACCCGCGGATCGGTCGTAGGTCGGAGGAGTGTAGATGAACACCGGCCGCTGCATGTTCAGCGACTTCGCAGCGTACCAATGCTCTCGGATCTCCCCGTGCGGCACGGCGCGCAAATCGTAAGGCATCGGCCCATCGCCAGGAACGGAAACCATGCCGACTGGGTGGGCCCGGTTAGGCGGGTGGGTCACCGTTATCCCGTCAACTAAGAACCAGTAGGTGTAAAGGTCGGGGGGCCGCGGTCCAACCGTGAGAACCCATACACCCTTGCCGTCCTTTTGGAACGGCACGGGACCTTTGACAAGGTCGCCAGTAAGAAGCACCTCGGCGGCCTTGGGGGCCTCGAGGCGGAAGGTAACCGTACGGTCGGGATTGACCTGCGGGGAACGGACGGCTGGAGGAGACTCCTGAGCCAGACACGCCACCGGCACCAGGAAGCCGGGGAGAAAACCCAGGGTCGCCATTCTCATTCTACGGATCATCCTCTTTACCCTCCGGTCCGCTACCCTGGTGTGCGCCTAACGACTTGGCGTTCAGCGGCGGGCGCCGTTTGCCCGCCCGCTGCAACGCTTCGTTAGGGCGGCTCATCGAGCTGTGGATGATATCTTCCCTTCGTACACCTCAGGGATTCTCTGAAACAGAGGCCCCACCTCAAACGCGACCTGCCCTCTGGCGAGAGAACCCGTTGCGTCAAACCCGCCTTTCTCTGCAACCACCTCGATGCCGTTCAGCCGGACCGCTAGATCCAACGCCGTCGGCTCGCCACCGGTGGCGAAGCCGACGGTTCTGAAGATTTCGGCGTAGTTCGCGACGAGCTTGTCTATACGCTCGAGAAATGCGACCTCTTTGCCAAGCATTTGTTCCGGTGTTTCCGGAGTGTAGGTGAAGGTTAGGCACCTCATAGTTGGGCTTAGCTGCTGATCGACGATTCTGTAGTCGGTGACAAATCGAATGCGCTGACTGTCTCCAGTGAACAGCGCGATAGCAGATTGCAAACCGACGTCTGTTTCGGGATCGGACGTCTTCTTGGGCGGCGTCTCCTGCTTTACGCGTATTTCAAGGACCACGGACTGAATGAGCCGCTTGTCTCTGGCAAGGGTCAGGTCTCCGGCGACCTGGATGCCGCCAGGAGAATTGATCATCCTCTGAGAAACCGACTTCCCTCCGCGCTGTGGGATTGAAGCGCCTGCCTGCGTGGATGGAGCGGCGGGCGCGGATTGTGTTGCCTCTTTGGAGTCGCCCTGGGCGGGAGGGGGTCGCCTTCCCGTTGGAGTCTGTTCTGCGGCGGACCGGTCAGACTGGCCCTCCCGGCGGATCAGATCATTTCGGATATGAAGAGCAATTGCCAGCAAGGCGGTCACGAGCGTCACATACCCAGCCCACAGCGTGCCATGGTAGTTAGGGATCGTAAATAAATAACCTTTACATCCACGGCCTGATGTGGTATGAGGTTGAGTATGGACGCGGAGGCCCAACTCATCCAGTACTTTGCGGGCATGTGGCCGCATCTGGACGAGCATGCCCG
>Ga0247727_10019270_pt1 | contig 10594 bp, 11 predicted proteins | sample WisWelCaveWW1625_FD_202498 | JGI IMG/M metagenome (GOLD analysis project Ga0247727, IMG submission 202498) | Biofilm microbial communities from Wishing Well Cave, Virginia, United States - WW16-25 | ecosystem: Environmental > Aquatic > Deep subsurface > Groundwater > Cave microbial mat | place...
CCCGAATTTTATTTCGGGGCTTCGAATTCACAGCATGGTATGACAAATGAGCAACCTGCAACAAGTAACCCGCAACCAGATTTACCGCAACACCATCAGCCGTTTCGTTTGTTTAAATTCAGCGGCTACCAATTGGAAAAAATAAATTCCCGACGAAACCGCATAGCCGTGACGATTCCGGCCGTCCCAGGTCACGGCATAATGGCCGGGGAACATCTTTTCGTCCACCAACGTCCGCACCAATTCTCCCAATGTGTTGTAGAGGCGGAATTGAACTCGCGTTCCGTTTGCGGCGTGCGCCGGTATGCTGAAATGAATCGTCGTGGCGGGATTAAACGGATTCGGATAATTTTGCGACAATTGATATGCCGTTGGCAGCGGCAGCAGCTCCAATGCATGATCGATTCCATGCGCTTCGTCGATCAGCATGACCTCCGCGCCGGCGCCGGCCGGGCCCTCAAATTCAAAACGAATATGATTTTCATTGTCACGCAAATACTTTTGCAAATCGATGGTTACGGCGCCATCCAGAGGCAGGTGATACGCGTTGCGATTTTGGGCAACGCTATCGGGGCGGGAAACCAGGCTGAATTGACGGCCATTCAAATCAATGAAAATTTTTGTGAGGCCGTGATTGGTCAAAATCAAATAACGATCGACGCTGCGGAACGTTACCGTGTATGGACGATCTTTTTGGTCCGCTTCGAGTTGAAATAAAACCGGATCGCAAATATGCATATTGCCGCAGCGATCCGTAATTTTGAGGTCAAAGCCGATATATGAGGTGGAGTCGATAATGTTGAGGCGATAATTCACCTGCTTATCGCCCGGTGTAAAAGAATCGACGGTGAGTCTGGCATTGAAAATAAAAAGCGCTTCGATTTTAGCAATGCCGCTTTCCTCATCGGCAATCGTCCCGGTGACCGATTTATATCCGGGATTGATCGTGCAGGTTGGTGGAGTCTTGTCGAGCTTCGAAAAGACGCGCATCGTGTCGCGACAAACAGCCTCGTTGCCGCTGTTATCAGTGACCGTGCAGGCGGCAATCAAATCATTCCAACCCGAACGCAATGACACGGTGGCTGAAAACATATTGCCGGAAACCATCGCCGGAATGCCATTGATCTCGCAAGCAGCCGTCAACGGCGGAATCCCGCCTGAAATTGTCGTCGTGGCGGTGACTTGAACCCGGTTCTCGCAAATGAACGCGCTATCTTCCGGCGCGGTGATTTCGACTTCGCAAGCGATCGATCGCACCGGCAAAGTTGAGAAGGTCACGTGTTCCCATTGTGTCGCCTGTTGGGCCACGCTGGTCGCTTGAAAGCGCGTTCCGGTCCAACGCACGTGATAAAGATGCGCGGGAAATTCCTGGGTAATGAGAATATCGCCAACTTTGTCGGTAAATTGCGCCGCCGGCGCCGCCCACAAGGTTCCGGCGCTGAGATCGACGCCAAAGAAATTCTCGTTGGCCGGAATAATATCGAAGTCTTCCGGATCGATGCCGAGTGAAAAGAAGGCCGTGTTGCCCTGCGCATCAATCGTGTAGATTCGGCTTTGTTGCTCGGCGCCCGCAAGTATTTTGCCGGCCCATGGTCCGTATTGCACGGCATCGTTGGGCACGGTGGTCAAACCTTCGAGATGCGTTCCTAAACTCGCCAGCCTGGTTGAGACTCCGGCAGAAGTTACGCGCCACACATTTCCGGCCGGTTCGGTGGTCACCACAATCAAATCACCGCCAAAAATACCGGTGCGATCGACGTGCAAGCTGCCGCGCAAAAGCCCGGTTTCTCCCGGCAACGCGACCCAGGGATTTTGTATGTTCGCCCCATCGGCTGAAATACGCGCAATGTGCCCGGCCACGCCGGTGCCCGTAAACAGCTCTCCCGCCAAAAATCCGCCGCGACTCATTCCACCGCCATCGTCGCGAGCCGTAGCAATTTTCACTTCCTCCATCAAACCACGCATGCCGGAGAACGGCTGGCGGTTGCCGAGCGAATCGACCAATTCAAAGTTATGCGGCTGGCCGGTGGGAAAATTCACCGACACCACCACTTTGTTCGTCGGGTGATGATGATCGATGCCGACCGGAAAAATGAAACCCGTGCGATGCGGCGCGAGCTTGATGGGACGGATGGTTTGAGCGTAAGCAGCGGCGGCGAAAACCGTCAGAATGAGTAAAGAAAAAAAAATTTTCATCGCAGATTCTCCTATCGCGACACCAGTGTAACGGCAAACTGCTCGGTCCAACCCAAATCGGTATGCGAAAACGCGGCGAATTGCAAGCTGAATTTGAAGACGCGCAAAGCGAATCCGCAGGTCAAACGGTCGGGATTGGTGCCGACGCCGACACGGAGCAGAAGAGGGGACACCGGATTGGCTTCGATGCCGAGGCGCCATTCTTCGGGAAAATCATTTTGTTTGTACACATCCATTTGCAGCGTCAAGGTTGTGCCGGGCGAATAGGCCAAGCCGAAACAAACATTGGCCGGCAATTTCTCTTGCTGCTGGCCGATGGCAGCGTCGAAAATATTGGTGAGCGCCGATCCCAATCGCAGGGACTCGCTCAAGCGGAATTGCGTTCCCAGATTAAATAGCATCGCGCTATCATCGCCGTAACCGGAAATGCGCAAATGGCGCAGCGAGGCGCTCATGCCAATCGTCAATTTCCGTGTCGATAAAAAGTTTCGCGCCAGCGCCATATAATAACGGCGGTCGCGATAAAGCGCATGTCCCAAATCCACGAGCGCCGCGCCAAAAGCGAAATTGGCGTAGCTCGCGCTGCCGCTAAAACTGCTCAAGCGCAGTTCTTTTAAGCCAAAGGGATGTGAATAAAACACCGTGAACGTCGAGCCGTTTAAATTAGACAACGAGGCCGGATTATCCAACATGGCTTCGGCTTCGCGGCCTCTCGCCACGCTCGCGCCGCCCAGCGCCTGCGCGCGAATGCCGAGCGGAAACTCTTGCGCCACTGCGAAAGTATCAATACTCATGAAGATCCAGACAACAAATAACTTGACTTTCATACCGGCCTCTGGCTATATTGAGTGCGGTTTAACAAATACAAACACAGAACGGAGATTTCTTTATGTATGGAGTCGATTCATTTCGGCTTGTGTTGATCTTTTCCATGGTTCTTTTTATTGGTATTCCATCCAAAGCTCCGGCGCGGGACAAAAAAGTCCGCGCCAAAGTCAGCGTCATTCTCGACAAGCTGCCGGCGGAGAAAAAGAAACGGATGGCCAATTTTCAGGACAGGCTGGCGAATTATCTCAACAGCCGCGCCTGGATTGAAGAAAATTATGTTTATCCTTTCGAAGTCGGCGTACAACTATTTTTGGAAGATGAATTTTCCACCGTCGAAGATCGCTATCGCTGCAGCCTTCTCGTCAGCGGTCCGGACATTCAGTATTACGACAAGCGCGGCCGTTTTCCTTTTCAGGAAAATGAAGAGCTGAAACAAAATAACGAATATGTGCCGGCGCTCGGGCTGATTGATTTTTATGTTTATCTCGTCATCGCCAACGAGTTGGATAAATATGGCGCCCTGGAAGGCACGCCGTATTTTGAAAAAGCGCGCTCGGTTTTGCAGCAGGGCAAATTCAGCCGTTTTTTCGAAGGCTGGGATCGCCGCGAGGAAAACCTGCAGGCGATCCTTTCCACTAATTACAAAAAATTTCGCGAGCTGAAAGATTACTATTTCTACGGCCTGTCTTTAGAGAAACCTGACGAACTGGCCCAAAAGCGCGATTACATCAAACAGGCCGTGCAAAAACTCGAAGAGGTGTTAAAAGAGAACAACGACAACCTCGCCGCCAAACAATTCATCGACGCCCATCATCAGGAAATCATCGAGCTGTTTCGCGACACGGGTGACAATACCGTTTTCAAAATTCTCATTCGCCTCGACCCGGAGCGGGCGAAGTTGTATGAGGAGTATATGCAGTGAAGTTATGTTTGCATCAGTTTACTCAAATCAAGCAAATTCAGGTTCAACCTCGCGGACATGTAAAATTTCCGCCCGCCGAATCGGTCGAATATCGGCTGAGGTCAGCGTGAGCAAAGCAATTGTTTTGCCTTCCGCAGTGAGAAACTCAACTTCAAATCCCGCTTTAAGCATTTTCGCAATTCGGGAGTTTCATAAATTTTCAGAATGATCATTCATTGGAAGCTTGCCATTCAAATCATACCCTACCCTGCTATGGCAATATTTTCTACCGGAAATTCCCTTGCCCAATAAATAAGAACAATTTTTTAAAAGCAAGCACTTTTTTTGCGCAACTGTAAGATACTGAGAGGTTGTGATTTTCGGCTAAACCCCTCAGGTTTTCTTCCCAACCGCCTGCTTGCGATATTCCGACGGCGTCAAATTCGTCTGCTTTTTAAAAATTAGATTGAAGGAAGATTTGGAATTGAACCCCGCCTCAAACGCAATAGCGAGAAGCGTCAAATGGCTCTTCGCCGGGTCGGCCAAATCTTTTTTCACTTTTTCGAGGCGATAGGCATTGACAAAATCAAAGAAGTTTTGCTGCAGCCGGGTGTTGATAATTTCGGAAAGATTATGCGAAGAGATTGAGAGCTTTTCCGCCAACTGATTCAGCGTTAATTCGCTGTTGATGTACGGCTGTTGCTTTTCCATGAGATCGAGGAGCTGTTGAAAATAGTGCTTCGCCTTTTCCTCGGTGAGACCCGATTTTTCGTATTTCTGCGCCGGAGATTCTCGTTCCGCTTTTTCCAACCGGCTTTGATAACTCAGCTCGGTGAGATGGCTGATGGAATCCGCAATCTTAGGCTCAACAAAGATTTCGGATTTGAATAGCCCGAGATAGCCGAGCGCATAAACATACACCGCGGTCAACAACGAGCTCAGATTAAAATAATTCGACAAATTGATTCCCAAAAACAGGAAGACGTTTTCAATCAAAAAAATCGTTAATACGCCGGTGAACATGTAAGTCATGTTGCGCAGCCAGTCGAGTTTGATTTTATCGATGGTCGAAAAAATATCCTTGAGATAGCGGGCGTATTGCTTCAAAATGCGAATGGTGAAATACATATAAGCCAGGCCTTGCAGGAGCAACGCCCAATTATAAAGCACAAAATCAATCGGCAGTCTCTCAGGTTTGGTGTCTTTAAAAAGAGCCGAAAGTTCTTCGCGCGGCTGCAAGTATTGCGGGAGACGATAGAGTTGATAAATGACGAACGGCAAAAAATGCAGCCAATCGGTTTTTTTAAAACGCTCGGCGCGTCGAACCAGAAAGCTGGCGTAAAGATAATGCAGCGGCGGAATCAAAAAGCCCAGCCCGAGAATAAACAGCGTGAGATGGGGATAGTTTTTCGAGTATCCCAGCTCATCCAAAAGCAGGTGCAGAAGCAGGAGGGAGTATAAAAGAATCAACGTTCCGAGAAAGCGGTTGGCGAAAAGGCGCCCGTGCTTGTGGAAAATTAAAACAGCTAAAAATAAGCCCTGCGCCGTGGCCAGCAGTAAAATGAGATTACCGATTTCGATGGGCATCGCACAATCATCAAGTGATGTTCGTGATTTGAATTGGGATTATTTAAGCCTGCTTCAATTTAATAAATTTTGCCGCATTTTGCAGGTAAAAATGCAAAAAGCTTGTTGCAAAGAAGTCATGAAAGTTGTAAATTCGTGATGGTTGCACGTCAGAAAAGTCGTCAACAAGAAGAGCATTGCAGAAAGGAATTGTATGACTCCAACGGGCGAAGCGACGTTGAAAATGATTTTTGAGATCCGGCCTTTGCGTCTGGATGATCGGTCGAGCATCGAGCGCCTTTTGCGCCGGACGCAAGTCTTTCTCGAAATGGAAGTGCAGTGCGCGTTGGAGCTGCTTGAGGTTTATTTGAATTCAGCAGATCAACGAGATTATATTTTCGCGGGCGCGGTCGACGAGTCGGATCAGCCGGTGGGTTACGTGTGTTACGGTCCGACGCCGTTGACCGCCGGCACGTATGATTTGTATTGGATCGCCGTCGATCCGGCGCAGCACGGAAGTGGTGTCGGCAGTTTACTGTTAAAATATGTCGAGCAGCAAATTTGCCGGCCTACTGCACCGGCGGAAACGGCGCGCATGTTAATCATCGAGACTTCGTCGCTGCCGCGCTACGAAGCCGCGCGCCGTCTGTATCAACGCCATCATTATCGCGAAGTCGCGCGCCTTCCGGATTTTTATGCGGACGGCGATGACCGCGTTATTTACGCCAAACGTTTTCGCTAAATGCGAAGTCGGACTTGCGTATACGATTTAAGAAAATTTACTGTGCAGTATATGCAAGTCCGGCTTCACTTGCTTGCATGGGGTCGCTGTGAAGAAGCAAATCATTCCTGGTCTTGTCTTCGCTATCGGTTACATTTTGTCACCGCTTTCCTGGTGGAACGATTTATTCATCAACCTGCCATTAGCCTATCTGTTGGGGAATGCCACGAATTTTTTCTTTCCCGGCTCATTTCAAATTGGCATGATTGCGGCGTATTGGCTCAGCAATCTCGCCGGCATTTTGTTCATGATGTGGGGCGGCTCGCGCTTGCTCGGCAAACAACCGCCGCAGAAAAAAGAACTGTGGATTTCCGTGGTGGTTTCATTTTTGTATACGCTGGCGCTTTATTTCTTGATGCAGTGGGGGATGGTGAAGCCGTTCCAATTTTAAAGTAAAGTGCAGATCCAAATTGCTTTTAGAATTTTAATTTTGTACATTTTCTCGGCGAATGACCTATAGAAAAGGAGTATTTATGGAAACATTGACGCTAAGAAATTTTCCGACCAAAGAAGAGCGCGCAAAAATTGGCAAGGCCGCACGGTCGATTTACGAGGCTTTACGTGAAGACTTGGAAAGAGATCATTGGGGCGAATACATCGCCATCAATGTCAATACTGGCAATTACGTCGTGTCGGCTAAACAAGAAGATGCAGCAAGACAGATGCACGCAAAATATCCTGGCGAAATGCCGTTTATCATTCGTATTGGCTATCGCGCTGTCTATCATTTCGGCGGAAGTGGCTTAAACGATGGGAAACGTCCATGATGCACGGAATTATAGAAAACGGTTTGCATCCGCGTTTACGAATCACTCTCGCTTCGTCAACCGGACCAATAGAATTTAAAGCGCTTTTTGATAGCGGATTTGATGGACAAGTGGCGTTGCCGTATTTTGCTGCAGATCGTCTGCGTTTGGAGATCGCGCGATTTGTCGAAGTAACTTATGCCAACGGCCAAAAAATTGAAGAAATTGTTTGCCATGGTGAAATTTTTTGGCATGACGAGCATCGTACCGTTGAGATCGTGCTTTCCGATGACGATGAACCCGCCATCGGCACAGGCTTGCTTAAAGGAAGTTTAGTTATAATGGATTTTATTAACGATGTCTTTAATATTGATCAACCTGTTTAAAAAGTTCGCCATCAATTAGGTCTTACCTTTGCCAGGTATTCTGCGCACTGCATTTCGGCAATAGCGCAACAGCCCTGATCATTTTGCCTTTTTCTCACCCCCACTAATTTTCCTGTCGTAAAATTTTCCCCTTGCATTTTTGCCATCTTATACACATTTTTACCACTTCATTATCGTAACGGAGAAGGATTCATGCTGGAACGTTTGATTAGCGTTTTGGGCGTCATCGTTATCATGGGCATTGCCTTATTGCTCTGCCCTTCGTCATTGCGCAAACAAGTCAATTGGCGAACCGTCGGTTTGGGCATGGCTTTGCTGGTTGGATTCGCGCTGCTTGTCCTGCGCACGCCGGTGAAATACTTTTTCTCATTTGCCAACGATGCGGTCGACCGGCTGCTGAATTTCAGCAAGCAGGGCGCGGAATTCATCTTCGGCGGCCTCGTGTCGAACGCCCAAACGTTCGGCTTCATCTTCGCCTTTCAAGTTCTGCCGACCATCATTTTCTTCGCCGCATTCATGGCCGTGCTTTATTATCTCCGCGTCATGCCTTTTATCATCAAAAACATGGCGAAATTGATTTCGAAATTTCTTGGCGTAAGCGGCGCGGAAAGTTTCTCGACCGTGTCGGATATTTTTGTCGGCCAAACCGAAGCGCCGCTGGTGATTCGGCCCTACATTGCAACGCTCACGCAATCGGAGTTGATGGCCTGCATGACCGCCGGATTTGCGACCACAGCGGGAGGCGTGCTCGCCGCGTATGTCGGCATGTTGCGCGATTTCATTCCCGGCATTGCGGGACATTTGATCGCTTGCAGCGTTATGGCCGCGCCGGCTTCGCTGGTGATCGCGAAACTGATGCTGCCCGAATCGGAAGAGCCGCAGACGTTGGGCGGGGCGCAAATCGAAATTCCGCGTGTCGACGTGAACGTCGTCGATGCGGCGGCGCGCGGCACAACCGAAGGGCTGCAACTCGCTTTTAATGTTGCCGCGATGTTAATTTCATTTATAGCGCTGACCGCCGTCATCAATTTTGGGTTGCAGAAACTCGGAACCAGCCTCGAGCAAATTCTCGGCTGGATTTTTTCACCGCTGGCATGGGTGATTGGCGTGCCGGCGGAAGACGTGTTCAAAATCGGCACGCTGCTCGGCAAAAAAATGGTGCTCAACGAATTCGTCGCTTACAGCGATATGAGCAAAAACCTCGTTGAAAGCGGCGGGACCTGGTTGACGCCGCGCGCGCAATTGATCGCCAGCTACGCGCTCTGCGGTTTTGCGAATTTCGCCAGCATCGGCATTCAAATCGGCGGCTACAGCGCGTTGTGCCCCGAGCGCCGCGGCGATCTCTCGCGCCTGGGTTTCAAGGCCATGCTCGGCGGCACGTTGTCGACGTGCATGGTGGCAGCAGTGGCAGGGATACTGCTGTAAAAAAAATAAAAAGAAAAAAAGATAAAAAGAAACAATCAAGCACAATCGTTTGGGAGGTTGTTGTGGAAAAAATGGACCCGATTTTTGATCTGCATGACAGAACTTTTCGTTTTGCCACGCAGATCACAAAATACGTGCGAACTTTTCCGCGCGATGTGGTAGGCTTTGAGTACGGCAAGCAGTTGATCCGTTGCGGCAGCTCGCCCGGATCAAATTATGAAGAAGCCGATGAATCCGCGAGTGTCAAAGACTTCATTTACAAAATTCGAACTTGCTTGAAAGAATGTAAAGAAACCCGTTATTGGCTGAATCTTTCCAAAGCGGCTTTCGGCGAAACCGAATTTAATACCTGGCTGTTAAATGAAGTCGGTGAGCTCATCAAAATTTTCAACGCAAGATTGGCAAAAGCGATCAAACGCAGCCAATCTCCGGATTCTAACGACGCTTCCGAGTCATCGCCCAGCTAAAACCTCTTTTTTTCTCTTTATCTTTTTATCTTTTTTTTATGCGCCCCGCTCTGCCTTTTATTTTCGTTACCGTCCTGCTCGACGTGTTATCGTTCGGCATCATCATTCCCGTGTTGCCGAAACTGATCGAGCGCTTTATGGGCGGAAACACGGCGCGAGCTGCAGAAATCTATGGCTTGTTTGGCACGGTTTGGGCATTGATGCAATTCGTCTGTTCGCCCGTGCTCGGCGCGCTTTCGGATCGCTTTGGCCGCCGGCCGGTCATTCTATTTTCAAATTTCGGACTCGGATTGGATTATATCGTGATGGCGTTGGCGCCAACGATCAACTGGCTATTTGTGGGTCGCGTCATTTCAGGAATCACCGGCGCGAGTTTCACCGCTGCCAGCGCTTATGTCGCCGATGTCACACCGCCGGAAAAACGCGCCGCGAGTTACGGCCTTGTCGGCGCGGCCTGGGGACTTGGCTTCATTCTCGGCCCCGCAGTCGGCGGCGTGTTAGGCGCGTATGATCCGCGTCTGCCATTCTGGGGCGCGGCAGCATTGACACTCATCAACGCCACCTACGGCGTTTTCGTATTGCCGGAATCTTTGCCGCCCGAGCGCCGCGCCGCTTTTGAATGGAAACGAGCAAACCCCGTGGGCGCACTCGCTCTTCTGCGTTCACATCCGGAGTTGCTCGGTCTCGCGACGGTCAGCGTTCTCTATTTTCTCGCCCATCAAGTTTTGCCGAGTGTATTCGTCCTTTATACCGGCTATCGCTACGGCTGGAATGAAAGCACCGTGGGCCTCACTTTGGCGGCGTCCGGCGTTTTTGGCATTATTGTGCAAGCCGGCTTGGTGAAATCAATCGTCGCCCGATTCGGCGAGCGCCGCACGCTGCTCATCGGACTCTTTTGCGGCGCGGTGGGATTCACGATTTACGGACTCGCGCGAACTCCAACTCAGTTTTGGAGCGGGCTGCCGATCTTTGCGTTTATGGGACTCTTCTCGCCCTCGGCGCAAGGTTTGATGACTCGTCGCGTGGAGGCCTCGGCTCAAGGCCAACTGCAAGGCGCCAACAGCAGCATCATGGGCATTACCGGCTTGATCGGCCCCGGTCTGTTCACGTTAACGTTCGCGGCTTCTATAGGCGCACATCGTAATTGGCAACTCCCCGGCGCGCCCTTTCTGCTCGCCGCCTTGCTGCTTGTGGTTGCCTTGCTTCTTGCATGGCGCGTCACGCAAATTAAAAAAATCCAAAGGACAATTGAATAATCACTTGTCTTTTTATCCTTTTATCTTTTTTTCCTTTTTATC
>Ga0247727_10019271_pt1 | contig 10594 bp, 10 predicted proteins | sample WisWelCaveWW1625_FD_202498 | JGI IMG/M metagenome (GOLD analysis project Ga0247727, IMG submission 202498) | Biofilm microbial communities from Wishing Well Cave, Virginia, United States - WW16-25 | ecosystem: Environmental > Aquatic > Deep subsurface > Groundwater > Cave microbial mat | place...
AGCGTGTGGCGCTGAGAATTCTGATGTCGGTGGGTTCTACCCCTGCACGGATTCTTGCGGGTGTGATGCTCACTACGTATTTGATCTCACTCTGGATCTCCAATACCGCCACCGTGATGATGATGATTTCGGCAGTGACCGCGCTTATTCTTCGCATTGAGCACGATGCAAAACACCACACGCATAAACTGGCAACGGGTTTGCTCATCGGGCTTGCTTACTCTGCTACAATTGGCGGAATGGGAACACTCGTTGGAACTCCGCCCAACATGGTGTTCTACCGTTTTTATGAAAAAGCGTTTCCTGATAATCAGGATATGGATTTTGCCTCGTGGTTCGCCATCGGATTTCCGCTCTCGCTGGTGTTTTTGATTCTCGCTTTTTTTGTTTTGAACTATTTGTTCATGCCGAAAAGAAATATTCTCTCATTCCAGACCTCTTATTTCAAAGACGAATACAAAAAACTCGGAAGGATGAGTTATGAAGAAAAATCTGTTGCCGCGATTTTTGTCTGCACCGCTCTGCTCTGGTTCACGCGCTCGGATATTGATTTCGGAAGTTTCACCATGCCGGGCTGGAAAAATATTTTTCCTGCTCCAACTAATATTCAGGATGGCACGGTGGCAATCGCGATGGCGCTGCTGTTATTTTTTATTCCTTCCAAATCTGAAAAAGGAAGAATGCTCATCAATTGGGACGAAGCAAAGAAACTTCCTTTTCACATCGTCTTGCTTTTCGGAAGCGGGTTTGCATTGGCAAAAGGTTTTGAGTTATCAGGACTAAGCGAGTGGCTTGCAGGAAAACTTTATTTCATGAAAGACGCGAATCCATTCTTGCTGGTGCTGAGCGTATGCGTTTTGGTAACGGTGATAAGCGAGTTTGCTTCCAACTTAGCGAGCATTCAATTGATGCTTCCTGTTTTGCTTCCGCTTGTCGCCACATTGAATGTACATCCTCTTTTATTAATGCTCCCCGCCACCTTTGCCGCCTCTCTGGGTTTCATGCTCCCTGTTGCCACTGGTCCCAACACAATTGTGTTCGGAAGCGGACGAATAAAAGTAAAAGACATGATGCGTGCGGGGTTAGTGATTAATATTATCGGGATACTGCTGATTACCGCAGCGATAATGTTGTGGAAATAAAATTACCCTTCACTCACCACTTCCTTCACTTCGGGAACGAACTTTTTCAGAAGCGCTTCAATGCCCGCTTTGAGCGTAACCGTTGAGGACGGGCATCCACTGCAGGCACCGCGCATCATAAGAGAAACCACTCCATCTTTATAAGACTTGAAAACAATCATACCTCCATCCTGCTCCACCGCTGGGCGCACATATTGCTCCAGCACAGCAATAATTTTTTGTTCGAGTTCATTTTGAGGCACCGCATGGTCAACAACCTCATTCGGAATTTTTTCTTCGTGATGACTTCCATTTCCATTCTCACTCTTCCCTTGTTCCGCATTTCCAATTACAACCGGTTTTTCCGATGACAAATATTCTCTCAAAAATTCTCTAAGTTCCAGCGTCACATCATTCCAATCTATCCCATCGGCTTTGAAAAGAGTAATGTAATTTCCTGCAATGAAAACACTTTTCACAAACGGGAATTTAAAAAGTGCTGTCGCCAGCGGAGATGATTTTGCATCGGCAGGATTTAAAAATTCAAGAGGTATAGAATTTTCCAGCAGAATTTTATTCGCCACAAACTTCATCGCAGATGGATTAGGCGTGAGTTCCGCGTAAGTGATAACGGGTTGTTTCAGAGTTGGATTCATTTTCTACTTTTGCTGGCACAAAGTTAATCGTTAATGGCTCATCGGAACAGCCAATTTTTTAACTATTAACCATTAACTTTTAACTTCTTCAGATATGGCTTTGATAAAACCAGTAAAAGGAATTTCTCCCAAGTTCGGAAACAATTGTTACCTCGCTGAAAACGCGACAATAGTTGGCGATGTAATAATGGGCGATGATTGTTCCGTTTGGTTCAATGCGGTGGTGCGCGGAGATGTACACTATATAAAGATGGGCAATAAAGTGAATGTACAGGATGGCGCTTGCATTCATTGCACCTATCAGAAAGCGCCAACAAACATCGGCAATAATGTTTCAATAGGGCACAACGCAATCGTTCACGGATGCACGGTGCACGATAACGTGCTTATCGGAATGGGGGCCATCGTGATGGACCATTGCGTAATCGGAAGCAACTCTATTATTGCTGCCGGAGCAGTGGTTTTGGAAAATACACAAGTAGAACCTGGCTCTGTGTATGCCGGTGTTCCCGCGAAAAAAGTAAAAGACATTAATCCCGATCATATCAAAGGAGAGATAGAGCGCATAGCGAATAATTATGTGATGTATGGTGGGTGGTTCAAGGAGTAAAAAATCTTTGTAATCCGTGTAACTTTCCTTTTCCTGTCCTCGTCATACTCCTGAAAACAGAATAAAAACAAAAAATCAAACTAAAATCAATAAAAATGAAAACCAAGCAATTATTTTTAAACGGCACTATTCTGATGATGGCAATATCATTGTCACTCACAAGTTGTCGCCCTAAGGAAAAACCCGACAACGACACCAGCGGTGCAACAGACAACTCGCTTGCCGACAAATCCTTTGAGGATATGGGGCAGATTTCTAACGAAGCGGCTTCAGGAGGATTAAGCAGTTATAAATTGGTAGGCAATGAGGGGCTTCTTTCCACTTGCGCCATAGTAACACACGACACAGCGCTAAATAAAATCACTGTTGATTTTGGCAGTGTAAACTGTCTTTGCAACGACAGCCGTTACCGCAGGGGGAAAATTTTCATATCCTACAGTAATTCTGTTATGTCCGAACCTTACACTTACTGGGATACGCTCACTCAAATCACTATTACCACTACTCCTGATAACAGTTACTTTGTAGGAAACGATGCCAACAATATGCACCAGGTAATCGGAACAAAGACCGTTATTAACAACGGGCATATTGGAACTGCAGGACACATGACATGGACAGTTGCTGTGAACGGGCAAATCATCAAAGCAAATAGCCAAGGCACTATTACCTGGACATCAAACCGAGTGCGCGAATGGCTTACAGGCGAAGGAACTCAATCCTGGATGGATGATTCGTATGGAGTAACCGGTTCTGCAAACGGAACTTCTGCAAACGGAACACCATTCTCAATGAATATTACCAGCCAATTGGTTCGCAAAATAAGTTGCATCCGCTGGTTCGTTTCCGGGACATTTGAGTTTAAGCCGGGAAACAAACCTACACGCTATGTTGATTTTTCTCCTCCAAGCAACGGTGCCTGTGATAATGAAGCGTGGGTGACTATCAACAGCACTGTTTACAAAATACATATGAACTAACACATCATACTTCTCTCGCACAAGAGAGAATCCAGAAAGTCCTGCACTAAAAACGGTGCGGGACTTTTTATTTTAACTTTGGCTCTCTGATTTTTTTCTATGCCCGACATAATTAATCTTCTCCCCGATTCCGTTGCCAACCAGATTGCGGCAGGAGAAGTTATTCAAAGACCTGCATCAGCAGTTAAAGAACTTTTAGAAAATTCCATTGACGCGAAAGGCACGGATATAAAAATCATCATCAAGGATGCAGGCAGAACGCTCATTCAAATTATTGACAACGGCATCGGCATGAGCGAAACAGACGCACGCATGTGCTTTGAGCGCCACGCCACATCCAAAATACAAAAAGCAGACGACCTTTTCAAAATTACCACGATGGGATTTCGAGGAGAAGCAATGGCTTCCATCGCAGGCGTTGCACAAGTGGAAATGAAAACCAAGCGCGCGGAAGATGAACTCGGCACGCAGATTGAAATTGAAGGGAGTGAACTGAAAAATCATACTTCCTGCCAGTGCCAGAAAGGAACAAGCATCAGCGTGAAAAATCTTTTCTTCAACGTTCCAGCCCGAAGAAATTTTCTAAAGTCGGATTCGGTTGAACTCAGGCACATCATAGAGGAATTTCAGCGAGTGGCAATTGCTCATCCTGAAATTGCCTTTTCGCTTCATCATAACAACTCAGAACTTTTTCATCTGGAAAGAGGAACGCTTCGGCAGCGGCTCGTAGGAATTTTCGGAGAGAGTTACAATCAGAAATTAGTTCCTGTGCTGGAAGAAACTACAATTGTAAATGTAACCGGCTTCATCGGCAAACCCGAGTTCGCGCGCAAGACAAGAGGCGAACAGTTTTTCTTCGTTAATAACCGTTTCATCAAAAGTTCTTATTTGCATCACGCGTTGCAAAATGCATACGAACAACTTTTGCCCAACGATGCTTTTCCTTCCTACTTTATTAATATGGAGATTGACCCAAAAACAATTGACGTAAATATTCATCCGACAAAAACAGAAATTAAATTTGAAGACGAGCGCTCAGTTTATACCATCATCCGCGCAGCGGTAAAGCAGTCGCTCGGAAAATATAATATCTCGCCTTCTCTCGATTTCGAGCAAGAGGTGAGCATCGCACTTCCCACACAAAAATCTTCTGAAGCAATATTGCAAAACCCTCCGAAAATAAAAGTGGATAAGAATTATAATCCGTTTTATGAAGAAGAGAAGAAAGAAGAAAGAAGAAATAAATTCATCTCCGGCTCCCCGATTCCCCAAGTTCCCGATTCATTCACAACAGAAGCAGGAAAAGAACTATCGAGACATGCTGTCAGCCAGTTGGAAATTGAAATAAAAAAAGAGGAAGAGACACAAACAGAATTTTCCATTGAAGGAGAAAAAACAACCAAGACATCCGCCTACCAATTGCATAACAAATACATTCTGGCGCACATCAAAACAGGAATGATTGTGATTGACCAGCAGGCAGCGCACGAACGGATTCTTTTTGAAAATTATTTTGAGATGGTGGAGAAACACAAAGGAGTTTCGCAGCAACAACTCTTTCCACAGACGCTCGAGTTCTCCGCGAGCGATGCGGTAGTGGTAAAAGAACTTCATGAAGAATTGCACGGATTAGGATTCGATATAAATGAATTCGGAAAAAATACTTTCATCGTTCATGGAATTCCTGCCGATATTTCTGGCCAGAATGTTTTTGAATTGCTGGAAAAATTAATTGAAGATTACAAAACATCTCAGGGCGGAAAATCAGAACTCCGCTCAGCAAAAAAAGAAATCGTGGCAAAAGCGATGGCGAAAAATCTTGCTATCAAATCGGGCGTACCGCTCACGAAAGAAGAAATGAGCCACATGGTGGATGAATTGTTCGCCTGCAAAATGCCCTACTCTTCTCCATCAGGAAAACCGACCTTGATTACGATTTCATTGGATGAACTGGAAAAAAAATTGAAGAAGTAAATGTCATTCCAGGAATACCGTCCATCGGGCTTCAACGTACTGCCGCCAGTTGTAAAGAACCTGCTCATCATCAACGGAATTTTTTATTTGGCAACCGTTGTATTTGAGTTGAAGATGAACATTGACCTCAGCAACATTTTAGGATTGCACTATTTCTTCTCTGAAGATTTCAGACCGTATCAGTTAGTCACTTACATTTTTATGCATGGAAGTTTCGCGCATATTTTCTTCAATATGTTTGCGCTATGGATGTTTGGTAATACGCTGGAGAATTTTTGGGGAGCAAAAAAATTCCTGATTTATTTTATTGTTACGGGAATAGGCGCAGCGCTGCTGCATTACACCGTTCACTATTTTGAAATTCAACCCACGCTGAACGCACTGAACGATTACATCACCCATCCCGCTGCTGATAAATTCAAAGAAATGTTTGTGTCCGGCACATTTAATTTTTCATCCATAGAAGCCAAGCAAACTTTCCAGGCAATACTAGATGATTATCAATCCCAATTGCTTTCGGGCGAAACGTCAAAAGCATTGCAGACCTCTGTTGATTTTGCACTCGAATACAAAAAAGAATTCCTGAACGCGCCTGTGGTAGTGGGTGCATCGGGCTCGGTATTCGGCTTGTTGCTGGCATTCGGAATGATGTTCCCGAATTCCATGATATACATGTATTTTCTTTTTCCGATAAAAGCAAAATGGTTTGTGATACTGTATGGCGCAATAGAACTTTTCGGAGCCGTTAATCAATCTCAAAGCGATAACATTGCCCACTACGCTCACCTTGGCGGAATGCTCTTTGGTTTTTTCCTCATCAAATATTGGAACAGAGGGAGGAAAAAAAATTATTGATTCTGAAATACTATGCTGCTGCTAAAAAAAATAGTTGATAAATTAATTAACGATGAAAAATATTCTTTTAAAAAGATTTGCAATTCAAATGAACTATTTCTCGATTATAAGCAGAACAAATCAGGACATCTGATTTTAAAAGAAATATTTGAAGAAAGGGTTTATGCCGATTATTTTTCTTTTTATAAAAAATCAGCAATCGTTGATATTGGCGCACATTTTGGATTTTTTTCATTATTTGCTAATCGAAACGCGCGCAAAGATTCTCAGATATATTCTTTTGAACCATCAACCGAAAATTTCCAGAGGTTGAAAAAAAATATTTTAGATAACAAAATCGAAAATGTCAGGATGTTTCGATGCGCGATTGGTTCAAAAGACGGAGCGGGTAAATTAATTCATAGGGAAAACCCTGCTAATTCAGCGCTTGAAGAAATAATGCAGTCACCCTCTTCCTCCTTTGAAAAAGTCGAAATAAAAACTTTAGAAACTGTAATAAAAGAAAATGAAATACAAAAAATAGATTTTTTAAAAATGGACTGCGAAGGTGCCGAATACGCTATACTTGAAACCCTCAGCGATGAAATATTCTCCATCATCAAAACTATTTCACTGGAGTTTCACGATTTGAAAAGCGAAAAATATACAAGTGAATTTATTTTGGAAATACTGAACAAGCATCATTTTAAAATCGTAAAAAATAAATATGACAGGACAACAACAGGTATGAATTACGGAAAAATAATCGCTACGAAATAAATTCATTTACAATTCACTCCCTGATTTGGAGGCCAGAGTTTATTATATTTTTCCCACCCTTCATTCTTCCAGGGGTTTGCATCGCGCCTCACGTGCGCATACACGCGGAAAATATTAACACGCAGAATTCCTTTTCTACTTTCCCCTCTTGCAGGTGATATTTTATCGGGAGTTCCGGCTGCTGCACCCTGCTTAATAAGATTTCCCTGTTCATCGTACATGCACTGCTGTCCGGATTTATATTTTTTTCCGTTGATGGTCGTAATCACATGAGGATAAGAACGAAATCCTGCTGATGCTCCCGGATGAAACTTTGTGAAGTCCTTTTTGCCGATGAGGAGTTTTTTAATCCCGCTCATTTCTTCCCTGCGTTTTTCTCTTGCCCAACCGTCATTATTCCGTATGCTGTCAAAATCCGGGTTCCGGCAGGGGCAGTCAGGAAGCAACTCGTACCATTTTTCCTGCACGTTGGTTATTTTTTCTATTGAATTGCAGGAGGAAAAAAATATAATACTGATGAGCAACGAAATCAATTGACGCATATACTTTATTATAAATTATATTTTGCGCCAACACGAATCAGCCCGCTTACTCCTGCGCTTTTTCCCCACGTCCCCGTATCGCTGCGGAAAAAATATTTTACAAAGGCGCCATATCCAAACGAACTGCTAAGATGAATTCTTTTCCATTTAGAATACGTTAACTGGTAGTTGAGTGTGAAATCAAAATAATGAGTTGGCTTGATTTGATTTTGTGTTTTTGAACCGAGCCATTGTGCGTCTAATAAAATGGCTGCTTTCCATTTTTCGTTTTGAATTAATTGGTATCCGTATCCGCCTATCGCGCCTATTGGAAAATAGCCGTATAGATTATTTGCAGAGACAGGAATTTTTGCTCCCAGATAATAGAGATTATTCCTGCGAAATATTTCTGCAATCAGTGGAACACTTAATTTTGCCGAACCCAATTGTATTCCTGAATGAAAACTGAATTTCGTTTTTACAGAATCATCCTGCTCCATGCAAAGCGCGCCTTTCAACGAAATCAAAAGATACAGCAGTAAAAAAGTCATTCTCATAAAAATTTATTTTGTCAAACTTAACATATATGGAACATTATCTGTTTTAACGTAATCAGGAAACAAGCGGGCAACTGCTTTGCAGTCATCCTTTGTTCTCACGCCCCAAAGTGAGACACGTAAATTATTTTTGTGAGCCGTTTCAATCTGCTCCCGACTGATGTATTTATAATGAACGGTTATTCCAAATAAACCCAATGCCTTGGCTTCAAACAAAGCGGTTTCAAAATTATCGCTGTCAAAAACAAGTTTAAGAGAAGGATAATTTAATTTTAAAATCTGCAGCATCTCTTTGTTAGTACTTGACACAAGTGTGTTTCCCTCCCTGCTGTAATTTGAAATCAACGCGTTTATTGCCTGAGCAAAAGCAAGATTAAAATCAGTAATGTCCTGATAATTCGCTGCATCATAATTATGTTTGGTGTCTAAAAAGCATATTGGCTGGGGAGAATAATTTTTAAACCGTTCAAACACTTCTTTCAGAGAAGTTAAATGATATTCTTTCAATGGAGCATTATAAAAAGCAGCATCAATTAAACAATTTTTTAATTCATCCTGAGTATATGAATTGATTGTTCCGCTGCAAGAAGTCGTGTTCATTAATTCACCGTCATGATACAGCATCAACTGATTATCCTTGCTTAACTGAACATCCATTTCTATTCCATCTGCTCCCAGTTCATCCATACCGGCTTCCATACTTTCAAGTGTGTTGTCAGGATACGTATTTTCAATGCCGCTCGCTCCCGAGCCGCGGTGACCGAGAACCGAGATGGTATTATTATTAAGATTGGTGAGATGGTCGGTTTTTACTTTTCCGCAACTGAAAATGAAAAGGATAGTTGTAAAACAGACTAAGTATTGGAAAACGAATTTCATATTAATTATTTCAAAAAGAAACTAAGCATCATAGGTCTTTTCCGATCAATGCTGTTTTTGCCTCGCTGTATTCCGCAATAATTTCCGCCACAATTTTTTTCACCGGTTTTATTTCTTTCAGCATGGCGCTCACCTGCCCTATTTCCAATTCTCCTTCATCTAAATCTCCTTCAAACATTCCGAGTTTGGCGCGGGCTCTTCCTAATATAGTTTGCAGTTCTTCTATTGATGCGCCTTTGTCTTCGGCTTTCTGCACTTGGTCAAAAAATTTATTCTTCACCAAACGCACGGGCACTAATTTTTTCAGCGAGAGTTTTGTATCTCCTTCATTGAGTTCTGTAATTTTCTTTTTAAAGTTTGCGTGCAGCGAAGATTCTTCCGATGCCGCAAAGCGCGAACCAATCTGCACTCCATCCGCTCCGAGAGCAAGTGCCGCAAGCATTTGTCTTCCGCTTGCAATTCCTCCCGCTGCAATGAGGGGGGGTTTTATTTTGTCTTTCACCATCGGAATTAAAACCATCGTGGTGGTTTCTTCTCTTCCGTTATGCCCGCCTGCTTCAAATCCCTCCGCCACAACCGCATCGCATCCTGCGTCTTCGCTCTTCTGCGCAAACTTCACGCTCCCCACCACGTGCGCAACTTTTATTCCTCTTTCCTTCAGCCAGCCCGTCCATGTTTTCGGATTTCCTGCGGATGTGAAAACAATCTTTACTCCTTCATCAGCAATGATGTTCATTATTTTTTCTATCTCCGGATACATCAGCGGAACATTCACGCCAAATGGTTTCTCTGTTGCCTTCCTGCACTTTTGAATATGCTCGCGCAACACATCAGGATACATAGACGCAGAACCTATAAGACCAAGGCATCCAGAATTTGACGCAGCCGAAGCAAGCCGCCACCCGCTTGTCCACACCATTCCTGCCTGTATAATAGGGTGCTGAATTTTGAATAATTCGCAGATTTTGTTCTTCATAGAAAATTTATATCTTTGTATCTGTAATATCTGAAACAAAGTAAACGAAAATTCCGTTCAAGCATTATCTAATGTTGACTACAAAAAAAATACTGGCATCCATTATTGCTCTCTGCTTTTCTTCTTTGGGATTTTCCCAGTACAAATGGGATTTTGGTGTGCAACTTGGGGCGGGAAATTATCTGGGCGAGATAGGAGGGAAAGAAAAAACGCGCAGGGATTTTATCCTTGATCTTAAACTTTCCCAGACAAGAAGTGCTTTGGGAGGTTTTGCCCGCTATAAATTAAATCCGGATGTTTATTTAAGAGGCGCACTCGGCTGGTACAGAATTTCAGGCAAGGATGCTCTTTCAACTAATCCGGGCAGGCAAGGAAGAAACCTGAGTTTCCGCAATGATATTTATGAAGCAAGCGTTACCGGACAATATATGTTTTATGACATAGCCGACCTTGGCAGAACGTATCGCTACAGAAATGATTTCAAGGCATATGTTTTTGTCGGTGCAGCCGGGTTTTATCACAACCCCAAAGCAAACTATAATGGAAGTTGGGTAGCATTAGCGCCCCTGCATACCGAAGGACAAGGGATTGTTGATGGCGCTCCTAAACCATACGGCAAATTCCAATTTTCCATTCCAGCAGGCGCAGGATTTTATTTTACTCTCAGTAAAAAATACCGTATCGGCTGGGAGTTTAACTGGAGAAC
>Ga0247727_10019272_pt1 | contig 10594 bp, 12 predicted proteins | sample WisWelCaveWW1625_FD_202498 | JGI IMG/M metagenome (GOLD analysis project Ga0247727, IMG submission 202498) | Biofilm microbial communities from Wishing Well Cave, Virginia, United States - WW16-25 | ecosystem: Environmental > Aquatic > Deep subsurface > Groundwater > Cave microbial mat | place...
GTGTTTAGACGATTTTCTCGTCTTTTACAATGAAGATCGATTGCATCAAGGTATAGGATATCTTACCCCAAAAGAAAAATTACTTAAATTTGTGCAAACAATTTGATTTAGGTCAATGCCAAATTAGGATAAAGACCTGAAGTTGCAATTAAAAAATTGCTGCAGGCAATAAGCTAATCCCTAACATGATGCCTAAAATTATCAAAACCGCATAAAATAACGCTAAAAACAATAGCTGCAATACCCATGCAAAAAAAGCTTTTATCCATACAAGCCTGAACGCTTCATGATAAATCCATATCAAGACGAAAAACGCCAAGAGCGCGCCCCATACCCTGAATCTGAATTGGATTGCTGATACAATGATTCCCGATAATAGTGCAACAAAAGCTGTTTTCAATAGGGAGGTTTTTCCTCCCAGGAATTTCACTGCCAGATACAAAGGAATCGCTGATATGAGGAATACTAATACTACTAATAGAAAACCAAAGATAAGAGCTGCTTCAAGTAATGCCATATTATTATTAATAAGAGTTTTAGATATAAAAAATTAATCTTTTGTTCTTAGATATGATGAAAAAAGTGCTCTTATTAATAGCAACCTTTTTAATGTAGAGTCGTTTCTTTGCAATAAATATTTAAAACTAAACAGCAAAATAATTTGAAGAAGGTGAAATTTTATGCCAAAGCAGAGAGACCAGAGGGTCGGTGTTTTTGTAGATATACAGAATATGTATTATAGCGCAAAGCAGTTCTATAACCAGAAAGTCAATTTTGCATACATCCTGAACAGGGCTGTAGGCGGAAGGAAGTTAATAAGGGCAATAGCTTATGTGATAAAGGCCGACATAAAAGAAGAAGAGAATTTTTTTGATGCTCTTGAGAAAATCGGCTATGATGTCAGGTCAAAAGACTTACAGACTTTTTATGGCGGCGCCAAAAAAGGAGACTGGGACGTCGGCATTGCGATGGACATTATGAGGATGGCGCACAAGCTTGATGTAATAGTCCTGGTTTCAGGAGACGGAGATTTTAAAGATTTACTTGAGCATGTAAAAGCATTAGGATGCAGGGCAGAAGTTATTGCGTTCAGGAAGACTGCCTCATCCAGAATTTTAGGAGAAACTGATGAGTTCATGGACCTTGACAAGGAGCTGGATAAAGTCTTGATAAAAGACAACAGGCAGCATAATAAGCCAAGAGAAGAGTTCCCGAATAAGGATGGTTTCCAAAAAAGAGAAGAGTTCCAGAACAAAGAAGGTTTTCAAAAAAGGGATGACCTGAAGAGAGAGGAATTCCCGAAAAGAGAAGGGTTTGTGAAGAGAGAAGAGTTCCAGAAAAGGGACGGTTTCCAAAAAAGAGACAATTTCCAGATGAGAGAGCCTTTCCAGAAAAGAGATGAACACTTTGAGCGCCGTGATAATAACGACCCTGTTTCATTGATACAGAAACTTAATATGGATCAGCCTCTCTTAGCAAGACCTGCAAGAGAACCTCTGAAATTTCCAGTACACTCTGAAAAACCGAAAGAATCATCTCATAGCCATGAAAAACCTGCTGAAAACTTAGCTCCTCCTCAAAAAGAGCAGCCAAAAGAGGAGAAAAAAGAAGACATTAAGAAAAAGTCAAAAAAAGACAAGCAGGACTCTATGTTAAAGAAAGTCATATCAAAAGTGACCAGGAAAAAAGAAAAGTGAGGTTAAAAATGGCGAAATTCAAAATTACATATGACAGGACAAATTGCATCGGTGCAGGAGCGTGCGCTGCAATGGACCCGAAGAGGTTCAAGATGGTAGAGGACGGAAAAGCTGACCTCATAAACGGAAAAGACATTGGCGACGGGAAGTGGGAGCTTGAAGTTGAAGGCGACCCTGACATCATCCAGGCCGCAAAGGCATGCCCTGTTGAAGTGATCAAAGTCAAGAATTTAGAGACCGGGCAGGATTTGGTTTAATCTATTTTTAATTTTGTCTATATTTAACCACTATTTTATCTACTAAATTTTCTTCTGATGTGTGATAAATAGAATGTGCAACGTACATTGGATTTTGACCTCCTAAAGCTAGGAATTGATTTCCTTCATCTGCTATTACTGATGACATTTGTAAGGCTTTGTATTGAGCCATTGCAAAAACCCTTTCTCCTTCTTGTTCATTGTTCTCTAATAGAGTTAAACCAAAGTCAAGCAATGCTTTTGTTGATTCAAGAGAGGCCACCATATTCCTTAACCTGTTTTGATATTTTTCCTTAATTTCTTCGCTATATTCATTTTTGCTTATTTCTTTTATAGATTCATCTAGTATATTTCCCGACTTATAAATTGCTTTAAGTATCTGTTGAACTGATAGATCTTTATAAGTTGATAATGCATGGTCAAGTCTTTGGTCTACTGCACTTCCTTGTAAACTTTTTCTGCCGTTTTTCTGCAAGTATCTTGCTGCAAGGAGCCCCATTATATTGCTTTCTCCTTCACCAATCGTTCCAAGCTGGGCATCCCTAGTAAACCTATCAATCCCTTCTGCAGACATAAGTCCGGCTGCGCCCCAAATTTGCATTGCTTCATGCCCTGCCTGGAAGGCATATTCAGTCCCGAAATATTTTGTGATGGCTGAATAAAGCGGTGTCAGCATGCCTTTATCAGCATTCATTGCACCTTCATAAATCATCAGTTTTGTGGCTAAAACAGTAGACTCTATATTTACAAGCGATTGGGCAATCCCATGATATTGAATTATCGGCTTTCCGAAACTTTGTCTTGTTCTTGCCCTTTCTATTGTCCTATCCAAAAGAAATGCTAAACTGCCAATTACACTTGTAGTGATGCCTAATCTTCCATCATTTAGCGCATCAAGCATATATTTTCTTCCCTGGCCACGCTCACCAACAATATCTTTTTCAGAAAAACCAACATCTTCTAGAATTCTTTCACACGTCGGAGATGACCTGTGCGTCATTGTCCATTCTGGTTTTCCGATAGTATGGCCAGTTGTGTTATTCGGTATTGCAACTGCAGTATACTTTTTCTCTTCTGCTGTAGAAATTTCCTGGTCTAACAATAAAAATACTGTAAATCCTCCATCAGCACGGTTTGTTATTGTTGATTTTTTTCCATTTGCGACAAACTCATCTGGATTTGCAAGTGGTGAGCCACTCATCGGTGCCATAGTTGAAGTTATCCCTCCTGTATCAGATCCAGCATTTGGTTCTGTCAACCCAAATGATGCAATGCACAAATTGCCTAGGCTAGGAGATTCGTTATAACCTCTTGACATCATTGGAAGCCATTTTTGCTTTAGGTGTTCTGATCCATATTTTAGGAGGATTGTTTCTTCAACGTGGCTAATTTCCCAACCTAATGTTACGCTCTGGTTTCCTGAAAATTCTCCTGCCATCATCAAGGTAAGGATGTAAACAAAGAAATCTAACCCCTGGGCTGTATCTTGTTGTTTATAGTCATATTGTCTTGGCACAGTAAGGCCAAAGGCACCAATTTTTGCTAGTTCGAGCATCAAAGGTTCATCTTTAATCGCATCAAGGTCATTTTGGACTGTTACAGGCCTGATTTTATTGTAGGAAAAGTTAATAATACTTTCAAGATGCAAATTAAGTTCATCTAGCGGAATCCGGTACATTCCTTCTTGATGTTTTTTACCTGATTCTCTTTCAAAATGCTCTTTATATCTGTATTTGAGAAACAGTTTTTCAAACTCAGGTATTTCAGGGATCATTTTTACACCAACTAAATTATTAAGTTCCCACCTTTTTATCTCAATATATTGGTTTTTATTTTTAAAGTTATAGGTTAAAAACCGTAAAGTTTTATAACGCCTTATGCTTAATTCAATTTTATGTTATCTCCAAAACAAATCTACTCCAAACTTAAAAAATCCTACCCCGACTCAAAAATAGCCCTCACTTATTCCAACCCATTGGAATTATTAGTCGCAGTCATCCTCTCTGCACAATGCACTGACAAAAGGGTAAATATAGTAACTATTGAATTATTTAAAAGATACAAAAAGGCAGAAGATTATGCCTATGGAAATTTAGATGAATTAAAAAGATACATCCATTCTGCAGGTTTCTACAATAACAAGGCAAAAAATATCCAGGCAACATGCAAATTGATTGTTGAAAAACATAATAAAAAAATCCCTGATACAATGGAAGAATTGCTTGAACTTCCTGGTGTCGCAAGAAAGACAGCAAACATCGTCCTCTCAAATGCATACGGAATTAATGAAGGGATTGGCGTTGACACCCACGTAGGAAGATTGTCGCAGAGATTGGATTTTTCTAAAAACAAGGACCCTAAAAAAATTGAACAGGACCTAATGAAACTTTTTCCAAAAAAAGAATGGAACAAAGTGACTTATTATTTAATAGAACATGGAAGGGCTGTATGCAAGGCCCCAATTCCTTTCTGCAGCAAATGTCCTATTGAAAAAGACTGCCCGAAGATAGGTGTTATCAAAAGCAAATAACATTGTTAGATGATTGTTCTATGGCATATTTAAATGCAATTAAATTACTAATCAAAAGAATTGAGGGAGGTAATTAAAATGAGAATAAAAGTTATTGTTTTGTTATTGGCACTGTTTACACTAGTAATAAGCGCATGTACTTTAAAGCAAGAGATTCCTGCGCAAAATACTAATACAAATGAAATTAAATCCCCACCGCAGCAGATAGTAATAGAAAATAAACCGCAGGAATACAACCCGGTCATTAACCCTGCTGATTTTAGTTCAAAGGTTGACAACAAATTCTTTAAGCTCACTCCTGGCAAGAAAATGACATATGAATCCGCTGGTCCAGATGGAAAAGAAAAAATAGAAGTGTATGTGATGGATAAGACAGAGACAATAGCAGGGATAAAAGCTGTTGTTGTTTGGGACAGGGTCTGGGTTGACGGAGACTTGAAGGAAAATACAATGGATTGGTATGCTCAGGATAAAGAAGGGAATGTTTGGTATTTAGGTGAAGATACATATGAACTAGAAAATGGCAAGATAACTACTACTGCAGGCACATGGAAGACAGGAGTGAATGGTGCAAAGCCAGGGATAATAATGGAAGCGAACCCAAAAGTAGGGGACTCATATTATCAGGAATATTACAAGGGAGAAGCTGAAGACAGGGCTGACGTTCTTTCTGTTAATGAGAAAGTCAGTGTCAAGGCCGGTTCATTTGAAAACTGCATAAAGACATATGACTATACCCCTCTGAACTTAAAGTCAAAAGAGCATAAATATTATTGCTCACAGATAGGAGACATTGCTCTTGTAGAAGATTTAGAGACAGGAGAAAGATTAGAGCTAATCAAGGTAGAATATGGCGCAGAACCATCGCCAGATGCAGATTCTTCTTCAATGAAACAAGAAGAAAAAAGCAACGAGCCTGCCGAAAGAATCACTGAAGCAGAAGCAAAAGAAATTGCCCTTAACGAAGTTCCCGGTATTGTGACAGGGATAGGAACTGAGACGCTTTCAGGAAAAGAAGTTTATGTAGTCCAGATTGAACCAGATAATGGCCCTGAAACTGATGTATTTATTGACATGGAGACTGGAGATGTAATTAGTGTTGAAACATAAAGTTTTTTATTTATATTATTTTTATTTATGGAGGGATTAACATGACTAAAATATTTTTTTTGCTTGCGGTAACTTCGCTTCTTCTCTTATCTTTTGTTTTTGCGCAAGAGGCAGATGTGAAAGATATACAATTAGGCCATTTCCAACTTGACAAATTGCTTGTCCTAGGAAGCAGCATCCTTGCAACAGCCTTATTTATCATAAGCATAACAGCATACAGCCGTGATAAGAGAAAGAGATTCTTATTTGTAAGTATTGCCTTTCTTTTGTTCTCAGTAAAGGGATATTTGCTAGCATCTGAACTTTTCATTCCTGCGATGGCTGAGGCAGGATGGGTAGATTCTGTAACAAGTTTTTTTGATTTCGGGATACTGCTGAGCTTTTTTGCTGGCCTGATGAAGAAATGAACTATTCTATCAAGAAAGATAAGATTCTTGAATTAGATATCCGTAAAGGTATTTATGAATTCATAGTAAAGTTTCCGGGAACGCATTTCAGGGAGATAGAGAGAAAATTAAGACTACCTGCAACTACAGTCAAATATCATCTGAATTTTTTGTCAAAGAACGAAATTGTCAATGAAAAAAAGATCGGGAATAAGATCTGCTACTATGGCCAGGAGTTTCAGGTAAAAAATTCGCAGCTTATGGGGCTTTTGAGGCAGGAGAGCATAAGAAAGATCCTTTTTTGCCTGCTTTCTATTGAAAAATGCAACCAGGCTAAGATTGCAGAAAAAACTAGCTTAACTCCATCGACAATTTCCTGGCACTTGAAAAGGCTAGAGGATTTAGGTGTTATCGCCTACACCAAAAACGGAAAAGGAAAAGAATATAAGGCATTAATAAAAAAAGATGAGATTCAAAACCTTTTGATAACATACAGGAAAACTTTCTTTGACACAATGGTTGACAGGATGATAGAGATGTGGGAGAAATAGTTAATAGTATTATGAAAAATTGTTTATTTTCATAAAAGTAAAAAATTTATACATGAAATATATTCGACTGATAAATGAAGCTTGTTGACGTCCACTGCCATCTTGATAAACAATTCTATAAGACAGACATGGACGAAGTGATTGAGAGGGCAAGAAAAAACAATGTAAAAGCGATTGTCACTGCCGGCATAAATCCTGAGACAAACAGGCATTTTCTGAAACTAAAAGAAAAACATCCTGATATAATATTTCCTACTTTAGGAATATATCCTCCTGATGCACTTGCAAAAGAGACCGAGGATTCTGAATATGATATCAATCCTGATTTTGATGTTGACAAGGAGATTGAGTTCATCTATGAGAACAGGAGCAGGATATACGGAATAGGAGAAGTAGGTATGGACTTCAAGAACGGCACTGATTTCATATTGCAGGAAAAGACTTTCAGGAAGATGATTGACCTGGCAATAAAGATAGATAAACCTCTTGTCATACATTCAAGAAAAGCTGAAGAAAAAGTCATTAACATATTAGAAGAGTACAACTATAAAAAAATAATCATGCACTGCTTCTGCGGAAACCACACTCTGGTGAGAAAGGTAAGAGAGAACCAGTGGATGTTCTCTGTTCCGGCATCGATTGTAAGAGATGAGCATTTCCAGAAGATGATAAAGGAAACTCCTCTCCATCTCATACTTACTGAGACTGACTCGCCGTTCCTGAGCCCGTATAAAGATCAGAAAAACGAACCTTCTTTTGTGATAGAGACAATAAAAACAATTTCTAAACTCAGGAACCTCTCTGAAGATGATGTAGCCAATATCATTTTCAAGAATGCAAAAAGGATTTTTGGGTTCAGGTAGTAACCATCTTTTAAGAGTAATTTTTTATATAAGCTTTTTTAACCTAGAGAAATGAATTATATACAGCTTAACTCTGTCACCTTAAAGGAATATGGCGAAAGGGTGGGATTAGGGATAACCCCTGAGTTTAAGATTGTAGCTGCTTCATATGGGAATTTACTGTTTCTGGATCATAGAGCATCTGCTACATTCTCCGACGTTCAGGCTGACAATCTATATTTAGATCACGGTATTTGCATAACAAAGAGCCGGATTATAACTTATACAAATATTGATTCGCTTATCTATGATATGAGTGGTACTAAAACTAATGAGAGGATTACTAAAGACAGAGATAAGAGCATAAGCCAACTCGTTTTTCATGATGATATTGTATGGGGCGCTGATTTTAATCCAAGAGAAACTGCATTGTACAAGTATTCTGAAGGGCTCAATCTGTCACCAAAAAAAATAGACCTCTATGAGTTAACAAATGATAAATATACTACAATTACCGGATTTGGCTCTACGTCAAAAGGAGTGACCGTGCTTTTAAGGGATAATGTAAACAAACCACATTCATTAAGGATTTATAATGCTAAAGAAGGGAAGATATCACAATCTTACATCGTGGCTGCTGATCAAAACTCTAAATTTGCAAGCTTTGATGAGAGGATATATATCTCAAAAGGAAACCATATTAATGTATATGATACAAATAACCTTGATAAAAAAAAGTGCAAACCTGCTTATCAATTAGTATTGGGTAAAGGGGAAACTGTAGTCTCAATCGCAACAAGAGGAGCAGAAGATAAGAAAATACTAGCTGCTATTGTAAAATTAAAAGATCAAAACTCTCTAGAACTAAGAATCTTTGAAGAAGACAATCAAAAAAAATCCAAAAAAAAGTAAACTAATCTACTTTCTCCTGGGAATAAATTCCCAAACAGTCCCTTCTTTCGGCCGAATCGTAACAATCCTCTTTGATTTTGGGCCTGGCAATGCTACACTCACAAATCTTTCTTCTTTTATTTTCCTCAGGAAATAGGCGCAAAAGATTATTCTTAACCCAGCTGATAGCCCGAACACGAAAAAAAAGACATTGCCCATGAAATTCTTGGCAAGGTTATTCATAAGTACACTTCCTAGTATTGCCCCGAAAAACGTAGCAGTGCCGATAAAAAAATTAAAATATGATGTCATTATCAGCCTGTTTTTGTGTGTCGTTGCATCCATGACAAAATTTGATGTCGCCAGGTTAAATCCTGCCCACACAGCGCCTGCAAAAAGCTCCACGATGAATAAGATTAAGGGCTGTCTGAAAATTATCCAGAGTATCGGAATTAAAGGCAAAAGAAATCCTGTAATAGCAAGCATTCTCCTGCTTCCTTTCTCATCAATGTCCCTTCCCCATCTATTCAATACTATAAAACTCGAGATTATTGATCCGCCATTAATAATAGAGAAGGTTATGAAATCCAAATTAAGGAATTTAAGCATATATACCGTAAAAAAAGGACCTGAGAGCCCGACTGCGAATTTTATCCAGCTTGAAAACATTACGAACTGACCGTAGTTGCTTTTCCTGATGTTTAAGCTAAAATGAAATAATGATTCTCCTTTTGACTCGCTTTCTATCGGAGGCTCATAAAACCTGAGCTTTATCAGTGCTGAAATAGCTCTTGAAAAAAAAGCCATGAAAAAAATCAATGCAAAACCTATGAATGGGTTTGCCGGAGAAAAAATAAATAATATGAATCCTGCAACCATCGTAGAAAAAAATGCAAGTATCCCTGATATCTGGTTTATCCTGCCGAAGATTGACCCTCTTTTTTCAACAGGTACAACTTCGCCGAGCAGGCTGTTATAGAAAGGGTTCATGAGTGCGCATGCAGCTGCCTGTATTATGAGGAAGTTTAGGAGCAGCACATAATTACTTTCCCAGATAAAAGGAATCAGCAAGATCGGCAGCCAGAAGACAGCATCAAGCATTGCTGTAAAAAAAAGGATTCTTTTCCTGTTTTTTACAATGTTTAACAGGTCTTGAGCAAACAATTGGAAAAAAGATCCTATTAAACCCGGAGCAGTTGAGATTAATGCAATGTATTCATTTCCTGCATTCATCGCCATTGCAAAAGGCAGGACAAAGTTTGCAGAAAGGCCTTCTCTTATTGAATTGTAGACAGCATCCAGATAGACTAATTTTGTTGTCTTTTCTTTTTTCTTGTATTCAGGTTCCAGATGCATGAAGTAAATGCTTAATTATAAGTTTAATAAAGTTTATCATGAAACAATGTAATCAAAACTTTTTTAAACTGAGTAGTTCTTAAATTCTTTAATCACATGCAGACAAAATCCATCGACACTCCTCTTGCTGAATTGACTTTGAGAAGATACGAGAAGCCCTATAATCTGAACAAAAGAGAGCTTGTAAGAAAATTATGCTTAAGCCTTGGCCTCTTAAACCCTGGAGATTCCCGCGACGTTATAGTTGATGTCCTTTATGTTCTTCTTGAAGCAAGAAAAGATAACAAAAAACTATCTTCAGATGAGATAAGAGATGATGCAATAGCATTCAGGAAGTCAAATAAACTTGACGACAGCGGCACTGCAGGCTCAAACATCAGGAGACAGATAAGGCGGCTAAGAGAAATTCTGATAGTAGAAAAAATTAAGAATGACTACAGGATAACGGAGTTTTCAGACCTATCATCAATATTCAATGAAAAAGTCGAAAAATTCATGATTCCGAGCATCATTGAAAGGCTTAAGGAATACATAAAGGCAGTTGATGATATTTTCCAGAAAAAGGTGTGATATGGCAAGCTTTGACAATGTAAATAAAGAGAACTTAAAAAAGCTGAAGAAGTATGGCTATGATGACATAAAGCCTAAATCAAAATCCGAGGAAGTCAGGATGCAGGGAAAAGCAACTGTTGTCCTATATACTACCGGAAAATTGCTTGTCCAGGGAAAAAAAGATGATGTTGAAGAAGCAATAAAACTTCTTAATTTTGTTTCTGTTGTTGTTGAAAAAAAAAGTTTAGCCGGCCTTGCTGTCGGGAGCGACGAATCACTTAAGGGAGACAGTTTCGGAGGGATTGTCGTAGCCGGTTTTTTAGCTGATGAAGAGATAAGGCAATATCTGAAAAGCATAGGTGTAAGAGATTCAAAAAAAATGCATAACCCTGATGTTGTTTTAGCTGCGACACAGCTCATTG
>Ga0247727_10019273_pt1 | contig 10593 bp, 7 predicted proteins | sample WisWelCaveWW1625_FD_202498 | JGI IMG/M metagenome (GOLD analysis project Ga0247727, IMG submission 202498) | Biofilm microbial communities from Wishing Well Cave, Virginia, United States - WW16-25 | ecosystem: Environmental > Aquatic > Deep subsurface > Groundwater > Cave microbial mat | place...
GTCGGCATTGGCTCGCCCAAGGGCGTGCCGATTCCCGAATACAATGAGCGCGGCGTGCAAGTTGGTTTCAAGAAAGATCGCAATGGTGAGGTGGTGGTTACCAAACTCGATGAAGTGACGCTGGAAAAAATCGCGCTGCAAACCGGCGGCAAATATTATCGCGCCTCGAGCGCCGAGTCGGAGCTTGACCGCATTTACGATGCGATTGCCGCGATGGAGAAGAAGGACCTGGCGTCCTTGAAATTCTCGCAATATGAAGATCGTTTTCAATGGCCGTTGGGAATGGCGCTTTTGTTGATAGTGATTGAATATCACATCTCCGAGCGGCGGCGGATTAAAGAAAACGACAAAAAGCAAACTGAAAACAGCAAAACAACAATCGCAAACTGAAGTCACGGCATGAAGATACTTTTCAAGAAAACCGCGATAATCTCTTTTTCTGTGTTGGCTCTTTGGCCTGAGCTTGGCATCTTAGCGCAGGGTGCGGGGCGTCGTCAAGTGTTGGAGGGAAATGGGCATTATAAAGAGCAGCGCTACGACGAAGCCAACAACAGCTATCGTGATGCGCTGGTGGATGCGCCGAAGTCGCCAATCGTGCATTTCAATCTCGGCGACGCGCTTTATCAAAAACGCAAGTATGAAGAAGCGCTGAAGTCGTATGATGAGTCGATCAAAAATAGCGAAGACCCTCTCGTGCAGTCGCAGGGCTATTACAACACCGGCAACACACTTTTTCGATTGGGCAAATTGCCGGAAAGCATTTTGGCGTATCAGCAGGCTTTGAAGCTGAACCCTACTGATGAAGATGCAAAATTTAATTTGGAATATGTGCGGGCAAAAGTAAAACAAGATGCGCAGAAGCAGCCGCAGCAACAACAGAATCAACAGAACCAGCAGGATCAGCAAAATCAGCAGCAACAAGATCAGAATAAAGATCAACAGCAAAATGAACAGCAACAAGAGCAGCAGAAAAAGGAACAACAGCAAGATGATAAGAAGCAGAGCGAAGAACAAAAAGAGCAGCAGTCACAAGCCGGCGAGAAGCAACATGAATTGAGCAAGGAAGATGCCGAGCGTTTGTTGGAGGCGTTGAAGAATCAGGAAAAAGAAGCGCAGAAGGCCAAACAGAAACCGGCGCGTGGCCGAGTGCGTGTTGAAAAAGATTGGTGATTTTGATATGAAGGCTTCACATATAATTTTTCTTGCCGCTACAATCATGCCTATGATGGCGACGGCTGCCGACATCACGGTGAAGGCGACGGTCGATCAGCAGCGCGTCGCATTGCAGGAGCAGTTCACGTTGAGTGTCGAGATCAGCGGCTCTGACGCGAACCGCGTCGGCGATCCAAAGCTGCCGTCGATGGAATCTTTTGCGGCTTATGCGGGCGTGAGTACGTCGCAAAGTATTCAGATCATCAACGGCCGGATGTCGGTTTCGAGAACGTACAACTACGCGTTCATAGCCACAATGGTTGGAAAGCATGAAATCGGCCCGGTAACTGTCGAGTATAAAGGTGAAAAATTTAGCAGCCAGCCGGTTACGATAGAAATTGTGCAACAAGGAACACAACCTTCACAGCCCCAGCAGCGTGGACAGACAACGACGCCAACGACCGAAGGCGCGGACTTGAGCGGCGCGCTTTTTATCAAAGCGCAAGTCGACCGGCGGCGGGTTTTTCAAAACGAGCCGGTGGTGGTGAGCTACAAAATTTATACGAGTGTGACGGTGAGCAGCTACGGCATCAGCCAGTTGCCAAACTTTGCGGGATTCTGGGCGGAAGATTTTCCTTTGCCCCAGCAACCGCGCACGACGCAGGAAGTGATCGATGGACAGCGTTTTCTCGTTGCGGAGATTAAGAAGGTTGCGCTCTTCCCGCAGAGCGTCGGCAAAAAAATACTCGAGCCTTTGAAAATCGAATGCGACGTGCAGGTACAAAATCGCCGGCGCCGAAACGATATCTTCGACAGCTTTTTTGATGATCCATTCATGTCCCGCACCGTTCGCCGCGCGGTGGCTTCGTCGCCTGTCGAAATCGAAGTCGAGTCTTTGCCTGATGTCGGCAAGCCTGCGGATTTTTCCGGCGCGGTTGGCAATTATGAAATCTCCGCGACGCTCGACAAATCTTCGGTAAAGACGAACGAGGCGGTTACATTGAAGGTGGTCATCAGAGGAGCCGGAAACCTCCGCATGCTCTCGGCGCCGAAGCTTGACTTGCCGCCGGATTTCGAAACTTATGATCCGAAAATCGATCAATCGATCAAGTACGACAACAACCGCGTGAGCGGCAGCAAGGCTTTTGAGTACGTGCTCGTGCCGCGCTCACCGGGCGACATCGAGATTAAACCGGTTCGGCTGTCGTTCTTTGAGCCGCGCAGCGGAACCTACAAAACGGTGAGCACATCGCCATTGACATTGAGCGTGGCCAAAGGCAGCGAAGAATTCGTCGCGGTCGGCGGCGGACTTTCCAAAGAAGACGTGAGGCTGATCGGCCAGGATATTCGTTTCATTGCCACGGCGCCGCTGCCGTTTCATCGAATCGGCGAGGCGTTTCACAATTCACCGATTTTTTATGCGATGGTCATCTCGCCGGTATTTGCGTTGGGCCTGACGCTGCTTTATCGCCGCCATCAAGAGAAGCTGAGCGCCAACGTTGCCTATGCGCGGCAGCGTCAGGCCGGAAGAGTGGCCGGCAAACATTTACGCACGGCTCGCGCCCTGATTGGCAAGCAAGATAGCAAGGCTTTTTATGCCGAAGCGCAACGCGCGCTGATGAGTTTTATCGGCAACAAGCTGAACATTGCCGAGGCCGGCTTGGTCATGGATGAGTTGGCGGCGAAGCTCGAAGAGCGAAATGTTCCAAAGGACGTTATAGTAGACTACGTGCAGTGCTTGCAAACTTGTGATTTGAAGCGATTCGCGCCCGGCGAGGCCACGACGCAGGAGATGCACGAATTTATAGAACAGGCCGGCCGGGCACTCGAAAAGATGGAGCGCGTGTTGTGAAAAGAATCCTAACCTTTCTCATACTGTTCATCCGTCCGGCTTTTGCCGATGAGGCGTCAACGCTTTTTAAACAAGGGTCGAGCTTTTACGAAGCGGGGCAATACGCCGAGGCCGTTGCCGCGTACGAACAGATTTTGGCGAAAGGTTTGGAAAATTGGCAGGTGTACTACAATCTCGGCAATGCGTATTTCAAGCAGCGCCAGCTTGGCCGCGCCGTTCTCAATTATGAAAAAGCGCGGGCGTTGAATCCGGATAACGAGGACATACGGTTCAATCTCGACCTGGCCAATCTGTCGGTCATCGATCGCATTCCGGTGCCGCCGCGCTCGCCGGTGGTCGTTTGGTTGGACGCGGCCGTGCATGCCATCAGCCTCCAATTAGCGGCAATCTTGACCGCCGCGTTGTGGGTGGTTTTATTTTCCATTCTTATTGTTCGAGCGCTGAGCAGTCGCGGCGTCATGGAACGACTTGGCCGCCGTTTGCTATGGCCGTCTTTGGCGGCCTGGGCGTTGGTCGCGATAGTGTTTGGCTGGCAACTGTACGAAAAGTCAAACTATCGTCATGGTATCGTGTTGGCGCCGCGCGTCGTAGTGACCAGCGCTCCGGCGGAAGACGCCACCGAAGTGTTCACGTTGCATGAGGGGGTGCGCGTTCAGCTTGAAACCGTGAGCGGCAATTATCAGCGCATACGCCTTGCTGATGGCAAAGTAGGCTGGATGCCGCACGAGGCGCTTGGACAAATTTGATGAAAACCCTCCGCTCTGGAGGGTTTTCATTTTCAGGAAGAATAAAAAACTGGCGGGTGAAAAGATAAATCCGTACATTATTTCAGTTGGATGTACATTGAAACAAGTTGTTCAATGTGGCAAGGATAGCCGGCGTTCCATCTTAGGCTCGCAGAAGATGAGTTCTGTTTTTCAAAGCGCATAGTTCCTTAACACAAGCCGTGTGAGTCAGACTGCTACATCGAAATCGATTCAGACATTACGATTCAGTAATTTGACATTCGATGCCTGCATCAACCGTCTGCGTCTTCACAGCTTATGCCGATGTGTTGCTGGCACAGTGCTTGCCAGAAAAAATATGGAACTCCATCGCCGCCATTATCATTTATACAATTGGAAATTCATCACGAAATGACAACCTTGGCTTCCCAATAATTGGAGGAGGCGAAACATGAGAATCAAACAACTCGGCGTTTTTATTTGCCTGAGCTTCGCAAGCGTTCTGGTCTTCAGCGGATGCTACACTCAGGTGGCGCGGCCGGATCGCGACGAAGATCAAACAGTTTCGGCTGAATCGGCGGAGACCGAATCGGATGAGGAATCTCAAGAAGCCGTAGAGGAAGAGAGCGCCCCACCGTCACGGACGAACGTTTATGTATCTGGCGGCTACGGCTACTCTTCCTACTATGATCCCTTCTGGTCGCCATACGCGCCCTGGCGGAGCGGCATTTACGTGCGCATCGGTTATTATCGCGACCCATGGGAATGGTGCGGCACGCCGTGGTATTATTCGTGGGATTGCGACTACTATTATGGCTGGTGGCCGTCGCATCGGAACAGTTATTACTATCCACGTTATTATTCTCATCATTTCTACGGCTGGGGCAATCACTACACCGGCTATTATTATCCTCGCGGTCCGGTCGGCGAGCGGAATTTTGCGCGACGTGATCGCCATGCTTCTGGCTCAGCGACAGTTTATCGCACCCCCAAAACGAGCCGTATCTCATTGGCCAAAGTCAGGCCGGCCGTTTACACGCGCGATGGCTCCGGCACCTTTATCCGCCGTGTGCATCGGGGATCCGCTGGCGAGTTGAAGAAACCGACGCCGGTGCGTGACTCTGCGCCGCCCATCCGACAAGGCGGTAACGGCAATCCACGAATTAAAGGAAAAGATAATAGTCGCGGCGGCGGCGATACGAATTCCGGAGGCAATGCGAGTGGTGGGCAGCCGAGTAACAAGCGCGTCAGAAAGCAATCGCCGCAACCTTCACCTCCGGCGAGTGGAACGAGTGGCGGCTCCAACCCGCCTCCGGCAAAACGCCCTTCGGGTGAAACGGTCAAGAAGCCGTCAAATTCCGGCTCCTCGGGCAATAGTGGGACCAGCGGCTCGTCCAATCGTGGCTCGGGTTCATCCTCCGGTGGTAACAATCGCCGCGTTCGAAATTGATGCCGGCACAAGTTGTCGAAATCAGTTTCTAAAGGCTGAATATCGTGCACAAAGTAAAGATCTTTCTTTTTGTGAGTTGATGTTTACTTTGACACTCATATTATCACGGATACTCGCGTTTTTGTATCACCGAAACTTTTTGAATAGATATTGAAATGCCAGACTGCAAATTCCCTTTACAGTGATATGAATTCAGCGAGTCTCGGCGATAACATGTTGCATAACGATTCAATCGGGGCGGGCGAGCGCGCACTGTGTGTAGCCAATTCAATTGTAGCTGGAGATTAAAAATGACTTTTGGAAAATCATGGTGGGGGATGATGTTGTTGCTGATCGCATTCGCTATGTCGGCGAACGGCCAGGATGAATTGCTTCGCGCTCGCGAAGATGTTTTCTACCCCGCGGTTGAATTTGGCGTTGGCGCGCGGGCGATGGGCATGGGCGGCGCGTTTATGGCGGTCGGTGATGATTATACGGCGAGCTACTGGAATCCGGCGGCTTTGGCGCAAATCCGGCGCTTCGAGGTGCTCGGCAGCCTTAGCCGGGCGAGTGCTGAAAATACGGTGTCGGCATCCGGAGTGAGCCTGAACGATGACCTATCGTCCACCAACATTAACAGCATCGGGTTTGCATATCCGGTTCCGACCTATCGTGGCAGTTTGGTTTTTTCTGTCGGCTACCATCGCCTCGCCCCTTATGACGCTGCTTTTCGTTTTTCATTGGATAACGATACGGCAGATGACTCAGTCCGGCAACGCTGGTCGTCGATTGAAGAAGGAGGGTTGAACAACTGGACGTTTGCTGGCGCCTTGGACGTAGCCCCGAATTTTTCGCTCGGTCTGGCGCTGAATTATTGGACCGGACGCCATGATCAGCAATTCCGGTTTTTAGAACAGGACTATCGCGACATTTACACCTACACGGATTCTCGTCATGATGATAATATCACTTCGGAAATTCGCGGATTTAATCTGCGGCTGGGCGCTTTGTACCGGGTCAATTCACAATTGCGCCTGGCGGCAACCATTGCCACGCCGACCAGCTTGACCGTCACCGACAAATTCAGCATCGAAGAAGAAACGCGATATGACATTGACCCCGCGGACTTCTTCGCGGATGATCAAGAGTCGGAATATTCCATCCGCTCGCCGTTTACGTTTGGCGCCGGCGCCGCGTTGAATGTAGCCGGGCTGCTGCTGTCTGGCAGCGCCGAGTTCATCGACTGGCAGGAAATTCGTTTCACCAGCGACGAATACATTGATTGGTCGCGCAATCGCCTGAGTCTCGATTATCCGATTACCTCGCTCCAAAAAAGTCAAGCACGGGAACAAATTCGCAACAACTATCGCAGCGTCACCCGGCTGCGCGCCGGCGCCGAGTTCACCTTTCCGGGAGTAGGATTGCAGGTTCGCGCCGGATATTATCTCGATCCCTCGCCGCTGGATGGATTAACCAAAGACGCCGATCGCGAATTCATCAGCTACGGACTCGGCATCTTGCTCAACAAGCAGGTCAAGCTCGATGTCGCCTATTTTACCGGCGACTATCTGGTGCACAATCCGCTTACCGATTTTTCGGGAGCGCGGCGATATGACAATTCGCTTTACGAGTTCGACGTGCCCGGTGAATATCTCAACATCGGCGAGAAAGCCTCGGTGAATAAGATCGTAGCGACCCTGGCTTTTCGTTTATGAGCGTTGTTCGTCAGCAAGCATTCTGTTTTGGCATCGACGCTTTTAAGAAAGCAGACGGCGATTCCCGTCTGCTTTTTTTGCTATTCCAACCTTTTCGATCTACGGCCCATGAAAAAAATATTGACGATTGGTACGACGCTCATCGCTTTGTGGCTGGCGCCGTGTCGCGCCGGCGCACAAGAGGCGTTGGTGACTTTGCTTCTTGATTCCGGCGAAGAAATTCATTGCCGGGTGATCGAGGTGTGGCGAGGCGACATTATTTTTGAAGCGAAGGCGGCGGATGACGTGTATCGGTACGGCGATCGTATCAGCTTGGATAAAATCTCCGGCGTGAAATTGTCAGACGGCAGAGTCCTTCGCGTCAATGAATTTGTCGATCATCTCGAAGGCCGCCAACCACCACCGGCTCCAACACCAGTCCGGAAGGAGGAGGCTCTCTCGCCGGAAAAACCTGAAGCCGAAATCGGCATGAAGCTTACGCCACGCGCGTTGAAGAGCGTATCCGAGAAATCGGATACGCTGTCAACTTCACGCATTGGTTTGCGTTTATTCGACTTTCCGCCGCCCTCAGGCCAACAAAGGGTTTTGGCCTTGAACGAGATTGCCGACTTGCTTGCCGAGCTCGGCTTGACGGGCCGACTGCTTCAAGAAACCAGCCGCGGCGCGCTGGCCGACCGCAAGCTCTCCGAATCTCAACAGCGTTTGCTCGAAGCTCTGAAGGGTTCGCCCATTTGGCAGCGCCGCAAGATCGATCTGCGCGATGCGCAGCAGAAGGCCATGACCGCCTTCAGGGCAGAATTTGAGCAGCGACCGGAGATGCTGCGGTCCGAATTTGGCTTCGAAGTTCGAAATCCGCAGACGGCTTTCATCGAGTTCGTTCAGTATATGTACACCACGGCGGCTGCCAACGTGGACAGCGAATGGCAAAAGGTCAAAGCGCTGTTGGGCGCTCAGGGCGCGGCGGCCCTTCTTGACGTGCTGAATAATTATGACGACTGGTATTACCTTTTCGGCGCCCAACTCGAATCTCGCTGAAGTTCTTTCCGTGGCTTTGCATCTTGTTTTTGATAGGCGATGCACAGCTTCCGGTAGTAGCCGATAGATTTGTTGTTTCGGTTGAAATTCTTCATGTTGCCCGCGCTTTTGATGCTTGTGTTTCGTCGAGCAGATTGCTACATTGTGCCATCTTTGATCAAGCCCTATGCGATTGGACGCCTTTTACATCGTGGCTGCCGTGTTGGCCTTCGACGACGGCGAAAAGATTGACAAGAAGGTGATGGCGGAGCGACTGCTCCACGAAACCATGGCGCAGACGACGTCGCTGAGCTGGGCCGATAGAGTCCGGCGTCTCGAACGTGTCGTTGCCATGAACGGCAGGTTGGCCGCCGCCTATTATGAACTGGCGCGAACGCGCATGGAGAACGATACGATTGAAAATCGAAGGCGCGCCGCCGAAGCCATCGATCGCGCCGTGCGTCTCAACCCGAAAAATCCCGACTACCACTTCACTTATGGCCTCTTGCACATGCGGCGCGGCATGGAGGCCAGCGCCGAAAAGGAATTTCGCAAAGCCCTGTCCTTAAATCCTGCCGATCCTCGTCCGGCTTATCAGCTTGGCCTGCTCGCCGAAGAAAGGATGTTTCACTATCGCGACATGTTCAACGTGACCAGCGGCGGCGTCGTTTTAGATTTGCGCGATTTTGCCGACGAGGATTTTCTCGATGCCCAGAAGCATTACGAAACCGCGCTTGCCGCCGATCCGGCATTTCCGGAGACCTATCACCGGCTCGCGCTGCTTTATTACGAAAGCGGCAAGTTGGAGCAGATGATGGCGCTTTTGCAACAAGCCATCCGGCAGGGGATTGGCGCACAAGATCACTATTTGTTTCTCGGTTTGGCGTATCATGAAGTCGGCGATGATGATGCCGCGCGTCGCGCTTACGAGCAGGCGTTGTTGCTCATGTCAACGGAAGATCAGAATCTTTTCGAATCGCTGCAAACTGTGTTGCCGAACGATTCGATGTCAACGTATCAACAGGCAAGCGCCGTTGAGCGATCTGGGCAGGCGCAAAAATTTTGGGCCTCGCGAGATCCCCTCTATTTGACCGCGGCCAATGAACGATTGATGGAGCACTACGGCCGCGTGGCGTATGCGAACTTGCGCTATAGCTTTCCTCACAAAAAAATCGAAGGATGGAAAACTGATCGCGGAAAAACGCTGATCCGGTTTGGCCAACCCCCACGACACTTTAAAACCCGCGTCGATTTGACCACCTCCCCGACCGGACGTATGCAACTCAATCCTTCTCGTGAAGTTTGGGATTACGGCGATTTTCAGTTGGTGTTCGAAGATCGCTTCTTGAATCGAAATTACTCTTTTTCCTGGGGCTTCTATCCTGACGAGGATAGCAAGTACATTTTCGAAAATTTGATCAAATCGACGCCTGAGCGCTATGAATATCCTCATGGCGGGAATGAGATTGCCCTGCCTCACGTCATTGCCCAATTTCGCGGCAAGAACGACTCGACGCAGATCGAAGTTTACTATGGCGTTTCCGAGGCGCAGGTTCAGCCCGGCACGGTAAGCCGCCACGCCGCGCGTTTTTTGATCGAGCGCGGATTTTTCTTGTTCGACAAAAACTGGCAACCGTTGCAAGAGAAGCGCGAGTCGCGCGTTCTCGATGCGCCGTTTTCTCCATCCTCTTCGGATGATGAACAGCGATTTGTTTTGGATCGCTTCTCCGTCAACGCCCGTGCCGGGGATTATGCCTATGCCCTGGAAGTTCGCGATCGCATCTCCCGGCACAGCGGCTCGTCGCGTGGGCCCGTCGCCATCGAAAGCTTTGGCGAACCATCTCTGAAAATGAGCAGCGTGCTTCTGGCTTCGCATGTTTCACCAAAAGAATCATCTACGGAAGCCGAGGCTTCCAACGTCTCGACGCTCTATACGAGAGATGGGATCGACCTTATCCCTGTGTTGGAGAACCGGTTTACTTTGCGCGAGCCGATTTATGTTTACTATGAAATCTACAATTTGCAATCCGGAATAGACGGCTTTTGCAAGTTCCGAATCGATAGCCGATTAGAGCCAATCGTGGATCGCGCCAGCGGCTTGGCCAGTGCGTGGCGTGGCCTGGGTCGCTTGCTGGGGTTGCATCATCAAAAGACGGCCATCACCTCGTCGTTTGAATCGGGGAGCATGAGCAACACCGAAAGATTGTACCATGCCGTGGAATTTGCCGGCGCCAAGCCGGGAAAATTTAATCTTACGCTGCGCGTGAATGATTTGTTGAGCGGCCAGTTCGCCGAGCGCACGATTTCTTTGGAACTGGTTGAACGGTCCAATGAGGATGCAAAGCCGCGATGAGATGTCAACATGATTCGATTTTACTAAGCCCCGGCGCACTCGGTGAACATGAAAGGTAAACCATGATCGAAGGTGTGGAAATCAAAGAACTCGTGACGAATCCGGATGAGCGCGGTTTTTTTCGCGAGATTATTCGAACGACGGACAACTTCTTCAACAATCAGTTTGGCCAGCTCAGCCATTCGTGCATGTATCCCGGCGTGGCCAAGGCCTGGCATATTCATCAGACTCAGATCGATTGGTGGTATGTGCCGGTTGGCAATCTCAAGCTCGTGTTGTTCGACAAACGGCCGCCGTCGCGAACGCACGGCGAGTTGGCGACTATCTTTATGGGTGAGAATTATCCCGCGAAG
>Ga0247727_10019274_pt1 | contig 10593 bp, 7 predicted proteins | sample WisWelCaveWW1625_FD_202498 | JGI IMG/M metagenome (GOLD analysis project Ga0247727, IMG submission 202498) | Biofilm microbial communities from Wishing Well Cave, Virginia, United States - WW16-25 | ecosystem: Environmental > Aquatic > Deep subsurface > Groundwater > Cave microbial mat | place...
TCGGCGCCTTAAACATGTCGGCGTCAACCGACGATGAGCCGAGCGCGGTCACTTCCATCGTGCTTTCGAGCAGAACCGAGCGGCCATCGTTGGGGCTCGCGCTCTCGTCTTTCTTCACCGCTTTTTGTCCGAGTTTTTTGCCGAAACCGCCGAGCAAGCCGCCGACGGATTTGGGCGCGCCGGACTCTTCGGTTTTCTCGGCCTGCGGCGCTGGCGCCGCCTTCGCGCCGCCTTCCGCCCACGTTGCAAAGACGGTGGTGTTCGTTAATGCGACGCCTTGCAATTTTTTGCCTTCCTGCTCCAGCTTCTTCATGGCTTCGGCCAATTCCGGATTCATCTTGCGCAAGCTCTCCATCATTTGCGCCATGCTGTTCGCGTTGACCATTTCCCCCATTTTCTGCGCAAACGCCGTTTGAAAAGCGCGAACGTCTTCGTAGCCCTGCACCGAGCTGGCCAGCCAATTCGTTGACGTGATCACCATGCCGCCTTTGCCGGTCTCGCCGGTTTTGTTGTCCATTCCTTCACCGGTCGCGGTCATCGTGAGAACGACTTTTTCCGTTTCGTATCCCGCAATGTTTTTCTTCTCGCCGGTGCGGTCAACTTTTACCTCGAACGACATTTTGACTTCGGGCTGATCCTTTTGGCCGCCTGGCTCCGGCTGCTTCATTTTCTCTTTCATCTCTTTGAATCGCTGCAGCATTTCGGCAAACGTCGTCTCAGTGTATTCTTTTTTCTTGTGGTCGATATTGATCATCACTTCGCGATCGAGATCGATGATCGATGACGTGGTGAGCTTGCCTTCGTCATTCATGTTATCGGTGCGCGATTTGTTGCCCTGAATATATTGCGTGCTGTTCATGGGCTTGTTGCCGCCGAACATTTTCATCATCGTGCCCAACATGCCCTTGAACGATATCGTCGTGACGGTGGTGCTTTTAAAATCCGGCAAGGGAAAGAAAGCCATCGCCAGCAGGCCCACCAGTAAAATGCTCAAAATTACGAAACGAGAGTTTTTCATGACCTACTCCTTAAAGTTTGAATTCCTGAGTTGAAATGGACAACATTATTCGAGAGTGCAAAACGTTTCAAAGATCGGAGTGCAATGCTTTATCGCTGCGAAGCTAAAGCTTCGCACTCCGAATCTGTTTTCTTTTTTGCTCTTTTTTCTGTTTTTCTTTTTTTCCTCCCGCTATTTCTGCCGCACCAGATCGCCCTTTTGAAAATCGCTGCCGGAAACAACTTTGCAGGCCGAGGCTTTGCCTTTGCCGCCGAAATTATTGTTGACGACTTCGATTTCGCCGATTTTGGTTTCTTCCGCGCCGAGCGATTCGCCGGTGTCGGGATCAACCATTTCCTCGCCGCCGCGATAAACCGTGAAACGCTCGCCGACTTTGACGTTGGTTTCGGAGCCGCCACTGATGATCACCTGGCCGTCTTTCATCAGGACCACTTTGGCTTCCCACGCGGTTTCACCGCCGCTTTGCGCATTCAAAAGCTGGACGATCGAATCAATCGCGTCACGGGTGGCTTTGCCGACGAGCGATTCATCAAATTGGGCTTCATCTTTAAACCTGAGATCCGGCAGATCCACTTCAATACCTTTTTTGGATTTTTCTTTCCGAACACTTTCCGCCTTGAGAATTTCTCCGGTGCTGGTGTTGACAAAACGCACGTCGATGCCGACGGTACAGGATTGATTCGAGAGACCGCCGCCAAAAGGCACTTTTTTCAACAGGCCGCCGGTCGACTGCTTTTTGTAGCCAAATTCCGTTACCGCGCCAATGATGGCAAGTTCAACGCCGAGCATTTTGCCGGCTTTGGCCGCGCTTTCCGGCGTGATCGCGCCGGACATGCCCATGCTTTGCTCCTGCAAAATTTTTTCCATTTGCTGGCGTTCCATCACGCGATACTGGCCACTCTTGACCAGAGTGGTGGTGAGCATGTCGGCCATGCCTTCACCAACCGGCTGTCCGGTCCACCAATGCAAGCGATGCTCGGTTTTATCCTCAAAAACAAAAACCGCCACGCGCGGCTTGCCGGTTTTGGTTTTTTCCTGCGCCACGACGATCTGGCTGAGAAAAACCGCCAATGCGAACATCAGCACGAACTGTGATAAAATGCGTTTCATGAGAAAATCTCCTCGATATAAAACTGGCTCGTACTCTTACTCTTACTCTTACTCTTACTCATTCTCTCACTTACTTACTCCTGCTCATTCTCCGACTCACCTTTTCTAAAGCGAGTATGAGTATGAGTAAAAGTATGAGTATGAGTAGAAATTTGTTCTTTCAATATTACTGCATCCCCGCCGTATCCGCTGCCGCCGGCGTTGTTGCCGAGGCGTTCGCAATCTTGACATCGACGCGATTGGCCGAAACGTTCGTCACCTGCACTTTGAACGGCTCGAGATTTTTGTTCGCCAATTCGCGCGCCAGTTGCGGCGCGCTGCCGATGATTTTGATATCGAAATTCGCGTAGCCGCCGGCGGCGCTGCGCTGAAACACGCCTTTCACGCCGCGCATGTAATATTTGATGGTCTCGCCGAATTTCTGCAGATCGTTATAATCGCGATAACCCTGCACGCGCAGATTCACCGTGGCCTGGTTGTAAAATTTTTTCTGCGCCGCCGCCGTCATTTTCGCCACGAGCGTATCGGCACACTGCTTCGCGGCTTTTTGAATCGCCATCGTGCCGCCGGTGACTTCGTCGATGTGCGGCATCTTGCCATTCGCGCTCGCCGTCGCGATGATTTTCGCGTCATCCGCGCTGACGAGACGGGCGGTAATATTCGCCTGGCAGGATTTCATACCGGCGCTTTCGAGCACCTTCAGGCCGGTCGCCACTTTCGCCACGGCTTTGCCGGTGACGATCAACTCCGCATGTAGCGCCGCCGCAATCGCCGCCGCCGCCCGCGAGTTGCCGTCCAATGCGCTCAACACTTGATCCCGCTGCTGATTCTCTTTGGATTGATTGGCATCAACCACTTCGAAACCCTTGTTGCGAAAAACGTCAATGATCGCGGTTTCCGCAACAGTGAGATCGACGTTGAAATAATTCAACGTGTGGTTCGCCTCGCCGATATTTTGCTCGGCGATCATCACCAACACCCGCGGATTTTCGCGCTCCAGCAGCGCCGCCAGCGCACCGTCATCGTTGCGTAATTCCGCCAGATTCACCAACGCGCGCATTTGAACTTCATAGCTGTCCATCTGCGCTTTGCCTTCTTTCAGAATTTCATATTTCTTCACATAGCCGGCCGACCAGGTGAGAATGCGGTCTTCCACCAGTTGGAAATTTTCCACCAGCGTTTCGGATTTGAGGCTGGTGCCCAGCGCCTGTTGCACGGCTTTGCGCATGCCGTCCTCAATCGCCTGATCGCGCGCCGCGCCGAGATCGTTCGCCAAAATCGATCCGACCCCGACGACGGTAATTTCCGTGGAAGCCGGCCCTCCCGGTTGCGCCGCGGCGGGAACAACCCCAAAACACAATATTGCTAGCGGTAAAAGATTACGTAAAATTTTTTTCATCGGCAAAACTCGCCCTTTAAGAGTAAACAGCAAAAGGCAAAGAACAAAAAGCAAAAGGCCGCTTTCAATTCAATTGCTTCTTGCCTTTTGCTTTTTGCTGTTTGCATTTCTAACGAAATTCCATCCGCAGCGCGTTTTGAAAATCGCGAATCGCCAGCAGCGCGTCGGCGCCGGACATCTTGCCTTCGGGATTGAACGCGCCCGACATTTTATCCGCGGTCATGATGCCGCGATCCACCATCAGCGCCGCCGAGTTGTAAGCGAAATGATCGCTGCGTATATCCGGAAAGCGCGACTGGCCGCCGAAATATTTCGTCGCTATCGTCTTGTCGCTCGTCGCCAAAATCAAAATCTGCTGCATCGTCATCGAATAGTTCGCCCGGGTGATCAAAGCATCCGGATGGAAAGTATGATCGGGAAACTCCTCCATGCCGCCGATTTTTACGATATCATTGATCCAGTTTTTCGCCCAATGATTGGCAATATCGGTTGGGCCGGAAATTTGTTGCGTTTGCGACGTCGTCATTTTCGTCGGATCATCCGGCGCTTTGAAACCGGTGTCATACGTCGGCGTTTTCTTTTTCGCAAAAACTTCCGCGAGCTTCAATTCTTCCAACAACAACACCGCCAGATCGGCGCGGTCGATTTCCGGAATCAACGCGATCTTCGCGCCGATTTTCGTGCCCGGCGCGGCGCGCTGAATTTTCTGCACGATCGCCCACTGGCCGTCGGCCCGGCCCGCATATTCGCTCTTCATCGCGATGGCCTTGCTGTACGCATTCGCCGACAGATCGAATTGATACGCATTTTTATAAGCCTCGCCCATGTAGAACCACGCCTTGTCGCTGTTCGGATTCAGCTTCAATGCTTTTTCAAATTGCTCGACGGATTCTTTGGCCCAATCGTCGCCTTTCATTTGCATGGCGAGAATGCGGCCTTTGATGATATAGCTCTCGACCGATTTATCATTTTTGCCGAGCGCCTCATTCACCGAAGACAGCGCCTTGTCATAAAGCGCCTCTTGCGCTTTTTTGTCTTTCGCGCTTTCCGCCTCAACCGCGAGCGCCAATCCCATGCCGGCGTGTGCCTCAGCATATTTCGGGTCAAGCCCTTGCGCCCGAACAAATTCATTTTTCGCTTCGGCCAAATTACCGCGTTCCAATTCGCGCATGCCTTGGTTGAAATGATTGTCGGCGGTATCGAGCACCGATTCCCTCTTCAACGTTTTCGAGCCGCAGCCCGCGCCTGCGATGATGATCATCATCACGGCCAGCGCCGCCGCCGTTAGTTGGGAAATTCGTTTTCCCATGGTAAATCTCCTTCCTAAAAATAAAGGGTAAATAAAATTTCTAAGCACGTTACACGTTACACGTTTAACGTGATACGTGTAACGTGCAACGTTCTTATTATGAGTTAATTCTGTGTTAATCCAAAATCACCATCACCCGGCACTTGTCGAGAAAATTTTGCGACTGCGCCGCGGCGTGAATGCGCTGCGCATCGGCATTGGAAACGACGACGTCAGTGCTATTGGCGCCGCCGGCTTTCATGCCTTTGATGATGAGCGGATTGTTCGTCACGCGCTGATTGTTGCGCGCCGCGTTCACATCTTTGTCGTAACCGACCATGCCCTGTTTCACCGCAAATTCGCGACTCACATATTTCGAGCCGTAAACTTCGTTGCCGGTTTCATCAACAATCTTTGGCGCCATCGCCGGCATAACGCCCAAGCCTTTGGCATCGATAACGAGCCCGGTAAATGCGCCTCCAGTGGACCCGGTCGACATCGTGCTGCCCATGTTTGGCGTCGTCAATTGCACCCCCGGCGGAACTGGTTTACCTTGCGGCCACGACTGCCCGCACATTGGACAAACCGGCTGCGCGCTCATTAATCTGCCGCCGCCAAAACTCTGGGGCAACACCGCATCCGCAATGCCGCTCAACGGCGCTTCCACGTCGACTTCCACCGATTGATCGGACATGTAGCGCGTGTCGACCACCGTGAAGCCGCGCAGAAAACCTTCAACGCGAGTTTTGATCACGTCGCTTTCCACGATGGCATTGTTGACCGTCGTTTCGGAATTGAGCATCATGCCGCGCACCGTCGCCAGCAGATTGCGCAGCGCATCGCTTTTCGCCGCGGTAATCGCGCCCGCCCGCTGCGCGCCCGGCGGCATATTGGGGTTCGGTGCGCCGATGCCGGTGGCTTTAATCTTTTGCTGGCTCCAATCAACGCTGCCGTTGTCGCCGATCGGTTGCGTATATTGCGCGAGCGCCAAGCTAGCCGTTAACAGAACCACAACCCAACTAGCGTAAAGCTTTTGAACGAGTCGATTTCTAAACATGTCTATTCTCCATAATAGATCGGATGATTCCAGCCGCGGCAAACGCGTGCCGCCGCATTTGATTTCAAAAAATGTATACGAGGTGAATTTAGCTTCGGCGGGAAATGAGAAGGGAGAAAGGGCCGCCAGCTCCGAAACCAAACGGCTTCGGACCGTTGTGCAAAGCCATAACCTCTTTGTTGACTCAACGGCCATGGCTGCTGCAACAAACTGCTGGTTTCGCCCGTCTCCGCTAGCGGAGAACCGTCCGCGTGCTCTTGAGTACTTGATGACACAACGATATTATCTTCAACAAATCAAACATGAAAAATTAAACTCCCTCTTCCTGGAAGGATGGAGCGAATGACGGGGGTCGAACCCGCGACATCCGGCTTGGGAAGCCGACGCTCTACCAACTGAGCTACATTCGCTTTTCAGGTCTTTATAAAGTTAATCTTCTTTTGAAAAAAAGTCAAGCGATTTGTTCGGGACCGCTGGGACCGCTTACAAATGAAGTTTTTAGCGCCATCGGTAGTTCGCAATTGCGGAAAGTTTTGCAATATATTTTTTTTAGCTCAATTCGCTTGGGCGTTCTGCCGTTATTTGGGGCGCCTCGGAATTTTCTTGAAAACAACTTGCTTTTCTGGCGATTTTTCTTACCTTGTAAAAAAACAAAAAAATATCTATGCCAATCATTCGCCTTCATCTCAAGCCCAAGCGTGACCGCTCGGTCCGCCGTTTTCATCCGTGGATTTTTTCCGGGGCGCTGGCTCGCCTCGAAGGGACAAAAGAACCCGGCCTCATCGAAGTTGTCGACACCGACGGGAATTTTCTCGGGCGCGGATTTTATAATCCGAATTCACAAATTGTTTGCCGCATGTTGACGTGGCAGGATGAAGCCATTGACGCGGAATTTTTTCAGCACAAAATTGGCGCCGCCTATCAAATTCGACGTCGCTTGTTTGAGGCAAATGCCACCAACGCCTTTCGCCTCGTCAACGCCGAAGGCGACGGCTTGTCCGGCTTGATCGTGGACAAATACGCCGACTATCTCGTTGTGCAAATCAGCACGCTCGCCATGTCGCATTTTCGCAATGAGATCGTCGCGGCGTTGCAAAATCTCATGCAGCCACAGGGCATCTTCGAGCGCAGCACCGGCGCGGCGCTCAATGAAGAAGGCTTGCCACCAGTCACGCAAACACTCGCCGGTAACGAGCCGCCGGCGGCTCTGCAGATCCGGGAAAATAATCTCCTCTTTGAAGTCAACATTCACGAAGGCCAGAAAACCGGCTTCTTTCTTGATCAACGCGAGAATCGCGCGTGGGTCGGAAGAATTTGTGTCGGGCGAAAATTGTTGAATGGGTTTGGATATACCGGCGCGTTTTCAGTTTATGCCCGCCAGGGCGGCGCGTCACGCGTCGTCACCGTCGATTCTTCAACGCCGGCGAGTGAAATGGCAAAGCGAAATTTTGCGCTTAACAATTTTACGATCATACCGGAAGATTTTATCGCCGCCGATCTGTTTCAGTATTTGCGCAGCACCACGCAAAAATTTGATTTCATCATTCTCGATCCGCCGGCTTTCGCGCATCGCCAGAAAGATGTTGACAACGCCGCCCGCGCTTACAAAGATATCAATCTGCAAGCGATGAAAATCATTGAGCCGGACGGCCTGCTGCTAAGTTGCTCGTGTTCGCAGCCGCTGGCGCCCGACTTGTTTCAAAAAATTCTCTTCGCCGCCGCTGCCGATGCCAAACGCACGGTTCGCATTATCGGCCAAAGCAGCCATGCGCCCGATCATCCGATCAATATCTATCATCCGGAAGGACGATATTTGCAAGCCGTGTTGTTGCATGTGAGTTGAGCAAAATTAGTTGAAAAATTACAACTTTAAAAGCCTTGAACACGGATAACGCTGATGACACGGATTTGCGCGGAAAAAAATTCCAATAAAAATCCGCGCCTGCCCTGCCGCAGACCAGGGATAATCCGCGTTATCCGTGGCATCCGCGTTCAAAGCTTTTGGTCTACGATTTGAGTCTGCGTTACGTTTTACAAACCATGTCCACCTTTGCCTACTGGATCGGCTTCGGCACTTTTTGCTGCATCGTCATTGGCATCGGCCTGCGCATTTATCTTCGCGAAGCCCGTGCCGGAAAGCTAATGAGCAGCAACGAATTTTGGGATGCCAAAAAATCTTTATCCGCCAGTTCAGTGGGATTGTCGATTTCGGCCAGCATGATGTCCATCAGTTGGTCCTGCGTGTACGGCGTGCAGTTATTTTATTGGTACGGCTTCGGTGCCGCGTGGCTGCTGGCGATTCCGTGGCTCATGGCGATGGTGGGATTTTATCTGCTGGCGTCGCGGTTTCGTAATCTCCGGGCTTTTTCGCAGCCGGAAATGGTCGGTCAGCGTTTCGGCACGCGCACGCGCCAGTTGCTTGCGGTCCCGCTGGCGATGGTGTTTCTGATTTGGTGCGGCGCGGAAATGTACGCCGCCGCCATTATTTTAGCGCCGCTGCTGGGCACTACCAAATATGTCATGCTCACCCTCATCGCCTCGGTGGTGGCAACCTATTCGTATTTAGGCGGTTTTGCCGCGGTCGTTTCGACCGACAAATTTCAATATTTTTTGGCGGCGTTTTTTATTGCGACGATGGCATTCTTCGGGGGGCAGGCTGTCTTGCAACAAACCACGTTCGCCAATTTTTTAACGAGCCTGCCAACGCCGCCCAAAACCACGGCCTCAGCGGTTTCATTTTTTGCGGCCGGCCCGGCGCTCATCATCATGACCGTCGTTTCGTATTTGCCCGGCTGGCTCGTTGAAACCGATGTTTGGATTCGCCTCCAAGCCGCGCGGTCGGATACCAAAGCCCGGCAAGGCGTCGCCATCGCCGCCACCAACTCGTTCATCTTCGTTGGCGCGTTGCCGATGATCATCGGCCTCAGCGCGCTTTATCTTTATCCGCCAGTCAACGGCGTGATTCCGCCGGCGCTCAAAGATGGCGCCACAATTTTTGTCCAGCTCATGCAAGATTATTCGCCCGTGTGGTTGAATGTGTTTCTCGGGGTTGGATTGGCTGCCGTCGCGATGTCCACGATTGACACCTGCGGCAACGTTGCCGCCCTCTCAGCCTGCTATGATATTGTGACGCCGGCGCTGCGCGAGAAATCTTCGCCACAACTTTTGCAATTATCGCGGCGGATGACGGTGTTGGCTTTAGCCTCGGCCTTTTTTTACTCGCTGTGCATTGAATCGTTGTGGGATATTTTTTACTTGTCGTCCGGCATTTTGACGACGACGATTTTTTTGCCGATGATCGCGATATTTCTTCCCAACGTGAAAACGCAGCAGGTGCAAGCCGCCATCATCACCGGTTTCGTCGGTACGCTGCTGTTTTATTTTCTCGAAAATCACGGTTATTTAAAAACCGTTGAACCGCAATGGCTTGCCGCCACAGGGCTGGGATATATTCTGTGGGGATTTATCGCGAGTCTGCTGGTGTTTGTGATCGTCGGTCAACTGCGTTTCGCCGTTGCCCCGGCGCCATATGCCCCGGAAAATGTCGATTGAAATGTTGAGGAAATTATGAGTTGCTGTTGCGTCCCCAATGGCGCCGCCGAAGGCACGAACAAATTTTTCAACGCGCAGGCTCGCCGTCTCGAAAAACAATTCAAGAAAAAAGGCTTGCAGAAAGAGCAGAAACATCTCACCGAAGGCATTCGTCAAAGCGGCATGCATGACGCCGAAATTCTTGAAATCGGCTGCGGCGTCGGCGGTTTACATTTGAGTTTGTTCAAAGACGGCGCAGCCAAAGCAACGGGCTTCGATATTTCCGAAAAGATGATTGCGACCGCGCGTAAGCTTGCCAATGAAATGGGCCTGCAAGAACGCACCCAATACTGGCGCGGCGATTTTGTGGCCATGCACGAGAATGCCCCGCAAGTTGACGTCACGATTCTCGACAAAGTCATCTGCTGCTACGAAAACGCGCCGGAGCTGATCGCGCGCTCAACGGCCAAAACGCGCCGGGTTTACGCGGTGAGCTATCCGCGTCCAAGCGCACTCGTCCGGTTTGGATTTCGCAGCCTCAAAGTTCTGCTCAAATTGCTGCGCGAAACTTTTCATCCATATTATCATGAACCGCGGCAGATTCAGCAGTGGATTATTGAAAACGGCTTTGAGAAAGTTTATGAAAAGAACACCACGATTTGGTTGATTCAAGTTTTTCAGAGGAAAACACAAAATTGAAATCAATTGGTTTTTTAATCGTTGGCAACCTTGAGCATCAACACGTGAGGTAATTCTATGCCCGATCTCAGCATCAATTTCTGCGGAATCAAATCGCCGAATCCATTTTGGCTCGCCTCCGCGCCGCCGACCAACAGCGCTTATCAAGTCGCACGCGCGTTCGATGCCGGTTGGGGCGGCGCCGTGTGGAAAACGATTGGCGAGCCGATTGTGAATGTTTCCAGCCGTTACTCCGCGGTGCATTACGCCGACAAGCGCGTGATGGGACTCAACAACATCGAGCTGATCACCGACCGCCCGGTGGAAGTAAACCTCCGCGAAATTGCTGACATCAAAAAACGTTATCCGCATCACGCGGTTATTGTTTCGTTGATGGTCGAATCGAATCGCGAAGTGTGGCACGACATTGTGAAACGTACTGAAGACACCGGCTGCGACGGCCTCGAGCTTAACTTCGGCTGCCCGCACGGCATGAGCGAGCGCGGCATGGG
>Ga0247727_10019275_pt1 | contig 10593 bp, 8 predicted proteins | sample WisWelCaveWW1625_FD_202498 | JGI IMG/M metagenome (GOLD analysis project Ga0247727, IMG submission 202498) | Biofilm microbial communities from Wishing Well Cave, Virginia, United States - WW16-25 | ecosystem: Environmental > Aquatic > Deep subsurface > Groundwater > Cave microbial mat | place...
CGTGTATTGACTTTGCACACCTGCACGCGCGTCCCGGCGATGGGACGATGAACACGGTCAAAGAGTGGAGCAAACTTCTCGAAGCGTATCAGGCGTCGCTGGGGAAGGAGGCGTTGAAGAGTTTGCACATCCATCTTTCGGGAATCGAGTACGGTCCCAAAGGCGAGAAGAAACACCTGGTCTTGAGCGAATCCGATTTGAAATTAAATTTTCTGTTTGAAGTGCTGAGGGATTTTGGCTGCGCAGGGCGCATCCTGGGTGAAAGCCCGATCATGGAAGAGGACGCGCTTAATATGAAGAAAGCATGGATGAAGGTGAGCGGCGAGAAGGAATAGATCGGGTTCAATCGCAGCCCACAACCTGATAGACTTCCGCTTTCGGCATTGATAACAAAGACCCGTACCAATCCGGACGGGTTTTTAATTGTGCGGCATCAAAAGCCTCCCAGGTTCCCCCGACATAGATATGGGTGGCTTCCATTGCGCAAAGAGCGTCCAGTATGTTTTGCTGAGTGAAATCAGAATCATATGGCAGGGGAAACGTGGCTCTGTCAGTCAAAGGGGTGATCCATGCGCCCGCATCTCCACTCACGTAGCCTTGGAACGAGCCAGTTGCCAGGACCCTTAACTCGGTGGCTGCGATCAGGATTCGCGTATCCGGCGGGAGGTTTTTATCCATCCAGTCGATGGCTACCAGATCATCCGGGCCGACGATGGCGCAACAATCTGAAGGATAAAGATTATATTGGGAAAGAGCATTTATCAATACCAGCCCGATGACCAAAACACCCGCATGTTTGCCCCACTCAAATTGGAGGTTCCGCAACTTTACCTGCGCGTGCTGTAGTTTTTGCTCCAGCCCTGCCAGCCCCAGCCCGCCAAGCAACGATAAGGGGATATATAGAATCATTTCCACAAACGGCCTGTCCAGCAGGGTCAGGTTGCCATAGCCGGGTATTACAACTGGAATGAAAAGGCTGCCTAGCAACAGAAATATTGAAAGGATTCCGGAGAATGCCAGCCGGGGATAAGCCTTTTGAGCGAAGATGGATAAAAACAATGCGCCAGCCGTAACCAGATAATCTTTTTGGATGTAAGGGTCGAAAAGAGGACCAAATACATCCTGCGCCTGGATATAGATACTTTCCAATATTATCCCGATGACGATCGTATAAAAAACGAAAACCCGGGTTCGCCTGGGAAGGTTTTGCCACCAGGTCGCTCCCCTCCAAGCAAGAGCGGCGATCCCGAAAATAACAAGCGCCCTGCTATGAGTAAAACCAGAGATAAGAATACCCACTCCGAGGATTGCATAAATGCCCCAGCGTTTTCGCATGGATAAAATATGCCCTTCCTGAAAGAAGAGATACGAGGTGTTCAGAACGAACTGGATGAGAGCCAGGCTGGCAAGCGCGGGATATTTTCCCCAGTTGACGGCATAGGCAGGCATATACCATCCAAAAGCAGAGAGGATCACGGCGAACAACCCTGCGCTATTCGACCCGGTTTCATGCCTAAGAATGAAGAAAGACGTTATCGGTATAACAACCAGGATCATCTGTCCCAAAACCAGCATGACGTCTGTTATTTTCACGCGCATGGCAGAGGCGGTGAATCCAGCAATAAGATGAAAACCCAGGTGATAATAATTCGATGTCGGCCACTTGAAAGAGCCTGCAAAGCTTGAAGCGCCCATCCCTTCGACCAAATTTTTTATGGTCAAATAGTGTTGTGCCGAGTCGAAGTAGAAGGGGATCAATGCCCTGGAAACGAAGGCGAGTCGAAGAATGACCGATATACAAAACAAGAAAAGCAATCCTATTAATATTGCTTTTGAATCCGGCGCAACTCCCTTTTCGATTCGGGAAAAAAGCAACGTCACAAGAAAGATGATGATGCCTATAACGAGGAGAAAAAACAGCGGCGCTCGAATCGTTCCCCACAGGAACCAGAGCAGGGATAGCAGTGAAGCCGGCAGGATCCACCCAGAGATCGCAAGCGAATAATATTCGGCTGACGTCAACCCGCCGCCGAAAATCAACTTTATGGCAACGTAGACGAGAAACTGGCTCAGGAGTATGAGTGCCAATATGCCAATTACAAGCCGCCAATGATCCGCCAGGACAGATAAACCATCCGGTAGAACATTCATGAATCACTCATGGATAGGATGGATTTGGATACCCCGGATTGGGATACGATGGGCTGGGAGTGGCTCGAACAGACGCGGGTGTTACCGGGGAACTGCCAGGGGTTGAAGGAGTGCCCATCCCAGTGTCTGAGGTTGATATTGCAAATTCGGGTGTTGGAAGCGCCAGACCAATGATGGCAAAACGTCCCTCCGCGAGCAGGGAGTCATCTTTTCTTGAAATGATCATGAACTGCATATCCTGCCCGATTGACATTTTCTCGCCGATACAGTAAACACTGGTTGAAAACCCCTTAACTTTTTGACACTCGTATAAACTCTCATTCTTGCTTTTGATCTGCGTGATTTTTAGATAGAAATCAGGGAAGGAAGCGCCGGGGGTGAGGAAGTTGACCAGCATATTTCCGTCCGAGTCCAGGCTGAAAGACACAATACAGGGCCGAACGTCATTCGAACTGCAATATGCCAACTGTGACACAGGCGATCTTTGGTTTGCCTGCGGTTGCCTGGATTTCCACCTTATCAACCCAAAAACAACCAGCACAACGAGTGCTGTAAGGATGACTGTCCCTGCGATCAATCGATTCCGGTTCAAAAGCTCCTCATTTGAATCTATAAATGGTTCAAGGCTCCGTCACTAAAACTTCATCAGGATTCACCAGCACGTCCACATGATCCCCGTATAAGATCCCTGGAATTTGGATCGCGATCACTTCCAATAACGATGGGTTTTGAAAGTGGCGCAGTTTCGTCTCGGGATGAGGATAATAGACCCAGCCATCATATTCACCAGCCTGAAAATTGACCTTACATCGTGAGAAGGAAAAATGTTCGGGAGGATGCAAGTCCGTCCATTCGACGTTGTGAAATGTGAATTCTGGTTCGATCAATTTGAACATACGCGGCTGAATGTCTATATTCAGCGTGCCGTTGAAGCAGTCGCTGAGGTCGAGTCCGCGCGACTGGAAGATGGGTCTCTGCCTGTCCAGAGCGCCGTAAGGATAATCCTTTGAAGGACCTGATGCAACCCGGTAGCCTTGGACGAGGATGCCATGCAGAAGAGTCCACTTATTTGTTAACACTCGATCTTATATCTCACTTCACCTTGAATACTGTTTGGGCTGGTAACGATCAGCCTGACCCAGTAATTCCCTGCCGTGAGCGGAGGAGTGTAATCGACTGAAACATCCTTTGAACCAAAGGCTTCAAAGTCCGTGGTTTGTGTGGACATCGCGCCGCCTTGCTGGGTCTCGAAATACCATTTGACTGTGGCAGGTCCGTTCACTTCGATTGTGCCCTTGATCTTGATGGGCGAAATAGGACCGATGCAACCCGCGACACCGATGGTGGTTGGGTCCACTTTCACAGACACATTGACTACCGAAGCCTTTGGTGTCTCGACGATCGGTATCGCCGCCAAGTTCCCGGCGGTAATGGTCACAGATGAAGCAACCCAGCAATTCCTGCCAGAGCTGAACGGGTCTACGATAAACCACCAGCCTCCATCCCCGGTCTTGCCCACGATCTGCGAAGATTGCCCGGGGTTCAACGCGCTGGTGACGATCCATGCCGTCCCTGGCCCGAAGCGGCAGTTCACCGCAACATCCTTTGGCGATGCCACGGGAACCGTCGGTGTGAAGGTCAGAGTCGGGGGCGCCGTATTTGTAGGAGGCGGTGTGCTGGATGGGATCGGTGTTGCAGACGGCTGGACGGGAGTATCCGTTGCAAGAAGGACTGTCACAGTCGGTGTCACCGGCGCGCTCGACGGAAGATTACAGGCAAGCATGGTCAGAATCAAGAACAGGCTGGCGAAGAAGGGTTGATGTTTCATGGGTCTCCTCTTAATCTCTGCAATAAATTCCATATCGCCTATCTTACGCCAAAGACCCGCCAACCGCAATAGACCATTGGGTATGCGAAAGGCTTTCTTAAGGTCGAGAAGGAGAACCGAGGGCAGGCGTAGGGAAGGTAGCAAGAAAACGTCTGACAGAGGGAGATGGCAATGCTTCATTCCCGCGCATGATCGAAGTGCTTCTGGCACGCGGCCTCACCTATTGGATTCGCGACCAGACTCCAATTCAAACAGCTTAGATTCTTTTATCCCTCCACCAACATCCACGCTGGGTCCTCTATCAATTGCTTAATGTGAACCAGGAATTGAACAGCCTCACGACCATCCACAATACGGTGATCATAACTAAGCGCCACATACATCATCGGGCGGATGACAACCTCACCATTCTGTGCGATGGGTCGCTCTTCGATCTTATGTAAACCTAAAATACCGACTTGCGGGGGATTCAAGATGGGTGTGCTAAGCAGTGAACCAAACACACCGCCATTTGTGATCGTAAATGTTCCACCGCGTAAATCCTCAATGGATAATTTGCCCTGATCGGTTTTGGCAACAAAATCCTTTACGCTCTTTTCAATGTCTGCAAATGAAAGGCGGTCAGCATCCCGTATCACCGGAACCACCAAGCCCTCCGCCGAGCCTACCGCCATGCCAATATCATAATACCGCTTGAACACAATTTCATCACCATCGATCTCGGCATTGATCTGTGGAAATGCCTTCAACGCGCTGATGGCGGCTTTGACAAAGAAGGAAGTAAATCCCAACTTGATTCCATGGCGTTTCAGAAACTCCTCATTGCGTCGACTTCTCAAGTCCATTACCGCGCCCATGTCAATTTCGTTGAATGTGGTAAGCATTGCAGTATTTTGCTTGGCTTCCAACAAACGCTGCGAGATGGTGCGACGTCTGCGTGTCATACGCCTCCGTTCTTCCGGACGTTCGGATGGAGTCACACTTGCGGACTCTACAGGCAGCGCCTCTGTCTCAGCCGGTAGCTGCTTCCCTTTTTCGTTTGCTTTTTCCTGCCCTTGAAGGAACAGCTCCACGTCTGCCTTGGTTACGCGGCCTTCGCTCCCTGTGCCGGTTATTTTACTGATGTCCACATTCTTATCGCGCGCCAAACGCGATGCCACCGGGCTGATCTGCGGCGCGCTCGAACGTTCCTCCTGGCGGCCATCGTTGCGAGCTGGTTCTGGTTCCTTTTCTTTTTCCACTTGTTTCACTTCCACTGGCTCAGGCGCAGGAGCAGATGCTTTGGGTTGTTCTGCTTTCTCATCAATCGTACCCAATACATCACCCACTTTAACATCGTTTCCTTCTGCCGCTGCGATCTGTTGCAAAATTCCCGCGCCTTTTGCGCCCACTTCGAGATTGACCTTGTCCGTCTCCAACTCTACGATCACATCGCCCACATTGACGAAATCGCCCTCCTTCTTCAGCCAGCGGGAGACAGTCGCTTCCAGCACAGACTCTCCCAACTCTGGGACCACAATTTTGATTGCCATGTTAACCTCTCTCCTTGACCACACTGGATGTACCTGCCTGCTTTTCAAGCTTGAATGCCTGCTCGACCAATGACTGCTGGTTAATTCGATACACCGTCGAAGAACCTTCAGCCGGGCTTGAGCTCTCGGGCCTGCCCACGTAATGCAATGGCAGGCGGTCTTCGGTCAGCTGGCGCAAACGCGGGCGCAGGTAATTCCATGCACCCATGTTGAGCGGCTCTTCCTGCACCCAGATCAACCCTTCAAGGTTGGGATATTCAGCCAGCACTTCCTCCAGTTCCTGCTTTGGAAAGGGATAAAGTTGCTCAACCCGAACGATGGCATTATCGTGGTTTTCCTTGCGCAGGCTGCTGGTCACAAGGTCCACATGGATGCGCCCACTGCATAGAATCATGTTCTTTACATCTGTTTTCTTCCCCGGCAAATTTGAGTCATCGATCACACGCTGCCAGCCACCCGCGGTCAGTTCGTGTGATAAGGAGGCTGTTAGCGGATGTCGCAACAATCCCTTTGGAGTAAAGACCACCAATGGCAAAGGGTCTGTCTTCAAAAGCATTGCCTGACGCCGCAACAAATGAAAATATTGCGCGGCCGTGGACGGATAAGCGATGCGCACATTTATCTCGGCAGCCAGCCCCAGGAATCGTTCGATGCGCGCGCTGGAATGATCGGGTCCCTGCCCTTCGTTTCCGTGCGGCAATAATAAAACCAGGGAAGGCGTTAATCCCCATTTCGCGCGGCCCGCAAGCAGGAACTCATCAAGGACTGACTGGGCGTTGTTGATGAAGTCGCCATATTGCGCCTCCCAAATGACAAGTCGTTCGGGTGCGAAAATGTTATAGCCAACCTCAAAGCCAATTGCACCGGCTTCACTCAAGGGACTGTTGAGGACTTCAAACGAAGCCGCGGCCTGAGGGATGGTTTGTAAAGGAGTATGAGCCTGATTGGTTTCAGCATCGTAGAAAACTGCATGGCGTTGGCTGAAAGTTCCCCGCACGCTATCCTGGCCTGTCAGACGGATCGGCGTTCCATCTTCCAGGATGGAAGCGAATGCCAATTCTTCAGCGGTTGCCCAATCGATCTTTCCACTCTCTGGTTTATCCAGCAAGGTTCGCCGTCGTTCCACAGCCTTAACCAGTTTGGGATTAAGATGAAAGTCTGTGGGGAATTCCAGCAATGCCCGGTTCAATTCCTGCAGTCGCTTGAGGGTTACAGCCGTTTTGACTTTTTGCGCGGCGCCGCGCGGAGGGGGCTGGGGGAGCGGTTCAACCAGGGCCTTTTCCGCATCCAGTTGATCATTGGCTTCCTGCAAAATTTTTAGATCGGCTTGCAGCATTTCATCAGCCTGCCCCTGTTTGAGCAGGTCTTCCTTTTCCAATTTACCAGCCAATAACTTTCTGACCGGGGGATGCGCGTCGATCTTGCGATACATCACGGGCTGGGTGAAACGCGGTTCATCTCCCTCGTTGTGACCGTAGCGGCGATAACCGATCAGGTTGATCATAAAGTCCTTGCGGAATTTTTGCCGGTATGCGAAAGCTGTACGGGTAGCCTCAATACAAGCCAAAGGATCATCCGCGTTGACATGAATAACGGGTACTTCAAATCCCTTTGCCAGATCGCTGGCGTGCAGACTGCTTCGCGATTCACCCTCCGTGGCTGTAAAGCCCAGTTGGTTGTTGGCGATGATATGCAGACTGCCGCTGGTTGCATACCCAGCCACATGCGAGAAGTTAATTGTTTCAGAAACGATTCCCTGCCCCGCAAAGGATGCATCTCCGTGAATCAGGATTGGCAGAGATGCGTTTTCAAAATAGCGCGGCGCACCGGGCTCATCTGCTTTTGTGTTGGCAGCTCTGGCCATGCCGACAATGACCGGGTCAATTTGTTCCAAATGGCTGGGATTGGGCGGCATGTGGACGAGCAGGTCAACTTCCTTGTCCTGTCCGAGCGATTTGTGTGCACCCATGTGATATTTGACATCGCCGGTCCAGCCGAGTTCATCCCAGGTTGTGGCACGGCCCTTTGGGTCAGCAAATTCTGCCAATATCTGACTGTATGGTTTTTGGAGTACATGCGCAAGGACATTCAAACGTCCACGATGGGCCATGCCGATCAGGACAGAACTGGTCTTTTCACGAGCCGCTGAGTCAATGATTTCATCCAGCATGGGGATGAGCATATCCAGCCCTTCGATGGAGAAACGCGTCTTTCCGGGATATACGCGATGAAGAAATAGTTCGAAGGCTTCGATCTGGGTCAATCGTCCCAATAATCTTTTTTCATCCACTGCCTGCTGTGGTGGATGAAAACGACCAGTCTCAGCGGTTTGATATAACCATTCCCTTTCTTCAGGAATGCGAATGTGCCCATAATCGTAGCCAATCGTTCCACAGTAGATGGAGCGTAAAGATTCAATTGCCTGATAAGCATTCTCATCCCCTTGTCGGTCTGGCAAACTCAAAATATCTGCCGGTAAGTTAAGCAGATCTTCCTTTTGTAATTTGTGAAACTCAAGAGTCAATAATGGGTTACCCGAAAGGGCAGGCGCGCTGTCCAGAGGGTCCAGCTTGGCTGAGAGATAGCCGTATGACCGGATCGCCCAGGCGAGATTTACAGCTCCGGTTATCGAGAGCAAATTACGGGGAGGTTGAAGCGCCGGTTCCTCTCCAGCCAGTGGCCAGCGCTCGAAAAGTTTCCGCGCCGCCTCATCCACAGCGTCAGGATTCGCCCGATACTGATCGTAGAGTTCCAGAATATATCCAAGATTTGGGCCATGAAATTCTTTTTCCAATGTCATATCACAATCATCCTGACTGTCCCTCGCCGATGGGACAATCCTCTTATAACGAAAAAATTAGTGTGCGTTGATAGTTGTTTCCGCCCTCTTCTTTTTTACCACAAATTACTCAGTCCGAGCAATACCGCTTCCCGTTCGCCACCGCAAAACTTTCTGTTAGGCAACTGCTACTAACTTAAATGATTGTCTTCACCGATTACGAAAATATGAACTCCAATAAATGTCTATTAACTTCATCGGCCTCATCATGCTGTACCCAGTGCGTGGCTTCGGGGAAAAATAGAAGTTTGCCGTCATCACAATAATCCATGCTGGGGCGTGCCATGCGATGGCTCAGTGCCACATCTTTCATGCCCCACATCATCAAGGCGGGAACTCTCACGCGCGGGTCTTTTGGCATCTGTGTTTGATAACGCGCCGCAGCACGATACCAATTGATCATGGCAGTCATCGCGCCGGGCTGAGACCAGGCTTCCTTATATTTCTCAATATCTTCATTTGTAAAAGTATGGATCCTGCCACTGCCGCGCATCGCGTGAGACGCGCCGCGCCAGTCATCGGCGCGCATCCCTGCCTCAGGCAGCCAGGGCAACTGAAAGAAAAAGATATACCAGGAGCGGCGGATTTGTTCCAGGTCACGCAGCAGGAAGCGCCTCATCACGGCAGGGTGCGGCACATTGATGATACCCAATCGGTGTAAACGTTCAGGATGCCAAATCGCCAGCATCCATGCAACCGCCGCACCCCAATCATGACCCACCAAATTGACCTTTTCATAATCCAGGGCGTCAATCAATCCAATCACATCGTTGACCAGTTCGCGCATGTTATAGGCTTTCACACCTCGCGGTTTATCACTCAGGTTATACCCGCGCTGGTCAGGGATGATGACCCTGCAACCTGCCTCCACCAAGGCAGGGATTTGTTTCCGCCACCCATACCAGAATTCAGGAAACCCATGCAGGAGCAAAACCGGAGTTCCGCTTTTGGGTCCGGCCTGTACAACATGCAGGCGGATTCCGTTCGTATCAATAGTACTGTGTTCCAATTCCATCAAAAGCGTATTGCCTCCGAACAAAATGAGGCGGGATTTTACCAGAAATTGGAAGTCCCTGAAAAGCGCGATATAATAGAACATATTTTCCACACAATTACAATAAAATTGAACAGCGACTGGAAGGAGAAAATGTCCGACTACGCGATCGAAACACAAGACCTTGGGCGCGTATACAAAATACGCGGCAACAAGAAAGAAAGCCAGATTCGCAAGGAACTGGTCGCCCTGGAAAATGTGAATCTGACGGTGGAACGCGGCGAGCTCTTTGGACTTCTCGGACCGAATGGAGCGGGCAAAACGACTCTGATCAAGATCTTCACTACGCTTCTCGCGCCGACTTCTGGCTGGGCGCGCGTTGCCGAACATGACGTGATCCAAGCCCCGAACCTGGTCCGACCGCGCATCAACATGGTCTCTGGCGGAGAATCTTCAGGCTATGGCTTGCTCACCGTGCGCGAAAACCTGTGGATGTTTTCGCAATTCTATGGGATGCCATCCAAGGAAGCGAATCAACGCATTGTTGAACTGCTCACGCTGGTTGGGCTGGAAGATCGTATTCATACCAAATCATCCGACCTCTCGACAGGCTTGCGCCAAAAGATGAATATCGTGCGCGGCTTTCTCACCGACCCCGAAGTGTTGTTCCTGGATGAACCGACTCTGGGATTGGACGTGGGCGCGTCGCGTGATGTGCGTAAATTGATCCGCGGTTGGCTGGATGCGGACAAGAAACGCACTCTGCTTCTCACTACACATTACATGGTGGAAGCTGAGGAACTGTGCGACCGCGTGGCGATCATCAACAAGGGTCGCGTGCTGGCTTGCGATACTCCTGCCAACCTCAAGCGCGATCTGCAACGCGATGCGATCTTCGAGATCGAAACGAGTCCACTCAACGGGCTGACAAACCAAATGTTGGCAGACCAGCCAGAAGTCAAGAAAGCGGCGCTCACCGAGATGGACGGAGGCGCGAAACTGGAATTAGTCCTCGTGGATGAATCTGCATTGGCAACAGTCATCAATATCCTGACCCAAAAGAATATCAAGGTGATGCGTTTTACGAAACGTGAGCCTACACTTGAAGATGTCTTCATGGAACGGGTTGGTCAAAGAATGGAAGATGTGGAGAAGGAGGAGGCGCCGAATGAAAGCAAATGAGTCGCTGGCTTTTTCTGCATCCGAAAAAGTGACAGGCTGGAGATTGTTCCTGAAAACCATCCTGGCG
>Ga0247727_10019276_pt1 | contig 10593 bp, 11 predicted proteins | sample WisWelCaveWW1625_FD_202498 | JGI IMG/M metagenome (GOLD analysis project Ga0247727, IMG submission 202498) | Biofilm microbial communities from Wishing Well Cave, Virginia, United States - WW16-25 | ecosystem: Environmental > Aquatic > Deep subsurface > Groundwater > Cave microbial mat | place...
TGCAAAGATATTTTCTACGATGATTTTGAGGAATGGTTTTGCTTTAGCAACAAGAGCCAGCGATAAGCATTTGGAAGCGATTAAGAAGTTGGTGAAAAAGGCAAAAATTTTTAAGGAGGCAAAAATGGCAGTCTATGGTAAAATCTCCCCCAACAAAAGAGATGGTTATGTCATGGTAGCAACCGGAGGTACGGCAGACGTCCCAGTTGCAGAGGAAGCTGCTTTAACCTTAGAGTTTTTTGGCTTTGATGTTGAAAGATTATATGACGTCGGTGTAGCCGGAATACATAGATTACTTGCTCATGAAAAAAAATTAAGAAATGCCCTAGCCGTTGTTGCTGTTGCCGGAATGGATGGCACTTTGCCTACAGTTATCGCAGGATTAGTCCCGTGTTTGGTGGTCGGTGTTCCAATCAATATTGGTTATGGGACCGGAGAGGGCGGAAAAGCGGCACTTAATACAATGCTTAACTCCTGCTCTCCAGGATTAGCAGTTGTAAATATCGGAAATGGTTTTGGTGCGGCTTGTATCGTGGGGAAAGTTCTACACAAAAGGTGATAAGATCTCTAGAATAGCCATATATGCAAAGTACAGATAATGTTATCAGCCCAGTCGCGTCTGTTGCTGTCAAACCTGGGAATAAAAAAGAACTAGTTTTTGAAGCAGTGGAGAGAGCAATGGAATTGGCTCATTGGAGAAAGTATGTTAGCGGTGAAAATATTGTACTTAAAGTGAATGCTGTCTGGGATAAGGTTTATCCCTGCGTAACCACCTCGCCGATGGTTATTGAAGCAGTAATTAGGTTGGTTAAAAATTACATCAAACCCAAAAAGTTAACAATTGTTGATACAGATACCGCAGCCCATATGCACACCGACGAGTCCTTCAAAATTTTAGGTATTGAGAAATTGGCAAAGAGATACAAGGTAAATCTAGTGAGTCTTACGAAGACTAAGTTTAAGGTTGTCCCTTTTGACGGAATAGTTCTCAAAGAGCTGAAGGTGAGCGAGATTTTGCTGGATGCAGATAGTATTATTACAATGCCTATTCTTAAGACCCACGGGCTTTCTAAAATTACCTTCGCAATTAAAAATCAATGGGGGTGCATACACGATTTTCGTCATAACTACCATCTTTTCCTTGCTGAGGCGTTAGCTGATGTGAATAAGTATTTCAGCGACAAAATCAAGTTTTGCGTCGCGGATGCGTTGGTAGGAATGGAAGGAACAGGTCCTAAAACAGGAACACCTGTTGAAGTAGGTCACATATTTGCCTCGCACGACTTAGTGGCTATGGATGCGCTGGGAGCGACTGTTATGGGAATTGATCCTAAAACGATTAAGACAATCAAGTTTTCAGAAAAGGCAGGAGTTGGAATAAGTAAATTTAAAGTAGTTGGAGATGAACCTCCGATTATAAAATTTAAGGAGCCTGATCCCAAACAACTGGTTTTCTTTGTGGAGATGGCCCTAAGGCACATGGGACCGCAGATAGAATGGTTTCTTTTCAAGACCCCAATACTTCATATTTTTCGCTTGGCGGCAAAAATTTATAATGATTTGTGGTTTTACTTAAGTGCTAAGCAGAGAGCTGAGACTATGATGAGAACTCGTTGGGGACAAATGTGGGAAGAGTATTTAAAGTAAAATGGCAAGGACCAAGAAGAAAAGTTTAATAAGTATAGTAGTTCCTGCTAAAGACGAAGAAGAGAACATTGGGCATTTTCTTAAGAGAGTTAAAAGAGTTATTAAAAAAAATCAGAAGTATAAATTTGAGGTAATTGTAGTTTGCGATAACTGTATTGATTCGACCGAGAAAGTTGTAAAAAAACACCAGATTAAATCTCTTGTGAGGAAGAGAAATCCTGGAAAATCTAAAGCTCTATTTGATGGTTTTAGATTTGCAAAAGGGAATATCTTGGTTATGATGGACGCAGACTTGTCGCACTTACCAGAGGAGCTTCCAGAAATGATTAAAAGATTTGACAAAAAGAAAAATATAGGTCTGGTCATCGCCTCCAGAGAATTGGGTAGAAGCGAGGACGTTACACCAATAAGGAGGTTTGGAGGAATAAGTTTAAATTTTTTGACAAACTTACTTTTTGAAACCAAGTTGACAGATGCAATAAATGGTTACAAGATTTTCTATAGAGAGGTTTTTGATAGTTATGATTATGAAGCAGATGGGTATGCTATAGAAATAGAATTAATCGCAAATGCATTAAGATGTGGATATGAGGTAGCAGAAATTCCCAGCCTTGAGGCCAAAAGGTTTGGTGGTGTTGCGAAGTCCAAAGTTATCAAAGACGGCTGGCTGTTTTTAAAAGAAGTTTTAGAGGAAGGAATAAAATACAGGGTTGAGAAATTAAGAAAAATCCTAAGTCTATGAAATTAGGGATGTAGCGTTTTAGTTAACACAAAGGCTACGTGAGAGAATGGATACCAAAAAGGTCTCTGGACAATAACCACTTGATATTTCAAACCAAGATTCTTAAATAGTTTTTTCCAACCTTCAACTCTACGGTATGTAAAAGGTATTTCCATTTTGAAATGATGGATTTTATTAATGACAAAGTCAACAATTCTACCTATTGTTGTTGGTACTAGCTCGAACAGTAAAACACTTTTTGAAACGCGAAGTGCTTCCTTGAGTAGTTTAGATTGGTTTTTGTAACTTGTGTGGTGAAGGACATCGTTAAACATAACAACCTCAAAACTTTTGTTTCTAAAAGGCAGCTTATCTTCACGAGACATTTTTCTAAATGGGATTTTAACTATTAAATATTTGTCTATATCACAACCGACGATATTCAGTTTTAGTCTGTTTGAAAGTTCAGCTGCAGCAACACCGGTTCCACAACCAACGTCAAGTATTTTTTGATTTGGTTTTAACCAAAATTTATAAGTGTCGACAATCAGTCGGCTTCTGAAAGTTGATGTAATATTTGCTATCCTAAGCATAAAGAGTTCTTTAATTCAAAATTTTTCGGATTTCTGTTCTGTAATGCCTTGAATCTTGAGAAGACGACGATTTTGGTTTCTAGCTGCTTGGGGAAGATCAGAGTATACTCCAATTTTTTTACAAAATTCTATGTAACTTGCAATATCCTTAGGAAAACAGGGACCTCCAAAACCTCTCTTTCCATTATGAAATATCGTCATGTATCTTAGTATTCCTTTACCAATAAACTTGGAAGCAGCAAATCCTTCCTTAACAATGTCGTAGTCTATCTTTAATTCTGTTGCTACGTCATAGAGATGGTTGGCCCACATTATCCTAATTGCGCCCCAAACATTGTGTGAGTATTTGATTAATTCAGCCTCTTCGGCTTTCATTATTTTCGAGTAGGGTGCGCGAGGCAAAATCTTTAATATTTTGCTCGCAATTGCTTTTGAATTTTTCGTATATCCAACAATCTGTCTATCTGGATATTCAAAATCTTCCCTAGCAGAGGTCCTTGATAGAAACTCAGGATTAAAAATAAACTTTAATCTAGGATATTTTTTCTGAAGTCTCTTTGTTGTTCCTGGCCATACTGTACTTTTAATAATTGCAATCTTATTAGGTGCGATTTTACTAATTATTGACTCAACAATATTGAGATTTGTTTTATTCTTTTTCCAGTCATAAGGTGTTGGTACACAAATAAAGATGATCCCGCATTTATTATTGATTTCTTTCCAGGAAGAATTTTCTTCGCCTTCTTTCTTGTCAAGAGAATAACCAATAACTTTAAAATTTTTCCTTTTAAAGTATAAATAGACGTTACTTCCTACCATTCCAGTATGTCCAATAACCCCAATTCTAAAGTTAGTAGTTTTCTTTTGCATTTTTCTAATTATAATTAAATTCTTAGATAAGTCATACTATAAGAGAATATAAATGATAACAGAGACAGTTGCTGAGCAAAGATGCAAACATCGATACTTACCACCTGGAGAAATAAATATTGCTGGTTGTGGAGCATTTGAAGGTGAATCGGCAGTAGGTGAAGCTTTAGTTTTTTATACCTTGCCACCTGAAGACTACGTGCCTCAGTCCGGAGACATCTGTGTTCATTGTTTGCAAGTTTGCGGTAGTCCAGAAGGCGTAACCGATCCGACGCTGAAAACAATTGTAGATCACCACTTTGCATTGCAAAATTTTGATAAAAGTTGAAAGGACAAGACCATGAATTGTGCCTAACACACGCCGGAGGTGTGGAATTTATACTGTTCTAATTAGCATAAGAGGCAATAAAGTTAGTGAGCGATAAAGAAAAATACGAACGTTTTCAAAAATAAGCATTAAAATGGAGTGAAACTTCACTTGGGAAAAAACTAAAGCCAAAAGCTGAAGATTGAGCTAATGCTTCCCTGATTGCCTCACCGTATTCATCTGTGTTATCTTTCGCAGCATCAAATTCGGCCTCGGCTGCGATGATGATAATCGAAGACATGTGTAACTGCTCAGGCGTAAAGACTACTTGATCTGTGCCTATATCTTTTAATAAATTAGTTAGTGGGTCTAAACCTTTGCTTTAATTACAGCCTGTGCCTCAGCCGGGAATGTATAATACAAATCTAAAGATTTTCTCGGATCCTCTTCTAACCGAAAGGATGGAGGAACTATTCCCCCACTTCTAATTTTTCAGATGCCGTATTCCAAATATCGGTGTATTCGGAATATAAAAATGCGTGGTATTCTTCTAGTGACCTGAATTCTGCAGTTTTGGGTTGTAGTCTGTCTGACATGTGGAGTACTGTATTATAGGCGAATCAAGTTTGCAACTTAGCCTTGTTTGTTATAAATTTAATAAGTCTAAATGAAGGAATCAGTAAGTAATAAAGCTAAAAAAATTCTAGTGACCGGTGGGGCGGGATATGTAGGTTGTGTTCTGGTACAAGAGTTATTAAGAAAAGGTTACCAAGTAAGAATCCTTGATAACTTAACATTTGGAGGAATGGGGCTGCTTGACCATTTTAATAATGGGAATTTTGAGGTTATAGCCGGAGATGTTAGGGATAAAAAAAAAGTCAGATCTGCTCTCAAAGGAATGGATGCAATAATCCATTTAGCGGCAGTAGTCGGTTTTCCGGCTTGTAGAAAAAAACCTAGAGAAGCAAAAGAAATAAATTATGAAGCAACAGTTCAGCTAAATAAATTAAGAAACCCTGATCAGTTGTTAATTTTTGCTTCAACCGGTAGCAATTACGGTCATATTCCGAGCGGTTATTGTACCGAGGAAACAGCCCTTAATCCCATTAGTATTTATGGAAAAACAAAAACAGCAGCAGAAAAAAGTATTAAGAAATCTCCCAATGTTATAATTTATAGGTTTGCCACAGCTTTTGGTTTGTCGCCACGGTTACGACTCGACCTTCTTGTAAATGACTTTACATACCAAATTTTAAAAAAGAAATACATTATTGTCTACGACAAAGATTATAAAAGAACATTTATCCACGTAAGAGATATGGCAAAGGCATTCATCTTTGCCTTGGAAAATTCCGAAAAGATGGAGGGACAAACCTATAACGTGGGAGACGAATCTCTTAACGCTACAAAAAAAGATATTATCGGTTTACTCAATAAAAAGTTAGACTTTATTTTGCATTATGTTGAGTCAGGCAAAGGTGACGAGGATCAAAGAAACTACTGGGTAGACTATTCCAAAATAAGGGGAGTTGGGTTTAAGGCGACAATTTCACTCGAGCAAGGGATAGAGGAGATGCTAAAAGCTTTTCGGGTGATCGATATTAGAAATCCATATTCAAATGTCGAATACTAAAATTAAAATTCCTGACCCCAGGTTTTGGAAGGATAAAAAAGTTCTCATTACTGGTGGAAGCGGGTTTTTAGGTAAACAGATTGTCAGTCGTCTTGACCCAGTTGCTAAGAAGGTAGTTGTTCCTCATAAACGAGAGTATAACTTCATAAACTTTACTGATGCATTAAAGTGCATGGAGGTAAATAAACCAGATATTGTTATTCATTCAGCTGCTTTTTATGGAGGGATTTGGATTAATAAACTTTATCCTGGTCAAATATTTTATGAAAACCTATCTATGGGATTAAATGTGATGGAGGCTGCGCGACTTGTTGGAGTAAAAAAATATACAACAGTTGGCACTGCGTGTTCTTATCCCGGGCACTTGGAGAACGCTTTGGAAGAAAAAGATTTTTGGGCGGGGATTACTCACGATTCAGTGATAAATTATGGTCTTCCTAAAAGAATTCTTCAAATTCAAGGTGTTGTTTATAAAAGACAGTATGACTTTAACTCTATACACGTAATTTTAACTAATCTCTATGGTCCAGGAGACTCATATAATCCCGATCGTTCTCATGTGATCGCTGCCTTAGTTCGAAAGTTTGTTGAAGCCTACCAAAGTAAATCACCAACGGTTGAAGTGTGGGGGACTGGAAAACCCATACGTGAATTTTTATATATTGAAGACGCTGCCGAGGGTATAATTCGTGCGACAGAAGTATATAACGACACGGAGCCACTAAATATTGCCCATGGAAAAGGAACAACAATAAAAGAGCTTGCAGGAACAATTAAGGCAATTCTTGGATATAAAGGAAAAATTGTATGGAATACATCAAAACCCGATGGACAAAAAATAAAATATTTGTCTACAGAGAAAATGAAAAAGATGTTAAGATGGCAGCCAAAAGTGAAACTTGAAGAAGGATTAAAAAAGACTATTAAATGGTACATGGCAAATAAGGATAAAGCAGATGCTCGTTTCTAATGAAAATACTTTTATTAACTACCCCTTTTACCCCAAACGTAGGCGGAGTTGAAACGCATCTAAATGACTTAATAAAAGAGGGACAAAAAAAGGGAATAAATTTCAGGGTGATTACTTATCAGCCGTTGGTGACAAAAGCCCGGGGTAAATCAGTGGAAAAAAAGGGTGGAGCGGTGATTTACAGAGTGCCTTGGCTCAGAATGAATTTATTCCTTCATCTCGAAAAATATCCTGTTTTTGAATTTCTATATCTTTTCCTCGGAATATTTGCATTCTCGTTAATTTATATGATTATCAAAAGCAGTGAGATAGGAACTATTCATTCTCAAGGTCTCGCCGCAGGCGTTGTAGGTCTTATCCTATCTAAACTTTTCAATAAAAGACTGATTATATCTACTCACTCGATTTATCATTTTCCTACAGGGGGAATATACACAGCTTTTGTGAGGTTTTTGTTTAACAATTCGTATCATGTACTGACTCTTTCTAAGCAGTCAGAGGAGGAGTTAAAAAAAATTGGAGTTAATGAAAAAAAGATTTCGGTTTTTACCTATTGGGTAGACCAAGAAAAATTCAAAGTGAATAACCCGCTACGCGGTCAAAGTTCAAAATTCAACCCGTTCGGCAAGCTCAGGGTTGATGCTGAGCGGAGTCGAAGCATCAAAATTAGGAAGAAATTGGGATTGGAAAATAAATTTATTTGTTTATTTGTGGGTAGATTGGTGCCCAAAAAAGGTATAGAGGAGTTACTTGAGGCAGCGAAGATTACTTCGGAAAGAGTCAAATTTTTGATAGTTGGAGATGGACCGCTTGAAGAAAGTATCAAGTATCAAGTATCAAGTATCAAGAACCTAATATTTTTGGGGAAGGTTGATAATGAAAAATTACCAATATATTACAATGCCGCGGACGTATTGATAGTTCCTTCGACCCATGAAGAGGGATTTGGGAGAGTGATATTAGAAGCTCTGTCGTGCGGATTACCGGTTATCGGCTCTAATCGCGGCGCAATTCCTGAAGCTATGAACGACAATGTAGGAGTTTTTATTGACGTAACGCCTGAAAATATCAAAATTATCGTAGAAAAACTATCAGAGAATCCAGAAATCTTAATGACCATGAGAAAAAAAGCAAGAAAATTTGCTGAGAAGAATTATAGTTCTAAAAATTTGGAGATGATTACTCGGTATTATGAAACATAGAGAAGTTTTAATTGTTGCTTCTCATTTTTACCCCAATTTTGGAGGAGTGGAAACCCATCTGGATGACTTGGTGAGAGTTTTAGCCAAAAGAGGATGGAAAGTTGTTGTGGCAACTTACAAACCACTAGCAAGAAATATAAAAGCGCCGTTTTTTGAAATGTCTAAGAATTTGAAAATTTATAGAATGCCTTGGATCGGGTTTAATATTGTCCATAGACTGACGCCGTATCCTGTTTTGGAATTTTTGTATTTGTTTCCAGGACTTTTTATTATAACTGCAATTTCTTTATTTCTGAATCTAAATATCAAGGTTATTCATGCGCAAGGATTAGTGCCCACCGTAGTCTCGCTAATATGGGGGAGGATATTGAGTAAAAAAGTGATTTCGAGCACTCACAATTTATACTTTTTTCCTAAGTATGGGTTATACACTATGTTTAGTAAATTCATTTTTTCTAAAGTTGATGTAACGCTTTGTTTATCAAAAGGTTCGCAGTTAGAACTCCAAAAAATCGGTGTTTCAAAAAAGAAACTAGCGCCTTTTCGTTATTGGCTAAATCTTGGGCTTTTCAGGATAGAAAGTAAGGAAGTATTGAAAAAGGAGCTGAATCTCACGAACAAGTTTGTCGCGTTTTTCGTTGGAAGGATAATTGAGACAAAAGGCGTTAAGGTTATACTTGAGGTAGCAAAGAAACTTCCGCGAGTTACATTTTTATTCGGAGGAGAGGGGCCATTATCTGAATCTGTCAAAAAAGCGGCATCAAAAAATAAAAATATTATTTATCTTGGTTACATTTCACAAGGTCAGGTCAAAAAATACATGAACACATCCGACATAGTTTTAGTGCCGTCTTTGGTTGATGAGGGGTATGGTAGGGTTGCAATGGAGGCAATTGCCTGCGGTACACCTGTCCTTGCAGCAAGAAGGGGTGGGCTTTCTGAGGTTGTTGATTCATCAGTTGGAATTCTTATTGAACCAACTGCAAAAGAATATTCCAAATGGCTCACTTATTTTTCTAAAAGCCCTTCTAAACTTCAAGACCTTGCCAAAAATACTCGTACGTATGCACTCAAAAACTTCAGTGAAAAAAATGTCAAAAAAATTATCGATGCCTATTCTAAATAGATTATTGGAAAATGCTGGAGACATAGCTCTTCGGCGTAGAGCAAGAACTATTATTGAGGAACTTGATCCTAAAGATGGAGAGAGGATCTTGGATGTTGGATGTGGGGATGGATACTATCTATATTTACTATTCTTACTTAAACTTGATCTCAAACTTGTCGGCGTTGATAACGATAGGCGTGCTTTAGAATCAGCAAGAAAGAACTTAAAAACAGATGTTAAATTAGTTGAAGCAGACTTAATTAAAGAATTGCCCTTTAAAGATGAAACTTTCGACAAAGTAGTTGCTAGTGAAGTTGTTGAGCATTTAGCCTACGATGCTCAAGGATTAAAAGAGGTTTATAGAGTGCTTAAAACTGGCGGTGTAGCTGCCATCTCTGTTCCCAATTACAACTTCCCTTTTCTATGGGACCCTGTAAATTGGATTTTGCAAAACATTTTTGGGACTCACGTAAAGACGGGCTTTTGGGCGGGGATTTGGAATCAGCACTTAAGACTTTACAATCCCATAGAGATAAAGAGAGTTGTTGAAAAAGTAGGCTTCAAAGTCCAAAAAACTTATGTCCAAACATTTTGGTCTTTGCCTTTCAACCACTATCTAATAAACTTGGGGGCGAGGGTTTTATCAAAAGGAACTTTACCTGGCTTGATAACAGGAGCGAATAAGTTTAAAGAAGAAGAAAAGAAGTCTTTTATTCCTAAACTTTATTTTTTTATGACAAATCTTTTTGACAAACTGAATGACTTATGGATTCCAAAAAATACTGGTGTTTCAATTGTGCTTACAGCACGGAAAGATGACAATGTTTAAAAGGCATATATATTTTTTTATTGGAACAACTGCTGAATTTATAAAACTAGCTCCAGTAATGAACGAGCTACAAAAAAGAGATATTCCTTTTAAAATTATAGCGACAGGTCAGACAAAAATACATTTTGAGGAATTTAGTTCTTTTTTAGGTATTGTAAAACCACATATTGTTTTACAAGAAAAAATTAATAGACCATCAGTTTCCTTTTTTCTGTTATGGGCAATTAGAACGTTATTGATAACTCCGTATGTTTTACAAAAAGAATTTAAAAACATCGATAAAAAGAATATTTATTTCATTATTCAAGGAGATACAGTTTCTTCTTCAATTGGCGCACTTGTTGCCAAAATTTTTGGAGTTACTTTAGTACATATTGAATCAGGCGATTTATCTTTCAACATCTTTGAGCCATTTCCCGAGGAACTTTGTAGATATATCAATATGTACCTTGCAGATATTCTCTTCCCTCAAAATGAGTGGGCAAAATCTAATCTCAAGAAAGCCTCGGGAAAGAAAGTTAATACAAAACACAATACTTTACTTGAAAGTTTAAGATGGGCATTAAAGCAGCCGGTTTCCGATAAAGAAATTCATAAATACAAAAACTACTATATTCTTATTTTGCATAGGCAAGAACATGTAATCTTTCGTAGAGAATGGTCGAAAACCATTCTTCGTCATATCGTCACCTACGCCCCTGATAATTTAGACT
>Ga0247727_10019277_pt1 | contig 10592 bp, 10 predicted proteins | sample WisWelCaveWW1625_FD_202498 | JGI IMG/M metagenome (GOLD analysis project Ga0247727, IMG submission 202498) | Biofilm microbial communities from Wishing Well Cave, Virginia, United States - WW16-25 | ecosystem: Environmental > Aquatic > Deep subsurface > Groundwater > Cave microbial mat | place...
TAGGCGGGTGTGAGATTACGCTGCTGCCTGGAGGTGAGAAGAGCAAACGTCGCGCTCGCGAGCGCAACCCCCTGCGCGGCCGCAATCGGCGATCCTTGGACGATCGGTGGAGCGCCGATGGTGGACCCAGACGTGCCGCCGATATCGGTGCCCTGCGCGTGCACGCGGACCGACCACGGACGGACGCACCGCTCCCTTGGAATCGGAATCGGGTCCACTCTGGGTCGCGCCTCCGCCCTGCTCCTGGACCGCGACTGCGACTGCTCGACTACCAACGCGCCGACCACCACGGTCGCAACCACGGCAACTGCAAACACCACCCACCCGGGAGGGCCAAATGCCAGAGCTGGCGCGGCTGCGGCGGCCATTACCGTTGGCTCTCTTGGCGCATGCGCTGAATGGCAAAGAACGCCAGCACGATGTGCCGGCCTTTTGCGTCCGGATGCAGAAGCGGGTGTTCCAGAATGTCTTTGAACTCTCCCATGTTGTAGAACGCCATTCCGGTAAGGAACCGAATATAACTCCAGTTCAACACCTGCTCGGGATCGGTTAGGCCGGCTTTCTCGCTGGCATCCAGCACCTCTCCCACGTACTGCCGATGCTGTTCGCCGGTGTAGCGGCTCATGACATCAGGAGCATTCTTGCACAGATGAGACACGATCTCCGAAGTGCTCTGGTCCCGCCGCCGGCGTTCCAGGTCCCGGCCAAGACTCTGCATCTGATCCGGCGAAATCTTGAGCATTCGATACCCTTAATGGCGTGCCTTGGTTAGCGATTCGAGGCCGTTGTTCCAGTATACATTAACCTCGGGCAGTTGGCGGGCTCGCGCCACACAGGGGGTGCGCGACACAGGAGTGATGGGCCAGTCGCAACCCCCGATTTGTCGCGCCTGACCGAGCGTGCTGCTACGCTCGGAGGCGGAGCCGGTGCCTGTGTCATCCCGAGCGTAGCGAGGGATCTGCTTCTCGCCCCGCCGTAACAGCAGATCCCTCGCTGCGCTCGGGATGACAGCTGCGCCAGGACATGCCTGGTCGGTCTGAGGCGGCAGAGACCCCAAAAACTGACAACCGCCAACTGTGGTATACTGAATCTTTCTGATAGAGGCGCGGCGATCAGGAGTAGCCGCCAGGGGGTTCCTGTTGGGTCAGGACCTGGCGGTGAAAGGGATAGCAGTTGAGCCGCCGAAGCCGCCGGGGCCCCCAGCAGCCCAGGCGGTTGGAGGAACGGGCTAATACCCTTCCGCTGTCACCGAACGCCAGACGGGTCGGTGGAGCGCTATCGGAGGCCGCGCTCCTCCTTCCCATAACGGCACAGGCTATCAGAGCCGACATTCAAGAATGGCTGTGCTACTATGCATGTATTCGAACTAACGCGGGCGCTGGTCGACATCGAGTCGATCACCGGCAACGAGAAGGCCGTGGCCGGTTTTCTCTACGAGCACCTGCGGCCGCTGGCGGCGCGCCACTCCGGCTCGGTCGAGTACATGGAGGTGGAGCGCGACCGCCTGAACGTCTTCGCCCAGTGGGGCTCCCCCGAGGTGGTGCTATCGACCCACCTGGACACGGTGCCGCCGTTTATCGGCTCGCGCGAGGACCCCGATTACATCTGGGGCCGCGGCGCCTGCGATACCAAGGGCATCATCGCTGCCATGGTGGCGGCCTTGGATGGGCTGCTCGAGGAAGGCGTGCGCAACGTGGGTCTGCTGCTGGTGGTCGGCGAGGAGCGCAACAGCGCCGGAGCCCGCTCGGCCAACCGGCAGCCGCGCGGGTCCCGCTACCTGATCAACGGCGAGCCGACCGAGAACAAGCTGGCCCTGGGATCCAAAGGAGCGCTGCGGCTGGAAGTGGAGGCCAAGGGACGCATGGCCCACTCGGCCTATCCGGAGCTGGGCGAATCGGCCATCCGGAAGCTGCTGGAGGCTCTGGCGGCGCTGGACCGCGTGGAGTGGCCCGTCGATGCGGTGCTCGGCGAAAGCACCTGCAACATCGGCACCATCTCGGGCGGCCGGGCGCCTAACGTGGTGCCCGACCGGGCCCATGCCGAGATCATGATCCGGCTGGTGAACAACTCCGGCGACCTGCGCCACAAGGTCCTCCAGGCCCTGGGCGACCAGGTCACGACCCGCGTGGTGCTGGATGTGCCGCCGGTACACCTGGGCGCCTTGCCCGGCCTCGAGACCACGGTCGTGAAGTTCACCACCGATATCCCGGAGCTGACCAACTGGGGGCAGCCGTTTCTGCTGGGGCCCGGCTCCATCCACGTGGCCCACACCTCCGAGGAGAGGGTGGCCAAGAAGGAGCTGCTGCGGGCCGTTGAGCTGTATCAATACATGGTAAAGGAGCTGCAAAACCGGTGACCCAACGCAAGATCGAAGTGGGCGTGCTGGGGGCCACCGGCATGGTGGGCCAGAATTTTCTCCGCTTTCTGGAGGGCCACCCCTGGTTCGAGGTGACCTGGGTGGGGGCCAGCGACCGCTCCGCCGGCAAGCGCTACGCCGAGGCCATGAACTGGAACCTGGAAGGCGCCGTGCCCGAGAGCGTGGCCGGCCTTACGGTCGCGGAATGCAACCCCGCCGGCGGGCCGCGGCTGATGTTCTCGGCCATGGACGCCTCGGTGGCCGGCGAGATCGAGCAGGCTTTCGCCCGCGCCGGTCACGTGGTGGTGTCGAACTCCCGCAACCACCGCATGGAGGCCGACGTGCCGCTGCTGGTGCCGGAGGTCAACCACGACCACCTGCGGCTGATTCCGCTGCAACAGCGGCGTCGCCAATGGAAGGGCATGATCGTCACCAACCCCAACTGCTCCACCGTCACCTTGACCATGGCCCTGGGGCCGTGGAAGCCCTTTGGGATTCAGAAGGTCATCGCCACCACCCTGCAAGCCATCTCCGGGGCCGGCTACCCGGGCGTGGCCTCCATGGATATCGTGGGCAACGTCGTCCCCTTCATCGGCGGGGAAGAGGAGAAGATGGAGCGCGAGACCCAGAAGGTCCTGGGGGACTTCGCCGCCGGCGAGGTGCGGCCGCTCCAGGCGGTGGTAAGCGCCCACTGCAACCGCGTCCCGGTGGTCGACGGCCACACCGTGACGATTTCCGTGGCCCTGGAAGCCCGGCCGTCGGTGGAGGAGGCCATGGCGGCGCTGGAGCGATTCACCAGCGTGCCGCAGCAGCGGCGGCTGCCGAGCGCTCCTGGCCGGCCGGTGGTGGTGCTGCGCCAGGCCGATCGCCCCCAGCCGCGCAAGGACGCCGCCCGCGATCGCGGCATGGCCTGCTTCGTCGGCCGCGTGCGCCCCTGCCCGGCTCTCGGCCTCAAAATGGTGGCGCTGGCCCACAACACCATCCGGGGCGCCGCCGGCGCCGCGGTGCTCAACGCCGAGCTGATGTACTCGGAGGGGTTATTGGATTAGCCACAGAGGCACAGAGGACACAGAGAATTAAGAATCATCTTGCTCTGTGGTCTCTGTGCCTCTGTGGCAAATTCTTGATTTTATGCTCGTAATGAAATTCGGAGGCAGCTCGGTTGAGAGCGCCTCCGCGATCGAGCGCGTGGCCGGCATCGTCCGCGACCGGCGCCAGCGCCGTCCGGTGGTGGTGGTCTCGGCCATGGGCAGCACCACCAACCGGCTGCTGGCCATCGCCCAGGAGGCCGTGGAAGGCCGCCGCCAGCAGGCCCTCCAGCGGATCCACGAGCTGCGCGATTTTCACTCCCACCACGCCCGGCAGGTGACGCCCCTGGAGGACCGCGCCGAGCTGGACCTGTTCCTCGATGATCACTTCCAGGAGCTGACCGAGCTGATCAAGGGCCTGGCGGTGCTGGGCGAGGCCTCGCCGCGCGCCCTCGATGCCATCTCCAGCTACGGCGAGCGGCTCTCCAGCTACATCGTTTCGCGGGCCTTCGTCCATCTCGGCGTTGCGGCGGAGCACCTCGACGCCCGCACCCTGCTGGTGACCGACGACCGCTTCACCCAGGCGGCGCCCCAGTATCCCGAGAGCTACCGCCGCCTGGCGGCCGCCCTGCCGCCCATCGTGGAGCAGGGCCGCGTGCCGGTGCTGGGCGGCTTCATCGGCGCCACCGCCCAGGGCGTCACCACCACGCTGGGCCGGGGCGGCTCGGATTTCTCGGCCTCCATTTTCGGGGCCGGCCTGGGCGCCGAGGAGATCCAGATCTGGACCGACGTCGACGGCATGCTCACCTGCGACCCCAGCATCCTGCCGGGCGGCCGCCGCGTCAAGGTCCTCAGCTTCGATGAGGCCGCCGAGCTGGCCTACTTCGGGGCCAAGGTGCTGCATCCCAGCACCCTGCTGCCGGCCATGGACCGCCACATCCCGGTGCGGATCCTCAACTCCCGGCGCCCGGAGTGCGACGGCACCCAGATCCTGCCCCAGGCGCCCCCCTCCACCTGCCCGGCCAAGTCCATCGCCTGCAAGAAGAACATCACCGTGGTCGACATCGCCTCCACCCGCATGCTGATGGCCCACGGCTTCCTGCGCCGGATCTTCGAGGTCTTCGACCGCTACCAGACCCCGGTCGACATGGTGACCACCTCAGAGGTCAGCGTCTCCCTCACCATCGACAATACCCAACGGTTGGCCGAGATCACCCGGGAGCTGAGCGAGTTCGCCGAGGTGCGCCACGAGAACCGCCAGGCCATCCTGTGCGTGGTGGGCGACAACATTCGCTATACTCCGGGGGTGGCGGGACGGATCTTCAAGGCCCTGGAGCACGTCAACGTCCGGATGATCTCCCAGGGCGCCTCCCTGCGCAACGTCAGCTTCGTGGTGCGCGAGGAGGACCTGCAGCCGGCCGTGGAGGCCCTGCACGCCGCCTTCTTTTCCCGCCTGGATCCGGAGATATTTGCGTGAAGCCGGGCATAAAGCTGGCCATCGTGGGCTACGGCAACATGGGCAAGCTCGTCGAGCAACTGGCCCCCGAGTTCGGCTTCGAGGTGGCCTTGAAGCTCGACATCGACAACAACCTCGACGGCGCCGGCATCACGCCCCAGAACTTCCGGTCCATCGAGGTGGCCGTGGAGTTCTCAATGCCTTCGGTGGTGGTCTCGAACATCGAGCGCATCACGGCCCTGGGGGTCAACCTGGTGGTGGGGACCACGGGCTGGTATGACCAGTTGCCGCGGGTTCGGGCGGCCGTGGAGCGCTCCGGCGCCGGACTGGTCTACAGCGCCAACTTTTCCGTCGGGATGCAGGTCTTCAGCCGCCTCGCCGCCGCCGCCGCCCAGGCTTTCCAGGGCCAGGTGGAGTACGACGCCTGGGCATACGAGATCCACCACCGCATGAAGAAGGACGCCCCTTCGGGGACGCTGCTGCAGTTGAAGCGGGTGATGCAGGAGGCCGGCTACTCGCGGCCCATCGACACCGCCTCCAACCGCGCCGGCGCCATCCCCGGCACTCACGTCATCGGCTTCGACGCCGAGGCCGACACCATCACCCTGACCCACACGGCCCGCAGCCGCCTGGGCTTCGCCCGCGGCGCCATGAAAGCCGCCCGCTGGGTGGCGGGCCAGACCGGCGTGCACGATTTCGCCGAGGTGCTGTTTACCTAGAGGTGAGCCATGATATTCCAAGGATGCGGCACCGCCCTGGTGACCCCCTTCCGGCGCGACGGGAGCCTGGATGAGGAAACCCTGCGGCGGCTGGTGAGGCGCCAGATCCAGGCCGGGATCCACTTCCTGGTCCCGTGCGGCACCACCGGCGAAAACCCCACCTTGAGCCGCCGCGAGCACCTGCGGGTGGTCGAGATCACCCTCCAGGAGGCCCATGGCCGCTCGCCTGCCACGCCCGTGCTGGCCGGCGCCGGCGGGTACCACACCGAAGAGGTCCGCCAGTTGGCCCGCGAAATCCAAGCCCTGGGGGCCGACGGCATCCTCTCGGTTACCCCTTACTACAACAAGCCGACCCCGGAAGGCCTCTACCAGCACTACCAGGCCATCGCCTCCGCCATCCGGCTGCCGGTGGTGATCTACAATGTCCCCGGGCGCACCGGGACCAACGTCGACGCCGCCACTCTGGGCCGGCTGGCCACCCTCGACAACATCGCCGGCGTCAAGGAAGCCTCCGGCAACATCAGCCAGATGGCGGCGCTGTTCGCCCAGGTTCCGGAGAGCTTCGCGGTGCTGTCGGGCGACGATTCCATCACCCTGCCCCTGATGGCCCTGGGGGGCCAGGGTGTCATCTCGGTGGTTTCCAACGAAATCCCGGCCGAGATGGCGCAACTGGCCGCCCTGTGCCTGGAAGGCGACTTCGCCGCCGCCCGCCGGATTCACCGCCGGTACCTCTCTTTGATGGAGGTGAACTTCGTCGAGTCCAACCCCGGCCCGGTGAAGTGGGCCATGGCGCAGATGGGGCTGCTGGAGCCGGTCTACCGCCTGCCGATGGTCGCGCCCCAGCCCGCCAGCCGGGCGAAGATCGAGAAGGTGCTGGACGCGCTGGGGCTGCTGGCGGGGGCTCAAGCCGAGCCGGTGGCGGTTCCCAGCACGGCTTGAGGCAGCCGCAGCGGCACTCCAAAGAGGACGCAGCCAGTAGTGACGAAGCGGGAACCGGGGATGGCGCCACCAGCTCCGCCTAGCAGCCCGTGGTAAAACCATTCCGCTGCAAATTTGCAGCGACCAAGTCATTGATTCCATTGAGGCGATGATCCGGCAGGTTTGCCGGATCATGCTCTTACCATGAGCTGTTAGTAGACGAGTTCCACAAACTGGCGGCGTCGGAGCCAAGACCTACGAGGAAGAGTAGGTCTGCATTTCTGGGCGGGCACAAAGTCTCAATCCCCTTCGCTTCGGGGAGCCGATACCTACACAACCGGGCGGCTATCTCCGCTGCGGTCGGCGGATTCCGCGTCTCAATCGCCTTCTCATCGGGGAACCACTACCTACCTCGTTTCGCAGTATGGACTGTCGCCGCGATGTTTGCGGGCGTCTCAATCCCCTTCTCATCGGGGAACCACTACCGACAAGATAAGCTACGACCCTGGTCTAACGGTCGCGGCGAACATGTCTCAATCCCCTTCTCATCGGGAAACTACTACCTACCTTAAGTGTGGGGATGAGAACAAGAATCCGGCTTGAGTCTCAATCCCCTTCTCATCGGGGAACCACTACCTACTCAGCCCATTTAGTTCGAGTTGGCATGATGCGGCCGTCTGTGCCGTGCTCTCGCGCGAGTAGGTAGTGGTTCCCCGATGAGAAGGGAATCAGACAAACCACGCCAGCTGCCATCCCGCAAAATCCGAGCATTGGTAGGTAGTGGTTCCCCGATGAGAAGGGGATTGAGACACTGGCCGAGTCAGTCGGAGGCTCGCAGTAAACCCGCCGGAACGCCTTCCAGAATGCACCCTGATCGGCCTCCTGCAAGCGCCCCAGCCGGCGTCTTACTCCATTCTTTTCGAGCGTGGCCAGCTTATGCAGGCGCATCGTGGAGGGAGCCAGCAGTCCCGCCTTGCGCCACTCGACCACAGCAACATCGAACTCCGTGGAGAACGCCTGCGTCGTGATCCGGGCGACGACCACATCGTCTCCCGTATCAGCGATCACAAGAGCCGGTCTTTGCTGCCTGCCCCTCCACTCGTAAACGGAAACACCAGCAGCAGCACATCGCCCGGATCATAGCGAGTCATAAATATTGTCGCCCTCGCCGTAGCCCTGAAGGAAGTGATCCCGCGTCACCCGCCGCCATGTCCGCTCCATCCTCGTCGGAAGGCTCCGGAAACAGGACAATCACCTGCACTCGCTGATCCTTCGGGATCTGCTCCGCCACTTCCTGAGGCACCTCCAGGCTGTTGTCGCACTTCAAAAGAGTCTCAAACTCCACAGCCCTCATCGTTCACCCTCCTGGTTCCAGATTACCCCAGCCACGTGCTTGTGTCGCGGCCCCCGGCGTCGCAGCGCCATAAACTCTCGACCGCGACAAGTGCCGCGCCACCGCCGTCTCCAGCACCCGATCCCCACCGTCGGTACCAGCAAGGTCCGCGTCTTGGCCGAACCCCGGCCGCTTCTCGACGATAATCTTCAGCAGCCACCACTCGCCCGTCCAGATGCCATACCGGCATTGTCACTCGCTCAACCGCCTTCGTTCGAGCGCCTTCCTAGCCGCGCTGGACCGGTTGTACAATGGTGTTAGCGGGCTTGTACATTAGCGTCAGCCAGGAGACCGGTATGTCGAGAAGAGCCAGCATGCGACCCGAACTGATCCGGGTAGGCCGCACGGAGCTACGCAACCGGCAGCGCCGGCTGCTGCGCGGGGTCAAAGGGCGGACGGTGCTGGTGGTCCAGGGATCAGGCGGAGGCGGGGACAGGAAGTATATCCTTGACGAAGAATACTTTCAGAAGCTGTTGCAGAGCTTTGAGTCGATGGCCGAGACGCTCGAGATCATGGCGGATCGCAGGTTGTTCGAGCAGATCCTGGCGGCCGGAGAGACGCTGGAGGCAGACTTGAAGGGGGGAAAGCTGCACCGGTTTGAGGAGGCCTTTCCAGGAGAGTGATTGTACGACTTCCGCTTCAGCGACGATGGGTTGGTGGATATTCGGGCCCTGACCAAGGGTGTCAGGAACGCGTTGAAGAAGGAGATGCTGGATAGGCTCCGGAAGGGCTTGCTCCCGACCATTGCGCGGTCCCCTGACCGGGTATCGGAGTTTCCACTGGCGACAATACCGAGTCGTGCTCCGGGTCTTTCGGGAACTGGGTGTGATCGCCATCGTGGGAGCGGGCAAGCACTCCCCCGACGTTCGAGCGGATGTCTATCGGAGGCTGGAGGCGCTGGTGGAGAAGGGGAAGGCAGCGGAAAGGGTGCTGTCGACATTGCGCGGGTTCTCCGGCGAGTAACCTGCTCGCTTCTGGTCGCCGCGTACTAGAAGGCCGCGCTCCGGTCCGATCCAGCTACAGCTTCTGAACTTCTCCCTGCCAGCGGCGGGCGGCCGCCGCCAGCTCTTCGGCCAGCTGCGGTTTGTCGCGGCGCAGGTTGCGGCTTTCGCCGGGGTCGGCCTCCAGATTCGACAGGAACCAGGCGTCTTCGCCGGCCAGCTTCTGGCGGGGGGCCGGGGAACCGCCGGCCTCAATGCCGTCGATCACCAGCTTCCAGTTGTCGCGCCGGACGGCCAGTTGTCCTGCTGATGCCCAGAAGAGGGCCTCGTGCGGCGAGCGGGCCTGACCGGCCGCCACCGGCAGGATGTCGCGGCCGTCGATGGTGCGGTCCTTCGGCAGCGGGAGTCCGGCGGCGGCCAGACAGGTCGGCAGCAGGTCCATGGTGGCGGCGACCTCGCGGATCACCTGCCGGGGCCCGATGCGGCCCGGCCAGCTCAGGATGGCCGGCACGTGAATGCCGCCGTCGAAGAGGCTGAACTTGAAGCCCCGCAAGGGGCGGTTCGAGCCGGCGGTGGCCGGCTGGCCGTCGAGTCCGGCGCGCGGCTCTCGCGTGGCCCCGTTGTCGGCGGCGTAGAAGATCATGGTGTTCTGGCGCAGGCCGAGCTTCCGCACGGTGTCCACGATCTCGCCGATGCCGTCATCCACCGCCGCGAGCATGGCGGCGTAGACCCGCCGCTCGGGGTCCAGTTGCGGGAAGCGCTCCAGGTACCGGGCCGGCGCATGCATCGGGTAGTGCGGGGCGTTGTAGGGGACGTAGAGGAAGAACGGCCGGCTGCGGTTGGCCTCCACGAAACGGCGGGCCTCGGCGGTGATAAGCTCCGTCAGGTAGCGGCCGTCCTCGAAGACCTCGGTCCGGTTGCGCCACAGGTCGTGATAGTTGACAGTGCGCGGCTCGCCCCAATAGTAGCGGTGAGAGTAGAAATCCACGCAGCCGGAGTGAAAGCCGAAGAAGGAGTCGAAGCCGTGGGACGTGGGGGCGGTATCGGGGCTCGAGCCCAGGTGCCACTTGCCGGTGATGGCGGTCGAGTAGCCGGCCGATTTCAGCAGCGCCGCCATGGTGCGCTCCGAAGGCCCGAGCGGCGGGCCGTTGGTGGGCACGCCGGCGCGAGCAGGATAGCGGCCGGTCATCAGGGCCGCCCGCGAGGGGGCGCACATCGGGGCGTTCGAATACCAGTTCAGGAAGCGAACGCCCGACTCCGCCAGGGCGTCGATATTCGGCGTCTTCAGGTCCCGCGCCCCTTGGCAGCCCAGGTCGGCAAACCCCTGGTCGTCGGTGTAGAAGATAATGAAATTGGGCCGCCGCGGCCCGGTCTGGAGGAAAGGCGCCGCCGCGGCGGACAGGAACTGCCGGCGAGTGGCCATGACCATGGGAAAGCATAGCACTCTCCGGTTGCTGTTGGCAGCGGCGATGGCGCAGGGGATCTGGGAGAGCGGGCGCCGGCTAGCGATCAGCTAGCGAGAGATTCGCGGTTTCTTGGTTTTGGTTTTCTTTGCGAGCTTGGCGAGCTTGGCGAGAGACTCAGGTTTTGGGTTTGGGTTTGGTTTTCTTTGCGATCTTGGCGTTCTTGGCGAGAGACCGCGGTTTTCTTGGTCTTTGGTTTTCTTTGCGAGCTTGGCGAGCTTGGCGAGAGACTCAGGTTTTGGGTTTGGGTTTGGTTTTCTTTGCGATCTTGGCGTTCTTGGCGAGAGACCGCGGTTTTCTTGGTCTTTGGTTTTCTTT
>Ga0247727_10019278_pt1 | contig 10591 bp, 8 predicted proteins | sample WisWelCaveWW1625_FD_202498 | JGI IMG/M metagenome (GOLD analysis project Ga0247727, IMG submission 202498) | Biofilm microbial communities from Wishing Well Cave, Virginia, United States - WW16-25 | ecosystem: Environmental > Aquatic > Deep subsurface > Groundwater > Cave microbial mat | place...
GCCGTTCTCGGTGACGCCCCATGTCGGCACGCGCCAGACCTATTACACACGCGCGGCCCAGGATGACCGGGATCTCCTCCGCGGTGTTTTTGACGCCGGGCTGGATCTCAGCATCCATTTTTACAAGACCCATGGAACGACAGTCCAGGCGCTGGGGCTCGACATCAACCAGATACGCCATATTTTCACACCGACCTTCAGCTACAATTTCCGGCCGAATCCTACTGTTTCGCGCACTCTCCTGGAGCAATTCGACGCGCTGGACGCTATTGACAAGGACAATTTCATCCGCCTCAATTTCGAGAATAAATTCCAGACCAAGCACCACCAGGCGTCCGCCACTGGATCGTCGGCGGACAGGGACGGGACCATGACGACGCGGGAGTTCGCGCGCGTCATTCCTTTCCTCGACGTCGATATGCACACGGGTCGTTTGGAGAACGTCGGCTACGACGCGGAATTGCGGCCCTACTCATGGCTGGGCATCGAGTCCGACGCGGCCTACAACGCGGACACCCGGGATTTTGAAACAGCGAATTTCGATGTTTTCATGGAGCGCGGCCGGTGGCGCGTGGGCGTCGGACAGCGCTACGTTCAGGAGGAGTCCAGCCAGACCACGGCCGAGATCCGCTTCAAATGGAGCGACGACCTGGAGTTCAAGCTCTATGACCGGTATGAGTTCGAAGAGGGCGCTTCCAAGGAGTTCGAATTCACGGTCTCAAAGAGCTGGAGTTGCGTCATCACCGATTTCACATACAATCGCCGCGAAGGAGACACCTTCTTCGTGACGTTGAGGCTCAAAGCTTTCCCATCGGTCCCGTTCCGGCTGAGCCAGTCCTACAGTCAGCCTAAAGCTTCGCAACAACAAGGTTAAGGGAAAAGAATAAGATGAAGATCTCCGTTGTCGGGTCAGGTTATGTGGGGCTGGTTTCGGGCGCTTGTTTCGCGAGTCTCGGCAACGAAGTTCTTTGCGTCGACATCGACGTAAAAAAGATCGCGATGCTGAAAAAGGGGAAGCTTCCGATCTACGAGCCGGGTCTCGAGGAGTTGGTGAAGGAGAACTTGAAGAGCGGGAATCTGTCCTTCACGACGGACCTAGCTTCGGCCATCCGCAAGACAGAGATCATATTCATCGCGGTAGGCACGCCCCCGCGTCCTAACGGCGAGGCGGACCTGAGTTACGTGGAGAACGTCGCCCACACCATCGCGAAAGAGACGAGAGGTTACAAGGTGGTGGTGGAAAAGAGCACGGTCCCTGTCCAAACTGGAGAGTGGATAGAGAAAACACTCCGCCGTTACGCCAAAAAGGGAGCCCATTTCGACGTGGCGTCCAATCCCGAATTTTTACGCGAAGGAAGCGCGGTGCAGGATTTTATGAACCCGGACCGCATCGTATTGGGCGTGAGTTCCAAAAAAGCCCGGGAGGTTTTGAACGACCTTTACAAGCCTCTGAAAGCTCCGATGGTCTTCACAGACATTAAAAGCGCCGAGATCATCAAACACGCGGCCAATTCCTTCCTCGCCATGAAGATCTCTTTCATCAACGCGATCAGCCGTATCTGCGAGCTCACCGGCGCGGACGTCGAGCAGGTCGCGCTCGGGATGGGTCTCGACCGCCGCATCGGGAGGAATTTCCTGAACGCCGGCATCGGTTTCGGCGGTTTTTGTTTTCCGAAGGACCTTTCCGCATTCATACGCATCTCCGAAAAGCTCGGGTATGATTTCCAGCTTCTGAAATCGGTGGAAGCCATCAACGAGGACCAAAAAAAATTCTTTGTCCGCAAGATCGAAGAAGCGCTATGGAACATCAACGGCAAGACGATCGGAGTGCTCGGCCTGGCGTTCAAACCGAACACCGACGACATGCGCTTTGCCCCCAGCGTCGACATCATCGCGGCGCTTCAATCCATGGGCGCCAAGATCAAGGCTTATGATCCGCATGCCATGGAAAAAGCCGAACAGGCGGTCAAAGGCGTGCAATTTTGCCAGGACAGCTACGCGGTGTGCCGAAACAGCGACTGCCTTGTCATTCTCACCGAATGGAACGAGTTCAAGGAGTTGGATCTGGCGAAGGTCAAAAAACTCCTCCGCCAGCCGGTGATCGTCGACGGACGCAATATTTATGACCCGGCCAAAATGAAAGACCTTGGCTTCCGCTATTTTTCCGTTGGGAGAAAATGAGTTCATGAAGAAGGTCCTTGTTACGGGCGGCGCGGGGTTCATCGGCGCCTGTCTTGTCCGCACGTGGCTCCGCGAAGATCCGGCCGTTTCCATCGTCAACCTTGACAAGCTTACCTACAGCGGGGACCTGTCGCGTTTGTCCGGGCTTCGAGGGGAAACCCGGCATCGTTTCGTGAAGGGCGACATCTGTGACGCTAAAGCGGTGAGGAAGGCGATGGACGGCTGTGAGGCGGTGGTGCATTTGGCCGCCGAATCGCATGTGGACCGGTCGCTTTTAGACCCAAAAGCGTTCCTCGACACGAACATCCATGGGACCAATGTCCTGCTGGAGGAAGCCAGGCGTTCGGGTGTCGGACGATTTCTCCTGGTCAGCACCGACGAAGTTTACGGCAGCCGGCCCAAGGGGTATTTCACTGAAAAGGACCGCTTGAATCCCTCGAGTCCGTATTCGGTCTCCAAAGCCGCGGCCGATCTTTTGGCGCTTTCTTATGTCCATACCCATCATCTGCCTGTCGTCGTGACCCGGGGCGCCAACACCTACGGACCTTACCAATACCCCGAGAAAGTGATCCCGCTTTTCGTGTCCAACGCGCTCACGGACCAAAAATTACCTCTCTACGGCGACGGACGCCAGGTCAGGAATTGGATCTATGTCGAGGATCATTGCCGGGGCATCTTACACGCGCTTAAAAAAGGAAAGACCGGAGAAATATACAATATCTCCTCCGTCACCGAGATGGAGAACATCGAATTGACCGGACGTCTTCTCAAGATACTGGGCAAGCCGGCCAGTCTCGTCCAAAGGGTGACGGACCGCCTCGGCCATGACAGGCGTTATGCCATCGATTCTTCCAAACTGCGCGCGCTTGGCTGGGCCGAAAGGGCCTCATTTGAAAAAGCTTTCCGGGAAACCGTCCTTTGGTACCGTCTTCATGAGGCTTGGTGGAAGGCCATCAAAGAAAAGCAGGAAGATTTCAAGAAATTCTACCGGAAGGCCTACGCCGGCCGCGTCCGCGTTTAAAAGAATGAGCGCCAACCGTCCGCCGGCCGTTCTTTTGACGGGTTCCACCGGAATGTTGGGGAGGGCGCTTCAGGAAAAGCTCGGCCCATCCTATTCTCTTATAAAGACCTCAAAGCGCGGGCTTGAAGGAAGTATCCCCTGCGACCTTTCCGACGAGACGCAGGTCCGCGGGTTCCTTGAAAAACATCCGGCCGACCTTGTCATCCACACCGCCGCTTATTCGGATGTGGACGGCTGCGAACGGGACCCGAAACTCGCTTATGAGGCCAACGCGATGGCGCCGAAGAACCTCGCGGCGTTTTGCGGCGCGAAGAACATCCCCTGGATCCACGTCAGCACGGATTATGTGTTCGACGGCCGCAAGCGCCCTCCGGACATGTACACGGAGAACGATACGGCGGCTCCCTCAAGCATTTACGGCATGACAAAATGGGTCGGTGAATTTTACGCCGCTCATTCAGCGTCTCCCTGCGCGATCGTCCGCACAAGCTGGCTTTTCGGTCCCGGCAATCCTAAAACGTTCGTGAATTGGGTGTCCGGACGCCTCAAAACGGAGAGCACCGCGGCCGTTTTGGACGACCAGACCACCGCGCCGACCTCCGTGAAGGACCTTTCAGAAGCTCTCGCCAGGATCGCGGCTTCACTTTTAGAAACCAAGAGTCCGCGCGTCAACAGAACGTTCCATGTCTGCAACCGTGGCGGCACGACCCATTTGGGGATAGCGGAGTTCATCCGCGAAAAACTGGGTCTTCGAAGCGCGAAGGTCGAAGTGACGGACAAAAGCCGTTTACCCGGGCGGCTCGCGATCCGGCCTGTGTATTCAGTCATGGACCCGGAGAATTTTGAAAAGAGCTTCGGGATGAAAATGCGTCCTTGGAAAGATGCTCTGCGCGAATACATCCAAGAAAACGGCGCATGAGAGTCCTTATCACCGGTGTGACGGGATTCGCGGGGCGGCATCTGGCCGCGTACGCGCTAGGCCGCCGTGCCGAGGTCTACGGCCTTGTGCGCGGCACCCAAAAGAAGAGCTTTCCCGGCGTCAAAACGCTTCGCGCCGACCTTTTGGATCCTGACGCGCTGCGCGCGGCCGTGCGCAAGGCCCGGCCGGAGCGCATCTTTCATCTGGCCGGCCAGGCATCCGTGCCGGAGGCGTTCAAAGAGCCGGCCAAGACGCTCAGGACCAACGTCGAGGGGACGCGGAACCTGCTGGAGGCCGCGCTCGCGCTTCGGCCGCCGCCGAAAGTGCTTGTCGCGGGCTCTGGGGAAGAATACGGCGCTTCGCCGCGCCGCGGCAAGCTCCGTGAGGACGCGCTGATGCGGCCTCTGAACCCGTACAGCCTCTCCAAGGTCCTGCAGGACCTGCTCAGCTTCCGTTATTTCTCCCATTACGGCCTTCCCGTGCTGCGAACGCGTGCGTTCAACCACATCGGTCCCGGGCAGAACGAGCGCTATTCCGCTTCCGGTTTCGCGAAACAGGCCGCCGCGATCGCTCTTGGCCTGCAAAAACCTGAGATCCGTGTCGGGAATCTCAGGGCCGTACGTGATTTCACGGATGTCCGCGATGTCGCGCGCGCCTATTGGCTCACGCTCGAGAAGGGAAAACCCGGGGAGGTCTACAATATCTCCAGCGGGAAAGGGCGGCGTGTCGCGGAAATTCTGCGGTATTATTTGAAGGGTTCCTCGGTTAAAATAAGGGTCGTTCAGGACCCGTCGCGGATGCGTCCTTCAGACACGCCGTATTTCGTCGGAGACGCGTCCAAGCTGCGCCGCGTCACCGGCTGGAAGCCTCGGATCGGTTTCGAGAGGACGCTCGCGGATATTCTGGAGGATTGGAAAGAAAGGCTCCATGGCTAAAAAACTCAAGCACATCCTCGTCACCGGCGGCGCCGGATTTCTCGGCTCGCATCTTTGCGAGCGCTTTCTTGGGCAGGGACATCATGTCACGGCGCTCGATAATTTCATCACAGGCTCCCGCGCGAACGTGCGGCACCTTTTAGGGCAGGGCCGCTTCCGGCTTGTGAAGCACGATATCTCGAAACCTTACAGCGTACCGGGTCCCTTGGATGAGATCCTGCATTTCGCCTCGCCGGCCAGTCCGCCGATCTATTTGCGTTATCCGATCGAGACGATGGACGTCGGCTCGCGCGGCACGCAAAACTGTCTGGAACTCGCCCGAAAAAAAAAGGCCGTGTTCCTGTTCGCTTCCACGAGCGAGGTGTATGGCGACCCGCTTTTGAGCCCTCAGAGAGAGAGCCATTGGGGCAATGTGAATCCGGTGGGCCCGCGCAGTGTGTATGACGAAGCCAAGCGTTTTTCCGAAGCCCTTACCATGGCGTATCACCGCCGTCATGGGGTGGATACGCGCATCACCCGTATCTTTAATACCTACGGCGCTCGCATGGATGTTGAGGACGGACGCGTGATCCCGAATTTCATCTCACAAGCGCTTCAGGACAAGCCGCTTACCATTTACGGCGACGGATCACAAACCAGGAGCTACTGTTACGTGTCAGACCTCGTCAGCGGGATCGAGAAAATGCTGGTTTCTTCCGTGCATGAGCCGGTGAACCTGGGAAACCCGAACGAGATGACGGTGACGGATCTGGCGAAGGTGATCCTCGAGATGACCCGTTCCAAGAGCCGGATCGTGCGCCGCGCGCTTCCCGTGGATGATCCCAAGGTGCGTTGTCCTGATATCTCGCGCGCCAAAAAAGAACTGGGTTGGGCGCCGCGCGTTTCTCTGGAAGAAGGTCTTGGACGCACGATCGAATATTTCCGCTTGGAATTAGCGCTCCGTAGGTGAGCTCCTTGTCCCAAGAGATCACGCTGTCGGTGGTCATTCCCGCCTACAATGAAGAAAAGAACATCCCCGAAGCCTTGAGAAGGATATCCGCATATCTCGACCTGAAAAAGACCGTCTGGGAGGCCCTGGTCGTCAACGACGGCTCCAAGGACCGCACCCAGGACGTTCTCTTGAAATATATTCAGGAACATCCCGGACAATCCGTGCATATCCTGAGGTTCGACCCGAATCACGGGAAGGGATTCGCGGCCCGGCAGGGGATGCTGGCGGCGAAGGGCCGCTACGTGCTTTTGACCGACGCGGACATGTCGTCGCCCATCAAAGAGTCGGACAAGCTCATCACCGCGATCGACCGCGGGGCGGACATGGCGATCGGCTCACGTGCGGTGCGCGCTCCCGGCTGTGACGTGCGGCAGAGCTTTAAACGGCGCCTGTCCGGGCGCATCTTCAATCTTTTCGTGCAAAAGATCGTCCTACCCGGCATTCATGACTCTCAATGCGGCTTCAAGTGTTTCACGAACGGGGCCGCCAAAAAACTTTTTTCGGCGCAAAAGCTGGACGGGTTTGCCTTCGACGTCGAAACGCTGTATCTCGCGCGCTCTTTCGGGTACAAGATCTCCGAGGTCCCGGTCATGTGGAGCGAGGGAGCAGCCAGCAAGATCAACCTCTTCCGCGACCCCTTCCTCATGGTCGGCGACCTTTTAAGGATCAAAAAACTCCACGCTTAGGCAGTCCCGGCATGTCGGTCATGGAGAAGAGGGCTGGGATGTGCTAAAATCCGTCGGATGAAGGGGTTCGTTGTATTCGTAGCGCTGATCTTCTGGACTTTTGAAGTTATGGCTGTCGACAATTCTCATTCCAACCGTCTCGTCAAAGAAAAAAGTCCCTACCTCTTGCAGCATGCTCACAATCCCGTGAATTGGTATCCGTGGGGTGAGGAAGCTTTTGAGAAAGCCAGGAAAGAGGACAAGCCTATCTTTCTTTCCATCGGTTATTCCACCTGCCATTGGTGCCACGTGATGGAGGAAGAGTCTTTCGAGAACCCCGAGACCGCGAAGAGCCTGAACGAGAATTTCGTTTCGATCAAAGTGGACCGCGAGGAGCGGCCGGACATCGACAGCGTTTACATGAGCTATGTGATGGCGGCCACGGGGTCAGGCGGCTGGCCGATGAGCGTTTTTCTCACGCCCGACAAGAAACCCTTTTACGGTGGGACCTATTTTCCTCCCGAGGACCGGTGGGGGGTGCCGGGCTTTAAGTCACTGCTTCATTCCATCGCCGAATCTTGGAGATCGGAAAAAAGCCGGATCCTCGACTCGGCGGATTCCGCCGTGAAATTCCTTTCGGAGAAGGCTCCCGGCGCTCAAGCGGCTGGAAGTGTTCTCAATGAGCAAACCTTGAAAGAGGCATTTGACCGTTGTCAGGCGGGTTTTGACGAGACGTACGGAGGATTTGGGAAGGCGCCAAAGTTTCCCAGGAGCCACACTCTTTCGATGCTCCTTCGGTATTGGCTGAGGTCCGGGGACGGGGCGGCCCTTCGGATGACGGAGGACACCCTGAAGGCCATGGCTTCCGGCGGGATCTACGACCAGCTGGGCGGAGGGTTCCATCGCTATTCGACGGATGGGCGGTGGCGTATCCCGCACTTTGAGAAGATGCTTTATGACCAGGCGCTATTGGTGACGGCGTATCTTGAGGCGTATCAAGCGACAGGGAATACGGAATATGCCCGTGTCGCGCGGGAAACGCTAGATTATGTGCTTACACGCATGACGTCGCCGGAGGGCGGGTTTTACTCCGCTGAAGACGCGGACAGCTTTGAGCCCAATGATCCGACCAAAAAAAGGGAAGGCGCTTTTTACGTTTGGGAAAAGAAAGAGATTGCGGATCTATTGGGCGGGAGTCAAGCCGAGATCTTTTGTTATTATTTCGGGGTGGAGGAGGCCGGCAACGCGCTGGCTGATCCGCACGGAGAGTTCACGCGCCAGAACGTCCTCTATCTCGCGCACAGCGCGGAGGAAACAGTGGCGCATTTTAAAACGTCCGTCGACCAGGTCAAAAAGATCCTTGCGGACGGAAAAGCGCGGCTTTTGAGCGCGCGGGCAAAGAGGCCCGCGCCTCATCTGGACGACAAGGTCCTCACGGATTGGAACGGCCTCATGCTTACGGCGTTGGCGCGGGCGGCGGTGGTCTTGGGCGACGATCGCTACCGCGCCGCAGCCGAAAAAGCGGCGGTTTTCTTGGACCGGACCATGAGGGGCAAGGACGGGCGGCTTCTTCACCGTTACCGCGGCAAGGACGCGGGCATCCTCGCGAACCTGAACGACTACGCGTTTTTGATCCAGGGGCTCCTGCATCTTTATGAGACGAGCTTCGATCCGGTCTGGCTTCAAAGGTCTGTTTCGCTCGCAGACGCGATGATCGACCTTTTTTGGGACGAGGCACGAGGCGGTTTCTATCTGACCGCCAAGGACGCGGAAGTGTTGATTTCAAGGCCGAAAGAGGTCTATGATGGGGCCCTTCCGTCGGGGAATTCGGCGGCGGCGCTGGCGTTGAGCTATTTAGGGCGTTACACCGGCCAGGACCGATACGGGATCGCCGCGCAGCGGACGATGGACGCGTTCGCGGAAATGGTGGCTGCGGATCCGACGAATTATCCGGTGATGTTGATGGCGCTGGATCTGGCGCTAGGGCCGAGCCGGGAAGTAGTTGTGGCCGCCCAAAGGCGCGACGAGAACGCGGAAAGTTTTTTAAAAGAGGTTCAAAGACCCTTTTTTCCAAATCAGGTGGTGCTGTTGCGTCTTGCGGGGCGAGAAAAAGATCTGGACGGGACGGCTTCTTTCGTCTCTGACAAAGTCCCGCTGTCCGGGAAGGCCGCCGTTTACGTGTGCCGCGATCACACGTGCCGGCTCCCGGTGACGGAACTGGAGGCGCTCAAAAAATTATTGAAAGAGACCGTTCAAAAATAAAGAGGTCCAAATGGATAGAACAAAGACCGCGAGCGCGCTGAAAGAAGTATTAAGGCTCGGTCAAAGCATTTGGTACGACGGTTTGATCTCCCGGGCGGAATTTGAGCGCATGATCCGTGAAGATGGATTACGCGGAGCCACGACGAACCCCGTTATTTTCGAGAAGGCTTTGAATGGCGGTGCTTATGACGCCGAGATCCATCGGCTTGGCCATGAGGGAAAATCGGCCGAAGAAATTTACAAAACGCTCGCTGTAACGGCCGTACGGGAGATCGCGGATGTCTTCGGGCCAGTTCACAGCCAGACCCAAGGACAGGACGGTTTTGTCTCCATCGAGGTGAGCCCGCTTTTGGCCTATGACACGGATGCCACGATCCGCGAGGCGAAAGAGCTCTACGCGCGCGTGGACCGGAAGAACGTCATGGTCAAGATCCCGGCCACCGCCCAGGGCATTCCCGCGATCGAAGAGGTCATCTCCTCCGGCATTCCCGTGAACGTGACGCTTATTTTCGCGGTGGAAAGATACCGCGAGGTTATGGAAGCCTATCTTTCGGGTCTGGACCGGCGTGTGGATGCCGGCTTGCCGGTGAAAGAGGTCGCGTCGGTGGCGAGTTTTTTTGTGAGCCGCGTGGATAGTGCCGTGGACAAACGCTTGGAGCAAAAGATCGCCGGCACGACCGACCGCCATCTGCAGGAACTTTACCGGAGTCTTCTCGGCAAGTCCGCGATCGCCAATTCCAAATCGGCCTACGCCGCTTTCGAAGAAACATTCACCGGCGAACGTTTTCGTTCCCTGAAGAAAAAAGGCGCGCAGTTTCAGCGGCCGCTTTGGGCTTCCACCGGGACAAAAAACCCGAATTACCCGGATGTCCTTTACGTGGAAGCGCTGATCGGACCCAACACCGTGAACACCATCCCTCCGCCGACCTTGGACGCTTTTCGCGACCACGGTCGTGCCGTGCTGACCTTGATCGAAGGCCTTGACGAGGTCGTGAAAACGCTGGAAAAGCTCGCTTTCGCCGGGGTCGCGCTCACCGAAGTCACGACTGAGCTTGAAAAAGCGGGCGTGGACCTCTTCAGCGAGGCGTATCAAAAGATCATCCAGCGGGTCGGGGATAAAAGAAAATGAGACACTCCTTTGTGCTTCCGACCGCGCATTGGGGGCCTTACGAAGAGACGCTGCGTGACTGGTCCGCGAAAAGCGAAAAACTGAAGCTCATTCCACGTCTTTGGCAGAGGGACCCGCTTCTGTGGAGCAAAAACCCCGCTCAGCATAAAGAGATCAAAGATCGTCTCGGCTGGCTTTCTATTCCCCGCCTCATGAAATCGCATGTGGCGGAACTCAAAGCGTTCCAAGAGGAAGTGAAAGCCGCGGGTTTCACGCACGCGGTCCTTTTGGGGATGGGCGGCTCGAGCCTGGCGCCGGAGGTTTTGCAGAGCGTTTTGGGCAACGCTCCCGGTTTTCCAGAACTTCTTGTCCTCGACAGCACGGACCCGGCCCGCGTGAAGGACGTGGAGGCTAGGTTGGACCTCGCTAAAACGCTTTTTATCGTCTCCAGTAAATCCGGCGGCACGGTCGAATCGACCTCTTTCTTCAAATATTTTTATGACCTCGTC
>Ga0247727_10019279_pt1 | contig 10591 bp, 10 predicted proteins | sample WisWelCaveWW1625_FD_202498 | JGI IMG/M metagenome (GOLD analysis project Ga0247727, IMG submission 202498) | Biofilm microbial communities from Wishing Well Cave, Virginia, United States - WW16-25 | ecosystem: Environmental > Aquatic > Deep subsurface > Groundwater > Cave microbial mat | place...
CGCCTGCCTTGCGCGGTTGTAGGCAAGTTTCAGGCCTTTCAGCAATTCCTCGGCGTTTTCTGTCGCATTGTCCATTGCCGTCATTCTGGCTCCCTGCTCTCCCGCATTTGACTCCAGTACAGATTTAAAAAATCTGATTTTGAGACTCTGCGGAATCAATTCAGCCATGATCTCTTCCCGGTCCGGTTCGAAGATGTAATCCACGTTGAATCCGGATTTTTTCTTCTCTTCCTGGGCGACTTCCGCCGCCGCAATCGGAAGGTACTGTTCGATCCTGCGGTTCTGAACCACCACATTCTTAAACTCATTGTAGCAGATGTGAACCCGGTCCCATTCTTTCCCTTCAAATCCTTTCATCACGATTTCCGCCACACCGGAGACAGATTCAAAACGCAAATCGGCAAACACATCGTGGTTTTGTCCGATCTGCGGGAGTTTGAGCCTGCGGAAAAACTCAAACGCTTTTCTCCCAATGCAAAGAAATTTCACATTTCCCGCGGCTTTCTGATTCGGATAATTCTGCTCCACGAAAACAACGGTCTCTTTGAGCAGGTTGGAATTGAAACCGCCGCACAAACCCCGGTTGGAAGTGATCACAACAAAAAGAATGTTTTCCGCCGGGCGGACGGACAAATAAGGGCTTTCGATCTCCTCAGTAATGTTTGACTGAATGTCATCAATGATCTCCTGCATCTTGCGTGCATAAGGCCGGAGCGAAAGGATGCGATCCTGAGCTTGTCTCAGCCTTGCGGCGGCAACCATTTTCATGGCCTTAGTCATCTGTTGTGTCGTCTTGACACTCTTGATTCGCTCCCGGATCTCTTTCAGATTTCCCATTTGTCCTTATGCCCTTCGGTTCTTATCAGGAATAGGTAGATGAAATTTCTGCTGCCGTATCAACCAGAATCTTCTCGATGCTTTCATCAATTTTCCCGGATGCAAGAGTTTTGAGCAGATCCGCATTTCTCACATCGAGTTGATCGAGGAAGCGCTGCTGGAATTCCCGGATCTTATCCACCGGCACTTTGGAAAGAAGGCCCTTTGTTCCGATGAAAATGATTGCAATCTGGTGTTCCACACGCATCGGATCGTATTGTTTTTGCTTCAATATTTCAACCAGCCGCTTTCCCTTGTCAAGCTGACGCTGGGTTGCGGCATCCAGATCCGATCCGAATTTTGAAAACGCTTCCAGTTCCCTGTATTGGGCAAGATCCAGTTTGAGGGATCCGGCTACTTTTTTCATGGATTTGATCTGCGCTGATCCGCCTACACGGGAAACGGAAATCCCCACGTTGATGGCGGGCCTGATTCCCGAGTTAAAGAGACTGGATTCCAGGAAAATCTGTCCATCGGTAATGGATATCACGTTGGTCGGAATGTATGCTGACACGTCGCCGGCCTGGGTTTCGATAATCGGAAGAGCGGTCAGCGATCCGCCTCCTTTGACAATTCCCTTAAAGGATTCAGGCAAATCGTTCATATTGGCGGCGATCTCATCGTTTTCAATGATTTTCGCGGCTCTTTCGAGAAGGCGGCTGTGCAGATAAAAAACGTCTCCCGGATATGCTTCCCGTCCGGGTGGCCGACGAAGAAGAAGTGAAACTTCGCGATAGGCAACGGCCTGCTTGCTGAGGTCGTCAAAAACGATGAGGGCCGGTTTTCCGGTATCGCGGAAATATTCGCCGATTGCTGCGCCGGCAAAAGGAGCAAAGAACTGCAAGGGAGCCGGAGTCGAAGCGGGAGCAACAACGACAACTGTATATGGCATGGCACCGTTTTGCTCCAGAGTTTTCACGACCTGGGCAACGGTGGAACCTTTTTGCCCGGATGCAACATAAATGCAATAGACCGGCTCCCCTTTTTCGAAAAACTCCCGTTGGTTGATGATGGTATCAATCGCCACGGCAGTTTTTCCGGTCTGCCGGTCGCCGATGATCAACTCGCGCTGACCACGGCCAATCGGAATCATCGCATCAATTGCTTTGAGTCCGGTTTGGATTGGCTCATTCACCGGCTGACGGTAAATTACTCCGGGAGCTTTTCTTTCGAGAGGGGAATCATATAGCTTTCCGGTGATAGGGCCTTTTCCATCAACCGGCTCACCGAGTGGATTGATCACACGGCCAAGGAGGGGTTCACCCACTTTGATAGAGGCAATTTTGCCTGTCCGCTTGACGGTATCGCCTTCTTTGATCCCTTCGGCCACGCCGAAGAGAACGGCACCTACGTTGTCCTCCTCCAGGTTGAGAACCATTCCTTTCAAGCCATTGTCAAATTCAATGAGCTCTCCGGCCTGCACTCTTGACATACCGTAAATGCGTGCGATTCCGTCCCCGATCTGGAGAACGGTGCCTACTTCTTCAAATTCTGCTTCTGTTTTGAAATTGGAGAGTTGCTCTCTCAGAATTGCAGAAACTTCATCTGGTCTTACTTCTACCATCTTTTTTCTTTTTGTAGTCTCTATTCCTCAGGACTATGTTATCCTTATATACGGGTTGCTTTCAAATTCTCTTTCCAGGTCACGAAGCCGGTTTGCAATGCTGCCATCAAACTTGCGGTCGCCGACCAATAGGGTAAAACCGCCAATCAGCGCAGGATCAATCCGCTCCTCGATTTCAAATTTCGTTTTCAGGTCATCCTGCACAATTTTTCTGATCTGCTCCCTCTGACCTTCGCTGAGTTTCATCGCGGTTGTGACAATTCCGCGCGTGATATTTTTCTTTTCATCATAAATGAACATTACCCTGTCAGCAATGTCCTTGAGAAAAGCTTCCCTTCTTTTCCGGATGACGATCGGAATGAATTCAGCAGTAATTTTTGAGCTGAATTTTTTGCCAAAAAGGGCATCCATGATCTCCTGCTTCTTATCGCTGTAGATCAGCGGACTGCGAAGCATGTACCGGAATTCCCGGTTTTGCGTACAAACCTGGTGAATCATCCTGAAATCCTGAACCACCTGCTCCAACTGGCCTTGCTCTGTGGCAAGAGCCATGATGGATCGTGCGTACCTGGTACCGAGTTTGATTTCAATCATTGCTGGTTCAATTCATTTTCAATCCACTGATCAGGCTGTTGATCATTCTCTCCTGTTCCGGTGTTTTCTCGAGTTCTTTCTTCAGGATTTTCTCAGCGATGGCCACCGAAAGCTTACCGACTTCGTTTTTAATTTCTGTCATCGCCGCCATTTTCTCTGATTGAATTGCTTTGCGGGCCTGGTCAATCATCATGGCGGAAGTCTCCAGGGCATCTTCCTTTGCTTTGACGACCAAAGCGTCTGCGATGGTACGGGCCTCTTTTACGATTTTCTCGCGTTCAGCACGTGCTTCCCTGAGAATCTGCTCATTTTCTGACTTAAGAAGGCCCATTTCTTCCCTTGCTTTTTTGGCTTCTGCCAGGGAGTTTTCAATGGATTCTTCGCGTTTTTTCAAACCGGAGAGAATCGGCTTCCAGGCAAACCTTCTGAGCAGGAAGAAAAAAGTCAGAAAGAAAAAAAGTGTCCAGAAAAAAAGTCCAACCTTGGGCAATATCAGTTCCATAATGTTATTTCCTTGATGTTAGAATCTGGAATACCGGCCGGGCCATCCGCCCGGCCGGATCATCCATGTTTTTACAACACAACCAGGAGGCAGATGACCTCGCCGAAGAGGGCTACCCCTTCCACGAGCGCTGCCGTCAGGATCATGTTACCGCGAATGTCGCCGGCGGCCTCTGGCTGACGTGCCATAGACTCCAGCGCCGATGCGGCAAGGCGCCCGATGCCAAGGCCTGCTCCGATTGCAGCAAGTCCGGCTCCGATTCCTGCGCCTACTACTCCGATATCTCCTTCCATGATGTAAAAAAATTATATATGAAAAAAATTTGACAAATCAATGACTCTCTTCGTGCCCGCCTTCCATCGCCTGGCTGATAAAAACAGCCGAAAGAAGGGCAAACACGTATGCCTGGATTCCGGCAACCAGCAATTCCAGGAAATAAATGAACACAGTAAACAAATACGACATCGGCGCAATTCCCATTGCAGCGCCCATGTTTTTTCCGTTTTCACCCATGATAAAAATCAGGCAGACCAGGGCAAGAACCATGAAGTGCCCGCCGGAAATATTGGCAAACAGACGGATTGCCAATGCAAAGGGCTTGGTGAATATTCCCAACACCTCAATCGGCAGCATGATCAATACCCGAATCAGCACCGGAACTCCCGGAAACCAGAATATGTGTTGCCAATAATGCTTGTTCGTTGCCGTCATCGTCAACAGGAAAGTGAGCATTGCAAGCGCTGCTGTTACACTCGTGTTGCCGGCAATGTTTGAATTCCAGGGCACCAGCCCGAACAGATTCGAAAAGAATATGAAAAAGAACAAGGTCAGCATATAAGGCATGTACTTGTCTGTTTTCTTTCCCAGGTAAGGCTGAACGATGTCGGTCTTCACAAAGAGTATCACCGGCTCAAAAAATGATTGAATGCCGGAAGGAGCCTTTCCTTCATTATTGCGATATCCTTTTGCAACGGCTGTAAAAACAAAAAAGAGAAGAAGGCAGATAAAGAAGATATGCAGGGAAGTTTTGGTGATGGAAAAATCCAGAAGGCCGGCTTCCGAATCCAAAATCATATATTCTCCGCCTTCAATTCTTATATATTTAATATTATTGATTTCAAATTTGTATTCCGCCGGCGATGCAGCAGCCAATCTCTCCAGTTCTTCACTTTTGATCAGGCTCTTTCCTTTTACCTTATACACGTTGTCGTGAGCAATGACATAATCATTCGATTCTGCTACCGCTTCGGTACTGCCGAAAAACTGAAAACCCTTTCCCGGCTCATAAAAAAACCAGGGCAGATGAATGGCAACCGCCATGTACCCGCTATCGCCTTTCGGAATGTCAAAGATGTGCCAGTCGTGATTGTCGGCAACGTGGTGCTTGATGATATCTGCAATCGGTTCCTCTTCTTCGCCACCGGCCTGATTTTCAGAAGCGAAAAGAGCCTGGGGAAAGAATGAAATCAGCCAAAACAGGAAAGCATAAATGATTGATTTGCCAGTGTTTGTAGCCAATTGCATGAGGTCGGATTTTCCCTTCGAATTTGAAAATCGCGCGCAATTTACTGATTAAAGAGGCAATATCAAATGAAAGAAGGCCGCCGGATCAGGCCTGTTTTTTCCTTGCGGCAGCGAGGAGAAAAATGACTTCGGTTGTCGTGAAAACCAGGTAGCCAATCATGAAACAAATTGCAAAAAGTTTCACTTGCTCTTTCATGGCAAGACCTACGATGACAAGGGCCGCTATGCCCGTTCCCATTTTCACCAGCAAGCCGACCATGACCGTGGAGATAAACAATCCCGGTCTGGATTTCAATCCGCGCATCACGATGAAGTAAACAACAATGCTTGCAATCGCAGAAGTACACAATGCGAACGCTGACATCCAGATTCCCGAAGCGCCCGATTCCGCCGGAAGTACCGCCGCTGCCAGTGCCGACAGCAAAAGGACAAGAATGCCCTGCAACAAAAGAAATCGAACCGGTTTCAATACTTCAAATTATCGTTTGCCTCCGGTAAATGCACGGAACAACTGGTAAATCGCTGCTGCAATTCCGAAAATGGAAAAGAGGAGGGTAAACCAGGGACGCTGGGTTTGTTGCCAACCATCAATCTTGTGACCGATGTAAACGAAGATTCCGACGGTCGCCACCATTTGCAATCCGAGTGATGCGTACTGCATTCCTCCCGGCGCAGGTTTCTTTTCAGGCCGATCTGTCTTCGACAACGACTGCCCCGCTTTCGTACTTTCCGTTGAGCTTTCCGTTTCCACCTGGATTGTCGCTGTGGTGAGATTCACGTTTGATTACGTCTTCAACTCTTTCCGGAGCCCGTTCCAGGACGGGCTTCGCGTCCTCCCCCATCCTGCAGCTTCCTGAAAATGTGGCGCCAACCTGCACAGCCAGCTTTTGGGTATAAATATCGCCGTGGATTGTGCCGTTTTGTTGCAATTGCAGGAGTTCCCTGATCACAACGGTGCCTTTCACTTCGCCGGCGATGTTTGCATTTCTCGCATCAATGTTTCCCTCGACATATCCTTCTTCGCCTATCACCAGCTTGGAATTGCAGGTTACCGTGCCAATGATTTTCCCTTCGACCCTGATATCGCCTTTGGTCGTGATGTTGCCAACAAGCACCGTCCCTTTGCTGATGGTGTTAAGAACATTGTCTACGACCGACGTGATTTCACTTGCTTTTGGTTTATGAACAGCCATAATTCTTCTTATCTGCGAAACGCAATATATTCTTCCGGATCAACCGGTTTTCCGTTAAACCACAATTCGAAATGAAGGTGAGGTCCCGTAGTGTTTTCTCCTGAGTTGCCGATAACGGCAATGGCTTCACCTGCAAACACATAGCTTCCGGCTTTCTTGAATACCCGGCTGTTGTGCTTGTAAAATGAAATGAGTCCGTTGGCATGTGCGATTCCGATGACATACCCGGTTTGATTGGAATATTCAGAGAATATGACAAACCCGTTTGCGATTGCGCTGATCATCGCATCGTTGTTGGCGACGATATCCACTCCAAAATGCTTCTCACGGGAATCATTGGGTTTGAATGTGCTCGATACGGTTCCCAGCAGAGGCGGAATCAGATTCATAACCTGATATCCCGCATTTACGGGAGGAGAGGCGCCTGCTTCGATTGGCCGGTTGGCAACCTCCTGCAATACATTGGCTGGTGATCCTTGCTCGTTATTCTCAGCATAATCATAGGTCGGCATATTGGCTTCTGCCATGACATCCTCAAAAGACAAGTCATCCAGGCTGCCTTCATTGCCGTTGCCATGCACATTGGTCATGGATTCAAGCAAGGAAGCCTGGCTCTGAGTTTTTGCCAAAAGGCTGTCATATCGCTCCTTTTGGGCCAGATGCTGGATTTCCAGCTCCGGATTCATATAACCGGGGATATTCTGCCTGATGGATGGGGTCAAAACGATGAGGGAAGCGGTTCCGGCTACTACCGCAAGTACTGACAACAAGCCGGAAACCCATACAAAGCCGGGTTTCACCACAAACTGCCTGAATTGCTTCAGTGATTCGTGGTCAACGAACTGAATTCGTATTCTCTTATTTTGTTTAGCCAGAAATCTGCGAAACATTGGGTTTCAGGTTGGGATCGGATTTCAGTATATTTGGCGTAATTTTCTCAAAATAACTGCGTTCCTTTAGAGTTGAGGGATAAAATTACATATTTTTCAGGATTGGCCCTTTCAATCCTTTTTTTGGTTTCCTGTGGTTCGCAGCGTAAGAATGTTGTATCCAAAGGCTACCACAATACGACTTCTCTGTTCAATTGGTTATATAACGGGGAATTGGCCTGGCAGGAAGGGGTAAACAGCATCAATGCCGGGTTTAAAGTTCCTTCCGAAGGCTTCATTCCGGTCATCTATTTCGGGACTCCGGAAGACGCAAAGACGGCAGAAGGCAGTTTCGACAAAGCAATTGAAAAGTCTGAAGTCGTCCTGATCAAACATCCCAACAGCAGGTACATCCGCAATGCCCGGTTCCTGATCGGAAGAAGTTTGTTTTACAAGTCAAGCTATTTTCTGGCAATTCAGAACCTGGAATGGGTGATCAATGAACATCCGAAGGCGCCGATTGTCCCTGATTGCCACATCTGGCTTGCGAGGACCTACTATTTCAACGACCGGCCGACAACGGCACAGAAAATGATTGATGAGAAAATCAAAAAATACGATCTCAACAACCGGCAGAAGGGAGAACTGGCATTGCTCCAGGTGACAATCGAAATGGACAATGAACAATATGACAATGCGACGAAGATCCTGGAGCGGAGCATCAGAATCCAAAAGGGAAGATTGAACCGGGCGAGGGTGAATTTCCTTCTCGGCCAATTGTATATGAAGCAGGGGAAAATGGCCCGGGCTTTCGTGCATTTTAAGACGGTTACGCGAATCAACACAGATTACGAACTGATCTTCAATGCCAAACTGCTTGCGATCAGGCTTTCCTCACATGACGTGCAAGAAGGCGTGGATCCGGAAGCCCGGATGCGGCGGATGCTGAACCGAATGCTCCGGGATGAAAAGAATCTTGATTACAAGGATCAGATCCATTACGAAATTGCATTGATAGATTTCGGCAAGGGCGAATTTGCATCGGCTCTCACAAGCCTGCAGAAGTCCGTGAATACCAGCACCAAAAACATCAGGCAAAAGGCCCTTTCCCATTACAAGGCAGGCCAGATCTACTTTTACAACCTCAAGGAATTTACCCTGGCACAGGCAAAATTTGACAGCGCCTCGACCTTGATTTCAAAAAACGATCCGGAATACAAAGAGATCGTTACCGTCGGAAAAACTCTGAAGGAATATGTCAACCTTGTCAATACGATTCATTACCAGGACAGCATGATCTGGCTCGCCGGTATGAGCCACAACCAGTTGGCGAAGCAGATTGACCTCGTCATCGCCGAAGAAAAACGACGGGAGGACGAAGCAAAAATCAAGCAGCAGATTTCCATGATTGAGGAATCCGATCCGGGTTTCAACAATCAATTCAACACTCAGAACAATCAGCAAAGCGCCGGATCCGGGTTTTATTTCAACAACATGGAACAGGTTTCTTCCGGGCGGATAGAGTTCCAGGCCAAGTGGGGAGACCGGAAAAATGAAGACGATTGGCGGCGAAAATTCAAGGCGCTGCAATTGTCCAACTTGGAAGAAAAGGAAGAAGAAAAGGAAAACATTGACAGCAACCTCGTTGCAACATACGGTAACAAAGCCAAATATTACAAAGATGTTCCGACCTCCGCCGAAGAAATAGAAGCGGCACATGCCAAAGTCAGGGCTGCATTGTTTTCTCTCGGGCAGTTGTTTGATAAAAAACTGGAACTTCCCGATTCAGCCATTGCAACATTTGAAAAACTGGTGGCAAGATATCCTGCCTCAGATGACGCATTAAAAGCAAGGTTTGCGTTGTACAATTTGTATTCCAAAGTGGATCCCTACAAAGCAGATGAGCAGAAGTCCTACATCTGCGGGAAAAATCCGCATAGCATTTATTGTAAGCTGATCAAAGGGGAAAACGTGGAAGCAGAGTTGAACGAACATCTGAAAAAATACGAAACCGCTTACGCTGCTCTTTGGCCCACTTACCAGAAGAAAGATTACGAAACGGTCATTTCGTTCGCCAATTTCATCGTGGACCGGTTTCCCGACAATCCGGATATCGCCCGCGTGAAGTACATCAAAGGTTTGAGCTATGGCGAAACAGGAAACCTCGACAGTCTCAAATCCGTTTTTTCCTCGATCAGCAGCAACTATCCTGATCATGAGGTGACTCCGATTGTGATCAAGACTTTGTCCAAACTGGGAATGGTGAGCGATGACGAGGGTTCCTCGAAAATCGAAGAGAAGAAAAAAGCAATAGATGCTTCAAGCAATACAAAATATGCCGGATTCGAAGCGGCAATTAAGCCCAGCGAAAAACTTTTTGTTGTCATGCTCATCAGGAAAGATGCCATCAGCAACAACCAGTTGAAGACAAAGCTTACCGATTTCAACAACGCCAAATTCAACAGCAACAACCTTACCGCGAGTATCTTCTTTTACAAGGACGAAAGACATCTCGGATATATCAGTCAGTTCAATTCGGTAAAAGAAGCGATGATGTACATTGACTTCGCGCAAAAAGACCCCGGTCTGAGTCCTTTGTTATCCAATGAAGGCGACATGATCGTTTTTGTCACGCCGGGCAACTTCAAAGTGGCATATCAGCAAAAAAGATTTGAAGATTACAACGAATTCTACCAGGAAGTCATCCTTCCTTCTGTAGAATAATCATATAGGTTCCCTTAAATTCGTCTCATGGAAGAATCGCCACGGAAATCCCATCGTTTCCGGAAGTTTCGATTGATCGTTCTCGGAATTTTCATTGCCGGCGCCCTTTCTGCGACGATTCTCATCATTTCTGTAGCTTCCAATATTCCCGATCTTTCTGAGATCGAAAACCCGCAAAGCGATCTTTCTACGCAGGTTTATTCTGCAGACGGAGTGCTATTGCGAAGTTTATATGAGGAAAAGCACCGGATCAACGTTCCTTTGAATGAAATCAGCCCTCATGTGCTGAATGCTCTGATCGCAACGGAAGACATCCGTTATTACCAGCACTCCGGCATTGACCCCCAGGCCATCATGGCCATCATCAAGGACATTCTGACAGGAAAGAAGACGCGGGGCGGAAGCACGATTTCGATGCAGCTTGCGCGAAATCTCTATGACAAGATCGGTCACGAAAGGACATTGTTCCGGAAGGGTTCCGAAATGATCACTGCCGTCATCCTGGAAAGAAAATTCACGAAGGAGGAAATCATAACGTATTATCTCAATACGGTTTCATTCGTCGGCAACACTTATGGAATACAAAATGCATCCCGGATTTTCTTCGGGAAAGATTCGGGTGATCTCAATCTGGAAGAAGCCGCGCTGCTCGTCGGTTTGCTGAAAGGCCCGACAACTTACAATCCCTACCGGCATTACGAGGCGGGCATGGCAAGACGAAATACAATCATTGAGCAAATGCAGA
>Ga0247727_10019280_pt1 | contig 10590 bp, 8 predicted proteins | sample WisWelCaveWW1625_FD_202498 | JGI IMG/M metagenome (GOLD analysis project Ga0247727, IMG submission 202498) | Biofilm microbial communities from Wishing Well Cave, Virginia, United States - WW16-25 | ecosystem: Environmental > Aquatic > Deep subsurface > Groundwater > Cave microbial mat | place...
GCGCAAGAAGAAGCTGACGATTGAAGCGACGCTCACGGCGTTTGCGATCTCGCTGGTTTTTCTGGCGGCGGGAAAATTGTTATTCTCGTTTCTGGGCATCACCGAAAGCGACTTCCGCGTTGGCGGCGGCATCGTGCTTTTGGTCTTGGCGGTCAGCGATCTTCTGTTTTCCAAAGAGCGCAAGCGCGATCCGGAAACTTCCGTCGGCGTCGTGCCCATCGGCATTCCGCTGATCATGGGGCCGGCGGCGTTGACTACCATTATCATCCTTGTCGATTCCTACGGCTATCTGTGGACGATTGCCTCGTTGTTGATGAACATGTTGATTGTCTGGGTCGTGTTTGCGCAAGCTGGACGGATTACCCGCTTCATGGGAAAAGCCGGCTCGCGAGCCGTCGCCAAGGTGGCGGCTTTGTTTCTGGCCGGCATCGCCGTGATGATGATTCGCAGCGGCATTGCGACGATGCTCAAGCATTGAATTACATTGCCGAAGCGATTCTAACGATCCAGATCGATAAAATGTACCAGGCAATGTATTTTCTCCAATGAGCCAGGAGCGTTTCGTAGGTGCTGTTTTTAAAAAGATACAAGAACCCGGTGATGATAATGGAAAAGAATACAAAAGGTCCTGCAAGATGAAACTGAAATCCATCGAGCATTTCCAGGGATAGAATGGACAGAATGGATCTGGTCATTCCACACAGCGGGCATGGTATGCCGGAAAGGGAGTAAAAGAGGCAGCCATACCCAAGCGGAAAAACCCGAAGATAATCAAGAAGCGGAATCAATCTCATTATGCAGTAATGACCTTCGTACCAGCCATCTTATCATGCCATCCGCGTTTTTCTTTATCCCAGAGAACCCACAACAACCCCAACGCACATGGTATCGCGGCAATAAGGTAAGCAAAGTATCTCCCAAGCGCGGAGCCAAAGGTTAACGGTGAGCCATCATTCTTGACGATCTTAATTTTCAAGATTTTTTTGCCGATGGTTGCGCCATCTGCAAATGTCCACATGCCAACATAATAAGATATTCCGACAAGAAGTGAAAATGGTAGAGCTTGGTAATAGGCCGGGTCATTTGCGTCATAAGCGCCGGGTCCAAAAATCAGGATTTGGATAATGTTAAAAGGTATACCAACGATTAAAAAATCCAGCAAAACCGCCCCCAGCCTTGTGCCAAATCCAACATTGTTCATGGTGTGCCCTCCTTTGAGAAATTCGTAGTGAACTGCTTTGGGAACGATCATCCCTTTCGTGAGTAGGCCGAAAGAAAAATGAGTTTGGCTCTCTTGCTTTGCAGTATGTTGAACCGAATAAGCCAAGGCGATGCCGATCACAGGTGTGTGTTTGGGCAGAAGTCCGACAATTATGCCAAATCTGACGGCGGCAACCTAATAGAATCACATGACATTGTCAAGAGGTTTTTACTCGATGCTGAATTTTTTCATTAAAACTTTACTTGCAAAAATCTGCAAATGGAGGCGTTGACTTTTCATGCCTTTTCTTCCTATCTTGACAGCGAGACAAGCATTCTGATTGCACTCAACGGGATTCACGTATGCGCATGACCGTATGGAAGCTTGGTGGGCTTGTTACTGGCTTGAGCACGTTTGTAATTCTTATCGTTGTTGATACGCCCATAAAAAATTACGGCGCCTGGGAGGCGCGGCCGGCCATGGCAGCAGCCGTCGCAGCACTCATGGCCATCTGGTGGCTCACCGAGGCGCTGCCGATCTACGTCACGGCTTGCGTGCCGCTCGTGCTCTTTCCGCTGCTGAATGTTTTTGGAAAAGGCTTCGGCGCCAGCCTGGCTGAAACCGCGTTGTCGTATCTCGACCCCTATAATTTTCTTTTTGCCGGCGGGATGTGTATCGCCGCCGCCATGCAGCAATGCCATCTGCACCGGCGCATTGCGTTGAACATCATGCGGCGCATCGGCACGGATCCGCGCCGATTGCTGTTCGGCTTGCTGAGCGCAACGGCGTTTATTTCTCTGTGGATCTCCAACACCGCGACGGCGACGATGATGGTGCCGATTGCGTTCTCGATCATCGTTCAATTGGAGCAACAACTTGGCAACCGGCGGCTCGTGCACTATGGCGCGGCGATCATGATGGCCGTGGCCTATGCCTCGAACCTCGGCGGCATCGGCACCAAGATCGGCACCGCGCCCAACGCGCAGTTTGCCGGCTTCATGCACGGACTCGGCATCGAAGTTTCTTTTTTGCAATTCATGGCCGTCGGTTTTCCATTTGTCGTTTTCTTTTTGCCGGTAGTCTGGCTTATGCTGTGGCGCCTCGGGCGCGCCGACCATCTGCAAGGCGATCTCGGAGCGACGGTCATTGCCGACGAGTTGAACAAACTGGGCCCCATGAAAAAAACAGAGCTTATCGTGCTGGCGGTTTTTTTCTGCACCGCGGGACTGTGGATAGCCGGCAAGCCTCTCACCGCGGTTGTTCAATCATGGTTGTCCGGAGTCAAAATCACCACCGCGCATGTAGAAGGCGGGACCGCGATGCTTGCCGCTTTCGTCTTATTGGCTTGGCGAAGGGGCGGACGACAAGTGCTCGAGTTGCGGTCGTTGCGCCACGTGCCGTGGGAAACCTTGCTGTTGTTGGGCGGCGGTTTTGCGCTGGCAGCAGGCATTCAAAAAAGCGGCTTTTCCGAATGGATGGGAGGTAGGCTCTCGGCGATTTACAATTTCCATCCGTTTTCGCAGGTGCTGTTGGCCAGTGCGACGACCGTGGGCATTTCAGCGGTGGCTTCCAACACCGCCACCATCGCCGTGATGCTCAACGTGTTAAAAGACGCCGTCGCTCCAGGGGTGCGCACCACCGTGTTATTCGCCGCGACGATTGCGGCCTCATGCGACTTTGCTTTGCCCGCCGGAACGCCGCCGAATGCGATTGTTTTCGGAAGCGGTTACGTGACGATTCCGCAAATGGCAAAGACCGGCGCCGTGTTGGACGTTGCCGCGGCCGTTCTCGCGGCGTGTTGGTGTTGGCTGATCGTGAGAGTAGTAATGTGAAAAGCGAAGTATAGAAAAACAAGCGTTTCGTTTGTTGAATTAAGTTGACAAGCGTATTTCTGAATTGCGCGATTTTTTTGCATCGTTATGGCGCGGAGCGTCGCGACGAAGCCTCGGCTATATAGCCCTTCACCCGGAGGGACGGCTTCGCTCGCCATGACATGGCATTCCATGATTTAGGGCCATGGCTCGAACAAAAATCGCTCGAGATTCGTTCTCGCCCGTTACAATCTTTTTTCCCGTCTCACCTCATGTCCCCATGCTTTTCTCTCAGCATCACGCGCACGCGCCGTCGTCGCGTTTTATGATTTTTTTATATTTTCCGGCCCTCTCTTAAGAGATTCAATATATCCTTTTGACTATATTGTTTCGCAAAATAAATGGAGAAAAGTTATGGACATTCTCTACCTCAGCATGATTCTGCTTTTTTTGGTTTTCTCATGGGGACTAGTAAAGCTCTGCGAGCGTCTATGATGGCACAGCATTGCTGGGTATCGCGCCATGCTCAATGCAATTTGCATAAATGATCAAATTAGGAGTCAGCCATGAGCTTGCTTTATGTGATATGCGGCGTCATTGCCCTGGCGTTATTCGTTTATTTGTTTGTCGCACTCTTAAAACCGGAGAAGTTTTCATGACACTAAATGGCTATCTCCAAATTGGATTCTACCTCATTGTGTTGATCGCCTTGGCCAAGCCGCTGGGTTGGTACATGGCGCGCGTGTATGAGGGGAAATCCTTCGGGCCGGATCGCGTGCTCGGTCCGTTCGAGCGTTTGATTTATCGTTTGTGCGGCGTGCGTAGCGACGAGGAGATGAGTTGGAAAACGTACGCATTGGCGATGTTGCTATTCAATTTCGCCGGCTTGATCGTGGTTTATGCGCTGCAACGCTGGCAACATTGGCTGCCGCTCAATCCACAGGGATTCGGCGCGGTCACGCCGGATTCATCTTTTAACACCGCCGTTAGTTTTGCCAGCAATACCAACTGGCAAGGTTACGGCGGCGAGACCACGATGAGCTACTTGACACAAATGCTCGGCCTCACCGTGCAGAATTTTGTTTCAGCGGCCGCAGGCATGGCAACGCTTGTAGCGCTCATTCGCGGCCTCGCTCGTCGCACGGCGCAGACCATCGGCAACTTTTGGGTCGATCTTGTGCGCACCACGCTTTATATTTTGCTGCCGCTCGCGGTCGTGTTGGCGCTGATCCAGATTTCGCAGGGCGTGATTCAAAATTTCAGTGCATATCAAAGCGTGCCGCTGCTTCAGCCGACCGTTGATGGCATCCCGACTAGTTGGGACACCGAGCAATTGCTGCCCATGGGTCCGGCGGCCTCGCAAATCGCCATCAAACAGCTCGGCACCAATGGCGGCGGTTTCTTCAACGTCAACTCCGCGCATCCATTTGAGAATCCCACGCCGCTTGCAAACTTTCTTGAGATGCTGGCGATTCTGCTGATTCCTGTGGCGCTGTGTTATACCTTCGGTAAAATGGTCGGTGACACGCGCCAAGGCTGGGCTGTGCTTGCAGCGATGACGGTCATCTTCGTGGCGCTGCTCGCGCTGTGCGTAGGGGCAGAACAGAGCGGCAATCCCGCTTTCATAAAGATGGGCATCGATCAAAATGCCAGCTCGCTGCAAGCCGGCGGCAACATGGAAGGCAAAGAAGTTCGTTTCGGCATCGCGAACTCGGCGTTGTGGGCAACCGCGACCACCGCAGCCTCGAATGGCTCGGTCAATTCCATGCATGATTCCTACACGCCGCTCGGCGGTCTCGTGCCGATGTGGCTTATGCAACTTGGCGAAGTCATTTATGGCGGCGTCGGTTCGGGACTGTACGGCATGTTAGTCTTCGCCATCATCGCGGTGTTCGTCGCCGGACTCATGGTCGGCCGTACGCCCGAATACTTGGGGAAAAAAATCGAGGCTTATGAAATGAAGATGGCCTCGCTGGTCATTCTGATTCCGCCGATCGTCGTGCTCGGGTTCACCGCGCTTGCCGTTGTCACCAATGCCGGACGTGCGACGATTTACAATCCAGGCGTGCATGGCTTCAGCGAAGTGCTTTATGCTTTTTCGTCACAGGGCAACAACAACGGCAGCGCCTTCGCCGGATTGGGTGCGAACAATCCGTTTTACAATCTCACCGGCGGCTTGGCGATGTTGTTCGCGCGTTACTGGCTGGCGATTCCAACATTGGCCATCGCCGGCTCATTGGCACGTAAGAAGATCGTCCCAACCGGCCCCGGCACATTGCCGACGCACAATACGCTGTTCATTATTTTGTTGATCGGCGTGGTGATCATCGTCGGCGCGCTGACCTTCATTCCGGCGTTGGCGCTTGGGCCGATCGTTGAGCATTTGATGATGTGAAAGAACGAAGAGCGTAAAGCGAGAAGCGTTGAGCGCTTTTCGCTCTTCGCTCGACGCTCTTCGCCCTACGAACATTCAAAGGAGTACTATACATGTCCGACGACACCAAAGCCCGCCCTCTATTCGATGCAAAAATCGTCAAGCCGGCAATCATCGATTCATTTCTCAAGCTCGATCCGCGCATTCAAATTCGCAATCCGGTGATGTTTGTCGTGCTCATCGGCAGCGTGCTGACGACCGCATTGTTTGTTCACGCATTTATTGGAAAAGGCGAAGCGCCGGCTGGTTTTATTATCGCCGTCTCACTTTGGCTGTGGTTCACCGTGCTCTTTGCCAACTTCGCGGAAGCGATGGCCGAAGGCCGCGGCAAGGCGCAGGCGGAATCGTTGCGCCGTGCTCGGCGCGACATCAGCGCCAAGAAACTCTCACGCCCGAAACGTGGCTCGGACTTCGCCACGGTAACGGCCGCTACGTTGAAAAAAGGAGACGTCGTGCTCGTCGAAGCCGGTGATTTTATTCCCGGCGATGGCGAAGTCATCGAAGGCATTGCTTCGGTTGACGAGAGCGCGATTACAGGAGAGAGCGCGCCGGTCATTCGCGAAAGCGGCGGCGACCGCAGCGCCGTCACCGGCGGCACGCGCGTGCTTTCAGACTGGCTTATTGTAAAAATCTCCGCGAACCCAGGCGAGACTTTTCTTGACCGGATGATTGCAATGGTCGAAGGCGCCAAGCGCCAAAAAACGCCGAACGAGATTGCTTTGAATATTTTGCTCGCGGCATTGACGATTATTTTTCTTTTGGCAACGGTAACGCTGCTGCCGTTCTCGATCTATAGCGTTGAATCGGCCGGACAAGGTTCGCCGGTTACAGTTACCGTGTTGGTGGCTTTGTTGGTTTGCCTCATTCCGACGACCATCGGCGGCTTGCTCTCCGCCATCGGCATTGCCGGCATGGATCGCATGATTCAAGCCAACGTCATCGCGATGTCCGGCCGCGCGGTTGAGGCCGCCGGTGATGTCGATGTGCTGCTACTCGATAAAACCGGCACCCTCACGCTGGGCAATCGTCAAGCCACATCGTTTATTCCCGCAAATGGCATTGGCACGGAAGCATTAGCCGATGCTGCCCAACTGGCGTCACTCTCTGATGAAACGCCCGAAGGCCGCTCGATTGTCGTTTTGGCGAAAGAGAAATATCGCCTGCGTGGGCGCGATATTCATGCGCTGGGGGCTGCGTTTGTTCCTTTCACAGCACAGACGCGGATGAGCGGGGTGAATTTGGACGGACGGCAAATTCGCAAAGGCGCCGCCGAAGCCATCGAGGCCTACGTCAAAGAGCGCGGCGGGCAGTTTCCAGTGGAAGTACGCGCCGCGGTCGAGTCCATTTCAAAAAGTGGCGGAACGCCTTTGGTGGTGGCGGAGGGGGCGAGGGTGTTGGGGGTGATCGAGCTGAAAGACATCGTCAAGCGCGGCATTAACGAGCGCTTCGCCGAGCTGCGGCGCATGGGCATCAAAACCATCATGATCACCGGCGACAATCCGTTGACCGCAGCCAGCATTGCCGCCGAGGCCGGCGTCGATGATTTTCTCGCGCAAGCCACGCCCGAAGCAAAACTGAAACTCATTCGCGAGCATCAAGCCGGCGGACGGTTGGTGGCGATGACCGGGGACGGCACCAACGACGCCCCGGCGCTGGCGCAAGCCGACGTGGCGGTTTCGATGAACACCGGCACGCAGGCAGCGAAAGAGGCGGGCAATATGGTTGACCTTGATTCGAACCCGACCAAGCTTATCGAGATCGTCGAGATCGGCAAGCAGTTGCTGATGACGCGCGGTGCGTTGACGACGTTCAGCATCGCCAACGACGTCGCCAAATATTTCGCGATCATTCCGGCGGCATTTATTACGACTTATCCGGCATTGGCAGCTCTCAACATCATGAAACTGGCAACGCCGGCCAGCGCGATTCTTTCAGCGGTTATTTTCAACGCGCTGATCATTATTTTTCTCATTCCGCTGGCGCTGCGTGGCATTCGCTACCGTCCGGTGGGAGCGGCGACGATTTTACGAAATAATCTCTTGATCTACGGACTGGGCGGTTTGATCGTCCCGTTCGTTGGGATCAAGGTGATTGATTTGATTCTGGTGGCATTGGGGCTGGCGTGAAGTTCGTAGTTTCAAATGATTGTGTAGGTTATCATGTCATTCCGTAGGAATCTTTTTTCAATCAAGCACAGTGCTGGTTTGAAAAAAGATTCTTCCAGAATGACATTTTAAGTATCGCTTCTTTCATCCAAATGAAAAACACTGTAAGTCATGAACACCCGGCTCCTACCCCGCTCCGCCTTTCCTTAGTTTCTGAAGGATGCGGGGCGGAGAAGGAGCTACTACAAACGATTTTTAACAAGGATGAAATACCATGCGCTCTCTCCTCAAACCTGCTTTGCTCATGCTGCTCGTGTTGACGCTTGTCACCGGCGTGGCATATCCGCTACTCGTCACGGGCATTGCTCAGTTTGTTTTTCCAAAACAAGCGAATGGCAGCTTGATTTATCAAGATGGAAAACCGGCAGGCTCCGAACTGATCGGACAACAGTTCGATGATCCGAAATATTTTTGGAGTCGTTTGTCGGCAACCGGGCCGTTTCCATACAATGCCGCAACCTCTTCCGGTTCCAATTTTGGGCCGACGAATGGAGTGCTGTTGAAAGCCGTCGCAGCGCGGGTGCAAGCATTGCGGCAGGCGGATCCGAATAACACCCAGCCGATTCCGGTTGATTTAGTGACTGCCTCGGCAAGCGGCCTCGACCCGCATATTAGTCCGGCGGCGGCTTTTTATCAAGTGACTCGCGTCGCTCGCGTCCGCAATCTGGAAGAAACCGTCGTGCACCGGCTAGTCGAAAAACACATTGAAGGCAGGCAGCTCGGATTTTTGGGCGAGCTGCGGGTCAATGTTTTGAAATTGAATCTGGCGTTGGAGGAGCTCCAGATGAACGACTGACGATGAAAACCTTCGTTTATTCCATAACTCTAAGGATACCATTTATCCCACGGCTGATTCGGCAAAACTTTCAGAGGCCGACGGTTTTGTTGTAACTTCTTTTGCCCTAACTTTATAAGCAGATTTGGCAAAGTAAAATTTTCTGCTATATTATCTTCAAAGAAAGCATAGAAAATATTGTTCATCAACTTTTGCTCTTGATGGCTACTTTCGCCGCCACAAAAGCTCGCGCTCTCGAGCTTGCATGAACAGATCGGTCTTCTCATCTACTATGGCAAGGCATGCACAACCTTGATCTGATCCTGACACTAACCGGTGGTCTGGCTGCTGCTTTAGCCCTCGGATACGTGACGCACCGGATCGGGCTGTCGCCGATCGTCGGCTATCTTTTGGCCGGAATAGCCATAGGCCCTCACACTCCCGGTTTCGTTGCCGACCGCGAGTTGGCCGAGCAACTGGCCGAGATTGGCGTCATCTTGCTGATGTTCGGCGTGGGTCTTCAGTTTCATCTCAAAGAGCTGTTGGCCGTGTGGCGCGTTGCTCTTCCCGGGGCGGTAACGCAGAGCCTCGTCGCGACCGCGTTAGGAGCCGTAGTGATCAGGGCTTTCGGCGGCGACTGGGACGCGGGCATCGTTATCGGCCTGGCGCTATCGGTGGCCAGCACCGTGGTGCTGATGCGGGTGCTGGCGGACAATCGCGACCTGCACACGCCGACCGGCCACATCGCTGTCGGCTGGCTTGTGATCGAGGACCTGTTCACCGTTCTGGTGCTGGTGTTGTTGCCAGCACTGTTCGGGGCTCGACAGGCCGCTATAGGCGGCGTGCCGTTGGCCCTCGGCGTGGCGGCGCTGAAGCTGGCCGTCTTGGTGGCCTTCACTTTTCTGGCAGGAGGCCGACTCATCCCCTGGCTGCTCGATCGCGTAGCGGCGACAAGGTCGCGAGAGCTCTTCACCCTGACCATCTTGGTGCTGGCGCTCGGCATTGCTGTGGGAGCGGCCAAGCTGTTCGGGGTCTCGATGGCGCTGGGCGCCTTCCTTGCCGGCATGGTGGTGGGGCGGTCCGACTTTAGCCTCCGTGCTGCCTCGGAGGCTCTGCCCATGCGTGACGCCTTCGCCGTTCTGTTTTTCGTTTCGGTGGGGATGTTGATCAACCCGCGCCAAGTTGTGGAGGCGCCGGGGCTGCTGGCGGCCACGCTGGGAGTAATCATGCTAGGCAAGCCGCTGGCAGCGCTGGGCATCGTGCTGATGCTTGGGTATCCGCCCAAGATAGCCCTCGCTGTGGCCGTGGCTCTTGCCCAGATCGGGGAGTTCTCCTTTATTCTCGCCGCGCTCGGCAAAGAGCTGAACATTCTCACGGATGCCGCCAACAACACTATCGTCGCCGCCGCCATTGTTTCCATCACCCTTAACCCGCTGCTTTATCGGCTGGTCGATCCTGTCGAAGCGTGGGCCTCGCACTTGCCCGGCCTTTGGCGCTTTCTCAACGCCCGTGCGCGAAAGCAGCTTCCCTCTGAATCTGCCACGAAAACCGAAGTGACTCATCATCCTCTTGATTTTCGCTACCGCGCCGTCGTCGTGGGCTATGGTCCGGCCGGACAGACGGTCGCGCGCCTGCTTCGAGAAAACGACATCGAGCCGACCATTATCGAATTGAATCTGGAAACCGTGCGCCGCTTGCGCGAGGAAGGAGTGGCGGCAGTTTATGGCGATGCGAGCCACCGAGAGACGTTGAAGAGCGCCGGGGTGGACAGGGCCGGCAGCCTCATTCTCAGCGCCGCCGGTATGAACGCCAGTCAAGAGATTCTCCGGCTGGCGCGGGAGCTGAACCCGCACATCCGCATCCTCGCCCGCTCGGCCTACGTGCGCGAGTTATCGGCGCTGCGTCAAGCCGGTGCAGATGGGGTGTTCTCCGATGAGGGTGAAATTGCCCTGGCTTTAACCGAGGCGATTCTTCGTGGGCTGGGCGCAACTCCCGAGCAAATCGACCGTGAACGCGAGCGGGTTCACGTTGGCCTTCTCGGCAGACCAATGGTCGCTGCTGAAAAAGAGAAAACATGACACTACTGTCCGGTAAAAATTGTGAAGCTGGTCTGTAAGCTGCTGAGAACGTAAATTTTAGAGATCGCTTTTTTCAAAATCGATTTGAAAACTTGTTGTACCTTTTTGCCATTCCCCGACTCTCAT
>Ga0247727_10019281_pt1 | contig 10590 bp, 17 predicted proteins | sample WisWelCaveWW1625_FD_202498 | JGI IMG/M metagenome (GOLD analysis project Ga0247727, IMG submission 202498) | Biofilm microbial communities from Wishing Well Cave, Virginia, United States - WW16-25 | ecosystem: Environmental > Aquatic > Deep subsurface > Groundwater > Cave microbial mat | place...
TTGACGCGGGGCGGTCGGTTGGGTATCTTGGGCTGTAGGTGTGGGAGTCATGGGGTCCTCGTGTGGTGTGGTTACCCGCAAGGATACCCGGCTCCCGCACTTTTACACAATAGTCGTTATACCACCGCCGTAGTTGACGCCAGCGCGAATGAACACCATCCCGATTGAGGGATTGAAACCTGCCAGGGGCGGGACTCGTTGGTGGTGAGTTGGAGCGCGAATGAACACCATCCCGATTGAGGGATTGAAACTCAAATGGACGGGCCAGAAGCACAGCACGCTCTAGCGCGAATGAACACCATCCCGATTGAGGGATTGAAACTGGCCGCGGCTAGTCGGTCGGCGATATATTTCTCGAGCGCGAATGAACACCATCCCGATTGAGGGATTGAAACTCGGTGGTCACGATGTCCAGCGCGGCGGGGTTGGGCGCGCGAATGAACACCATCCCGATTGAGGGATTGAAACTGGACTATCCAAACTCACGCTGCTGGGCTATGTCGCGCGAATGAACACCATCCCGATTGAGGGATTGAAACGTCTGGTGGTGGGAGTTTTGCGGGGGAGGCGGGAAGCGCGAATGAACACCATCCCGATTGAGGGATTGAAACTTGAACTTTGCGGGAGGTGAACCATGCAAGTTGAAGCGCGAATGAACACCATCCCGATTGAGGGATTGAAACAACGCCAGGCAGCCGGTCGGGGCAGTCCCGGTCAAGCGCGAATGAACACCATCCCGATTGAGGGATTGAAACTAGCGGCTCCGAAGTCATTACGGCAAGCACGACACCGCGCGAATGAACACCATCCCGATTGAGGGATTGAAACTTTCCGGCGGCGGGCCTGGCCGCGCGCGTGGCGGCGCGCGCGAATGAACACCATCCCGATTGAGGGATTGAAACTATCTTATCAAGACTTGTAGGTGGGACAGGACTGAGCGCGAATGAACACCATCCCGATTGAGGGATTGAAACGGTAGATGGTTCAGGCTCGTCGAATGTGGGCGCGGTTGCGCGAATGAACACCATCCCGATTGAGGGATTGAAACATTCTCCTGGCGCATTGATTTGCGCCTATATACATGCGCGAATGAACACCATCCCGATTGAGGGATTGAAACTCCTTTGGCCAATTCTATAGAATGGCAACCATACCTGCGCGAATGAACACCATCCCGATTGAGGGATTGAAACTCTTGGTTATCACCGATATTCGTAATTATCTTATCTTGCGCGAATGAACACCATCCCGATTGAGGGATTGAAACAGAAGGAGCTTCGTCTCATGTGGGAGGAAGCCGAACGGCGCGAATGAACACCATCCCGATTGAGGGATTGAAACTCTCCTGTAATCGTCTTTACCTCTGAGCGACGGGCGCGCGAATGAACACCATCCCGATTGAGGGATTGAAACGCTTGGCCTATTACCCGGCCCTGTTTTTCCCGCCCCAGCGCGAATGAACACCATCCCGATTGAGGGATTGAAACTGGAATTTCTGGACGTTGTCGCGCGCCGGGCCGAAGCGCGAATGAACACCATCCCGATTGAGGGATTGAAACAGGATCACTCGGCGGCTACAACTGGATTGCCAACGGCGCGAATGAACACCATCCCGATTGAGGGATTGAAACTGTCTGGTTTTTGTGTTCTTTTTTTGTGCAGTTTGCGCGAATGAACACCATCCCGATTGAGGGATTGAAACACGAGATTGAACAACTGCTTGATGAGGCGTAATGGCAGCGCGAATGAACACCATCCCGATTGAGGGATTGAAACCGGATGAAATGCACCACATCTCGATGCACCGCCCCCGCGCGAATGAACACCATCCCGATTGAGGGATTGAAACTATTTGACTCTCCCGCCCACTCGGCCTGCCGCGCGAGCGCGAATGAACACCATCCCGATTGAGGGATTGAAACTCGACGCTTTCGCTGATGGCGTAGGCATCAGCGGGCGCGAATGAACACCATCCCGATTGAGGGATTGAAACCGCCCTTTGGTGGTGCGACCGAGACGCCTAATCCTGCGCGAATGAACACCATCCCGATTGAGGGATTGAAACTCTATGACCGTTGGCCAAATTGACGGCGTGCCTGGCGCGAATGAACACCATCCCGATTGAGGGATTGAAACAATGAGTTTTACTCGGCGTCTCATGCCGCTGATGGCGCGAATGAACACCATCCCGATTGAGGGATTGAAACGCAATCTGACTGGTTGTCAACTGGAGTTTAGTACAGCGCGAATGAACACCATCCCGATTGAGGGATTGAAACAGAAAAGTTGTAGATTTGTACGAGCGGGTCGGGGCGGCGCGAATGAACACCATCCCGATTGAGGGATTGAAACCGTATTGTCCATCTGCGTATGGGAGGAAATTGCTCCGCGCGAATGAACACCATCCCGATTGAGGGATTGAAACAACTAGGTAGTAGGCGCTCCGCCCCGCCACTTTCGCGCGCGAATGAACACCATCCCGATTGAGGGATTGAAACATTGGGTTTATGAGGGAAACCACCCCGAGGGGGGGCGCGAATGAACACCATCCCGATTGAGGGATTGAAACATGGGAGATGAAGTAATTGTGCGGGATGTAAATCCCGGCGCGAATGAACACCATCCCGATTGAGGGATTGAAACAAAATGGGGTGCAACCTGGCCCTTGTTCTCGCCAGGCGCGAATGAACACCATCCCGATTGAGGGATTGAAACCTCAGTTGGCGAACTGGAAGACGTTATGGGAGATTGCGCGAATGAACACCATCCCGATTGAGGGATTGAAACCAATGATCCGGTTGCCACATACGCATCGATAATCGGCGCGAATGAACACCATCCCGATTGAGGGATTGAAACAATTGACAAGAGACACGCTAGAATAGTTTATTCCCTGCGCGAATGAACACCATCCCGATTGAGGGATTGAAACTGACTGGTTGTCAATTGGACTTTAGTACCGATTTGCGCGAATGAACACCATCCCGATTGAGGGATTGAAACAGGCAGGCCGAGCCAAGTCGACAAGATTTATTGTCGCGCGAATGAACACCATCCCGATTGAGGGATTGAAACTTTCTTTCAGTTCCTAGTCTCATTTTTGTTGCGCGCGAATGAACACCATCCCGATTGAGGGATTGAAACACGTCGCTCTCGATATTGGGGATTGATTTGTATTGGGCGCGAATGAACACCATCCCGATTGAGGGATTGAAACTCACTCGGCGTCCCACGCCGCTGATGCTGTGCGGGCGCGAATGAACACCATCCCGATTGAGGGATTGAAACCCCTAATTGCGAATTTTTCCCCCGCCCCACCCAAGCGCGAATGAACACCATCCCGATTGAGGGATTGAAACCCACAAAGGCCATTGAAAAAATTGGGCATTTGTAGCGCGAATGAACACCATCCCGATTGAGGGATTGAAACTCCACTATGCCGGTCGCTTGGGCCATTCCTGCCGCGCGCGAATGAACACCATCCCGATTGAGGGATTGAAACTCCAAATCGCGCTTCCAACGCTCAAAAGCATCGGGCGCGAATGAACACCATCCCGATTGAGGGATTGAAACAGTATCCCCATATCTCCCCGCGTTTTTGCGCGGGTTGCGCGAATGAACACCATCCCGATTGAGGGATTGAAACTGCCGTGACGGGCTTCATGGTCTGTTTTGAGCCAGCGCGAATGAACACCATCCCGATTGAGGGATTGAAACTTGCTGAGTACTGTGTTTCCACTATGCCGGTCGCTTGGGCGCGAATGAACACCATCCCGATTGAGGGATTGAAACTTTCTGGTCTATTGGATATTCAGGATTTTCTTGGGGCGCGAATGAACACCATCCCGATTGAGGGATTGAAACGGGAAGAAGGTGGGTGTGAGTGAGTTTCACTCGGCGGCGCGAATGAACACCATCCCGATTGAGGGATTGAAACGGAGTACCTGTAGACGTTGGAGTCAGAGTATCTGTGCGCGAATGAACACCATCCCGATTGAGGGATTGAAACTGGCGCGTTCTCGCAGTTCCCGCGCGCCACATTTGGCGCGAATGAACACCATCCCGATTGAGGGATTGAAACGTTATCAGGAGGAAATGCTCTACGCGCTTGAAATTGCGCGAATGAACACCATCCCGATTGAGGGATTGAAACCTCGCAAGTATGACCGAACGCAATTTGGTTCTGAGGCGCGAATGAACACCATCCCGATTGAGGGATTGAAACTTGAGTTTGAGGCTTTTTACTATGTATCTGGTTGGGCGCGAATGAACACCATCCCGATTGAGGGATTGAAACTCCCGTGCGGCTATGGTGACGGAGGCTGTCGCTCGTGCGCGAATGAACACCATCCCGATTGAGGGATTGAAACCCTATGCCCATAGATAGAGTAGGGCGACAAAGAATGCGCGAATGAACACCATCCCGATTGAGGGATTGAAACGGTTGGGCGGGTTATTTGAGACGGGCTATGGCCCGTGCGCGAATGAACACCATCCCGATTGAGGGATTGAAACTGGCGAGACGGCTACCCCGACCTTGACCCCCACTTAGCGCGAATGAACACCATCCCGATTGAGGGATTGAAACCGGCATCGGCGTCGTGTATCGGTGGCTCATCGCCGCGCGAATGAACACCATCCCGATTGAGGGATTGAAACCTTTCAGGAGAAACGAAATGATAATCAATTTAACGCGCGAATGAACACCATCCCGATTGAGGGATTGAAACCTTTCAGGAGAAACGAAATGATAATCAATTTAACGCGCGAATGAACACCATCCCGATTGAGGGATTGAAACCGCCGTCTCATGCGCCTGGCCTGGTCGGATTTGCGCGCGAATGAACACCATCCCGATTGAGGGATTGAAACTGGCGCGTTCTCGCAGTTCCCGCGCGCCGCGTTTGGCGCGAATGAACACCATCCCGATTGAGGGATTGAAACTCGCTCGTCGTGAGGCAAGCCGAACCAAGCCGACGCGCGAATGAACACCATCCCGATTGAGGGATTGAAACTCGCCAGAAGGCGGCCCACCACTTATAGCGACAATGCGCGAATGAACACCATCCCGATTGATGGATTGAAACTGAGCAAAGGCCGAACCGACAGATACGACCGATGCGCGCGAATGAACACCATCCCGATTGAGGGATTGAAACGACAACGGATATACAAGGTCATAATTTGCCGACGGCGCGAATGAACACCATCCCGATTGAGGGATTGAAACTTCCAGGAAGTCCCCTAATTGCGAATTCTTTCCCCGCGCGAATGAACACCATCCCGATTGAGGGATTGAAACTATGTGTATCGGTTTCAATCCCTCAATCGGGATGGTGCGCGAATGAACACCATCCCGATTGAGGGATTGAAACTCGTTTACCGCTTTCCAAATAAGCGATTCTATCTCGCGCGAATGAACACCATCCCGATTGAGGGATTGAAACGCGCATACCGGTCTGAGTCGATGATGCGTTGCACATCGCGCGAATGAACACCATCCCGATTGAGGGATTGAAACCCTTCTGCTGCGTTCATCTGGAAGATGGAGATGAAGCGCGAATGAACACCATCCCGATTGAGGGATTGAAACGGAGTAGAAGTATCTGTAGATATTGGGGTTAGAGTGTGCGAATGAACACCATCCCGATTGAGGGATTGAAACAGATTACAACCATTCCAAACGGGGCAGGCGGGGAAGCGCGAATGAACACCATCCCGATTGAGGGATTGAAACGTTCCAGAACTTGTGCAGGAACTTATCCGATTCATGCGCGAATGAACACCATCCCGATTGAGGGATTGAAACTTTATAAAATCTTCATAGTGCGGGAAGGGGGCGGGCGCGCGAATGAACACCATCCCGATTGAGGGATTGAAACTGATTCGGTTGGTCGTTGAAGAACCTAGTGGCAAGGCGCGAATGAACACCATCCCGATTGAGGGATTGAAACGCTGTATGACCTGCACGAGTCGCTCAAAGGGCAAGCGCGAATGAACACCATCCCGATTGAGGGATTGAAACTCCTAGTACTTGCTCTTGCCGCCTGGCGCGGACGCGCGCGAATGAACACCATCCCGATTGAGGGATTGAAACCCCCCAGGTGATGACGGTGCCCGCCGCGCCGACGGTGCGCGAATGAACACCATCCCGATTGAGGGATTGAAACACGATCTGAAAGGACTCTAGTATGGACATCCAACCCAGCGCGAATGAACACCATCCCGATTGAGGGATTGAAACGCGCAATTTATTCAACTCAAAGCTCATCCGCTGAAGGCGCGAATGAACACCATCCCGATTGAGGGATTGAAACTCCTACCCCGGCACCTGGGGCAGGAGTATTTACCGGGCGCGAATGAACACCATCCCGATTGAGGGATTGAAACGCTCTAAAACAGCCTTGACGCGGTAGGTGGCGGCTCGCGCGAATGAACACCATCCCGATTGAGGGATTGAAACTGAAAAGATGTCATAATCCCCGACAGCGGCAGGTCGCGCGAATGAACACCATCCCGATTGAGGGATTGAAACTCGATTTGGTCGTGCGCTTGGTCTTAGCCATCTATGCGCGAATGAACACCATCCCGATTGAGGGATTGAAACACGAAACTTATTCGACACCCACCCAAACCAGCGAGCGCGAATGAACACCATCCCGATTGAGGGATTGAAACCGTCAATACAGCTTGGCTTCAGGTACATGGTCAAGCGCGAATGAACACCATCCCGATTGAGGGATTGAAACAGGATTGCGGCGGTGTTGGGCGGTGACCTATCAGCGGCGCGAATGAACACCATCCCGATTGAGGGATTGAAACCACGTTTTCAGGATCACTCGACCCGTCGCGATAGGCGCGAATGAACACCATCCCGATTGAGGGATTGAAACTTTTGCGCCAGAGCGATGTCGTGTTCGGTTTCTTGCGCGAATGAACACCATCCCGATTGAGGGATTGAAACTGTATCCCGATTGAGGGATTGAAACAACCTCCACAGCACTCCGAGGCTTGTTCAATAGCACGCGCGAATGAACACCATCCCGATTGAGGGATTGAAACACACTCCTCCAATCCGAAAACAGTTCGCTATACAGCGCGAATGAACACCATCCCGATTGAGGGATTGAAACTTGGCTGGTGGTTCCCAAGACGCCACTGCGGTTGAGCGCGAATGAACACCATCCCGATTGAGGGATTGAAACTTATGGGGCGACCCCCATCCCCGGCCCTTTCCCCGTGCGCGAATGAACACCATCCCGATTGAGGGATTGAAACACCAGCTTGACCGTATGGACATTGCTGAATTGCCTTGCGCGAATGAACACCATCCCGATTGAGGGATTGAAACTTCACAATGCTATCCCCCCCCCATTTTTTTGCAGGGCCGCGCGAATGAACACCATCCCGATTGAGGGATTGAAACTCCCATCCACCCCGGAGACCGACATGATTTCGCCAGCGCGAATGAACACCATCCCGATTGAGGGATTGAAACAGCATGAGGGCGGCACTGAAAGGCAGTGCTGAGATGCGCGAATGAACACCATCCCGATTGAGGGATTGAAACTCTCTAGCTGCTCTATGTGTTCGATGTGTAGAGCGATGGCGCGAATGAACACCATCCCGATTGAGGGATTGAAACCGGGTGCGTAATCACCAGCGATGGCCTTTTGTTGAGCGCGAATGAACACCATCCCGATTGAGGGATTGAAACCCGCGATTGGGAGAAGCGGCTGGGCAAGGCTCTGCTGCGCGAATGAACACCATCCCGATTGAGGGATTGAAACTGTCAACACCCTCAAAGGCATTGACCCCGGTGAGGCGCGAATGAACACCATCCCGATTGAGGGATTGAAACGTGATTGGCAACAATGCCAGCTATGCGGGTTACGTGGCGCGAATGAACACCATCCCGATTGAGGGATTGAAACTGGAGGAAACCAGTTGAGAGGAGTTCGGAAGATCGCGCGAATGAACACCATCCCGATTGAGGGATTGAAACGCGCCAGGTACCCAGTTTCACTTCGGCCTTACGTGGCGCGAATGAACACCATCCCGATTGAGGGATTGAAACTCCATGAGTAAGCCGATTGGTTTGACGCCGGAGAAGCGCGAATGAACACCATCCCGATTGAGGGATTGAAACTTTCAGTGGGGGATGTTGATCTTGATCTTCGGCGTGCGCGAATGAACACCATCCCGATTGAGGGATTGAAACTGGAGCGGGTGGCACATCCGAGACGCCTCGCGTCCCGCGCGAATGAACACCATCCCGATTGAGGGATTGAAACAGCCTGTGGATATTCTCTTATCGGCTGACCTCCCGGTGCGCGAATGAACACCATCCCGATTGAGGGATTGAAACTATGCTTCACAATAACGCTACCCCTGTTGGCACTGTGCGCGAATGAACACCATCCCGATTGAGGGATTGAAACAATTGCTTGAGGTTTGGGTCATACAGAACCGGGTCGGGCGCGAATGAACACCATCCCGATTGAGGGATTGAAACGTGACGGGCGCATTGCGGGCCAGCCATCGAGCGGAAGCGCGAATGAACACCATCCCGATTGAGGGATTGAAACTTTTGCTCAGGCGGGCAACGAGAAGCACACCCGGGGCGCGAATGAACACCATCCCGATTGAGGGATTGAAACCCAAATTGGGCGTACTCGCCATCGCGCACCGCAAAGCGCGAATGAACACCATCCCGATTGAGGGATTGAAACTCCCAAACTCATTGGCATTGAACCCGGTTGCGGTCGCGCGAATGAACACCATCCCGATTGAGGGATTGAAACTAATGTCGCGCAAAATCTCCCACGCCCGAATCGGGCGCGAATGAACACCATCCCGATTGAGGGATTGAAACCACCGCGGCCGTGTAGTCGCCTTCGGTGTTCGCGCGCGCGAATGAACACCATCCCGATTGAGGGATTGAAACAGCTACAGCGCCGCGCCCACCGGCGGGCGACTCAGCGCGAATGAACACCATCCCGATTGAGGGATTGAAACTATCCACCGGCCACGCTTTACGCATCGGGGCGGGAAGCGCGAATGAACACCATCCCGATTGAGGGATTGAAACGTGCCCGTGGCCACACCGGACACATTGCCAGCCCGGCGCGAATGAACACCATCCCGATTGAGGGATTGAAACCCGCATGGCGTGGACATTGACCTACACAAACCCATGCGCGAATGAACACCATCCCGATTGAGGGATTGAAACTTGGTCGTGCCACGAGACGCTGGAAGACGGCTCGTGCGCGAATGAACACCATCCCGATTGAGGGATTGAAACCGCCTTTGGCCTTATTGAAGTTGCCAACCTGAATAGGCGCGAATGAACACCATCCCGATTGAGGGATTGAAACAAGCTTTTAGACACGGCGGAGTTATTCGCCACTATGCGCGAATGAACACCATCCCGATTGAGGGATTGAAACATATAAGCCTACAGCGGATTCATATAGACATCGCCAGCGCGAATGAACACCATCCCGATTGAGGGATTGAAACTCGACTTCATCGTACTCGTCCGGGGGTGTTCCCCGAGCGCGAATGAACACCATCCCGATTGAGGGATTGAAACCCGCCGTCTGTTTGGGCGCAGCTGTCCGCGGACAGCGCGAATGAACACCATCCCGATTGAGGGATTGAAACGCGCACGGCATGACGAGCCTGGCCGAGACCGACACGTGCGCGAATGAACACCATCCCGATTGAGGGATTGAAACCCGGACATTGCGGCAACCGTCAGCCGCTATCGCTCAAGCGCGAATGAACACCATCCCGATTGAGGGATTGAAACTCACAAGACAATGGCACCCAGCGCCTCACCATCATGGCGCGAATGAACACCATCCCGATTGAGGGATTGAAACACCCAACAGTGGCTCAAAGAGCGCGGGGTTGATTTGCGCGAATGAACACCATCCCGATTGAGGGATTGAAACGATTACCGGGCAGGGATCAACCTTTTGGCACACCACGCGCGAATGAACACCATCCCGATTGAGGGATTGAAACATAACGATGCTACGTCTACTTGCTCTCAAATATCGCGCGAATGAACACCATCCCGATTGAGGGATTGAAACTCTCCCTCTATAAGTCCATCAGCGAGTAAGAGTCCGCGCGAATGAACACCATCCCGATTGAGGGATTGAAACCTGCCCGCTCGCGTTCTATTGCCGCCTCTAATTCCGCGCGAATGAACACCATCCCGATTGAGGGATTGAAACCCGCCAGGACTTTGCGCGGGCAGGGAGTTGCTCGGGCGCGAATGAACACCATCCCGATTGAGGGATTGAAACCCGGACATTGCGGCAACCGTCAGCCGCTATCGCTCAAGCGCGAATGAACACCATCCCGATTGAGGGATTGAAACCTGATTGAGCATTATCGCAAGCGCGTCGAGCGCGTGCGCGAATGAACACCATCCCGATTGAGGGATTGAAACTACTATACCGACTCGCGGATTGACGAGTCTCTAGCAGTTTGTCGGAGAGAAACCCTTGCGCCAAGCTGAACCCGTGTTTCCAAGAGCGTTTCGGGCCTTTTTCCGGCAGTTCAACCAATTTT
>Ga0247727_10019282_pt1 | contig 10589 bp, 14 predicted proteins | sample WisWelCaveWW1625_FD_202498 | JGI IMG/M metagenome (GOLD analysis project Ga0247727, IMG submission 202498) | Biofilm microbial communities from Wishing Well Cave, Virginia, United States - WW16-25 | ecosystem: Environmental > Aquatic > Deep subsurface > Groundwater > Cave microbial mat | place...
GGCCCCCGCCCGCGGGTGGGGGGGTGCGCGGTACGAACACGCCCTGGACGCGCTGGCCAGTCTGCGGGCGGATAGTGGTGCGGCGGTTGCCGATCTGTAGCACAAGGGTTTCGCCGCGAATGACGTTTTCGTCGCTGGCCACCACGACGTTGCCGGTAAACGTTACCGCGTCCTGGGCGACCTCATAGACCGCCCTATTGCCGCGCGCCTGCTGGGACGGGCGGACGTAATAGACCTCGCCCTCGGCGATCATGCGCTCGATGTCGCCTGAGGCCATCCCCTGGCCGCCTGGCCCGCCCGAGGAGCGGCTGAAAAAAAGCGTGATGCGGTCGGCCCGCAAGCGCGCGTCGTTCTGGACTATATCGACGTCGCCGGTCAACAGCAGGCGTCGATCTCCGTCAAAATACTCAAGATTATCAGCTGAATAGGAGACAGGCCCGCCAGTCTCGCTGAGCTGGGCGTGGGCGGCGGGCGCTACGAGCGCGGCGGCTAGAAAGGCGGCGGCGGCGAAAATGCTTTGCCTCATGGCTGCGGCTCCCCATCCTGTTGCGCGCGGTCCGGAATTTGGCCGCGGACCCCGCCGCTCAGCACGAAGGCGCGGTCGCTGTCGCGTAATTCATAAGCGTCAGCCTGGAGCACGCCAAGGGGGCCGGCGCCAGTGACCCCGCCGCGGCCGCTTAAAGTCCCCCTAGCGAGATCGACGATCATGTTGGGCGTGGTGAAGCGGTTGCCGCCACGGTCGGAAAACAGCACCTCGCCATCGAACACCACCGTTTTGGCCCGTTCGTCGTAGACGCCCCGGGGGGCCAACATGATGGTGCCCGCCTCGGTGCGGTAGACCGGCGAGATCAACTCGATCGGCTGGTTTTCCCCTGGATTCCGCTCGGCGATTTCGGCCGAGAGCTGGTATGGCCCCCCGTTTTGGGTTCGGCCGATGAAGCGGGGGTTGATCATCCGCAGCGGCTCGGCGGCGCTGAGCTGGCCGGCGATGAAGCCGCCCTCGATGGCGTAGAGCCCCATGAACACAAATACCGCCGCGAACGAGGCGCCGGCCCCAGCCACGAAAAAACGGCGGAGGCCCCCGATCAGGCGCGAGCGCTGGCGCGCGGCCCGCAGCGTCAGCGCGCGCTTGGGCTCCCAATCGAAGTCGGCGAGGTGGGCGGCGGCAATGGTCATGTTTCAGCGCCGTTTGTCGGCTAGTGGCGGGGCGGAAGCAAGGTGGAGCCTTCACCCGGGCGTCAGTGCAAAAAACACAGCGTAGAAAAGCATCCAGGCGCCCGCTAGCCAGGCCAAGGAGACGCGGTCCCCAAACCGCGCACGCAGGAATGAGGCGCCGAAACTGATCAACACGAAGCGCGGCAGGCGGGCTAGGACCGAGGCGGCCGCGAAGGCGGCGAGATTCGCCCCGGCTTGGGGGGCGAGGATGGCGTAGACTTTGTAGGGCGTGAACGAGAGCGGACCTGCGAGGGTGGCGGGAAACCAGTTTGGGCCGGCCATCGCCAGCGCGGCCTCCGACACCATAGCCTGGCTGACAGCCGGTACTGCGAGCACGGCGCCGAGCGCGCTCGCTGGATCGCGCACGCTCCACAAATACATGAGACTCCCGCCTAATGCAGCACCCAGTGCCGCGCACACCGAGGCGACGGCGCCCGCGCGCGCGCCGCGCTTGAGGCCGGCCGCGCTCAACAGCACATCGGGAACGATGAAGAACAAGGTCCCCTCGGCCACGCCCCAAAGAAACGCCGCCGCATTCCAAACGCCGCTCCCGAGCCAAGCCGACAAGTTGTTTCTCCGCATGTACACCAAGCACGCGGCGATGCGGATTTCAAACCTCAAAGCTCCTCGATTGACGCTAACCGCTCTGTCCCCTAAACCCTCCCGCCTTCATGCCCGGATGGCGGAATTGGTAGACGCACCAGCTTCAGGTGCTGGCGCTCGCAAGGGCGTGGAGGTTCGAGTCCTCTTCCGGGCACCAAAGTGACGGTATTTTGTCGCCCGCTCCTGGCGGCGGCATTTTCACCACTTGCTTTTGTATTAGTTGTTGCTCATATATCTAACATCGCCAGCAAATGCAATCGAGCAAGCCGATGAACCCGCAGATCCATGGATTTTTCCATGAGCCGACTTCGACGGTGACCTATCTCGCTGTCGATCCGGCCACCAAGAAGGTCGCCCTGATCGATCCGGTGCTCGATTTCGATCCGGCGTCCGGCAAGGTCTGGCGCGATTCGATCAACGTTGTCCTTGATGAAGCCGAGCAGCTTGGACTCTCCATCGCCTGGATTCTAGAATCGCACGCCCACGCCGATCACCTCTCCGGCGCCCAGATCGCGAAGGCGCGCACCGGTGCGCCCATCGTGATCGGGGCGCGGATCAGAGAAGTGCAGAGGCTCTTCGCGCCGCGCTTTCTCGCCAACGACGTGACTCCCGATTATGAAGCGTTTGATCGCTTGGTCAGTGAGGGCGATGAATTGCCGCTCGGCGATCTCACCATTCGCGTGCTGCTCACGCCTGGCCACACGCCCGCCTGCGTCACCTACGTGATTGGCGATGCGGCCTTTGTCGGCGACACCATGTTCATGCCCGATTTCGGGACCGCGCGCGCGGACTTTCCGGGTGGGGACGCGGCGACCCTCTATCGTTCGATCCGGAAAATCCTCGCGCTGGCCCCGGAGACACGCATTTTCGTCGGCCATGATTACAAGCCCCCCGGCCGCGATGTGTTCGCGTGGGAAACCAGTGTCGCAGCCGAGCGTGCGGCCAATGTTCAAGTCAATGACGCAATTGATGAAGCCAGTTTTGTCGCCGCCCGCAACAAGAAAGACGCCACGCTGGCGCCGCCGCGGCTGCTGCTGCCATCGCTGCAGGTGAATATCCGCGGCGGTCGGCTGCCACCGCCGGATGCGGATGGAATCATTCGTTTCCGCATCCCGATCAGCGTCGCGCATTAGTGTCGCGCACCGTCAGAACACGAGCATTTTGTCGGCCGCCAGCGTCGCCTCCTCCAAGTCATCGATCCGCTCAGGAGTGCGCGCCATAGACCTCGCAGAGCACACCGATAAGGCGCTCGGCTATCGGGTCAGCCAGGCGATAATAGATGGTCTGCGCGTCACGTCGCGTCGCCACCAGCCCATCGGCGCGAAGCTTTGCAAGATGTTGTGAAAGCGCCGACTGACTGAGATCGACATGTTCGCCTAGCTGCGTCACGGACAATTCGCCCCCGCTCAAGCGGCATAGCACCGTCAGCCTTTGCTCATTCGACAACAACTTTAACAGCCGCGCGGCCTCAACCACGCGCGGCTCCAAATGCTCGACCGGCGAGAACCGCGCCGACGCCTTCGGCCGCTTAGGAGTGGCCTTTCGCAAGGCTTGCAAACGCGCCATCAAATTGACTCCAGCTTTTCTAATGTAGGTGTTTCTTACATTCGGTCAAGGGGGAAGGAGCGCCCGATCTCCCCTGCGCATTCCACGCGCTGGTTTCTGCTTTGCTGCATGACGATTTGCAGGGCTGTGACACGCTCTCAACGCTATCGGCGAAGTTTTGCGAATTGGGTTTTCGTGTGAGGCCTGCGCGATGCGCACGATACGATGAAAACACATCGAACTTGGACTAAAGTCCTATTTTACGGTAATTTTTCGGTAGCGCGCACGGCATTGACTGATTCAAACCGGCTCGGCCTCGTGCTCAAGCGCCCGCAGCACCTTGAGCACGGTTGTGAATTCCGGGTTGCCGCTTTCACTTAGCGCCCGATACAGCGCCTCGCGCGCGAGGCCCGTCTCTTGCGCCATCCGCGTCATGCCATGCGCGCGCGCGGCATCGCCGATGGCGGCGGCGATCAGCGCCGGGTCGCCATCCTCAAACGCCGCGCGCGATGCGCTCGGGCGTATCGAGTTGATCGTCAACGCTCCAGGTTTGCGTTTCCATGCCCTGAAGATACGCCATCGCGCCGCCAAACAAAACGCCTCCCCTCCCCCTTGCGGGGAGGGGCCGGGGGTGGGGGTGCAAGCGCCACGCTTTGTGAGTCCATCGCCGTCACTCCCCTCCCTACCCTCCCCCGCAAGGGGGGAGGGGGCGTTTAGTTTTGCATCGAAATCGCCCGGCGTTGACAAGAAAGACGCGCAAGCTCACACGGCCAAATATGACCCGCAAGCTCTCCCTCACCGCCGATGGGCGCAACGTCGCGGTGCATCTGCACCTGGGCGATTTGCCCGCCGGCGTCGCGTTCAACGGCCCGGTCGCGGTCGATAGCGAGACCATGGGGCTCTCGCTGGTGCGCGATCCGCTGTGCCTGGTGCAGCTCTCCGATGGCGGCGCGGAAGCGCATCTGGTGCAGCTTGACCGTGCAAGTTACGACGCGCCAAATTTGAAGACTGTGCTTTCAGATACCGGCACGCTGAAGCTTTTCCATTTCGCCCGCTTCGACGTGGCCATGTTCATGCGCGATCTTTCGGTGGTGTGCGCGCCGGTCTATTGCACCAAGATCGCCTCCAAACTGGTGCGCACCTACACTGACAAGCACGGGCTGAAGGACCTCACCAAGGAAGTGCTCGGGCGCGATATTACCAAAGACCAGCAATCCTCCGATTGGGGCGCATCGGAACTCTCCGACGCGCAGCTTGCCTACGCCGCGTCCGACGTGCTGCATCTGCATGCGCTAAAGGCCAAGCTCGATGTGATGCTCGCCCGCGAAGGCCGCAGCGAGATCGCGCAATCGTGTTTCGACTTTCTACCAACACGCGCGGCGCTGGATTTGGCGGGCTGGGAAGAAGTGGATATATTTGCGCATTCGTGAGGGTCATGAGCAAAAAGATCAATCTGGCCGAAAAACTCGCGCTGTTCGACCAACATTGGGCGCCGCGCACTGTTGGCGCCTTCAACGGCCACGACCTGATGGTGGTGAAAGTGAAGGGCGAGTTTGTCTGGCATTCCCATGCCGACACCGACGATTTCTTTTTTGTGCTCAAAGGACAAATCACCATCCGGCTGCGCGATGGCGACGTGACGCTGGGCCCCGGCGAAATCTTCGTCGTTCCGCGCGGGGTGGAGCACAAACCGTGCGCCGAAGAGGAAGCTCACGTGCTGTTGATCGAGCCGTCCGGAACGCCGAACACCGGCGACGCCGAGACAGCCGCGCCGCGACAGGAAATCTGACCCGCTAAGCCGGCGATACAACCTGATCGATACGCCCGAAGATCGAGTGATTGCGCCCATCGCGCATCTCGATCTCGACGCGATCGCCAGCCTTCAAGAACGGCGTGACCGGTTTGCCGCCCTGGATGGTCTCGATCATGCGTTGTTCGGCGATGCACGAATAACCGCGGCCGTCTTCGCTCACCGGTTTGCCGGGGTCGCCGTCGGCGCCGCGATTGGACACCGTGCCCGAGCCGATGATCGTGCCGGCGCAGAGATCGCGGGTTTTGGCGGCGTGGGCGATGAGTTGGCCGAAATCGAAATTCATGTCATCGCCAGCGCTGGCGCAGCCGAACACTTTGCCGTTGAGCGCGACATGCATGGGAAGATGCAGTTTTCCATCGCGCCATGCATCGCCCAATGCATCCGGTGTAACCGCCACGGGTGAGAATGCGGAGGAGGGCTTTGACTGAAAAAAGCCGAATCCCTTCTCCAGTTCGCCGGCGATGAGATTGCGCAGGCTGACATCGTTGACCAGCATCACCAACAGAATGCGCGCGCGCGCCTCGGCCGGCGCGATGCCCATCTCCACGTCGTCGACGATCACCGCCACTTCCGCCTCGAAATCGCAGCCCCAGGCCTCGTCTTTCAACACAATCCCATCGCGTGGACCTAGGAAAGCATCCGAGCCGCCTTGATACATCAGCGGATCGGTCCAGAAGCTCTCCGGCATTTTCGCGCCGCGCGCTTGGCGCACCAAGGCGACGTGGTTGACGTAAGCCGAGCCATCGGCCCATTGATACGCGCGCGGCAGGGGCGAAGCGGCTTCACGCTCATGAAAGCGCTTGCGCAGCACCGAGCCCGCGTTGACGCCATTACACAGCGCCCTGAGGCGCGGTTCGGCGCGCGGCCAATCGTCGAGCGCGGCTTGCAACGTTGGCACTTCCGGGCCAGCTTCCGCGCACCAAGCGAGATCGTCGGAGACGACAACCAGTTTTCCATCGCGCCCGTGTCTGAGCGAAGCGAGTTTCATGTTTTCACCGCGTCCTTCTGGTTTTCCGGCGCCGCCTTGATGAAGGCGGGATGCGCGCGCGTGTGTGTGTCGATGGCGACGAGGCGCGGGAATGGCGCAAGGTCAGTCTTGAAGCGCCGCGCATTGGTCATTTGCGGCACGAGGCAGATGTCCGCAAGCGTCGGCCGATCGCCAAATGCAAAGGCAGTTTCTGGCCGCGCCCGCGTCTGCGTTTCGAGCGCTTCAAAGCCAACGCTGATCCAGTGCCGATACCATTCGCCGACGGCGGCTTCATCGGCGCCGAATTGAGATTTAATCCGCGCCAGCACCGAGGTATTGTTGAGCGGGTGAACATCGGCGGCGATGGTCAACGCGAACGAGCGCACCTGCGCGCGCGCCCAAGATTCCGCCGGCAAGAACGCAGGCTCGGGATAGGTCTGGTCCAGCCAGTCGAGGATCGCCAACGATTGCGTCAATACGCCATGCGGCGTTTCCAGCGCCGGCACCCGCGCTTGGGCGTTGATGGCGCGATAATCGGGCCGCCGATGCTCATCGACGCCCGCTGCGATGTTCACCGCAATCGCCTCGTACTCCACGCCCTTGAGCGCAAGCCCGATGCGCACGCGGTAAGCCGCCGAGGAGCGCCAATAATCGTAAAGCTTCAGCATGTTCACTCCGCGCCGTGCTTGCCCGGCGTCCAGCCGCGCGCGGCCAGATGCTTCTCGCCGCTCTCGATGGCGCCCGCTTCAATCGTGGTGCCCATCGAGTCGTTCCATCTGTTGAGATACCCGAACAGTGCAACGACGCCCAGGATTTCCACGATGTCGGAATCGCTCCAATGCGCGCGCAGATTCGCCGCGACGACTTCATCCACGGCGTTCGGCGCACTTGACGCAGCTTGCGCGAATGCGAGCGCCGCCTTTTCCGCCGGCGTGAACAGCGCGCTGCGCTGGTAATTCCACACTTCGGCGATGCGCGCGCCGCTTGCGCCATAGCGCTCTGCCGCACACGCGGTGTGCGCCTGGCAATACCGGCAACCCGCGGTTTGGCTGGCGATCAGGCCAATCAGCCGCTTCTGCTCCGAGGTGACTTCGCAGGCGTTGGCCATCACGGCTTTGTTCAGATTGATGAACGCCTTGGCGATCTCGGGCCGGCGCTGCATGGTAAGAACGCTGTTGGGCGCAAAGCCCAGGGTTTCGTTGAAAAACCGCGCCAGCTCGGCGATCTCGGCATCGTGATCGGCAGGCAGCGGATCGACCAACGCCATCAACGGCCCTCCGGCCCAGCTTTTTCGATCTCGAACTCGGGCCGCGCACCTAGGTCGGCAAGCCGCGCGCGCAAACGCATCAAGCTTTCATCGTCGCGCAAGAGCTTCTTCAACTGTTTCGGCGCGCGATTGGAGCGCATGCGCACATGCATGAGCGTGTCGTGAATTTCGTAACCCTCAACCTGCAGCAGATGGGGGGCCGCCTCATTGGCTGCGTTCGCCAGCACCTGCGCCCAATGGGCCTTGTCGTGGCGGCGCCAATGCGACAAATCGAGTGCAAGCGTTAGAGTCACGCGGCTTTCAACCGGCTCGGCCATCGACGCTATTCTCCAAGCCTTGTCGTCGCCGCGGCATGCCCGCCGCGGGCTTTTTCGTGCAGCCAGGCGGCGTGCTGGGGCGCCTTCTTGGTGCGGCTCCATTCCTCCAGCATCAAGGGGGCGACGCGTTTGAGTTCGGCCATTTCCGCCTCATTTCCCGTGTTGGTCGCCAATTCCAGCCGATGGCCGTTGGGGTCGAAGAAATAAATCGACTTGAAGATGCCATGATCGGTGGGGCCGAGCACATCGAGCCCTTTCGACTCAGCGCGCGCTTTAGCCGCGATCAAATCCTCCTCGCTCTCGACCATGAACGCGATGTGCTGCACCCATTCGGGTGTATTGCGGTCGCGGTCCATGCTGGGTTGCTCGGGCAATTCGAAGAAGGCGACCACATTGCCGCCGCCAGCGTCAAGGAACACATGCATGTAGGGATCGTATGCCCCGGTCGAGGGGACATGATCCTCGGCGAACGCGACGGTGAATTCCATGCCGAGCACGTCACGATAGAATTCCACCGTCTGCTTCGCGTCCTTGCAGCGATAGGCGACGTGGTGAATGCCTCTGAGCGCGACCATATTCATTCCTCGTCCGCGAAAATCCGAATTTCAGGCGCCCCGCCGGCTTCGAGACGGGCGCGATACATGCCTGGGACGTTGAGGGCGTACGCCGCGCGCCCGCGCCCATCCAGCACGATGACGCCGCCATCGCCGGATATCGCACCGACCTCGGCCATCACCGCGTCGGCCGCCGCTTGCGCGCTCGCGCCATCAAGTTCCATACGCGCGCAGATCGCGCGCGCTACCCCGACGCGGATAAAATATTCGCCCGCCCCGGTGGCGGAGACGCCGCAGACGCCGTTCTGCGCATAGGTTCCCGCGCCGATCACCGGCGTGTCGCCGACCCGACCCCAGCGTTTGCCTGTAGTGCCTCCTGTGGAGGTCCCGGCGGCGATGTCGCCATGAGTGTCGTAAGCGACGACGCCGACGGTGCCGAACTGGTGATCGTCGGGGTGGGATTCGTTCATCGCCTCCGGCGCGCGCGCTCCGGCGGGCCGGGGCGGAATGGGCAGATTGTTGCGACGAAGGAATTCCTCCAACTGGCGCCAACGACGCTCGGTGAAGAAGAACGAAGGAGCGGCCTCCTCCAGCCCTTGCGCGCGCGCGAACGCTTCCGCGCCCGCGCCAACCAGCATCACGTGCGGGGATTGCTCCATCACCCGGCGCGCCAGCGAAATCGGGTGGCGCGTTTGCGTCACGCCGGCGACTGCGCCTGCCGCGCGCGTGCGCCCATCCATGATCGCGGCGTCGAGTTCGTTGCGGCCTTCGGCCGTGAACACGGCGCCTCGCCCGGCGTTGAACAGCGGGTCATCCTCCATTTCGGCGATTACTGCTTCAGTCGCGTCCAGCGCGGAACCGCCGCGTTCGAGGATGGCTCCGCCTGCAGCTAGCGCGTGCACCATCGCAGCGCGATACAGTGCTTCCAGCTCCGGCGTCATGCTTGTGCGCTCGATCACACCGGCGCCGCCGTGCACCACGATGGACCACCGGGGCGGCTCGGGCGCGGTTGCGCAAGCGCCAAGCATGGCCAGCGCCGCCAGCGCGGCCCTCACGCGCGCTCCTTCAACACGCCGCGGCGGATTTGGTCGAGTTCGATCGACTCGAACAAAGCTTTGAAATTGCCTTCGCCGAAGCCTTCATTACCCTTGCGCTGGATGAACTCGAAGAAAATCGGACCCACGGCTTCCCTGGAAAAGATTTGCAATAGCAGACCTTGGCCTTCGCTGGGACCACCGTCGATGAGGATGCGGCGCTTGCGCAATTCCGCTACGTCCTCGCCGTGGCCCGGCAAGCGCGTGTCGATAAGGTCGAAATAGGTTTCGATTGTGTCCTGTAGCTCCACACCGCGTGCGTGCAGGCGATCGACCACCGCGTAGAGATCATCGCAGCCGAAGGCCAAGTGCTGAATGCCTTCGCCTTTGTAGCGCTGCAGAAACTCCTCGATCTGATCGACTTTTCCTGGTTCGCTCTTGGATTCGTTCAGCGGGATGCGGATCTTGCCGCATGGGCTGGTCATCGCCTTCGAGAACAGCCCCGAGACCTTGCCCTCGATGTCGAAATAGCGAATTTCGCGGAAGTTGAAGATGCGCTGGTAATAATCGGCCCAGGTGCTCATGTTGCCGCGGAATACGTTGTGGGTGAGGTGGTCGAGATAGGTTAGGCCGACGCTGTTTCCGGCTTCGTCGGCGCCCTCGATCGGCTTGAAATCCACATCGTAGATGTTCTGCGCGCCGTAGCGGTCGACGAGATAAACGAACGCCCCGCCGATGCCCTCGATGCAGGGGATATCCAATTCCATCGGTCCGATGGCCATGTTGGCCGGCTTGGCCCCGCGTTTGATCGCCTCCTCGAACGCCGCCTTCGCGTCCTTCACTCGAAACGCCATGGCGTTGGCGGAGGGTCCATGCACGGAGCGGAATTCGGCCGGCTGGCCACGCGATTCCATATTGAGGATAAAATTGATGTCGCCCTGCTTGTAGCGGATGACGTTCTTGGAGCGGTGCCGCGACACCGCGCTGAAACCGATCAGCTCGAAATAGCCCGCCATCGCTGCCGGCTCGGGTCCGGTGAATTCCACGAACTCGAAACCATCGGTTCCGATCGGGTTCTCGAACAAATCCGCCATGACTGCCTTGGCCCTGAATAATCCCCTGTTTGGGGAACATATTGTGTCACCGCCCGCCGCGCTAGTGGAGTGGATTTGACATTCGCATCCGGTGTAAGCGGCAAGCTGGTAGCGAATGTCAAATCCATAAACTCCACTAGAAACCTATACTTGCTAGTGGTCCTTATGATTCCAACATTC
>Ga0247727_10019283_pt1 | contig 10589 bp, 11 predicted proteins | sample WisWelCaveWW1625_FD_202498 | JGI IMG/M metagenome (GOLD analysis project Ga0247727, IMG submission 202498) | Biofilm microbial communities from Wishing Well Cave, Virginia, United States - WW16-25 | ecosystem: Environmental > Aquatic > Deep subsurface > Groundwater > Cave microbial mat | place...
GGTTGAGCTCCTCGGTGGAATGGCGCATATCTGAAAAAAGAACCAGCACCTTCCGTCCTTTCGGTTGGCGCAAGATATCCGCGCTGACAATCAAGGCTCCGAAGACATCGGTACGTGGAAACTTCGGTGGCAAAGACTGCGCCGACCGGCGTAACTCCGCCGCGATCTGTGCCCTCACCATTGCGATGCGGTCTTGGAATTGTAGCGGTCCTTTGTCTCGGGGGAGCTCGCGTTCGAGCAGCAGGTACGGTTGCGAGAAGCTGCGGTCCGTGACGGCCAGAACGGTAACACGCGTGCCGGGCGGCAACTGCGAGATGAGGCGACACGCCCCATCCAGGTTCCTGTCATAGTCCGATTTCCCATCATATCCCTTCGCGGCAACCGACTGAGTGAAGTCAACAGCAATCACCACGCTGGTATCACGAGCGGAGGAATCGGCTCCGCCGAAACTCTGGGCATGGGCGGACGAGGGAGTGCTCACTGAGAAAAGCAGTCCCAGGATGAGGAGGAGATGGACGAGTCCATTGCGCTTGATGCGTTCGAGTATTCCAAGATAGAAGTCCCGGTAGAACTGGGCTTCGTTTATGACTGGATCGTTTTCAAGATGCGTGGCGCGGCCAATGATGACAACCATTTTGGTTTCCACTTCCCCTAGTTCCTTTCTCGCCTGCCGTGCCTGTTCGTGGGTCGTGAGATCAACCTTCCGCGCCTCAAAGATGGCCATACCGCTGCCGAGTTCCATTGCGATGGCCAAAAGTCCCATGAGAAGCTGAAGCTTTAGAACGGACTGCTGGTAGAAATCGGCGGCGTTTCCCGCATCGGGAACCGCGACCGTCAAGTCGGTCGAGGCGGCGGTCTTCAAGTACAAAGCCAAGATGTCGCCGCGCAGAAGGGCCATCACCAGGATTCCGGCAAGGCTGCCAAGCAGCGCGAGAATGCAGATGCCCTTAATCACGCGCTCGCTCTTCGTTTTTTCAATCGTCTTGTCGGTCCAGAAGGCAGCTACAAGACCAATGCCCAGACTAAAAGCCCATGCTTCCCAGCCCAAGCCGAATGGGGCGAGCGCCATGTGCGCGAAGAAGACTCCGGCAACGATAAGAACCGTCGCAACCCCCCAGTGATACCAGCGCCGACGATGTAGACCCGCGACATCTTCTGGTGGAGCGAGCCGCAGAATGTCCTTCAGTTCCTTCCGGCGCTCCGACAAGCAGGTACACCGGGCTTTGAGCGACACGATTTCAGACTGATTGAACTTCTCGCGTCGGAGTTTCTCCCACGTAATCACTTCGGTCGCTTGTCCCCGGGCCTTCTCAAATGCATCTTGTCCTAGCTGATGGGCCAGACCTTCAAGGAGAATCTCCGGCCCCACGCTACCATTTCCGTTCGCTTTCATGAGCCTCACCTCTCCCTCTAGTAGAAGGCGTCCATCTCCAGAAATTCCAACGCTTCTCCTTGCCGTGTCCAGCAGTCTTCGGCTATAAGAGATGCGCAGGAACAGGAGCGAATATGTACATGCGAATATTTTATGCACACGACGGACGCGCAAGTCAACTAGTTTTCTCATGACAGCTAAAGAGAGAATCGATTGGAAGGCAGTAGGCAGACGACTGCGTGAGCTGCGCGGGTTTGACACAACCCAGAAGGAGTTCGCCCGCCAGCTAGGGATCAGCCAGGGCCAGCTCTCCCGCTATGAGAAAGGGAAGAGCGAGATCGGGCCGGAGGTTCTTCTGAGGATCTGTCAGAAGTTCGGCAAGAGCGTGCAGTGGATTCTCGCGGGCAAGGAATCGAAGCAGTGAATCATAACATTCGATAATTCAGTTACTTAAACGAACTTTCCGCGATTAAGTCCGACCGTTTCACTCAATACCTCCTTCCCAGCGCCGGTGGATGACCTTTAGCTCTGGGAGGCATCTGACTTAGTTGGCGTGGAAAGGAGCCTTCGCAATGAGCAGAGCAAGATTCCTCCAAGAAAGTGACTCTGAATCTGGAAAAACTGCGGGAACGTCCCCTTTTACTATTTCAGAGCCACTACGCAGAGGGCACCTCATGGAAACTCGGAAGTCCGCAGGCAAACGAAAGAGGCGTCCGCCATGGTGTTGGCGTGAGTGGTATGGGGAATTCATGGAGCATGAGAAATTGCCAGATGCGTTTGCAGATGGCCTGGAAGGATTGTTTCTGTCGATAAAGCTCCATTATCCCTCCGATGAGTACGGCCCCTGGGACGGCCCGATCGGCGAGGATCGAAGACAGGAGATGTACTGCCGAGTGATCAAAGCCATCGTTCGGGGAAGGGAGCTGCGCAAACACTACGAATCTGGCTATAACGACCGCCAATTCTACGGCTACATCCGCCAGATTATGGAAAACGAGATTCGTGGAATGCGGCGGGATGAACACCCCGAATACTTCCGGATGATGGACACAGTGAGCGAGATCGCTGAGAGAAAGCTGATCCTGATCGATGAAAAAAAACGAGTGTATGCGTCAGGTTGCTGGACTAACGCAAACGAGCAGTGGGAACTGCCTAACGGGGAAGAATTGGAGGAACGGCTCAACAGAGTACTTCCTCGCAAAGAACCTGTACCGAAGAAGGTGCAGAAACACGTCGTAGGGAGAATCATAGACAGGCTCTTCGAGTCAGCCGAAGCACCTATTTCAATCGCTCGTCTCACGACGCATTGCCTGAGGGTATTGCGGTTGACCGATCTACAGTTCGAACAGCCCAAACTGACAGGGACAAGGGAGGAAGAAGATGATTTCTTTGAGCAGGTCGCCTCCGAAAGCGACGAACTGGTCTGCCGAAATGGGTTTGAACCGAACACCAAGATCGAGGTGCAAGAGTGGCTCGTTTCTCGCATCGATCTACTGGAAGCCGACCACGTGCTCGTCTTGAAGTTCCGCGTGTGCGACAAACTCAGCTTTGAGAAGACCGCTGCCAGAGTCGCTGCTGTCTTGAAGCTTCGAAGTTTTTGCTTGGAGACCGCAAGAACAAGGTACTTGGAAGCGGCCCGGATCTTGGGTACGGACGGCTCGCGTCGATACAAGAACGGCTTTGTCCCAATAAACGGAACCGAAGCAGCAACCTTTCGAGAAATTGTGACTTCGACCATTGACCAGAAACTGAGGAGTATGGGCATCAGCCCAGACCGACATGAGGAATAGACAGTCGCCAGTCCGAATGGCAAATAACGGAAGGAGTTTGGACCGGCACGGCTGTCGCTTGACATCCTATGTACATACGCATATCCTTAGCTCCAGGAACTTCTCTTTCCGCCTGGGTGAAGGAGCTTTCGAAAATGAAGCGGAAAATCACCGCCTACGATCCGATAGTTTGTGTTTCTGCAGAAGAGCTTATTTTGTACAGAGAGAGCAAGCTCTCAGATGCGCGTAAGAACCATGTCAACCGTCACGTGCGATCTTGCCTGCTGTGTCTGGATGCTTTGCTGCACGTAAGAAACGCGGGCGAACAAAGGCCGTTACGGCGTCTTAATCGTCAGAACCTCTTGACCGCCTTGCGCCGGGTCGCTCGTGAAGCCAGGAAGAGGCAGAGCCAGGGGCATTCCGCTGCCCGCGCCGCATCCGCGTAGCTTTCTCGCAAAGCTCATCGAGCAATCCGCTTCTCGGTGAGCTTTTCTATTTATTGCACGGCAACGTCACTGCGCTAAACGCCTTCGACACCACGCCGTCAATCATGAGCTTGAGATAGATGTGATAGTTGGGCAGGCTGATTAAATCGGTCGCACGAAACTCTGGGTAGAACTCCTTTTCAAGTAGAAGGGCGTCGGTCAGGCCGATGCGGAAGGCAACCGTAGTCCCGACGTTACCGAGGATCGCGTCCCGCACTGTATCCTCAACCTGGCTCAGGTACTGGTGGGCCAGCACCAATCCCACACGGTATTTGCGCATCTCGGCCATCATTCCTGCGAAGCTCGTCGTGGTGAAGGAAGGGAACTCATCCACGTAGAGATAGAAGTCGCGTCGCGCATCTTCCGGCAATTCCGCGCGTGTCAAAGCGGCGAGACTGATTTTGGTTACAAGCATCGCGCCCAGTAGCGCTGCCGTGTCCTCGCCAATCTTTCCCTTCGCCAGGTTCACCAGAAGAATCTTTCCCTCGTCCATAACCCGCCTCAAATCAAACGCGCTTCTCGGCTGGCCCACAATTCGGCGCAGGATGGGGTTGACCAAAAACTCGCCGATCTTGTTCTGGATAGGCGCAATGGCTTCGGCCCGAAAACGAACTGGGTAGTTTTCGTACTCCCGGAGCCAGAAGCGGCGTACCTGAGTGTCTCGGACGACACCTAGAACGTAGCGGCGGAACACCGGATCATCGAGCAATCGCGGCACATCGAGCAGAGTGCTTGCAGGCAACTCAAGCAGTGCAAGGAGCGCGTTGCGCAAAACGTACTCCATCCTGGGCCCCCAGAACTCGGCCCAGATTTTCTTGAACACGCTGATCAAGCCCGAGGCGACAAGTGGTCTGGAGGTCGCCTCGTTCACTTCCAGGGGATTGAAAGCCAGCGGGCGCGCTGTGTCAGGCACATTGAAATAGATGAGGTCGCGCTGCCTTTCCTCCGGCAACAAACGCGCGACCTGCTCCACCAAGTCACCGTGGGGATCGAGCAGCGCAAAGCCCGCACCGTGCAAGGCGTCCTGATGAGCCAGGTTCGAGATCAGGGTGGACTTACCGGTGCCAGTCTTACCGATGATGTACATGTGCGCGCGCCGGTCGGCCCGCTTGATGCCGAAACGCCGCCGCTGGCCACGGAAGTTAGTCTCGCCGAGGACAGTTATCCCATTGTTGGTTTGCTGCCTCTTCATCGGAGCGATGTATTTCGTCACGATAGCGAGGTAGCTGGAACCGGAAAGGCGAGCGAAGTGGCCGGGGTGGCTGCCCTTTGTCACGACCAGCCAAGCGACCAAGGTGGTTTTGTTCTGAACGCGGAACGAAGATTTCCACAGGGTACCTACGCTCGGCGCATATCAACTCTTGGCTTATGTAACGGGCGGGGATAGATAAACAAAACCAGGTGGGCAATCCCGCCCGCCTTTCTTTCTCCTGCGTCATCGCTAGCCTGAAGACCAAGGCTCGTATTCGGAGCCGATCTCGCACCTTGAAAGGTGAATAGGAGGCAGCCATGACCCAGGAGCAGTTCGAAGTGCGCAAGGAAAGAGCAGAACGAGATGTGTTCGTCATCACTGCAGCAGAGGAAGGCTGGCGCGTGCGCTCGGCCCGGAACCCGTCCAGGTTCTATGTAGTTTCGGGTGACGGAGCCGACGTGCGATGTAGCTGTCCAGACTTCCAGGCTCACGCTGCCGAAGACCCCACGTGGCGCTGCAAGCACGTTCTTGCGGTGCTCAACCATCGTGCCAGGGCCGGAGCGGCGAATTCCGAAACCGAGCGCGAGCTTAGTGAGGAAAGAGCCGCAATTCAAGCAGAAACCGCTAACCACGATCAACCAGCAAACGGTGAGCCGTCAGCCGCCCAGATGCTCATCAAGCGCAGCCTCAGCCCGGACGGAAGGATTGACTCGATTTCCATCGAGTTTGCTTTCGACCTCGCAAACTCTGCCGTCGGCCAAATCAGGGACCGCGCGGCGAAGACCCTCAAGCTCCAGACGGAAATTGTCAAGAGCTTTCTCAGTGGCGCAAACGCCAGGCGCGGCTCTAACCGAGCGAACCAGACCCAGGTCAACAACAAGGCCAACGGGGCGACATTCGCCCGACTGCTCGACGTCGGCGTCACGAACGGCCAATACGGCGAGCGGTTTTACCTCAACGTCCAAGTGAACGGTCGCACCGCACGCTTCTTTGGCACCGCCGATCAGATTGCTAAAGCTATTTCGACGGCTGGCGAAAGGGTTTACGCCACGGCGATCGAGCCCGGGATGCGTCTCAACCTACCCTGCCGTGTGCTCACCGAACGGAGCCGCGACGGGCGGTACCTCAACGTAACGCGGGTACTGCCACCCGCGCGCCAAGGAAACTCGGGGGCACGCCAATGACAGGAACGCCAGTCCATGAAAGAGAAGAATTAATCGATGCGGAGGCAACTCCGCATCTTTCTTACTCGCGGATTGAGCGCTACCTCCGCTGTCCCGAACAGTACCGGCTCTACTATGTGGAGAGGCTGCGGGCGAAGATTGAAAACGCCAGCCTCGTCTTTGGCGCTGTCATGCATCTGGCCCTCGCCGAACTCTTTCGTCACGGGGCCGACCCCGTCGCCACGTTCCGTAAGGAATGGGAAGCCCTTAAGGGCATTGAACTCAAGTATTCCCGGAAAGAGACCTGGGAGACGCTTGCGAAGAAAGGCGAGCGGCTCCTTGAGAAGTTCTGCCGGGAAGAAGCATCGAAGATCGCCAAGGTATTCTCGGTCGAAGCGGTCTTTGAACTCGGTCTCAGCACCCTCGACCTGCCCTTCATCGGCATCATTGACTTGATTGCCGAAATGCAGGGCAAACGGGCGCTCGTGGAATTCAAGACTGCCGTGACGGACTATGAAGAATACGAGGTAGCCTTGGCCGACCAGCTTACTGCCTATCAGTTGGCTGAACCGGACGTGGAGCAAGTCGCCGTCTGCGTCTTTGTCAAAACAAAGAAGCCGCGAATCGAATGGCACGTGACCCAGCGCACACCTGAGCAGATAATCGAATACTTGGGCAAGGTCGAACACGTTGCCGAACAGATCGAGAAGCAAAACTTCTACAAGCGGCCGGGCAAGTGGTGCCGACAATGCGAGTTTTTGCCGGTGTGTCTCGGGGACAGAAAAGCAGCACAGGAAACCCTCGTCAGAATCGCATAACCCTCCTCAGAGGTAGCCCCACCGGCTGCCTCTTTTCATTGGTCGCGTCTTTGCACAGAGTTTCGTCGAGCATTGACTTCTCAGTAGTACGGAGTAGGATTCAAGGCAAGAGAAGGAGAAACAACCATGCCAAACCTACCGCGATACACCCTCAGCCATGCTGAGCAGAAAGATGATTGGGTTCTTAAACAAGACCTCACGGGGAGAACGGTGAGGCGTTTTGATACCAAAGAAGAAGCCACGAAAGGCGGGGTACTAGAAGATGCGGTCGGTGCAGGGGGCGGGTCGGTGAGGATTCAGAAGGAGAACGGGGTAATTCAGGAAGAACGAACGTACCCAGGCAGCAGAGATCCCCGCAAGTCGAAGGGTTAATTCCGAAAGGAGTATCGCCCCTCTCAGATAGTTCCCAATCCCTTCTATCTATGAACGCAAAAGTGTGGGTTACGTTATGAAGACGAATCGCCGAACTCTATGGCATGTGCTTGACACAATTCCAGCCAGCGCTAGAGTTGAATTGTGCGAGAAGATCTCCACAAACATCTAGAATTCGTACAGGCCATCATTTCCAGGATGGCGGCGAATTCGTTTCTTCTTAAGGGGTGGAGCGTGACCCTCACTGCCGCGCTCTTTGCGCTGGCCGCAAAGGATTCTAATCCGACATTCATAGTCGTGGCTCTTCTACCCGCGTTGTCATTCTGGGGTCTGGATGCCTACTATTTTCGTCAAGAGCGTTTGTTTCGTAAACTGTACGACAATTTGCGATTGGCATCTGAAGACGCGTTACGAAAGGTCGAACCGTTTTCTCTGTCAACTGAAAAGTATCAAAAAGACGTGTGTGGCTGGTTCTGTACGCTCTGGTCGCTCACGGTCTTGGCTGTTCATGGCGTGATTCTGGTAGCTATCTTCGCCGTGCTCTCGGCAGTACATTTCGGTTGGTTTAAGTAGGAGCACAGCCATATGGCGCGCAAGGTATTCTTTAGTTTTTACTACGAACGAGACATTTTAAGGGTGGGGCAAATCCGTAATAGCGGCATTGTTTTAGCGGCAGGCGATACTTCTTCTGGTTTTACGGACGCCGCCTCGTGGGAGAGCGTGAGGAAACAGGGCGACGACGCCGTACGTAAATGGATTAACGGACAGATGGAAGGCACGTCAGTGACCGTTGTTCTTATTGGCGCTGAAACGGCGCAAAGACCATGGGTTAACTACGAAATTACTAAAAGTATCGAAAGGGGAAATGGCTTGCTGGGAATTCATATTCACAACGTTAGAGATCTCAATCAGAAAGTCGACGTGAAGGGCATGAACCCCTTCGATTATGTCACCTGGAAGGCTACGGGCCGGCCGATTTCGGATACCTACCCAACCTATGATTGGGTGAATGACGATGGTCGTCGCAATCTGGCTTCTTGGGTTGAAGCAGCAGCCAAAAAGGCCGGGCGGTAGGGCCGGATTCGAGCAAATCATCGTAGCTGGACTCACCCGTAGAAAGTTTTGTCCCGACGACAAATTTCCCCACCTTTTCAAGCCGGGTTCAGACGCTAGACTTAGAGAAATCGATTAATTCGGGATTGTTGCTTCTAGTGCGCAATGCTTAAGAAGTTGTCTTAAAACTGCTTCCCAGGTTCGACAAGTCCCCCGATATGGCCGACCATTTGATGTTTTCTGCCGCTCAGCGATGAGCCGGAACGGAAGAGCCAGCGTAATTTCTGCATTTTTGCCACACACAACGAAGTTCGACAGCAGAGTTTTCAGCAATTCCCTCTTTTTTTCCGGAGAGGCGGTTTTGTAGAGCATTGACGGGCTTTTTGCGAGTTCGACAGCTTTCTCTATGCATGCCACAGCGCCGCATGAACCCTTCTCGATTTCAGCCAGCCTTTCCTTAGCTCTGGCCTGTTCGAGGAGGATGGCTTCCTGTTTGGATTTAAACAAAGATCTGTCAACTGTGCCGTCAACCAGCAAATCCGTGAGTTTTGCTATTCGATTCTGAATCTGATCAAGTTGAAGCCGAAACGCATGGGTGGTAGCCGCCCGATTCTTTTCAAGCTCTTTCCTCCGCGTCTCCACACCGGCACGTGCTAGTTGCAATTCGTCCTCTGAGAGATCCACTTCTGCGAGACAGCTGAGCACCGCCTCATCGAGCCTCTCTTCACGTACTGATGTCGGCAGGCATGTCGCAGGCGTCTTGAACGGCCGATTGTGGCAGCGATAGTAGACGTGACCTTTCTGCCCTTCGCCAATGAGCGAGTAGCCACAAGTGCCGCAGCGGGCGATTCGACTGTAGGTGAACACGTGATTCTTGGATCGGTCCACGCGCTTACCCGCAAGTACCGCTTGAACCCTTTCAAACATGTTGGTCGTGATGAGTGGCTCGTGATTGCTGTTAAAGGTCTGCCCAGTTTTGTTGATTCGTGCGAGGCCGATGTAGAAAGGATTCTTGAGAATTGTAGCCAGACCGTTGACGGTGACCGGGCCGCCGTTGTGGTTTCGCAAGCCACGGCGGAACATCTCCTCGGCCAAGTCGGGCAGTGAGAATTTTGTGGAGTCGTACAGCTTGAATGCGTCGCGGAGAAGCGGTGCTCGAATGGGATCGGGAATCTTTGCCTTGGCAGACCCTTGGTCTAGATAGCCGATAGGAGCGCGAAATGGGTAAAAGCCCTGCTTCAACCTGCCGTAGAGCCCCTTCTTTACTTCTTCCCGGAGGTTGCGGCTGTAATGCGCTGCCACGACGGCTTGTATGTCGGCGGAAAGGCGTCCGGTGACAGTTTTGAGGTCCACGTTCTCGCTCGCGAAGTGAACTTCCACTCCGGCGTCAGCGAGATTGCCTACATCCGCCCAGTCCTGCATGTTCCGTGCGCTGCGATCAATCTTGTGGATGATAACGCCCTGCACCTTTCCCAGGCGCAGGAGTCGGAGCATGTCGCTAAATGCTGAGCGTCCTGTCTGTGACGCACTTTCTCGTTCCTCAAACCATCGCGTAATCTCTAGCGCGTGCAGCTTCGCATATCGCTGGATTGCATCCTTCTGCTCTGGCAGAGAGACCCCTTTCTCTCCCTGTCGGGGTGTCGACACCCGGGCGTACGCGAAAAATGTGCCCATGGTGCGACTAATTTTTCAAAGAAAAATTCGACCTTTCTTTCATGGTAGGAGAAAGGGGGTACGTGTCAATGCCAGGGTTGGCCGCACCACAAAACTGCTCGTCATGTATTTCGAGAGCAATTTCAACGTAGCGGTGAAAGTTCTTCTCCGCTTCTTTGAGCTCCTGCTCGGTGAGCGTGGGATAGAGATCTCGGATGGTGACTGGCGCTCGTTTTTCGGCGCGTTCCTCTGACGGTGCCTTCATGCGAATGCAGGCACGCTACCCCAAGCCGTGCGGTCTCGAAAGGCAAGCGGAGTTGCCAGAAAGTATGCGTTAAGCGGCGCGTGAACCGTCCCCAGAAGAAAGTCGTCCTACGTGGGGCCACTGAAATCCTCCTGGGCGATGACGCCGTTCTTGACCGCCCAGATCATGAACGCCACGTTGCAGGCTAGGTGCGCCAGATGGTCTTCTCTCGTGTCCCCTTCCTTAAACCTCTGGAGGTGAACGAAGGCGTGGTTCCAGGCGTCAAGAAAAAAATCCTTTTGCCCGCGCTTCCAGTTGTGGGGGCCGTACCTGATAGCCCCAGAAGACAGCACTTGAGCGACAGATTCCAGGAACTCGAAAGGAATCAAATCAAAGCGAGGCTTTCGATCCGTCCGCTTTGCGCCACCCACAAAACGCGCAATGTGGTTCGTGGTCTTCATGCGAATG
>Ga0247727_10019284_pt1 | contig 10588 bp, 3 predicted proteins | sample WisWelCaveWW1625_FD_202498 | JGI IMG/M metagenome (GOLD analysis project Ga0247727, IMG submission 202498) | Biofilm microbial communities from Wishing Well Cave, Virginia, United States - WW16-25 | ecosystem: Environmental > Aquatic > Deep subsurface > Groundwater > Cave microbial mat | place...
TGCCAAGCATAAACTTATTGTGGCGCAGGCAGTGACCAACGACTGTGATGATAGCCAACAACTCGCGAACATGGCGATTCAAGCGAAGAACACACTCGGCGTTGAGACCATCGACGCGACGGCCGACAAAGGATATGGCACGGACAACGAAATCAAAAAATGTCACGATCAAAACATCAACTGCTATGTTCCCAAGCCTGATCGGTCGCCCAATAAAAAACGTGGTCTTTATAGCAAAGATGATTTCCACTACGATGCGGCCCATGATCGCTACGTTTGTCCGGCCCATCAAGAATTGATTTTTCATCATCAGACCGAGCAGGGCAACAAGCCGCTTAAAATTTATGAAGGGGTAGCTTGTCAAGGTTGCGCCCTGCGAGCGCAATGCACGCCCCGAGCAACGGGCAACCGGCAACTGTCGCGATTTATTCATGAAGAGATCATCGCGGCGATGCAGCAACGGATGCAGCAACATCCCGACAAAGTCAAGCAGCGCAAGGCGCTGGTCGAGCATCCTTTTGGCACGATCAAGCATTGGATGAATCACGGGTACTTTCTCCTGCAGGGCTTGGAAAAAGTGTCGGCAGAAATGAGCCTGAGTGTACTCACTTACAACCTGAAGCGCGTCATCAACATTCTCGGTGTCAAAGAACTGGTCAAAGCGGTCGCTTAAAGGGGTTAAAATCCCTTTGTGCGCAAAAAAATTGTGCTAACAGCGCAAATAAATTTTCTGAAACCCGACATTCAACTCCGCAGGTATAGCCTGACTGTACCAGATAGGGTTTTGCCAATTGTCAGCACACGTTTTTTCGCGCGTTTTCACACAATCTGGGAAGAATCTTTTTTCATTTCGAGCACCGTGCTAGTGCAAAAAAGGATTCCCTGGCCTGCGGCAGGGCAAGCTTCCAGAATGACATGCGTGAGGATGGCTGAATAGTCACCATGAAAACAATATTAATTCAAGTCTCGACTTCCAGCAGGGCCTTGGCCTCTTCATCCGAAAGCTGCTCGAGCTCGGCAAACATCTTCGCCAGCTCTTCCTGATCTTCCTGCGCGAGGCAGCGCTGGCCGACGACAATGGCCAATTCTGCCACGGTGGACGCTTCAAACAAACTGCGCAAAGGCACTTCGACGTTGAACGCCTCCCGTATTCTGGAAACAACTTGAATGGCCAGCAGCGAATGGCCGCCAAGCTCAAAAAAATTATCGTGAATGCCGGCGCGATTGATGCCGAGAATCTTTTGCCATATCGCGGCGAGTTTTTCCTCAATCGGCGTGCGCGGCGCGGCAAAATGATCTTCCAATTCCGGACGCAAATGCTCAGGCTCCGGCAGGGCCTGGCGGTTCACTTTGCCGTTCGGCGTCAGCGGCATTTTTTCTAAAAACACAAAGGCCTGCGGCAGCATATACTCCGGCAGCTTTTGCAGAAGAAAACGGCGCAGGTCGCTCACCGCCGGCTTTTCACCCGAGACCGCGTAACCGACCAAATGCGCCTCGCCGGACTGCCGCGCGCGATTCATCACCACCGCTTCCACAATTGCCGGATGCTGGGCGAGCGCCGCTTCGACTTCTCCCAGCTCGAGGCGAAAGCCGCGAATTTTGATTTGATGATCGAGACGCCCGAAAAATTCCAAATTGCCGTCGCGGCGGTGGCGCGCTTGATCGCCGGTTTGATACAGGCGGCCGCCCGGCGCACTCGCAAAAGGATCGGGAACAAATCGCTCCGCAGTCAAATCCGGGCGATTAAGATAACCGCGCGCAATGCCGGCGCCGCCGATTGACAAATCACCGATGACGCCAACCGGCGCCGGCTGCCGGCCATCTTGGCGAGAGCGCACATAAGTTTTGACATTTCCAATCGGCTTGCCGATCGGCACTTCTCGCGCGGCGCTTTCGCGTTGCGGCGGCAAATCGCAGCTTGTGGCGATGGCCGTGACTTCGGTCAACCCGTAGGTGTTCATCAACTGCACGGGAAGAGTGACGAGATCATGCCACGTCTTGACGCGCTCCGGCAGCGCGCGTTCGCCGCCGATAATCATCAAGCGTGAAGAAGGCGGCAGTTCCCGCCAGCGCAGCCGTTCGATCAGCTCGTGCCAATATGCCGTCGGCAGATCGTACATGGTCACTTGCAAATCGCGGCAGGCGGGCAAAAAAACCTCCTGGTCGAGCATCGCTTCAGTGCGCAACACCAGCGTCGCGCCGCGCGTCAGACAGGGGAAAATTTCTTCGATGCTCGTATCCCAACTGATCGACGCAAATTGCAGAACGCGGTCGCTCGGTGTCACCGCAAAGGTCTCGCTCGCCGTTTGAACGAAATTGACCAAAGAACGATGCTGGATCATCACGCCTTTGGGCTGTCCGGTGGAGCCGGAAGTGAAAATCACATAAGCAAGATTTTCCGGCGCGATTGGGCTTTGGGGGTTTTGCGCGTTCTCTGGTGCGAAACTTTCCCAATCCGCGTCAACACAGAGCAAGTGGCAAGCGGCAAGCGGCAAGTTAGAATTTGCCAAAAACTTTTTTTGCGTGATCAGCACTGCGGCTTGCGCTTCTTGCAGCATGAACGCCAGCCGTTCTTGGGGATAGGCCGGATCCAGCGGCACGTAGGCGCCGCCGGCTTTGAGAATGGCGAGCAAACCGATGATCATTTCCGGCGAGCGCTCGCAGCAAATGCCCACGCGCACTTCCGGGCCGACGCCGAGCGTCTTTAAGCGACGCGCCAGTTGCTCGGCGCGACGATCAAGCTCCGCATACGTGAGCTGTTGTTCGCCGGCAACGAGCGCGACGGCCTCGGGCGTGCTTCGCACTTGCGCTTCGAATAGTTCATGCACGCACTGTTCCGAAGAAAAATCTTTGCTCGTGTCGTTCCATTCGAACAACATCTGCCGGCGCTCGGCCGCGGTCAAGAGCGGCAATTGTGAGATCCGCTGCTCCGGTTCGGCAACGAGGCCACGCAGCAACGTTTCAAAATGCTGCGGCAGACGCGCCAAACTGTGCTCGTACAAATCCGCGGCATATTCCAACTGTCCGATGATCGTCTCTTCTTCCTCGGCCATGATCAACGCAACCGGATACATCAACTCGGTGCTGATTTCCAGCAGCAACTCCACGGTCAAGCCCGGCAGATCGAGCGGCTTCCACGGAAAATTTTGCAGCAGGAACAGGGCTTGGAACAAGGGCAGCGTTTTCAAATCGCGCGTGGGTTGCACGGCCTGCACGAGAAGATCGAACGGCACGGCTTGATGCGTGCCGGCGTTGAGCGCCACCTCACGCACGCGCCGCAGCACTTCGCGAAACGAGGGATCGCCGGCCAAATTCGCGCGCAGCGGCAAGGGATTCATAAAGCAGCCGATCAATGCTTCCAACTCGGCATGCGTGCGGTTCGCAAACGGTGAGCCGACCACGAGATCGGTCTGGCCGCTGTAACGATGCAACAACGTTTTGAACGCGGCGAGCAGCAGCATGTAAAGCGTCACACCTTCTTGCCGGCAAAGGTCGCGCAACGCGCGCGTCAAATCGGGCGGCAATTTGAAAGCATGAAATGCGCCGCGCAAACGCGGCTCTGCAGTTTGCGCGTGATCTCGCGGCAAATCCAAATGCGACACGGAGCCGGCGAGTTGTTCCTTCCAATACGAAAGTTGTCGCTCCAACGCAGCGCCGACAAGCGTTTCGCGCTGCCACGTGGCGAAGTCCGCGTATTGAATCGGCAGTTCGGTGAGCAGCGGCTCTTTGCCTTCCGCAAAAGCGGAGTAGAGCGTCGCAAATTCCTGCATGAACACGCCCCACGACCAGCCGTCAAACACGATGTGATGCCCGGTGGCGACGAGCACGTGCTCGCGTTGATGCAAACGATAAAGTTGCGCGCGAAACAAAGGGCCGCGCTCGAGATCGAACGGGCGCAAGGCTTCTGCCGTGGCCTGTCGCTTTACTTCCTCCGCTTGTCGCGCAGGCGGGAGCGCACTCAAATCGAGCAACGGCACCTCGAGTTGGAGTTGCGCGGAGACGATTTGCACCGGCTGCTCATTTTCGACGGCAAAGTTGGTGCGCAAAACTTCATGGCGGCGCACGATTTCCTGCAGCACGCGCGTGAGCCGTGTCACGAGTAGGTCGCCGCGCATGCGGAACGCCACCGGCACGTTGAAGGCTGAGCTGCCCGGCTCGAGTTGATTCAAAAACCACAAGCGTTGTTGCGCATACGAGAGCGGCGCTTTTTGCAGAGCGCGCCGAGGGATGGTCGCGGCTTTTTTCACGGTCGTGTTTTCCGCGCGCAGGCTTTGCAGCAAACGCGCACGCTGTTCCGCAGAAAGATTTTTGAGTCGTTCGGAACGATCCAAACTCATGCGGCTACGCCCTCCAATTCTGCGAGCGCGGCTTCGAGCTTTTCATCCGGCGATTGCAGTAATATCGCGTCTTCCACGAGCACGGCCAACTCGGCCAAAGTTGGTTGTTTGAAAAAGTCTCGTAGCGCGATTTCCGCGCCGAATTGTGTACGTACGCGCGCGAGCAGCCGCGTGGCCAGCAGCGAATGTCCGCCCACATTGAAAAAATTATCCCGCACGCCGAGGTGATTCGTGCGCAAAAGCTGTTGCCAGATTTCGGCAAGCTCGATCTCGGTCGGCGTGCTCGGCGCAACAAACCGGCTCGCGAAATCATGGCGCTCTTTCTCGGGCGCGGGCAACGCGCGGCGATCGACTTTCCCATTAGGTGTGAGCGGCATTTCGTTCATAAACACGAACGCCGAAGGGATCATGTATTCCGGCACTTTCTCGCGCAGGAAAGAGCGAAATTCGTCGCTGGTTGTTGGTTGCTGGTTGCTGGCACGCGCGAGGAGATACGCAACGAGGCGCTGGTCGCCGGACACATCTTCACGCACGATGACCGTCGCTTGCCGCACGGCCGGGTGTTGCACGACGACGTTTTCAATCTCGCCCAATTCAATGCGAAACCCGCGCAGCTTGACTTGATGATCCATGCGCCCGAGAAATTCGAGCGTGCCGTCTTCAAGATACTTCGCGAGGTCGCCAGTGCAGTAGATGCGATTGCGGATTTCGGATTGTGGATTGCGGTCCAAATTTTCATCAATCCGATTTTCATTTTCCGAAATCCGAAATCCAAAATCCGAAATTGGAATAAACTTCTCCGCCGTCAAATCCGGACGATTGAGATAACCGCGGGCGAGGCCATGCCCGCCGATATACAATTCACCCGGCACGCCGAGCGGTACGGGCTGCATGTGCGCATCGAGCACGTATAGCTGCGTGTTCGCAATGGGCCGGCCGAACGGCACGTCTTCGTCCTCCGAAGTCAGTTGATAGGCCGCGGACCAAATCGTGGTTTCGGTCGGGCCGTACATGTTCCACAACGCGCCGCACTTGGGCAACAACTGCTCCGCCAACTCGCGCGGCAAGGCTTCTCCTCCACACAAAACTTTCAGCGCCGTATCGCCGCGCCAGCCCGCTTCCAAAAGCATACGCCAAGTTGCGGGCGTGGCTTGCATCACGGTCGCGCGGGAGCTTGTCAACAATGCACACAAAGCCCGGCCGTCTTTCGTCGTTTCATGATCCGCAAGCACGACGCGGCCGCCAGCGAGCAGGGGCAGATACAATTCCAAAGCGGCAATGTCGAACGACAGCGTCGTCACGGCAAGCAGCACGTCTTGCGAGCTGAAGCCCGGCGTTTTCTGCATGCTGCACAAAAAATTTGTCAGCGCCGCATGCGAAATCGCCACGCCTTTGGGCTTGCCGGTGGAGCCGGAGGTGTAGATGACGTAGGCGAGGTTGTCGGGAGTCAATTGTAGATCGTGGGTCGTGGATCGTTGATCGTCTCCTTTGCGTTGCGATTCACGATCCACAATCCACAAGCCACAATCTTCGATCCACGATCCACTCTCCGCCCTCGACGATTCACGATCTACAATCAACACCTTCACCCGCGCATCCTGCAAAACATATTCGATGCGCTCGGCCGGATACATGGGATCGAGCGGCACATACGCGCCGCCGGCTTTGAGAATGCCCAGCAAGCCCACGAGCATTTCCACCGCGCGCTCGACGCAAATGCCGACCTTCACTTCCGGGCCGATGCCGAGCGACCGCAGATGATGTGCGAGCCGATCGGCGCGGCGATTCAACTCGCGATAGGTGAGTTGTTGTTCTGCACAAACGAGGGCAACGGCCTCGGGCGTGGCCGCGGCTTGTGCTTCGAATAATTCATGAAAGCAAGCACGCGGATATTCCGCGTCCGTATCATTCCATGCGAGCAGCACTTGCCGGCGCTTGGCTTCCGTGAGCAGAGGCAGATCGCTCAAGCGGCGCTCAGGATGCGCCAAAATGCTGCGCAGCAACGTTTGATAATCTTCCAGCAGGCGCCGGGTGGTGGAGGCCTCGAAGAGATCGGCATTGTATTCCAAAACGCCGATCAACCCTTGTTCTGTTTTCCACAAGAAGAGGCTGACATCGTACAACGAGGTGGCGTAATCGATTTTCAGCCGTTGCCATTTCAAACCGGGCAGTGTGAGCGTTTGGCTGGGCGCGCTCTGCAAACCGAACATGACTTGAAAGAACGGCGACCGGCTCAAATCACGCTCAGGATGAAGCGCTTCCACCAATTTTTCGAAGGGCAACTCTTGATGATCATACGCCTCCAATGCGACGTGGCGCACGCGTGCCAACAATTCTCGGAACGTGGGATTGTCCCGCAATTGCGGGAGGCGCAGCACCAGCGTGTTGATGAAAAAACCGATCAGGTTTTCGATTTCCGGCCGATCACGATTGGCCACCGGTGTGCCCACGACGAGATCGTCCTGTCCCGAGTAACGATGCAACAAGACATTGAACGCCGCCAGCAGCGTCATGAATAAAGTCACGCCTTCGCGCTGGCTGAAGCGCGCCAACGCTTCCATCATACTTTTGGGGATCAAGCATGTGTGGTTTCCGCCGCGAAAAGTTTGAAACGCCGGGCGCCGGCGATCCGTGGGCAAATCCAAACTCGCGGGCGCGCCGTGCAACACTCGTTTCCAATGCGCAATATGCTCGTGCAACACCTCGCCGTGCAGCCGCGCGCGCTGCCAGACGGCGTAATCCGCATATTGAATCGGCAACGCGGGCAGTGATGAAGCCTTGCCTTCGACGAAAGCGGTGTAGAGCGTGGTGAGCTCGCGCACGAACACCCCCAGCGACCAGCCGTCAAACACGATGTGATGAAGCGTCAACAGCAGAATATGCTCGGCTGCGCCCCAATGCAGCAGCGTTGCGCGCATCAGCGGTCCGCGCTCGAGGTCGAAATGCCAAACGGCTTCACTCATGGCGAGGCGTTTCACCTCCGCCTCGCGTTCCGCTTTGGGCAGCGCGCACAGATCGATCTCAGCCAGCGGCAATTGCGCTGCGCGCGCGATGATTTGCACCGGCTGTTCATCGAGGGTCGCAATCGTAGTGCGCAAAGCTTCGTGGCGCTGCACGATTTCATCCAAGCTGCGCTGCAAGGCCGCAACGCAGAGCGCGCCCTGCATGCGAATCGCGAGCGGAATGTTATAAATGGTCAGGCCCGGCTCGAAGCGATCCAAAAACCACAACCGCTGCTGCGCGAAAGAGAGCGGCGGAGGCGCTGCGGTGTTGCGCCGTGGAATGCCCGAAGCCGCCGCGGCTTCGGCATTCTCCTTCTGCAAGAGTTTTTCGAGGGCCGCGCGCTTTTCCGGGGAAAGCCCGGCGAGGCGCTGCGCGAGCGCTTCTGCATTTGAAATATGATTGGTAGTGCCGTTCATGAAAAAATTACTTCCATTCAGGTCAAATGACCTCTACTTCCAGACGGGCCGTCTGGGTTACTGCACGCCCATCATATGATTCGTCGCGTGCGCCTTTCGAGTGATCAAGTTTTGCACTTCGCTGCTCTGCGCTAATTGCTCGGCAATGATGTTCGCCACAAGCTGCGAGCCCGCGGTGTTGAGGTGCACGATGTCATACATGTACGCGCTTTCTTTCGGCACTAGCTTGTCCAAATCAATCAGCACGGCGTTTTGTTCGCGCGCGATTTTGCGCACGCTCACATTGAAAGCATCCAAAAGGCCCTTGTACGTCGCGTAATCCACGCCCCAATCCTGTTCGAACTTGCGCATGTTCTCGTTCGTGGTTTCGTCCGGCTCCGCGGCCAGGCGATTGAATTGCGTCATGAGCACGGGCACGACGTCGTGCGACTGGCAAACGGTGAGAAAGGTCGCCAGGCTCGCTTCGTAATCGCGCGGCGAAATTTCTTTGGTCACCAAACCGATGCGCCGCTCCCGCTCGAACTCATCCACGTTTTGCTCCTTGGGAAGCAGCGCGCGCATGCGATATGAAATGCCGGGGAACGCGTTTTCCGTGAAAGCTTCCCACAAGCGCCGCGCCCGACTCTTCTCGACCTGCTTGCCGGCCGTAATCAACGAGCGCGAGGGGCTGTCATTCCAATACGAGCCGGAAAAAAAGAGCATGATGTTCACGTCGTTGACGTTTTCCATCAGCAGCGCAACGTCCGGGCGCATGGGCAGAACTTTGTTGATGAGCAGGTTCAAGCAGTGCATGGTATTGCCGCCGCTGACGCCACCGTTGTAGGAATTGATTTTTTTGCCGAGCTTCTCTCCCAACTTTGCGCCCGCGAGATACGGGAAGCGGCTGTCTTCTTCGACGAAGTTGCACTCCGTCGTCGAGCCGCCGAGAAATACCATGCTCAAATCCGGCTCTTCATGAACCCTGCCCGGCATGATGAAGCCGTTCTCATCCGTGCGGAACGCGTAGTCCTTTTCTTCCAAGTTGTCGACGATGAGGCCGTAACGCCTCTTCAAGCCTTTTTTGCTCGCGCGATGCGTGCCGTTGACGAGCGGCGCATGTTCCTTCAAACGAATGCTGCGTTTGGGCGCTTGCGTTTTTTCGGGCAGGTTTTGCTCGAGGATGAATTCCATCGCGGCCAGCGCGAGCACGAGAAACACGCCCAACACCGCCAACAGCGTCTTCTTCGGATTGCGCTCGAACCAGAATTTTTGTTCGGACATGGCAAGCTCCTATTTGCAATTAAGCGCAGTGGAAAATCAAAGTCAGAATAAAATTCAGAAAGTTTTTTATTGCCAAACGGATAGCTGAAGGCCAACGGATAAAGCCTCATTGTTCCGCCAACAGCGCTTTGACTTCTTCGTCCGAGGCGTTTTCGATCAAATCCAGCAAGCGCGCCATTTTATCCGCATCTTGCTCGTCCGGCGCGCGCGACTTCTGAATGTGCTCCGCCAGCTCCGCAATCGTCGGCGCATTGAACAGCGTTTGCACGGAAAGCTCGATTTGAAATTGCGCCCTTACCCGCGAGACCACTTGAATCGCAAGCAAGGAATGCCCGCCCAAATCGAAAAAGTTGTCTTCCACGCCGACGCGCTCGAGCCCGAGAAGCTGCTGCCAAATCGCGGCGAGGCGGTGCTCGATTTCATTGCGCGGCGCAACGTATGCCGAGGCCAGCTCCGGCCGTTCGTGGCCCGCAGAAGTTTCTTCACGCGGCTGCTCTTTTTCTTCCAACGCCTCCAGCTTGACCCAACGCTCGATCCGCGCCTGCAAATCGCCGGTTGACACAACGAGTTGCGGAATTCCCGCAAGCCCGAGCACGCGCCGAAAGGCCTCGACGCCTTCTTGCGGCAGGATGACCAACGCCTCTTCACTTGCTTTTTGCCCTTTGCCTTTTGCCTTTTGCCCTTTGCTCTCCCAACCGTCCCAATTCACGCTCATCCACGGCACGGGACTTTTGCGATTGTGCTCGTGCACGAAGGCATCCATAAAAATATTTGCCGCAGCATACGCGGCGTAGCCCAAGCCGCCGAGCACGGAGGATAACGAAGAGAACAGTATGCAGAAGTCGAGCGGCTTATCTGTCAAAACTTTTTCCAGCGCGCGCACGCCGTGAACCTTCGGTTGAAAATGGCGCGCGCATTCCTCCGCGGTGATTTCGCCGAGGCTCTGAAAAGCGTTCTCCTCCATGCACCCGGCGGCGTGCAGCACGCCGTGCAGCGCGCCGAAACGCACATACGTTTGCGTGAGCAGATCGCGCATCTGCATTTCATGCGCTACGTCCGCGGCGACAACCAATACTTCCGCGCCGGCTTTTTCCATGGCAAGCACGCGCCGGAGTTTCCGGCTCATAACATCGTCTTCGCCGTGCGCTGCGAGCCACTGCTGCCATTGTTCGCGCGGCAACAACCCCGAACGGCTCGTCAACACCAATTTGGCTTGATAAACGTGCGCCAGGTGTTCCGCGAGCGCGAGACCGATATCGCCCAAACCGCCGGTGATGAGATACACGCCGCCTTTGCGCAACTTCGGCGTTGCGTGTTCGCGCTCCAAATGCAACGGCTCGAAAGTTTGCGCCCAGCGATGCGCGCCGCGATAAGCAAGCGTGGTTTCATCCGTTTCAGAAGCAAGCTCGCCGCCAAGCTGTTCCACAAGTTTTTCGTTCCAATTACCGTCGTGCGGCGCGAGCACGTCGATGCTCTTGCATTTGAGCTGCGGATACTCTTGTGGAATAACTTTGCATGCGCCCAAAACCGTGGCCTTTTCAGCATGCACATCTTCCTCGCCGAGAACTTCGT
>Ga0247727_10019285_pt1 | contig 10588 bp, 6 predicted proteins | sample WisWelCaveWW1625_FD_202498 | JGI IMG/M metagenome (GOLD analysis project Ga0247727, IMG submission 202498) | Biofilm microbial communities from Wishing Well Cave, Virginia, United States - WW16-25 | ecosystem: Environmental > Aquatic > Deep subsurface > Groundwater > Cave microbial mat | place...
AGGCGGCAGCCGTTGAGGAATTCTCCGGCTCCCGACTCCACCGCCTCGAAGAAGCGCGGCAGGTCCTCGGGGGCGACCGTCAGGTCGGCGTCCAGGATGAGCAGCACGTCGCCCGAGGCGGCCGCGAAGCCCTTGCGCACGGCGTCGCCTTTCCCGCGCCCGGCGCCCTGCTCCACCAGGCGCAGCCGGTGGGGGCCCCGGTAGGCGGCCATCACCGCGCGGATCTCCTCGAGGGTCCCGTCGGTCGAGTTGCCCTCCACGAAGATCACCTCCGTGCGGCTTCCCATCGGCGGCAGACGCTCGACCGCCGCGGCGATGTTGCCCCGCTCGTTGCGGCAGGGGACCACCACCGAGCAGGAGCAGGACGGCCGCTCGGCGGCGGGCCGCAGCCGGGCCACCAGGTATTGCTGCAATCCAAGCAATCGCAGCGCCGGCACGGCCGGCAGCGTCCGGTTCAGCGCCTCCGCCACCAGCGGCACGTACAGCGGAAACGGCATCCGCCGCCCCCGCTTGATCACCTCGAAGCCGGCCAGCTCCAGCAGGTTGGCCAGGTCCTGGTGGGTGAGCCAGTTTTGCAAGTTCTGGCGCGTCTTCAGCCCCACCCGCTCGGCCGCCTTCAGCACCGGCTCCCAGAGGTAGTTGTAGAAGCCGATCACCACGCGGGTGCGGTCGTCGCAAACCTTGCGCAGTTGCCGGATCGCTCCCAGCACGTCGTAGAGATCCCCCACCAGGTCCGACAGGATCACGTAGTCGAACGGCCCGGCCAGCACCGCGTCCGGCGCCAGGTCGTGCGCGTCCATGGCCGCGAAGTGCAGATCCGGGTGCCGGCGCCGCGCCGCCTCCACCATCCGCCCGCTCAGGTCGATCCCCACCCCGTAGGAGGGCTCGAGCGCCGCCAGCAGGTCCCCGGTGGCGCACCCGATCTCGAGCACCCGCGCGCCCGCCGGAACCAGGAACCGCATCAGCCGCACCAGCCCCTGGAAATAGTAGCGGTTCTTCTTCTCGGCCCAGACTGGGGCCAGGGCGTCGTAGTATCCGGTCAGGTCCCGATAGGCGTAAGTCTTCTGGCCGGCCGTGGCCGTCGGGGTGGGCATCTGGTCGAGACTTCGCTAGAATGACGTTTCTGACACATCATAACACCGCAAACCCGGAGGCCGAGCGCCTCCAGCGCCAGCTCGCCGCCGTCACCCGCGCCCTCGAGGACCAGAAGGCCTACACCCTCGAGCTACAGAGCAATCTCGCGGGCATGCGCGCCTCCCGCACCTGGCAGTTGATGCTGGCCTGCCGCCAGGCGCTGGGTTCGTTCCGCAACCTGCTCCGCCTGCCGCTGCGCGTCCTCCGCATCCTGATCGAGGAGCCGGTGGCGGCGCTTCCGGAGGGCGCCGTCGCCCTGTCCGCCACCCCCATCCTTCCGCAGTACCTGCCCCACCGCCGCTCCGGCCTGTTGGGGTGGCCCCCGGACCGGCCCCTGGTGACTGTAGGTATCCCTTGTTACAACTACGGCCGCTACGTGCTCGAGGCGGTCGACAGCGTCCTCGCCTCCACCTTTCAGGACTTCGAGGTCCTGGTGATCAACGACGGCTCGACTGACCCCGACACCCTGCGCGTGCTCCACTCGCTCGAGGACCGCTATCCCGGCGGGCGAGTCCGAGTCGTCCACCAGCAGAACCAGGGCCTGGCCGGCAGCCGCAACAAGGGCGCGGCGCTCGCCCGCGGCAAGTACGTCGTGTCGCTCGACGCCGACGACCGCCTCGCCCCCACCTACCTGGAAAAAACCCTCGGGGTGCTCGAGCGCCACGCCGAGTATGCCTTCTGCTACTCGCTGGTCCAGATGTTCGGCGCCGAAGAAGGTATTTGGAAGACAGAGCCATTCAGCCTGGAGAAGGCCCTCCGCTACAACCACGTCCCCACCGGCGCAGTCTTCCGCCGCGAGGCCTGGATCGAGGCCGGCGGCTTCCGCGACCAGCTCTACGGCCAGGATGACTGGAACTTCTGGATCACCCTCGGCGCCAAGGGATGGGAAGGCTGCCTCATCCCCGAGCCGCTCTTCTTCTACCGCAAGCACGAGGTCAGCATGTGGTCGCGGCTCAAGATGGAGGAGAAGGAGCGCACGGCGCTCCAGATCCAGTCGATGCACGCTTACCTGGTCGGCTCCGGCGACAGCAGCAAGGCTGAAGCCTTCTGCCCGCCCCAGGACCCCGCCGTGCGCGCGGCGCTCGACAACCCCGAGCCTCCCCCGCCCCCGGTGGACCTTCCCCTCGCGCGCCGCGCCCATCTCCGCTTCGGCGACGGCCGAGGCTCGGTGCTGTTCGCCGTGCCCTGGATGGCGGTGGGCGGCGCCGAGCAGGTGGTGCTCCAGGTGATGCAGGGCCTGGCCGGCGATTTCGCCCTGGCCGCCCTCACCACCCTCGACGTCCGCCACAACTGGGAAACCGAGTTCCAGCGCCTCACCCCCTGGATCTACCACCTCGCCCACCTGCCCGTCGACGACGGCGCCTCCTGGCTCCGCGACCTGGTCGAGGCCCACGCCGTCCGGGCCCTCATCATCTCGGGCTCTGCGCTGGCCTACCAGGCCCTTCCGTTGCTCAAGCAGCAGCGCCTGTGGACCGCCGACATCGTCCACAACACCGTCCCCGAGGGCTACCTCCAAACCTCGATCCGCATGGACCCCTATCTCGACTGCCACTTCGCCGTGGGCGGCCCGCAGCGCGACGCCCTCATCCAGCGCGGCGGCGTGACGCCCGACAAGGTCCGCCTGGCCCCCACCTCGGCCGACACCGCCGCCCAATTCAACCCCGACCGCTGCGCCGGCCGCCTCGCCGACATCCGCCGGCGCCTCGCCATCCACGTCGGCGAGATCGTCCTCACTTACACCGGCCGCCTGGCGGTCGAGAAGGACGTGCCGCTGTTCGTGCAGGTTGTCGCCGAAATCGCGCGCCGTCATCCCGAACGCCGCTTCCGCGCCTTCATTGCCGGCGACGGTCCCGAGCGCGCCCGGGTCGAGCACGAGATCCGCGTGCTGGGCCTGCAAGGCGTGGTCGAGCTGCTGGGCTTCCAGGACTCGGTCGCCGACCTGCTCGCCGTCTCCCACTTCTCCTTCCTCACCTCCCGGTTCGAAGGCAGCTCGGTGACGCTGCTCGAGGCCATGAGCATGCGCCAGGTGGTGCTGGCGCCGGAGGTGGGCAACGTCCGCGACGTCATCGAGGACGGCGACAACGGCTTCGTGATTCCCTCCCGCCGCCCGGCCGACTACGCCGCCCGCGTCGCCGAGGTGCTCGCCGACCCGGCGCGCGAGTCGCGGATCCGCGACCGCGCCCGCCAAACCATTGTCGACCGCTTCGACCTCGCCGCCATGGTCCGCGTCTACGCCGCGACCCTGCGGGGACTGCCGTGAAGGACCTGCTGGCCGCCGCCGTCCTGTGGGCCGCAACCTTCATCGTCTACACCGCCGGCGCCGATCACCTCGGCTTCTACGCCGATGACGGCAACTGGCTCAGCAGCCTCCCCTCCGCCTCGCCGGCCGAGTTGTGGCACTCCGCCCGCAATTACATGCCCGGTCGGAACCTGCATCCGCTCTGGCACTCCCTCTTCTACAAGCTGGTGGGCAACCCGGTGGCCCGCCTCCAGGCGCTGCACCAGGTCCAATCGGCGGTGGACGGCCTGTTGACGGCCCTCTTTTTCCTGCTGCTCCGCCGGACGGGCATTTCCGCGGCCGCAGCCGTGTCGGCGGCCGGCCTGTTCGCCTTCTGGCACACGCACGGCGAGACCCACTTCTGGCTCGAGTCCCTCCCGATGAACCTGGTCTCGACTTTGCTGGTGGTGGTGTTCGCGCTCACCAGTCTGGCCGGACCCCGCCGGTGGCTGTGGCTGCTCGATGCCGCGGCGTTCCTGGGCGCCCTGTTCACCTACGACCAGACCCTGCTGCCGCTCGCGCTGATCGCGGCGGCCCGCGTCGCCCGGCGGTGGAGCGTTCCCTTTGCGGTGGCTCACATCCCGTTCGCGGCGGCCGCCGCCTTCTGTGTATGGATGCGACTGAGCCGGGGAGGCGGTCCCCTCCCGCGCGCCCACGCCAACCTGGCCGGGACCCTGCTCGAGAACATCGCCGACACCTTCTCCAACACCCTCGGTCCCGGCTCGCTCGATCTGGCCTGGCGGCTCTTCGGCAAGGTAACGCCGTCCGACTGGCGCCTGGCCTTGGGCGCGGCGGCGGCGGTCGTCGGGCTGGCCGCCTGGCTCGCTATTTCGTCCCGGCCTTCCTCTCAATCCCGGCCAACTGCGGGGCTTCGGCCGAACAGCCTGACCGGCCCCGCGTCTCCCTGCTCGCGCTGCTCACCGGCGCCGTGTTCCTGTTCGCCGGCGCATCCTTCTTCCTGGCCGCCGCTCGGCCGCGCGCGCCTGCTGCTGCTAGCCGTGCTCTTCTATCTCGCGGCGTACGTGCCGGTATGGCTGTGGTGGCCCGCCCCTCGCCACCACCTGCTGCCTTCGGTCGCGCTGTTCGCCGCCGCCGCCGTCGCCCTCGACTGGCTGCGGGAGCGGATGCGCGCCCGGTCCACTATGGCCGCCCTGCTGCTCCTGGTGGGCGGCGCCACCCTGCTGATGGCCGCCGCCTCTCGCGGCGAGAGCCGCTTCTGGGAACACTCCTTCGCCGCCCGCCGCATCCTGTTTACCGAAATCGCCCCGGACCTCGACGACAAGGACATCCTCGTGCTCGAGGATTTCCCCCACTTCTTCGGCCCCACCTGGCTCATCTCCCCGCAAGACCCGAATTTCGGCCCGCCCTTGTTTTTTCCCGGCGCCCGCCGCGGCCACCTCACCGGCGTGTTGAGCGGCGTCCCGGCCCCCGGCGGCATCTATCTGTCCACCCACCCGCGGGACGGCGAAGCATCTTTCCGCTACCACCCCACCGATCACTACCTCGTGGTGCGATTTACTTCGCTCGACCACGGGCGCCTCCGCTACCGCAAGAACCCGGCCGGCCCTCCCTACCACGTGCTGGAGTCCACCGCCGCCCCCGCCCCCGGACGCTTTGCCGTCCACCGCTTCTCGGCCCGGCCCGACGGCGGCGATCTCGTGGTTTGGCTCGACGTCGAGGCCGGCCTTCGTCCCTATTCCTATCTCACCGCGATCTTCCACTACTCTCACGGTACGGACTTTCACCGCTGGGCCCGTATCGATCCGGACGGCGCTGCCATCCTCCAGCCCGTGCTGTTGAGTGATCCGGGACCCGAGCCGCGCGCCGGACCCCACCGCCGCTCGACCACTCTCCGCCTGCATTCGTTCCCTCCCGCCCCCCGCATCCGCGTGGACCTCTACGCCGCCGGTGGCCACGGTCATAATCTTCTGCTCGGCTCGGCCGAAGCCCCGGTCGGGCCCGCCGGCTCCCCCGCCGATGCCATCGCCCACCGCTAGGGATACCCTCGCCGCCGCCGCGCTGTGGCTGGCCGTCATGATCGTGTTCGCCCCCGGCGCCTCCAGCCTCGGCTTCTACTACGACGACGGACCAGCCATGGCCGACCTGCCCTCCGTCTCCCTGCCCGAGCTCTGGTCCCGCGTCCGCGGCTACCTGCCGGGACGAAATCTCCTCGTCCTGTGGGAATACCTCTTGTTACGACTCATCGGTGACCCTGGGGCCAACCTCCCGGCGCTCCACCTGGCGCAGTCGGCCCTCGACGGGGCGGTGGTGGTGGCGTTCTTCTTCCTGCTGCGCCGCCTGTCGATCCCGGCCGACGCTGCGGTGCTGGCGGCCGGCCTCTTCAGTGTCTGGCCCACCCACGGGGAGACCCACTTCTGGCCCTACGCCGCCCCGCAGAACCTGGTGTCCACTTTGTTCGTGGTTCTGTTCGCCCTCACGAGCCTCGCCGGTCCGCGGGGCTGGCTCTGGCTCCTGGACACGGGCGCGCTCCTGGCCGCGCTGTTCACCTACGACCAGACCTTCTTCGTTCTGAGCGGCATCGTTCTGCTGCGGCTCTGGACACGCCGCCGCTCGATCGACCTCTGCTACCTCGCCGCCCCGGTGCTGTTCGCGTGGCTGAAACTGTCGGGCGGCGCCGGACGCGGTCCCGAGCTTCGTCCCGACACCCTCCACATGCTGCGCGTCAACATCCCGGACACGCTCTCTTACACCGTCGGACGCCTGTGGTTCCGGCACGTGGCGCCACTTTACGACCGGACCACTGCCGCCGACTGGGCGCTGGCGCTTCTCGCCGTCGGTGTCCTGGCAACGGCAGTCTGGCGGCTGCGGCAGGCGCCGGACCAGCCGCTCCGCCGCCACGCGCTGGGGCTGGCTGTATTCTTCTACCTGGCCTCCTACCTGCCGATTTGGCTGTGGCATGTCTCCGAGCGCCATCATTACCTGCCGTCGATCGGACTGTTCGCCGGCGGCGCGGTCTGCCTGACGTGGCTCCTCGAAAGGCTCCGTCCGCCGGCCAGGACCGCTCTCATCGTTCTCGCCGGGGCCGCCACGTTTCTGTTCGCTGCCGCCGGCCGCGGCGAAAGCCGCTGGTGGGAAGAGTCCTTCCGCCTGAAGAAACAACTCTTCGCCGAACTCCAAGCCGACCTCCGCGACAAGCAGGTACTGGTTCTCGAAAACTTCCCCCTGCGCCTCGGACCGGCCTACCTCATCACGCCTCAGGACGCCGCCTTTGCGCCGCGGCTGCTGGCCGGCAACCGGACCATCCTCGCCGGCGACACCTCGAGCAGTCCGGCCCACGACGGACTGTTTCTCTACACCGACCCCTTCCTGCACGGTACGGAGGGGTTCGTGTACCACCCGACCCATCGCTCCCTGCTCGTCCGCTCCCTGGGCATCGACTCCCGCCGCCTCCGCTACGAAAAGCCCCCCCCCGCACAGGTTCCATATGCGGTGACCCCCGCCGCATCCGCAGTCCCGCGAGGGGCCCACGGGTACGCCTTCGCGGCCTCCGCCCGCTGGGATGGCGACTCTCTGCTGGTTTCGCTGAGCTTCCTCGGGGATGTCGCGGCACACCAGCGCCTGGTCGTGATCCCGAGCTTCATGGCTTCGAACGGCCTGTTTCACCGCTGGGGACAGCACGGCCGCTTCCTCCCGGTCCTGCTCGGCGCCGCGGGCAATTATGACCTCCGCCTGCAACCATTCCCCCGCACCGCCCGAATCCTGCTGGAGGTCTATTCGGCCGCCCCCGGCCGGCGCCCCGTGCCTCTGGACCGCCGCGAAGTGCAGGTCGAACTATGAAGCTCCCCCGCGCCGACCGGATCTCAGCGGCCGTCCTCTGGCTCGCCGTGGAGGTTTATTCGGCCGCCCCCGGCCGGCGCCCCGTGCCCCTCGCCCGCCGCGAAATGCAGGTCGAACCGTGAAGCTCACCCGCGCCGACTGGACCTCAGCGGCCGTCCTTTGGCTCGCCGTGGTGATCATCTTCGCCGCCGGCGCCCCGCGACTGGGTTTCTACGGCGATGACGGAGGCTGGCTGACCACGCTCCCTGTCGATGCGCCGGGCCGGGTGTGGGGTCACATGCGCGACTACGTGCCCGGGCGCCACCTCCACCCTCTGTGGCAATACCTTGCTTACCGCCTGGTGGGCGATCCGCTCCAGCGGCTGCCGGCCATCCATCTTGTCCAATCGGCGGTCGACGGCCTCGCCGCCGCAGCCTTCTTCTGTCTGCTGCGCCGGATGGGTCTCCCTGGCGCCGCAGCGCTGTTGGGCGCCGCGTGGTTCGCCTTCTGGCCCATCTACGGGGAAGTCCACTTCTGGATGGCGGCCCTTCCACAGAACCTGATCTCCACGCTGTTCGCGATCCTGTTCGCGATCACCTCCCTGAGGCTGGCCGCGGGACACCGCTCCCTCTGGCTCTGGACGGCGGATGCGGCTCTGTTTGCCGGCGCCCTGTTCACCTACGACCAGACGGTCCTGGTCCTGGCCCTGGCGGCAGCCCTTCGCCTCTGGGTGGTCCGCCGCTTTAGGTTCACGCTCGCCCATCTGCCGTACCTGGCCGCCGGCTTTTTCTATGCCTGGCTGCGCTTGACTCTTGGCGGCAGACTTCCTCCCCGCGCCGGGGCCCTTCTGGGCAACATTCGCGTCACCATCTCCGGCCACTTGAGCAGCGCCGCTTTTTCTCAAACGGCTGCCTCGCTGCGAAACACCGCCCCGGCCGACTGGCTGCTGGCCATGCTTGTCGCCGCCGCCATCGCCGTGACCGCCTGGCGAAACCCCGCCCCCGCCTCCTTCTCGAGCCGCGGCCGGCTGCTGGGTTTGACTCTGCTCTTTGCGGCGGCCGCCTACATCCCCCCTTGGCTGTGGTTTGTCTCTCCCCGCCATCACTACCTTCCTTCGGCCGGACTGTTCGCCGCCGCCGCAGTATGTCTGACCCCGATGCTCACCCGCGCCCGCCTCCCCGCGCTGCTGTTTTCTGCCCTCGCCATCGGCGTGCTGGCCGCGGCCGGCCGCGGGGAAAGCCGCTTCTGGGAACAGGCCTTCGTGGCCAAGCGCCGCCTCTTCGACGAGTTGCGGCCTCAACTCCACGCCAAGCACATCCTCGTCCTCGACGGCTTCCCTCGCTCGCTCGGTCCCGCCCCCCTCCTCACCGCGCACGACGCCGCCTACGCTCCGGCCTTGCTCTATCATGGCGCGCCGCCGCTCGCCCCCGGCCTCGGCGTCTCCTTGTCGGGCGTCCCGGCCCATCGAGGGATCTTTCTCGAAACCCTGGCTGCTGATGGGCCGCCCGTCTTCCGCTACCGCCCCGCCGACCGCTTCCTTTTCGCTCGCTTTCGCTCGTGGGAGAACGGCCGGCTCCAATACCAGACCGGCGCCGGTGGCCCGCTGCACTATGAAACCCTGCCGCCGCGCCCGGTCGAACACCTCCTCCACGCCCGGCGCGAAGGCGATGACCTCATCGTGTCCCTGCGCATCGAGGCCGCCTCGCGCCCCGGCCGCGTTCCGGCGGGTCTCTTCTACTTCCGATACCCCGCCGGCTTCCACCTCTGGGGCCGTACCCCGCGCGCCGGACCCCCCTCTCTGCTTCCCGTACTGCTCGATGGACCAGGCCCGAATCACCACCTTCGCCTGCGGTCGTTCCCCTCCACCGACCGCATCCGCGTGGAGCTCTACCAGACCCATCCGGACGAGCCCCCCCTGCTGTTCGCAAGCCACGACGCTCCGGTGGAGCCATGAAGCTCACCACCTGGGGCCGGCTTCCGCTTGCCACCGGCTTTAGCGGCGTCAAGGCCGCCCCACATCGGCCCCCAGCAGGGAACGCCGCTCCGGTAGTGCGCGCGGCTCGGAATCCGAGTGCACCCCTGCGCAACCGTTTCCTGGTCGCCCGATTCCTCCCGTGGGAAAATGGCAGCTTGCTATTCCAAACCAATCCCGGGCCGAGCCCCGCCGGCTCCAGCCGCTCCCTGGCCACCCCCCCGGCCGCCATCGACCCATGCGACCAATGACCCACCGGCATAACGACGGCTCCGCCTGGACCATCCTCCTCGCGTTCACCGCCTTCCTGATCGCTGTGAACTATTACTACAGTCGGGTGAACCTTCGCCCTCCCACTTACGACGACGCCTGGTACCTCGAAAACAGCCTGGTGTTCTACCACCGGCTCACCGAAGGCGGCGTGGGGGCATTCCTGTCGGCCTACGCCGTCTCCTTCGGCTCCAAGGCCCCGCTGATCTCGGTGCTTCCCATCCCGTTCTACCTCCTGCTCGGCGTCGCGCCCCACGTCCCGATGCTGGTGAACAGCGCGTTCCTGGCGCTGGCCAACGTGTTCCTTTACCTGCTCGGACGGCGGCTGTTCGGGGTATGGGAGGGTCTGCTCGCGGTGGTGTTCTACCAGACGATGCCGCTCGTCTACGGCCTCTCTCGCGCGTTCTTTCCCGACTACGGACTGGCGGCCCTGGTGATCGCCTGGGTGTACTTCCTGGTCGTCTCCCAGCGGCTCACCCGTCCCGGCGCCGGCCTCCTGCTCGGGCTGCTGCTCGGCGTCGGCCTGCTGATGAAGGTGGTGTTCCCGGCGTTCGTGGCCGGACCCCTGGCGCTGGCGTTGTGGTGGCGCCGCCGCGAGACATCGGCCGGCTCGCCCTGGACTGCCCTGGCCGCCGTCTTGCTGCCGGCCCTGGCCCTGGCGGCCACCTGGTACGCCTTCCACCTGCGCGAGATTCTGCGCTACGCCTGGCAGGGAGGCTTCGGGGAAATCGGGGCGCACTACGGCTTCGGAGGCTTGAGCCTTTGGATCACCCAACTGATCAACCGCGGCCTGTCGTTGAATTACGCTGTCGCTCTGGCGGTGCTCCTGCCGCTGGCGGCGCTCGGTCGCCACTCTGCGGCTCCCCAGGCCCGCGGGCTGCTGCTGGCCTGGCTGCTTCCGCCGCTCGCCGCCCTGGCCGCCGCACGCAACCGCGAGATCCGCTTCCTGATCCCCCTGCTCCCGGTGGCCGCGCTCCTGCTCGCCTCCGCCGTGTGCCGCCTGGCCCGCCGTCCCATCCCCCGCCTCCTGCTCGCCGCGCTGCTGCTCGCCTTCCCCTTGCAGTTGTTCGGCGACCTCAGCTTCCACCGGGCGCATGCCCACGATCACCCGCTCCAGGTCGGGCCGTTCGTGCTCCTCGCCCGCGACCTCGGCTGGG
>Ga0247727_10019286_pt1 | contig 10588 bp, 8 predicted proteins | sample WisWelCaveWW1625_FD_202498 | JGI IMG/M metagenome (GOLD analysis project Ga0247727, IMG submission 202498) | Biofilm microbial communities from Wishing Well Cave, Virginia, United States - WW16-25 | ecosystem: Environmental > Aquatic > Deep subsurface > Groundwater > Cave microbial mat | place...
TATGTATCAATATGTATCATTTGTACATACGTGCCAAGGTCCAACCGGGCCCTACCGCCACTCGATCAACGCTGCCGCAACCCACGTAGGCTTCGGCTGACAGTATAGTTCAGAGGTGTCGGTGTTGCTCTGCTCCCTATTTCATGAGACAGATTTCACCCGGTCACACTGGTCGCGGTCGGACAGAAACTCGATCGGCGACTTGAAGCCCAGCGCCGAGTGCGGCGCGGTGGTATTGTAGTCGGCGAACCACGCCGGAATCTGCGCGAGCACGACCTGGGCGCTCGTCAGATCGGCGCTGGCGATGTAGTCGCGCCGCAGGGTGTTGATAAAGGCCTCCGCCATCCCGTTCGACTGCGGGCTGTACGCCGGCGTCGTGATCGGGAGCAGATGCAGGCGCTCGGCGGTGCAAATCGTGTCCAGCGCCGTGAAGATTCCGTCGTTATCGCTCAACCACTGGATCGGATGCGGCGGGCGAGGCCCACGGAAGCGCGTGGCCACGGCCCGCTGCAGCAACTCCTGGATGTCGTGGCGCGTGAGATGTCGCGGGGCCGCCACGTGCGCGAGGGCTTCCCGGTCGCAGCAGTCCAAGGCGAAGCCGATCATCACCATCTCGCCGTTCCAACAGGCGAGCTCGAGCGTGTCGCTACACCATCGCTCATTGGAGCCCGCGCGCCGGATCAGGCCCGTATGCGCCCGGCCGGTCCGTTGCCGGCCCGAGCGGGGCAGGGTCCAACCGCAGAGGTTCATCACCCGCCGGATCCGCTTGCGATTGTACGTCGTGCCAAACTCCCGGTTGACCAGGGCCGTCACCCGCCGGTACCCATAGGCCGCCCGCTGGCGGATCACCGTCCGGATCTGCGTCGTTACCGTCACATCCTCTGCCCGGACGTAGCGCGGCGGGCGGGGACCGGTCGTGCGGTAGGCCGTCGCCCGGCCGATGCGCAGCGTCTGACAGATGGTCGCCATGGGCCGCCGGGTCATTTCTTGGACACGCCGTAGTAGTGCGGTCTTTTTTTTACCTCGTCCCGGGCCGCGTGCAGAATCTCGATCTCCATCGTCTTGCGCCCCAGCGCGCGCTCAAGCTCCTTGATCCGCTGCTGGGCCTCCCGGAGCAGCGACACGGGGACGACCTCCTCATTCGCAGCCACCGCCGTCTGACTACCCCGGTCTACGAGGTGTTTCCACCGCCGCACCACCGACGGCGAGACGTCGATCTCCCGGCTCAGTTCCGCCAGCGTCACCTCGCCGCGGCTCACCCGGCTCATCTGCTCCCGCTTGAACTCCGCGGTGAACCGCCGCCTGCCGTCGCTGGCCCTCGCGTGCGTCTCCATCGCTCGCCCTCCCCCTGGACATCACACTACGCCTCACGTAGTGTCTCGTCCAATTGGGGAGCAGAGCAGCGGGTGTCCGGGGCGCGCTGATCGTCGCGGCCATGACCTACCGGGATACCTGCCGGACGCACTGCGATGCCCTGGTCGCCCTGCTGCAGGAAGGTCGTGCCGCGATGACCTACGAGCGGCTGGCTAACGACCTGCCGGAACTGCCCGAGCCGTTTGCGGGGGAGCAGCGCTACGACGTGGACTGGGCGGTGGACCGCCGCGACCTGCTCAACTGGGTGAAGTGAGCCGACTGCCGTCGTGCGAGCACGCAAATTCGATGTGGGAGGGACACGCAATGGAACAGAATCCACGGCCTCAGATCTTCAGGTACGTCACCAAGGACAAGGTGCTGGACGTCGGGGACCTCCTCGACCCCGATCCCAAGCGCTGCAAGGTGCGCTTCATTCTGTTGCAGTTCGGCCGAGACTTCAAGGCGACCACCCGGGCCCTGCACTATGTGGACGCCGACGACCTCGAGGTGGTCTGCTGGGACATCCTGCACGGAACGTTTCGGGAGTGGGCGGATCACAAGGGGTCGATCCGGGACGAAGCCTGCCAGGCCCGCGTCCTGACCCTGCGCAGAGACCCGAAGTACGACAACCCCTACGTCCTGCAGATCCGGAACGGCCCGGGCCAAGTCATCGGGCTGGGCGCCGTGAAGATGCTCAAGGCCGAGGTCACCCTGAGCCTCCTGCTGTCGGAGTTTGATGCCAGGCGGCTGAGCCTCACGGTCTCGTCGCTCGCGATTGTAGCGTCACTCCCAGATCGGGTATGTTGCTCCGGAGACCTTCGTGGATCAGACTCAGGCCCGACCGTGACCGGCCGAGGTTGTACCCTTAGAGATGTCTCGCTTCTTGGGCGCACTTCCCGCGGCCGCGGTGGTCAAGACCTCCCTCGAGGAGACCTGGATGATCGCGGTGGACGTGAAGTCCTCGGAGTGGGCGACTACACGAAGGCCTTCGCTGGCGGGCAGTTTGGCATGTTCCTGCTGGGATGGTTCCCGGACTTCGTGGATCCGGACAACTTCCTGGCCCCGTGGCTGACCGAGAGCCCGCCGGGCTGGGGACCTACCTGAACAAAGCTCGCAAGAAGGATTCGGCCCCATCCGGATAGAATCCTAGTGCCGCTTAACAACCGCCAAATATAATCCCCCCCATTCCTTCCTTGGGCCTGGGGGGGGAAGGACATGGATAGGGCTCCCTGAATATGCCCGAAGAGTTGCTCGGTATCGCTCAGGAGTTGGATGACATCATCCTCGACTTTGCCTTTTTGGCAACGCACTATTCCGATGCTCATCCTGCAAACGCAGGCGACGTCAGCCAAGTCCTTCCATCAATTCTAGGCGGGAAGTTGCGTTCTCTCTTCGTTGAGACCGCATCTGATTGGTATGGAATCGACCGACTCGAGGCGCTTGCCCAAATACGCGCAGATGGACGTATCGGTTACAGAAGCCAGGGCATCAAGGCACCTCGCTTCTACGACCTCGTCAGACCCATTGCTGACAGAGTCCTTCTAATCACATCTACCGGATCTCAGCTGCCAGCCATAGGCCAGAGCATCGCTAGCGGTAAGAGCGGTCAGCTCTTGACCCTGGTTGAGGTAGACGAGAATGCTCGCCAAATTCGGATTCTCTATGGGAATCGGGAATTTGGCGCTATCCCGTCCATCGAAACCCACGTCCATCTAGTTGCTAACGCGATCTCCATCGAGGAAGGTCTTCCGAACCCCGCGGTTGTGCACGCTCATCCTTACAATCTTAATCTTCTGGCCCGCCATCGGGCCATTTGTGGTAAGTTTGATTTCTTCAATGCGATCATATATACGCAAATTGAGGGTATCCTCCGAAACTATCCCGGCCTTGTCGGCCTAGTTCCCTATTTCGAGTCAGGAAGTGAGCAGCTGGTCATCAACAGTCTTGGCGCTCTTCTGGCGCATCGAATGGTGCTCTGGATGAACCACGGGTTTGTCGTCCGTGCAGAGAATATCCGGCGTGCCTATATTCTTCTCTCGTACGCTGAGGATGCAGCGCGAGCTGCGCTCGATGCCCTCGAGAAGCGGACCTTGGGCCTGCCCTTCGATGCCGTCGAGCGCTTTCTTTCTGAAAAGGGCCTCATGCGCGCCTACACCTATATCAGAAGTCAGATCGAAGGCATCCCCGACGATTTCCTACAGACCAAGTTGTTTTCGTAGGGCGGTCTCTTCGCAGTGCGTCATGCACCCGGGAGGCGGTTACGTCAAGTCCCACTTCTGAGTCTAGGCCAATTCACGCCTGGTACAGAGGGGAGGTAGATAAGGAGAAGAAATGCAGTCCCAGCTTGACGGCCACGCATTGACAGCTGGGCGGTGGTCAATCTCGCCATGGCTGTTGGTACGTATGACGGGCTTCCCCGTGGAATTAATGCGAAGGATTCGCTTCGCGCGGACTAGAGAGCTAAACGCTTCAGCGGTGGAATTCAGCCGTGAGCTACCGGCTTTGATTGGCGAAGTCTTTCACGAAGAACTCGAAGAAAATGTTGCACGGCTCCGGGAGATAGCCCAAGATGCACAGTTCCGTGAAGCTGTCTTCCTTTCTAATCCAGCGAGCTTCCCACATATCGAACGATGGATCGACAGAAAGGTTTCTAGACCAAGTAAGGTTCGACAAAGCATTCTGACGTCCGCGATGTATCTGCAACGGTTCTGCATGAAGAACGACACAGCGAGCTTTTTCGGGCCAACGTACTGGGGGAAGTTGGATCTGCGTACTCACTCTCCCCTTGAGTACGCTTTCGACGGGAGTCGGAAGTCTCATCGGAAAGTCTTTTTCTCTCATTGGGCTGCCAACGCCCTCGCACGTTGGGCCTCAGGCTTCCCCGAAGCCACTCGCGTCATCCGGCCTCGCCGCGTGCCAACCGTGCGCCTTCACGGAGACATGTGCCGAGGCCTTGAGCCAACGCTCAGTCAGTGGGGGGCCATTCAATGCCAGATGGAGTTGCCCGAGCATGGGAGAGAGTTCCTTGAGTTGGTTGATGGCGACCGATCGGTTGAGGCTCTATCTCGAGAAGCAGAGGAACGATGGGGGCTCAGTCCCCACGACGTGGGAGAGATTCTCACCGCCCTCACAAACGCTAGGCTGCTGCATGCCTCTATCGAAATTCCCGTTGGCCTCTACGAACCCATGCACTACCTCGTAGCCGAGCTCCGGAGGGGTGAGATGAGAGGCGCCGTCGGCCTGGTTGAAGGCCTGCTTCATCTGGCCGACGAGTTTGAGAGTGGTACCCTGGCTCGTCGGCGGGCGGTTCTCAGCACGATGCAGCAGGCCTTTAGTGGAGCCACGGGAGAGGCGGCGAGTCACGACGGCCAGTTCTATGCTGACCGCAGCCTGGTCTACGAGGATGCCACTCGCAATTTCCGTCACTTTAGGATAGGCCGCTTACTGGTGAATGACTTGCTGAGCTTACCACAGATTTTGGATCTCCTTTGGTTAGTGACTGAACGCGAATATTGGTTAATGCAGGGTGCAATGGCCAACTGGTTTCGCGCGCGTTTTGTCAACAGAACAAGGGTGCCATTCTTGGAATATGGCCAAGCATTTGTCGAGGATGGCGAGATTCTTCGCGCCCGACTAGACGGGGTGGCTGCCATCGGCCAGGATACCGCTTGCAAGATCTTCGGCGCCCTAGTACCTTCCCATGCCCGAGAGGCTAAGACGGTTCAATGGGACCCTAGTGATGTGCGGGAGCTTTGTGAGCAGTTCGGTGGAAGTGGGGAGCTAGGCGTCATTAGCAATCCTGACGTCCTCATTGTGGCTCCGAACTTGTCCGAAATCGAGAAGGGGAGGTATCGGATAGTCCTTGCTGAGGTACACGCCGACCGAGACCTCCTCAGCCACTCGCCCGCGGCCATTTTTCTGACGCCAACAGACAAGGACGGACTCGTGGCGTTTGTGTCCTCCCAGTATGCGGCCGCTGCAGAGCCCGATGAGATCGTCGCTGATGTTATCGCCACACATAAGCACAAGACGAGTACTCAGCTCATTCTCAACGGGCCGGACGTAGAGGTGGAGGGGCGGTCACCGAAGCCGAGGAGTCGCGTACTACAGCTAAGTGATCTCGATGTTCGCCTTGATGGTGATCGTCTTCGGCTATACAGCCCTCAGCTCCGTCGATTCGTGCGCCTCACGCTCATGCGCGTCCCCGTAGGCAGCCTCGAGCACACGAGTCCCCTAAGGCCCTTCTCATTCCCCCGTCGGAAGGGCGATGCGGTATTCCCCTTGCCGCCTGAAGTCCCCTACTGCCCTCGAATCGAGATCGGCAAGATTGTTATCCAGCGGCGCACGTGGCGAGTCCACTTTGACGACGCGGCGAGGATGGATAAAGAGCTAGCCCAGGGGTGGAACGTCGACCTCTTTCGTTGGGCTCTTCGACTCAAGACCAGGCTCGGATTACCTGAAAGGCTGTTCGGAAAAGTAGAAGGCGAGCGAAAAACGATCCATCTTGACTTCAGCAATTACTTCCTGGTTCACGCGTTTATCAAAGCCTGGAGTCAGCACCGAGGCGTTGCCACTCTTGTGGAGGCGTTGCCAGACGTGAGCGACCTCTGGTTAGAGGATGAAGACGGTCATTATTCGTGCGAACTGCGCCTTGGCTTCTATCGTTCGGCCGCCCCGCATGCGGACTTTAGCGGGGGAGAAGAGGCAAGCGCGTCCTCTTCCCGTGAACTGGACCTGAGCCAAGGATGAGCGATCTAACGTCCGAAAAGGGTGGGGGGCCTGCTAGGCGTGAAATCTCGCGCGAGTGTGGTTTTGAGGTTCGTGCAATCACCCGCGACAGATGGCGAGTCTCGCCTTGGTTCCTAGTGAGGATGACAGGGTTTCCCATGGAACTTATCGGTGGCCTGCGCTTGCCGGAGACCGCCAGCCGGGTGCAGGCCATCTTGTCTGCTTCTGGAAGTCGCGAAGACACGGTCAAGGCGTTAGCCCAGGTCCGTTCGGTTTTCGACCGGGAACTCGCTGATGCCGTCGCCGTTCTCCGCCGGTTAGCGTCACTGCCCAATTTTCGGGAGGCTGTCTTCCTCTCAAATCCAGCGAACTTCAGCTACATTGACCGATGGATAACCGGCGCTGTGACCTCGCCCAGCAAGGACCGCCAGGGTGTGCTTAGCTGTTCGATGTACCTCCAACGGTTCTGCATGAAGAATGACACAGCGAGCTTCTTTGGACCGTCCTTCTGGGGTGTCATCGCCCCATATGCCGAGGCGTTTCTGGACTTCTCCTTCGATCCCACGCCCAAGTTCCGGCGCGCTGTCTTCTTCACCCATTGGGCAACAAATGAGATAGCGCGCTGGGCAAGCAAGCTACCTGGCGCGGGCTCGATAATTCGGCCCCGCCCCGTCCCAACAATGAGCCTCTCTAATGGCAGAGCACGTGGCATCAAGTTGGCGTCCGACAAATGGGAGTTTGTCGATGTCCCCTGCGCCTTACCCCAGGGGGCCGAGGATGTGCTCACATACGCGAACGGCGAATACTCCGTAGCAGAGCTATGCCAGCTGTTTCAGGCGGTAGGTGAGCTCCTACCCGGTGGCCTAGAGCCCCTTCTTGACGCCCTCGTTGAGGCGAATCTGATCCATGCTAGTCTCGAAGTTCCAGCAGGCATATTCCAGCCGATGGAGTATATCGAGAAAGAACTTCGACGGGCCAGCCTTCGTGAGGCTCACTTGATTGTCACCGAACTTCTCAAATTGAGGGATGCGTTTCAGGCAGAAGACCTCGAGGGTCGCGAGCGGGTCCTCGCACTGATGAACGACCTGTTCCGCGAGACGACAGGAAAGGAGGCCACTCGCGGTGCGGGCAAGTTTCATGCGGACCGTAGCATCATCTATGAGGACGCTACCCGCAACTTCTCGCGCTTTGTGATTGGAAGACGTCTGCTTAATGACATCCTACAGCTACCGGCGATCCTCGACCTTCTTTGGAAGCCGACCGAGACGGACGAGACGCTCACCCATGAGGCGGTTGTAGGCTGGTTCCGGAGGCGCTTTCCATCCCAACAGAGGATTCCTTTCTTAGACTACACTCGAGCCTTCCTCGAGGATCGTGGGGAACTTGAACCCAGCTTTAGGAAGATCGCGGCAACAGCACAAGATGTTGCCCGACAGATATTCCGTAGGCTTGTCCCGTCCGAAGACATCTTATGTGAGGTCGTGGAGCACGATCTGTGCGACATTGAGCGTTTCACCAAGGACCTGGGTGGCCGCGGAAGCAGTGGAGTCATGGCCAACCCTGACATCCTAGTCGCAGCAAAGAGTTATGAGGCGCTCCAGGCGGGCAACTACCAGATTATCCTCGGTGAGTTGCACGCTGATCGGGAGCTCCTCTCTCACTCCCCGGTAGCATGTTTTCTGTCCCAGGATGGCCAGGAATTGCTCCGACATTTCGTCTCGCGCCATTACGCTACTGCGGTCTGGCCAGACGAAATTGTCGCCGATGTGGTGAGAATGCATGTGCGAAAAACTCATGCGCAACTCCTATTGGATGGTCCGGATGTAGAAACTGACGGACTATCACCGAAGCCACGCAGGCAGGTACTAGCCTTGAAGGACCTCGACGTCGTTCTCGCCGCTGGTCTCCTGCGCCTGTATAGTCCCCTACTAGATCGTTTCATCCGTTTGACGGTTGCACGAGTGCCTAGCGGCAGCCTGGGTAGGGCTAGCCCTCTCAAGCCATTCGCGTTCCCTACCCGAGACGGCGTCCTTCCTCTCCCGCACGACATCTCGTATTCGCCGCGCGTGGTCGTTGGAAGAATCGTCTTGCTGCGGCGCATGTGGCGGGTCCTGTACGATGAGCGCTACGACCCTCTCGCAAGAGGCCACTCGGGTTGGCAACTCGATCTCTTTGTCGAAGTACATCGATTGAAGAGAGACCTTCGTCTACCTGATCGGGTCTTCGCTAAGATTGAGGGGGAACGAAAGCCCGTTTTCGTTGATTTTTCGAGTTACTTCCTCGTGCACGCTTTCTGTAAATTGTGGAGCCAGCACCAAGGGGCCGTTACCCTTACCGAGGTATATCCGGATATTGACGATTCGTGGTTGACGGATGAAGAAGGCCGCTACGGATGTGAACTTCGGATGGGCCTATATAGACGGGCGAGCTGGACAAAAGGCCGAGAGGGGACCGTCGGCGAGGGTGAGTAGGCCTCTACACGGTACCTCGTGGAATTTGCTCAGTCTCCTCAGGAATCCGGTCTTTTCCGTTCTCTGGATTGGCCAATGGCTATCAGAGATGGGTGACCGAATATATGTGACGGCCCTCGTCGCGTTTCTCTATGAGATGACGAGATCTTCTTTCGACGTGGGCAAATTGCTCGTGCTCGCAGGGCTGTCATCAACTCTCTTCGGCCCCCTCGCTGGCCTGCTCGTGGATAGATTGTCTTTGCGTACAATGCTGGTGCTCTCCAATTTCGTCAGTGCTCTCGTTGTTGCCCTTATGGTCATTGTGCGAGCTTCATGGCAGATCTACGTCATTGCCTTTATTCTCGCCGCCGTTGGTCGTCTATTCCTCATTGCATGGAGCGCTACCGTCCCTGCAGTTCTTTCGAAGGAACACTTGGTCAATGCAAATGCCTTGACTGCTACAGGTCGGAGGGTTGCGCAGATTCTTGGCCCTGCCCTCGGCGGCTTGCTGGTTGCGACCGGTCAGGCATGGGTCGCCTTTGCGATCAATGCACTTTCGTTCGCGGTGGCGGGCCTGGCGGCGCTTCTAGCCTTAGCCAACGTTCCACCGAGTGGTCCTGCCCTTCATGGACGGCAGCCGTCCCTGTTCAAGGAGCTCCGGGAAGGGTTGACCTACATCAGGACAGAGCAATTTGCCATCGGGGCGATTATGGGCTTAGCCCTCATTGGAGTATCGATCGGGATCAACAACGCCGTGATCGTGGCGTTTGCTGACCGGGCGCTTGGCGTGGGCCCTGCGGCATTTGGTATCCTTATCTCGGCCCTAGGCGCCGGGATGCTGTCCGGAGGGCTCATCTCTCCCTTCCTTGGCCAGACCGCGCTGAAGTCGGCCGTCCCGATTGCCGCGCCGGCCATAATGGGTACCTCGCTCATCCTCCTGAGCGCCGTCAGCTCTCTCGCTTTGGCCCTGCCTCTCCGGTTTTCAATGGGGATTGCGATGTCCATCTATACCATCTCCATCTGGGCTTCCCTCCAAACATTGGTCAAGGGGGAGCTTCGAGGTAGAGTCTTCTCTGCTGTGCGGACGATCGAAGACCTCGCGATCCTTTTCGCGATGGGGATTGGTAGCCTCATCGCCGATGTCCTCGGCGTTCGCATCGCAATCTCCGGCTCAGGTGCGTTTGCGCTCGGAGCTGCCATTGTCGCAGCTGTTGCAGGGCGACACGCCACGTCATCAAGATACGCACCAGTGGCCAAGCCATAACAGCCTTGACCGCGGGCTTCTCGTCTGTAACCATCATCATTTCAACGTTCATCTCACGTCGGCCTTGCTTGAAGGGCGAAAGTGGAGGGAGGCATGTCTAACCGATCGCTCCCGGGAGGGGCATGCGACGTCCGTGCCGCCCATCGGAGGTACAGTCTTGCCGGCTTCCCTCGTGCATATGATCAGTATCGGCCTAAGCCGCCTCTCGTGATCCTCGACATCTTGACGCAAATGGCTCGGGCACCTCGGGCAAAAGCCGTAGTGGATTTAGGAAGCGGGACTGGATTGTCAACACGGATCTGGGCAAATCGAGCAGAGCTCGTGATTGGCATAGAGCCCAACACAGAGATGCGTCAATGGGCAGAGAAGCGCAATCGACGGTTTGCCGGTTGGTCGAGGATCCAGTACCAGGAGGGGACATCGACTCGAACGAATCAAAGAAATGGTTGTGCCGACATTGTAACTTGTGCACAGTCCTTTCATTGGATGGAGCCTGCGTCCACCTTAGCGGAGATAGCTCGGATCTTACGTGGAGGTGGCGTCTTTGCTGCCTATGACTACCTTTGGCCTCCGACGATGGATTGGGAGGTGGAGGCGGCCTTCCACTCCATGATGCCCAAGGCCCGTGCCATTTGGCATGCCAAGAACTTTGACAAGGGAATGACCTGGTGGCCAAAGGAAGATCGATTAGCTCTGTTCCAGGCGAGCGGTCACTTCGCATATGTGAGGGAGGTTTTGATCCATCATAAGGTGAAGGGAAACGCGAATCGTTTGGTTGGACTTGTCCGAAGCC